>Ga0193699_10000031_pt1 | contig 107852 bp, 104 predicted proteins | sample L3c2metaG_FD_160095 | JGI IMG/M metagenome (GOLD analysis project Ga0193699, IMG submission 160095) | Soil microbial communities from a riparian zone of the East river system, Colorado, United States - L3c2 | ecosystem: Environmental > Terrestrial > Soil > Riparian zone | place: USA: East...
ACCCTCGGGCAACTCTCCCCGGCCCAGTTCGAGAAGATCCACCTCACCCGCCTACAAGAAGGCCAAGCCGCCTAACCAACCCCTGTCTACGAGAACGGGGGAACTCCAAACCATTGGGTCTTAGGGCCTGCCCGGGTGGTCGCAGGTTCCTCGAACGGCGGCCAACAACCGCCAAAACGCGCGGGTTCAGCGCCGCAAGCGGTGATCGCGACCGCATCTCCCAAGAGGCGCTCGCGGAACAATTTGCCGAACAAATCGTGCGCCCAGACGGTGCAGAAGCCGGCAACGCGCCGTCACCGGGACACCTTTCGAAACAGCGCCGCCCGTTATCGCGACCGCAGTCCATGACCTCCTGCGCGCGGTGCACGAAGACTGCGCGCCCAGATCCTCCTTGGAGGGCACTTCAGGTCGCGGCGAGCTTGCCTACGAGCAGTCCCGTCGACTGGCCGACCTCGATCAGGTAGCCGTCGGGGTCTTGCATGTAGCAGCGCAGCTCGGAGCCGCGGTCGATGGGCGGTGTGAGGAACGTGGCGCCTCTGGAGCTCCACCGCTCGTAGCAGGCCTGGATGTCGGCGACGCGCAGGTTCAGGAAGCTCGAGACGGTGGGTCCGGGCTGGTGGTCGACGAGCGAGATGTTGGGCTTGTCGGCCGTCGGGCCGCCGCCTGGGTTCATGATGAGCCAGGAGTTTGAGAGCTTGACGATGCACGGGTTCTCGCCAAGCGCGACGCGGCCGCCGAGGACCTCGGAGTAGAACGCGCGCGAGCGGGCGACGTCGCGCACGGTGAGGAAGTGGGTGACGAGGATGCCGTCGGTGGGGACGGGCAGGTCCCCGACCTCGATCGCCGGGCGGTGCTCGCTCATCGCCGCTCCTCGCTGCTCGGTACGAGGATGTCGGCCAGCCCGAAGGCGCCGGCGCGCCGGGCCGGCAGCGTCGGCGTCCACGCGGGGTCGACCGATCGGAAGGACTCCGGGTCGGCGTCGATGATCCCGACCAGGACCTCGCCGACGATCCGGCCGCCGACCGGGCCGAGCTGGTCGCCGTCGTGCAGGACGTCGGCCTCTTTGAGGATGTAGAACCACAGCGGCGTCTCGTCGGTCCATCCGTGATCGCGGAGCCCGACCTGTTGCGGACTCAGCGCCGGGACGCCGAGGGCCTCGGCGATCGCCTCGCCTGAGGGTAGGCCGACGGCCTGGCCGCGCTGCAGGTCGCGGTTGGCCAGCGACGCGTAGTCGGTGCCGGGCTCCGCTCCCGAGACCTGGGTGGGCAGCGCGATCAGCGGGGAGGGGAGACGCGTGTCGATCCGCTTGGCACGCTGGGCCGGCGGGTGGCCGTCGACGTCGATCAGCAGTGGCCAGTCGACGGTCCGCTCAGGGCCGACGGGGCCGAAGCCCATCAGATCGGGGAAGACCGGGACGGGACCGAAACCCGCGTTGACCTGGTAGCGGCTGCGGATCTGGGCGTGGCCGTAGCGGTAGCCGGCGTCGGCGAACTCGAAGGGAATGTAGGGGTCGGGATCCAAGTGGTACAACTGCGGGCCGGTGCTGAGCAGGTCGGCCACGAGCTCGGCGCCGATGAGCCCGGGCAGGAACTCGCGCAGGATCACGTGCTGGTAATGCCAGGTGGTGGCGCGTCGTGCCTCGTCGAAGAGGTCGAGCTCGGCGACGCCGTCCTCGCGCAGGCGATCGACCAATGAGTTGTGCAGGCCGATGAACGCCACCGCGAGCTGGCTGGTGAACAGGTGGACATCGTTGCGAGGATCGCCGAGCAGGGCGATCCCCTCCGGGTTGCGCGGCACGTCGCGGCCGCCGGAGGCGAGCAGCAGCTTGGCGGGATCGTCCTTGTTGTACAGGTAGGGCATGCCGATCGGGCCGGTGCCGTAGAGGCCCTCGAGGTTCGTTCTCGGCGCTCGGGCGTTGCGGAGCTGCGCGCGCTCGGCGCGGGGCACGAGCGGGGAGCGATCGGCGGTGATGTCGTGCGCCACGTACTGCCCGAAGAACGGCCAGACCGCCGCGACGTGGGAGTCCGGCGTGTCGAGGCCGCCGCCATCGAGGTCGCCGCCGTCGAGGTCGCACGGTCCGCCGGGCCGGCCGAGTCGGTGCAGCGCCTCCTCGTCGGCCGAGAGCGCGGGCAGTTCGGCGAACAGGGAGCGGTAGCGCCCGCCGAAGAGCGGCGCGTCGACGCGTTCAGGTGCCAGGCAGTGGTCTCGTGCGATGGGGACGCTGACGTTCATGGTGTTCCTTCTGGGTTGGTGAGAGGCAAGGGGGCTAGGGCGATGCGTCGCGCAGTTGCGGACCGAACCGCACGAGGTCGATCCGCCAGCGCAGCATGCGCGCGCCGGCCGCGCCGCTGTCGGCGTCGCGGACGTCCAGGCGCACGCCGTCGCGGGTCGCGCGAGCGTGCGGCTCGGACCGGGCGAGCAGGCGGGCCAGGTCGGCGGCGACGAAGACCGTCAGCGCGCCCGTCGTGAGGTCGAGCCGAGCGATGCACGCGTCCTCTGCGCCGCTGTGGATCGTCGTGCACGCGCCCTGCGCCTCGACGCGCGCGAACGGCCACAGGCGCACGCGGCTCACGAGCGCCAGCGCGTCGCCGACGACCCTCTGTTGCTGCGGGGATCTCAGGGCCGGGTTCATGACGTCCGGGCTCGGGCGAGACCGCGTCGCCGCCCGATGCCCGGGCTGGATCCGTCGTCCATCAGCACGAAGGCTCCGAGGGCCGCGACCGCGGCGACCTCCACGACGGCGGCCAGCGTGACCGCCGGGCGCAGCGTCGGCTCGGAGTAGTCGAACAACACGGTGACCCGGCTGATCGCCAGCGCGACGAGGTCGCCAAGCGTCATGCCAATGGCGCCCAGCGCGGCCAGCTTGGCGAGGTCCCCGCGCACGCCGGCCAGGAGGAGCGCGAGCACCGCGGCCCCGATCGCGTTGAGCACGAACAACGGCCCGATCGTCGGGACCGGACGCAGCGGCCCCTCGAACTGCTGCAGGTGGATCCCGCCCGTCACCAACAGCAGCACGATCGCCAGGTAGCACACGAGGTCGGCGCGGGTCAGCGAGGCGCGGGTCATCGGACCACCACCGTGCCGTGCATGAACGGGTGGATCGAGCAGATGTAGTGGAACGTGCCCGCCCTCGCGAAGGTGATCGTCCGCGTTCGGCCCTTGGCGAACAGCCCCGTGTCGAACCCGCCTGCGACGGTGGCCGAGTGCGGCACGGCGTCCTCGTTGGTCCAGGCGACCTTGGCGCCGACGCGCACCGTGAGCACCGGCGGGACGTACTTGTAGTTCTTGATGTCGACGCGCGTGACGCCGGCCACGGCCGGCGACGGCATCGAGGGCGCGCCGGCGGATGACGTCGTGCTCGCGCTCGAGCTGAGCACGATGACGAGGAACGACCCCACCGCGATCGCCAGCGCGGTCACGGCGGTGGGGATCGTGCAACGGCGATCGCGGAGGTAGGACATGCCCATCACGCAGCCTCGGCAACGCGCGCGGGGGCCACGGCCAGCTCGTCCAGCAGGCGGGCGAGCACCGCGCCCGGCGGCTCGTCGCGGGTGACGACGCCCATCGGGACGGTCGCCGCGGCGTCGCTGAGCGGCAGCGCGGACAGGCCCGGCAGGCGGATGCGCGACGCGGCGGAAGCGGGCAGGATCGTCGTGCCACCGGCCAGGACCTCGAGGAGCAGCTGCTCGATGGTCGTGGCCGTGCTCTCGAGGACGTTCGGCGCCAGTCCGGCGCCGTGGAACGCGGCGAGCGTGGCGTCATGGCACGCCGGGTCCGTCTCGCTCCGCGCCGCATGGCCGACCTCGTCGATGTCTCGCAGGATCCGCCGGGCGTTCTCCAGAAAGGCGGCGCCGGCGGGCGTCACCTCGACGCTGCGTGACGTCCGGTCCAGCAGCTTGACGCCGACCTCGACCTCGACCTCGAGCTTGCGGATCTGCTCGCTCACGGCGGGCTGCGCTATGTGCAGCCGCGCGGCCGCCTTCCGGAAGTGCCGGTCGTCGGCGACCGCCACGAAGTAGCGCAGTTGTCGGATTTCCATCACCATCACCTCGTCTCATCGATCAGGAACGTCTCGAGATCCGCGCCGACCTGCTTAGGCGCGTCCTCGACCAGGAAGCGGGAGTCGCCCTCCACGGCGCGCACCGGGCCGGCGACCTTGCGGGCCAGCCGCGGCGCGAGCAGTGGAGGCGGCATCGCGTCTCGTCCTCAGTAGGCCGCGAGCAGCGCCTCGGCCTCGACCAGGGAGCGCGCCAGGCTCGTGGCGTCAGCCAGCCATGGAGTGCCGTCGGCTCGCGGGTCGATGCGCAGATGCAGGCGACCGTCGTGCAGCACGGTCACCCCCATCAGCTCGTTCGCGCACCAGAACTCCGCCTCGTTGTCATAGGCCTCTTCCGGCCCGGTGACGATGACCTTGACCTCGGTCATCGCTGCGGGTCCATGTGCGCGGCCCACCAGGTCTCGAACTCGACCGCGCCGATCCGCGCGCCGTCGCCCGGCGTCAGCTCGCCGCCGTGCAGCTCGGTGCCGAAGTAGCGGGCGTGGGGGTCGCTGATGACCGTGCGCTCGTCGCCGGTGGTCTCGAACAACCGCCGCGCCCAGGCGTCGATCCCCAGCTTCTCGGGCCCGCCCAACTCGACGTGGCCGCCGAGCGGCGCGGCGGTCGCCAGCTCGGCCACGGTCGCGGCGACGTCGTCGGCCGCCACGAGCTGCATGAGCCCCGTCGACAGCCGGACCGTCTCGTCGCCGTCAGCGCCGGAGTCGACGATCTGGGCCAGGAACTCGAAGAACTGCGTCGCGCGCAGGATCGTGAACGGCACGCCGCCGCCCTCGACCTCGGCCTCCTGTGCGACCTTGGCGCGCAGGTAGCCGCTGTCGGGCAGCCGGTCGCAGCCGACGATCGACACGGCCACGTGATGTCCGACCCCGGCCGCCTTCTCGGCGGCCATCAGGTTGCGCGTCGAGGTGACGAAGAAGTCACGTACGGCGCCGTCCTCCCAGACCGGCGCGTTGGAGACGTCGACGACCACGTCGGCGCCGGTCATCACCTCGGCCAGCCCCTCACCGGTGATGGTGTCGACGCCCGTCGAGGGCGACGCCGGCACGGGGTCGTGCCCCTGCGCGACGAGTCGCCGCACGACGTTGCCGCCGACCCGTCCGCTGCCTCCGATGACCACGATCTTCATGATGTCGTTCCTTCCTGTTGGTGTTGGTGAGATCGAAGATCGCCGACGCGCGTCACGCCCGCGTCCGTCGCGGGCCCCAGTCGGGTCCCTAGCGGCCCGCGCAGGTCCCACAGCGCGAGCGCGCCGAGCAGTGCCGTGGCCAATGCGCTCAGTGCCAGGGCGCTCAACCCGCCGCCGGCCGGGGTCAGCGCCACGAGCAGCGCCGCGATCAGAAGCCGCTCGGGGCTCGCGGAGCCCGTCAGGCGCAAGCGGAACAGCGTCTCGCCGACGAGGTACAGCGCGGGCCCGCCGAGGACCATCGTCACCCCGACGCCGTGAAGCGGGCGGCCCGGGTCGGCGATCAGGAGGTCGTCGCCGACGGCCACGGCGATGACGCCGGCGATGATCGGGACGTGCAGATAGGTGTAGGCGTCGCGCGCCAGGCGCCCCGGGTCCTCGCAAGTGCGCATGACCTCGCGCGAGCGCTCGGCGATCACGCCGAAGTACAGCCACCACAGCGCGGCGGTCTCCAGGAACGCGACGCCCAGGCAGAGCACGACGGTCGCGTCGAGCCCGGCGGCTGCCGCGGTCGCGCCGGTGACGACGATCGACTCGCCGAGCGCGATGATGATGAAGCCCTCGCAGCGGTCGGTGAAGTGGGCGCCCTCGATGTCCCAATCGGTGGTCGCCGCCCGCCCGCGACCCGGCAGCCAGTAGCCGACGACCGGCGCGCACAGGTCGAGCACCACCGCGGGGATCCACACCAGCAATCGCTGGTCGCCGTGAAGCGCGGCCCCCGCCAGCCACAGCGCGCCGGAGGCCGCGCTCCAGACGACCAGGCGCTCGAAGACGTCGCGCAGCGGCTGATCGCGCTCAAGCAGGCGCGCGGCTGCCACGTTGCGCCCGACCTGCAGTGCGACGTAGCTGATCGCGAACAGCACCCCGTCGCCCCCGAACGCGCCCGGCAGCGCGGCGGCCATCAGCAGGCTGGCGAGCATCACGCCGGTGAGCACCGCCCGCACCGCGGACGAGCCCGGGTCGAACCAGTTGACCATCCACGTCGTGTAGATCCACGCCCACCACACGATCAGCAGCAGGAACGCCGCGCGGGCGACGCCGGCCACCGACAGGTCCTCCAGGATCAAGTGCGACAACTGCGTGACCGCGAAGACGTAGACCAGGTCGAAGAACAGCTCGATCGTGGTCGTGGGCTGACGGACGTCGTCGCCCCGCGGGCGCAGGTGCCGGGTCACCGGCGAAGCAGGCGGTGCAGGAACAGGGTCGACCCGTGCTCGCGGTGGTGGGCGCGGACCCGGCGCAGCAGCCACGTCGGCCCGGCGACCGCGGCGAAGGCCGCCGCGACCACCGCGCCGATCGCGATGGCCGGCACCGCGACGATGACCGCCAGGATCAGCAGCGGCGGGCAGAGCAGCAGCCCGAGCAGGGCCGCCGCCCCAATCTCGACGATGCGCAGGCCGCCGCCGGTGACCTCGATCGCCTCCTCGGTGATTTCGACGCCGCTCGGATGGATGTCGTTGGTCGCGCTCATGAGGAACAGCCTCCCGCCACGGCGCCGTCGCCTCGTCCGGGTGGGTGCCCAGCCCGGCCCCTAGCGCAGCGACCGCGTGCGCCAGAGCAGCGGCTCCTCCTCGGCACTGATCGGGCTGCCGCTCGCACGCGGGTGCTCCCCAGTCGGCGCTCCCGGGGTCCGGACTGGGCACGCCGACCGAGGCGATCGGGCCTCCGAGCGGCGACCGTGGCTCCCACAAGTCGCACCACCCGAAAGGAACCACCTCACCATGCCGCCCACCATCGTCCTCGTCCACGGCGCCTTCGCGGAGTCGGCCAGCTGGAACCGCGTCGCCCAGCGCCTGCACGCCGCTGGCCATCCGGTCGTCGCCGCCGCCAACCCGCTGCGAGGTGTCGCCGAGGACGCCGTCGCCATCAGCGATCTCATCCGCACGATCGACGGCCCCGTCGTCCTTGTCGGCCATTCCTACGGCGGCTCGGTGATCTCCAACGTCGCCGCCGACGCCGGCGACATCATCGCCTTGGTCTACGTCGGCGCGTTCGCGCCGGAGCCGGGGGAGAGCTGCATCGAGCTGTCGCTGCGCTTCCCCGGCAGCACGCTCGGCGACGCGCTCGCGCCCATCCCGCACGAGGACGGATCGGCCGACCTCGTGATCGCGCACGACCGCTTCCACGAGCAGTTCTGCGCCGACCTGCCCGCGGCCGAGGCCGGGCTCATGGCCGCGACCCAGCGGCCCGTCGCGCAGGCCGCGCTGGAGGAGCAGGCGGGTTCGGACCCACTGTGGAGGCGAGCGCCGACGTACTTCGTCATCGGCACCGAGGACCGCAACATCCCGGCCGCGCTGCAGCGGTCGTTGGCCGAGCGCGCGAACGCGCAGCGCACGGTGGAGATCCCCGGCGCGTCGCACGCCGTCGCCTTCTCGCACCCGGACGAGACCGCCGACCTGGTCCTCGAGGCGGCCCGCGTCCGTGCGGCCGCCTGACCCGCTGATCAACCCCATGACATCAACAAGGAGAACAAGATGTCCGTGAACGCCCCTGTCGTCCTGGAGGCCGCCGCTCAGCGGTTCGCCGACGCCACCGCCCAGCCGCCGTTCCTGTACGAGCTGACCCCCGACGAGGCGCGCAAGGTGCTCGACGACGTGCAGGCTGCGCCGATCGACAAGCTGCCCGTCGATGAGCGCTGGGTCAGCGTCCCCTGCGACTTCGGCGACGTGCGCGTCCGGATCGTGCGCCCGTCCGGCGCGGAGGGCGCGCTGCCCGTCGTCCTCTACATGCACGGCGGCGGCTGGGTCCTGGGCAACGCCGGCACGCACGACCGCCTCGTCCGCGAGCTGGCGGTCGGCGCCGGCGCGGCGCTGGTCTTCGTCGAGTACGACCGCTCGCCCGAGGCGCGCTATCCGGTCGCGATCGAGCAGGGCTACGCCACCGCGCGGTGGATCGTCCGCGAGGGCGCGGCCAACGGCCTGGATCCGGAGCGCCTGGCGATCGCCGGCGAGTCGGTCGGCGGCTGCATGACCGCGGCGATCGCGCTGATGGCCCAGGAGCGCCGCGACGTCCGCTTCGTGCACCAGTCGATGTACTACCCGGTCACCGACGCCGCGAATGGACACCGACTCCTACCGCGAGTTCGCGGAGGGCTACTACCTCAGCGCCAAGGCGATGGCCTGGTTCTGGGACTGCTACGCCCCCGACCCCGTCGAGCGCGCTGAGCCGTTCGCCTCGCCGCTGCAGGCCTCCGGCGAGCAGCTGGACGGCCTGCCGCCCACGCTGGTGATCGTCGACGAGGCTGACGTCCTGCGCGACGAGGGCGAGGCGTACGCGAGCCGCCTGCGCCGGGCAGGCGTGGAGGTCACGACCGTCCGCTACGAAGGCGCCATCCACGACTTCATGATGCTCAACCCGCTGAGCGACACCCGCGCGGCGCGGGCCGCGATCGCCCAGGCGATCGCCGCGCTGGGTCAGGCGCTGCGCACCGCCTGACCCCTCCACGACCGAACGCCGCGCCGCTCTCCCTGGAGCGGCGCGGCACGACGCACCCCCATCACCTTCACCTCCAAGGAGACGTCCCCATGCCCTCATGCCGCTTCCCCGTCGGCCGCCTGGTCGCGCTCGTCCAGGGCGCCCTCGTCCTGGCCACCCTGCTGCATCCCGGCGCCGCGCTCGCTCGGACGCCCGCCGCCGTCAAGCCGACGATCGTCTTCGTCCACGGCGCGTTCGCCGACGCCTCCGGCTTCGGCGCGGTGACCAGCCGCCTGCAGCAGCACGGCTACACCGTCCTGTCCCCGGCCGATCCTCTGCGCGGGCCGGCGCGCGACGCCGCGTACATCGCGAGCGTCCTGAAGACCATCAAGACGCCGATCGTCCTCGTCGGCCACTCATACGGCGGCGCGGTGATCTCCGAGGCGGCTGGCCAGGTGACCGGCGTCAAGGCGCTGGTCTACCTGGACGCGCTGGCGCTGGACACCGGCGAGAGCAACTTCGACATCTCCCAGCGCTTTCCCGGCGCCAAGATCGCCGATGCGCTGCGCCCGGGTCCCTTCCCGCAGGCCGACGGCACACCCGGCACCGAGCTCACCATCGACCCGGCGAGCTTCCCCTCGGTCTTCGCGGCCGACGTGCCCGCCGCCGTAGCCGCCCGGATGGCCACCGCGCAACGTCCGGTCACGCTGGCTGCTCTGCAAGAGAAGTCGACCGCGCCGGCGTGGAAGACGATCCCGTCCTGGTACCTGGTCGGTCGCGAGGACCGCGTGATCACCCCGGCGGCACAGCGGTTCATGGCCCCGCGCGCGCACGCGCACACGGTCGAGATCGATTCGTCACACGCGTCCTACGTCGCCCGTCCGGGAGCCGTGGCCACCCTGATCCTCCGGGCGGCGCGCAGTGCGGGGTGACCCGTCGGCCGGCGATCCGCTCGCTTCGGACCCGTCGGACCCCGCTCTGGCGGTCGGCGGTGAACGGAGCCGGTTCGTCCCTGGTCACGGCTCGGGGACGCTCGGCGCACGCCTCGAGCGAGATCGACTGGAAGACCGCGCGGCGCGGCTGGACCGGGTGGTCGGCGCGCTGCGCGCACGGGCCCGCGCCTACGACGACGCCTCCGTGCCGGCGCCACTCAACCGCTCGCTGAGCGACTTCCAAGGCGAGCTCGCCGCCGTGCGAGCCCTGCTCGCCGCGTCACGCGGCCAGCCCAGCGGACATCTCTCCCCGTCGGCCTGACGATGTCGAGCGGCATAGTCCGGGCGCAGCGACCGCGCGACGATGTTCCGAACATCGCGGCGTGCGGAACAATTCGCGGAACAAATTGAGCGCAACCCAGAGCAACTGACCCACCACGAACCCGCATAGATGCTGGGCCCAGCCCTCAGCGACACCCGTACGTGGTGGCTGGGGCCGGGCGGTCGCAGGTTCAAATCCTGTCTCCCCGATCGACACGAAAGGCCAGAAGTGGCCTGTTTGCAGCGCCTTCGCCGGGGACTCCATTCGCGGTGTCGGCCTCGGATACCGGCCGATACGGGACGATTCCGAGCGATCCAGGGACTGCAGGCGTCCCAGTTCCTGAACGCTGACGGCTCGGAAACGATCGTCCTCGAACCCCCGAGCCGTCAGAAGACCTACCGCCCTCCGGACCGCTCCAGGTTCGACCGGTGGGGGCCGTTGAGCCACTCCGCATGCGGCCCCAGGCGCGCGTCGACCGGTTCCTCTCCACGCCGCAGCGCGTCGATGTAGGCGTGATCGGCGGCGAGGCGGGCCGCCACCTCGGGACCCTCGGCGACGGCGCCGTGGCCGGGGACCACGACGTCGACGTGCCTGGCGGCCTCGTCCAGCCGGTCGAGTGCCGTCTCGTAGGCGCTCACCTGGTCGTCCTGGCGAGGGTCGAAGAGTGGGATCAGGACGTCGGAGAGCATGTCGCCGGCGAGCAGGACGCCACGGTCTGCGAGGAGGATCGCGGCGTGGCCGATGGCGTGCGCCTGATGCGCGATGATCTCGCCCGGCACGGGTCCGCGGTCTGCGGGTAGCGGGGTGACGAGCGCGATCAGCTCGAGGGGGATGCCCGACGCGCTCTCCGCCGCCATCTTCTGCGCCCGCTCTCGGGCTTGGCCGGCAGCTTGGGCGCCGGCGGGGATGGCGTAGCGCGGCACGTCGCCGAACCGGGGGTGCCAGAGCAGGTGGTCCCAGTGGGGATGGGTGGAGAACCCGGCGACCACCGGGATGCCGAGCCCGTCCACGTCATCGGCGAGCTGGTGCAGCTCGGAGCCGGTGATGCCGGGATCGATCAGGATCAACCCATCCTCCCCGCGCACCGCGATGGAATTGGTCCAGACCCACTCGCTCTGCCGGACCCAGACGCCGTCGGCCACCTCAGTCAGCACGGGTTCATCACGTCCTCGCGCTGGATGCCGTCTGAAGCGTCCGGGAGTACACGACCCTTCCGGCGCCCGTACAGGGAGGTGCCGATCGGCCGCTCGAGGTCGTTGACGAACGCATACACCTCCTCGTCAGGCGTCGCCCAGCCGAACCTGTCCTCCTCGACCTCGACGTACCCGTCAAGTGAGGCGATCGCCGCGTATGTCAGCTTGGCCATCTGACTCCAATCGGTCGTTGTTTACGGGTGCAGCCACGGCCGCACGTGCTGAGACTGCGATCGCCAGCCAAAATCATCGGTCACGGGCCCTGAGCTGGCGCGTCGTGGCCCTGGTTCCTTCAATCAGCGCCCGCTGACGCGCGACGAGCTGCGCACGGGCGACGGCCGCACGGCCGCGCGGCGCCGCGACAAGCATCTTTCGCAGTGCGTCAAGCTGCGCGACGATGACGACCGTGCGACACCGGACAACCAGCAGCGTCACGGCGCGGGCGGGACGGCGATGAGCGACGCGGGGCTCGTCCTCGTCGCCCTGGCGATCGCCGTGGGCATCGTCGGGGTCGTCCTCCCGGTTCTTCCCGGCGCACTGCTGGCGTGGGCGGCAATCGCGGTCTGGGCGCTGGCGGTCGGCTCGGCGATCGCATGGGTGGTGCTGGCCATCGCGACGCTATCGATCGGGCTCGCGCAGGTCGTGAAGGTGCTCGTGCCCGGACGGCGCCTCCGCGACGCCGGCGTCCCGCGCATGTCGATCCTGGCCGGCCTGCTGCTCGCCATCGCCGGCTTCTTCCTCATCCCGATCGTCGGCCTGTTCATCGGGTTCCCGCTGGGCGTGTACCTCCAGGAGCGCCGGCGGCTGGGCCAACACGAACCGGCCTGGCGATCCACCCACGAGGCGCTGCGCGCGATCGGCCTCTCGATCGCCATCGAGCTGGCGGCCACGCTGGTGGCTACGGGCGCGTGGCTGGTGGCGGTGCTGACCTGAGGGTCGATTTTCATATGAACTGCGCCGCCGCATAGCCCGACGCCCAGGCCCACTGGAAGTTGAAACCGCCCAAGTGGCCGCTGACGTCCAGTACCTCGCCGACGAAGTACAGGCCCGGGCTTTTCAGCGATTCCATGGTCTTGGACGACACGTCGCGGGTGTCGACGCCGCCCAGCGTGAGCTCGGCGGTGCGGTAGCCCTCGGTGCCGGCCGGCACCACCTGCCAGGCGCCGAGTTTGTCGGCGATGTCGCGTAGTCCGGCCGGGGTGTACTGCTTCATCGGCTTGGACGCGAACCAGTCATCGGCCAGAAGCGTCGCCATCTTCTTGGTGAAGACCTCGCCCAACAGGGTCTTCAGCTCGCTGTTGGGGCGCGCGGACTGCTGGCCCTGCAGCCACTCCAGGGCGTCGTGGTCGGGCAGCAGGTTGATCTCCACGGCATCGCCGGGGTGCCAGAACGAGGAGATCTGCAGGATCGCCGGGCCGCTGAGGCCGCGGTGGGTGAACAGGAGGTTCTCGCGGAAACTCTGGTCGTTGCAGCTGACCAGGCAGGCCACCGACGTGCCGGACAGCTCGGCGCACAGGTCCTTGAGTTGGTCGGTGATGATGAACGGCACCAGGCCGGCGCGGGTGGCCAGCACGTTGTGGCCGAACTGGCGGGCGATCTCATAGCCGAAGCCGGTGGCGCCCAGCGTCGGAATCGACAGGCCGCCGGTGGCGACCACCAGCGACGGCGAGGCGATGGGTCCCAGCCCGGTGCTCAACAGGTATCCGGCCTCGGTCTTCTCGATCTGCTGCACCGAGGTGTTCAGGTGCAGCTCAACGCCAGCCTGTCGGCATTCTTCCAGGAGCATCTCGAGGATGTCTCTGGACTTGTTGTCGCAGAACAACTGGCCGAGTTTCTTCTCGTGGTAGGGCACGCCGTGCTTGCTGGCCATGGCGATGAAGTCCCACGCGGTGTAGCGGGCCAGGGCCGACTTGCAGAAATGCGGGTTCTGCGAGAAGAAGTTGGCCGGGTCCGTGTACATGTTGGTGAAGTTGCAGCGGCCACCACCGGACATGAGGATCTTCTTGCCCGCCTTGTTGGAGTGGTCGATGAGCAGCACCTGGCGGCCGCGTGCGGCGGCGGTCAGGGCACACATCAGGCCGGCGGCACCTGCGCCGATGATCACAACGTCGGTAGAACGCACAACACCTCCTCGAGCACGGCAATTTCGGGGTAGATCCCGCGCCCACAAGGTAGGCTGCGGTGCCGCTGACGACCATCGACTGCGCCGCTACGCAAGCGGCGGGAATGTGCGCCCGCATCCCGGCGGGTTTGCCCCCTACGCGACGATCTGGGAGCTGAATGAACGTTCCATGTCGAGAAGCGCTGACCGGCTCCGCTCATCAGGTGAAGGGCCGCGAGCGGCGCGGCCCACGACACCAGGAGACCACGATGCCGAAGTATCTGCTGCACGACGAGTACACGCCGCAAGAGCTGGCCGGAGGCCGTTCATGACCGTCCTGCGCCTGGAGCACATCGGCATCGTCGTCGACGACCTCGCGGCGGCGACGGCGTTCTTCGCCGGACTCGGGCTCGAGTTGGAGGGCGAGGCGTCCGTCGAGGGCGGCTTGGTGGACCGGATCAACGGGCTCGAGGGCGTGCGGGCGGACATCGTGATGCTGCGGACCCCGGATGGCAACGGCAAGGTCGAGCTGGCCAAGTACCGCTCGCCGTCATACGAGGGCGACGACGGGCCGGCGCCGGCCAACGCCCCGGGCATCCGCCACATCCTCTTCGTCGTCGACGACATCGAGGAATCCCTCGCCGGCCTGCGAGCGCATGGCGGCGAGCTGGTCGGCGAGCTGGTGAACTACGAGAACAGCTACCGGCTCTGCTACGTGCGCGGCCCGGCGGGGATCATCGTCGAGCTGGCGGAGAAGATCGGCTGATGGGTGTCCCGTTGTTCGGTCAGGGGCACGTCGACCGATACCGCGAAACCGACGGCGAGGAAGGCCACGACTGGCAGGGCACCACGGTGTTGCTGCTCACCACCAGCGGGCGCAACTCGGGTGCCAAGCGGACCACGCCGCTGATCTACCAACGGCACGGAGACGACTACCTCGTGGTGGCCTCCAACGGCGGCGGCGATCCACCCGGCTGGTTGCTCAACCTTCAAGACGATCCGATCGTGGCCGTGCAGGTCAAGGCCGACCACCACACCGCTCGGGCGCGGGTCGCCACGGCCGAGGAGAAGCCCGAGCTGTGGCGCATGATGACCGCGACTGGGACGCCCTACGACGAGTTCCAGGCCAAGGCCGAGCGCGAGATCCCGGTGGTGGTCCTCGAGCCGGGCTAGGCCGAGCGGCCGTTTGAACTCCACCACGCCAAACGCGCCGGACGCGGGACAAGCCGCACGGCTCGACGGCCCCAGAACCGTGCCGTAAGCGGATCCGCTTGCGGGACCGGTCGGCGGCACTTCGGCGACATGTCGCCGAAGCGCGAGCTCAGCCGACTGCCGCTATTGACGGAAAGGGGCCAGAGGGGTTGGGGTGGTGGCATGTCGATTGGGTCGCTCAGCGCCTCCGCGTCCGCAACGCCTATGTCCGCGGCGAGCACTCGGGCGAGGGCAAGTCCGACGAGTCGACGCGCCGGTCACTTCCGGTCGCCGACGAGGCCGTCGACGTCTTGAAGGACTGGAAGGAGCGCAGCGCGTAGGGAAGAGCTCGTCGAGCAGCAGATCCGGGGGCCGCAACGGGGCGAACTGCCGCAGAAGTGATTGCGTCGCGACTTCGGACGGCGCTCATAAGTCGATCGCGAACGGACCGAAGGCCTGCGATAGCCGCGGCCGACCGCAACTGACGCCACGGCACGAGGCGGTGGCGGCCGGCTCTGGAGATCCGAGCCGATGACTCTCGCCATCGTTTCCAGTCTGTCTCTTCACACGTGATCAACGACACTCGAGGAGCGCATCATGACCGCGACCTACACCTTCGACATCTTCTCCAGCCTCGATGGCTTCGGCTCCGTCGACGGTGGCGACTGGGGTGGCTACTGGGGTAAGCAGGGCCCCGAGCTGCTCGACCACCGCCTCGCCTCGTTCGACGCAGAGCAGCGGATGGTCTTCGGGGCCAACACCATCCGGCAGTTCGTGCGCATGCTGGCCTCGAGCACCGAGGAGTCCGACGTGCGCGACCCGTGGGTCACCCGGATGAGGAACATGCCGGCAACGGTCGTGTCGACCACGCTGGAAGCCCCTCTCGAATGGCCGGACGCGACCGTCGTCAGCGGCGACGCCGTCGACATCGTCGCCCGGCTCAAGGAGGAGTCCAAGGTCCCGTTGCGCTCACACGGCAGCCTGTCGCTCAACCGGGCGCTGATGGCCGCCGGCCTGGTCGACCGCGTCCAGGTGACGCTCTTCCCCGTGATCACCGGTCAGACCGGAGCGGACCCGATCTTCCAGGGCGCGGCCGACTTCGACCTCGAGCTGATCGAGAGCCGGACGCTCGACGACGACATCCAAGAGCTCGTCTATCGGCCCACCCTGCATGTCTGAGTCCATCTACGCACCCATCCTGAGGGGTTTATCCGGTTGCCGCGAGCGGCAAGCGTTGAGTTCTGGAAGACCGCGTCGTCGATGACCGGCTCCGCTGGAGCAACTGGCGCTCGAGCGCCATGAGGTTGCCGGTGTCCGACGCGGAGGCGATCGCGTCGATGAGCTCCGCACGGTCGGAGGCGTCGGCGCGGTAGCGCTGGTCGCCGGCGACGCGGGCACGGGCCCGGGTCACGAGCTGACGGGCGTTCGCCTCGCTGAGCGCGAGCACCTTGGCGATCTGCCGGTAGGGGTAGCCGAAGGCCTCCCTGAGGACGTAGGCGGCACGCTCGGTGGGGGACAGGTGCTCCAGCAGCATTCGCGCAGCAAGGTCCAACACTTCGGTACGCTCCGCTGCGAGCGCCGGATCGGCGTCGTGGTCGACCGGCTCGGGCTGTCCCGCGCCGGTCGGGATCTCGTGGCGTCGACGCGCGGACTGGACGACGTTGATCGCCAGCCGGGTCGTGATCGTCGCGAGGAACGCGGGGACGTCCCGGATCTCGCCGCGGTCGGCGTGGACCCAGCGGATCCACGCGTCCTGGACGACGTCGTCGGCGTCCGTCGTGCTGCCGAGCACGCGGTAGGCGATGCCGAACAGCTTCGGGCGCAGGGCGTCGAACGACGCGGCGTCGAACTCGCTTTGAGGGGTTGGCTGGAGCATGGGCCCACCTTGGCCCGCGCCGGCGCCTGTCGCTTCCGTGGGCGACCCCAGTCCCGCCACTAGGGGTTCGCCCCGAGCCCCGACTGTCACATCGCGCCGCGCTGTCCGGTCTTCGCTGCGAGACCATGATCAAGCTCAGCGCACGTCCAATCGCTGTACCCCCGGCCACCGCCCTGGGCGCCGGGCTGCTCGCGCTACGGGTCGTCGTCGGCGTCACGTTTCTGCTGCACGGGCTCGACAAGCTCGGTGACCTCGCCTCCACGGAGCGGTTCTTCGCGTCGCTCGACATCCCCGCGCCCGGCGTGATGGCGCCGTTCGTCGCCGCCACCGAGACCGTCGGCGGGGCTCTGCTCGTCGTCGGCCTGGCCACGCCGCTGGTCGGCGCGGTGCTGGCGGTGAACATGGTCGTCGCCCTCCTCACCGCCAAGCTCGGGCATGGCTTCTTCGCCTCCGACGGGGGCTACGAGCTGGAGCTCCTGCTGATCGCGGCCTGCCTCGCGATCGCGCTGGCGGGCGCGGGGCGCTTCAGCATCGACGCCGCACTCGGCGACCAACCACGAAGGGAGCCGTCATGAAGGTCGTCGTCATCGGAGCCGGCGGGCTCATCGGTTCCAAGTTGGTGTCCAAGTTGCGAGAACACGGACACGAGGTCATCGCCCCGTCGCGCGGGCCCGGCGGCGTGGACACGATCACCGGCGAGGGCCTGCCCGAGGCGTTCGTGGAGGCGTCGGTCGTCGTGGACGTGTCCAACTCGCCCTCGTTCGAGGCTGCCGCGGCGCTGGAGTTCTTCGAGACCTCGACCCGCAACCAGCTCGCCGCCGAGCAGCAGGCCGGCGTCGGCCACCATGTCGCGCTCTCGGTCGTCGGGACCCAGCGCCTGGCGGAGAGCGGCTACATGCGAGCCCAGACAGCGCAGGAGCGGCTGATCCAGGACTCACCGATCCCGTACTCGATCGTGCACGCGACCCAGTTCTTCGAGTTCGTCGAGAGCATCGCCGACGCGGCGACCGACGGCGACACGGTGCGCTTGTCGCACGTCCTGATCCAGCCGATCGCGGCCGACGACGTCGCGGCCGCCCTCGGAAAGGTCGCCGTCGGCGCGCCGGTCAACGGCATTCTCGAGGTCGCCGGGCCGGCGCAGTTCCGGCTCGACGAGCTCATCCGCCGAGGGCTGAGCGCTCACGGCGACCCCCGCACGGTGCTCGTCGATCCCCACACGCGCTACTTCGGGGCGGAGTTGGGCGAGCGCACCCTGCTGCCCGGCGACGGCGCGACGATCGGCGCGACCACGTTCGAGGCCTGGCTGAGCGCGAGCCTCATGGCGCCGCCGCACGCGACGTAGGGACCGCGTCCAGCGACTGGATCGCGTCGCGCCCCGTCCGCATGGGATTGGCCTGCTTCCAGGCCTCCAGCGGGTTGCCCCGCGCCCACCGCAGCGCCACGTCGGAGAGCGACTCGAACGTGGCTCCGCTCGCGGCGATGTGCCCGATGAGCTGCTCGAGGTGTGCGATGCGGTGCCCGCGCCCGATGACCTCAGGATGCATCGTCACGTTGAGGATCCCGCCCGGCGCGTGCGCGATCATGTAGTCGAACTCCTCGCGCCAGACGCCGAAGACCTTGTCCGGGTCGCCGAACCCGGTGAACAGGCCCGGGACCATCTCGAACTGCGGGAAGTCGTCCAGTGCCCAGCTGACCGGCATCTCGACGAGGCTCGTCGTTTCGCCGAAGACGTAGGGGTCCTCGCTGCTCCAGCGGTCGCCGGAGCGCAGGTAGTAAGGGCTGAAGTCGTTGGCCATGCAGCTCGACTCGTAGGTGAAGCCGGCGGCGAGCAGCAGGCCGATCGAGTGCGGGCTGAGGTCCCAGGCCGGCGAGCGGTACCCGGTGGGGCGCTGGCCGACCACGCGGTCGAACGCGTCGAGGCCCAGCTCGAGGACCCGCTCCTCGCGGGCGCGGTCGAGCTGCGCGGGGTTCTCGTGTGCCCAACCGTGATGGCCGAGCTCGTGTCCCTCCGCGGCGATGCGCTCGACCAGCGCGGGATACGCCAGGATCGTGTGTCCGGGCACGAAGAACGTCGCGCGCACGTCGTGGCGCCCGAGCATGTCGAGCACGCGCGCAAGGCCGACGATGGCGAACTCCCCGCGTGAGATCATGCTCGGATTGTTGGACTGGACGCTCGTGATCCACGACGACATCGCGTCGAAGTCGAACGTCAGGCACGCGGAATGCGTGGGTGGGGTCATGCGAGGCTCCTCGGTGCGTGGCGTGGCATCACTCGGCGCCGACGGGAAGCGTGTCGCGCAGCTCCTTGCGCGAACTGATGCCGAGCTTGGCGAAGGTGTTGTGCAGGTGGTACTCGACGGTGCGTGGGCTGATGAAGAGCTGAGCGCCGATCTCGGGGTTCGTGTTGCCGTCCAGCGCGAGCCGGGCGATCTGCGCCTCCTGCGCGGTGAGCTCGTGGCGAGCCCCGGCCACGCGCTTGCGCACGGTCTCGCCTGTGGCCAGCAGCTCGCCGGCGGCGCGCTCGGCGAAGGCCTCGGCCCCGATCCGGCTGAACGTCGCGTGGGCGGCGCGCAGCTGCTCGCGCGCGTCCACCCGGCGACCCTCACGACGCAGCCACTCGCCGTAGCGCAGCTGCGCGCGGGCGAGGTGGACGGCGCCGCGGCTGTCGGCAAGCCGCTCGATGGCCTCGCGGTGGAGGGGCTCGGCGGAGCGGCCGTCGCTCAGCAGCGCGCGTGAGCCGGCCTCGATCCCGAGCGCCCATTGGGTGCCGCTGGCGCGCGTCCGTGCGCTGAGGCGCTCGAGGGCCGCCGCGGCCGCGTCCGGCGCGTCGGCGCGGGCGCCCGCCTCGACGGTCTCCACCAGCGACCAGGCGAGCAGGCCCACGTCGTCGTGCTCGCAGCCTCGCTGCGCGGCCGCCAGCGCCTCGGCGTGGCGACCGCGGCCGTTGTACATCAGCGCGGTCGCCCATTCGATCACGCCCAACCCCATGCCTTCGCCCCTGGCGGTCGCCTCGCGGCGCCCGTCCTCGACCAGTTCGAGCATCGTCGCCTCGTTCCCGCGCCATGCGGCGAGCATCAGGGAGGCGTACTTCAGCGGCGCGATGTGGGTCGCCTCGATGATCGCGTTGGCTTCGTCGATCAGCGCCTCCGCGGCGTCGAACGCGCCCTCGTGGACGTGGAGCGAGGCGCGGTAGGTGTCGGCGATGGGGAGCAGGGTCAGCGCGCCGGTGTCCCGTGCGACGCGGATCCCACGCGTCGCGAGCTCGTGCCACAGCTCGTCGTCCCAGACATCCTGCGCGAGCCGGCACGCCAGCCAGAGCCACCGCATGTCGTCCGGCGCGGGCGCGTCTCCGGCCATGAACGCGCCGAGCGCGCGCCGGATCGGCGGGACGCCGGCCGCGTAGCCCTCGGTGAAGCGTGTCGCGAGGCCGTCCAGGAGGAGGTCGACCGCGCCTGGCGGATTCGGCGCCGGTGGGGCGGCACGGGCGGCCTCGGCCGTCTCGCGCGCGTCGGGCCGGTCGCCGAGGCGGCCCGCGAACATCGCAGCGGCCATCGCCTCGAGATGGCTCTCGCGCGCCGCCGCGGCGTCAAGCGGGCCCAGGCGCCGGGCGGCGTCGAGCAGGAGCGACGGGGCGTCGCTACCGCGCCTGACCGTGAACGCGATCTGCGCGCGCACGCGCGCCATGCGCGCGTGCTGCAGCGCATCGAGTGCACCGGGCTCGACGCTCGCGAGGAGCTCCAGTGCTGTCTCCGGCGCTCCGACGTCGAGCTTGGCCTGTGCGGCGACCAGTACCCGTCTGCCACGCAGGGCCGGGTCGGGGGTCAGCTCGGCGGCGCGGGTCAGGAACGCCGCGGCCGCCGCCATGCCGCCGCGGGCCTGCGCTCGGCCGGCGGAGCGCTCGAGCTCGAGCGCCAAGGGCTCGTCGGGCGCCACCGCGGCGTGCGCGCGGTGCCACGCGCGACGGTCCGGATCGGCGTCGGGATCGGTCTCCTCGGCCAGCGCGCGGTGGACGCGCTGGTGGTCGGCGACGGTGGCAGCTCGGTAGGCGGCGGAGCGCATGAGCGGATGGCGGAACCGGACGCTGACGTCGATCTCGATCAGGCCGGCCGCCTCGGCCGGGGCCGCCGCGTCGGCGGCGAGTCCGAGCCGGTCGGTCGTGCGGCGCAGCAGGGCGACGTCGCCGACCGGGTCGGCCGCGGCCGTCAGCAGCAGCAGCCGGGTCTGGTCGGGAAGCGCGTCGAGCTGACGCATGAGGCTCTGCTCGATGCGACTCGCCAGCGGCATCACGTCGGGCAGCCCGTAGCCGCCCGCGAGCTCGGCGGGCGTCATGCCTCGGGGTAGTTCGAGCAACGCCAGTGGGTTGCCGCGGGCCTCGGCGACGATGCGGTCGCGCAGCCGCTCGTCGAGGCGGCCGCGGGCCGCGGAGTCCAGCAGCGTGCGAGCGTCGTCGTCGCGCAGCCCGCCGACCTCCAGGTGCGCGAGCCCCGTCACGTCGAGCCCGTCGCTGGGCTCGCGCACGGCGAAGACCATGCCGACCGGCTCGGCCAGCAGTCGGCGGGCGACGAACGCCAGCGTCTGCGCCGAGGCGCGATCCAGCCACTGCGCGTCGTCGATCACGCAGATGAGCGGGCGCTCCTCGGCGACCTCGGACAGCAGCCCGAGCACGGCGAGGCCCACAAGGAAGCGATCGGGCGCGGGACCGGCGCTGCGCCCCAACGCGGCGCTGAGAGCATCGCGCTGCGGGCCGGGCAGTCGCTCCAGGCGGTCGAGCATCGGCGCGCACAGCTGATGCAGGCCGGAGTGGGCGAGCTCCATCTCGGACTCGACGCCCGTCGCGCGCGCGACGCGACAACCCGACGCCCGCTCGACGAGGTAGTCCAAGAGCACCGTCTTGCCGACGCCTGCTTCGCCGCGCAGGACGAGCACCTGGCTCTGGTCGGCGCGTACGGTCGCCAGCACGCCGTCCAGCGCTTCGCACTCACCGTGCCGACCCAACAAGCCCGTCGTTCGCCACGGGCTGTGCTCCATGGCGTCGAGGATATTGGGCCGGGACGCGCAGGCAAGAACGAACACGCTGCGCTCGGTCGCGTCCGTCGCCGAGCGGCGCGACGGCTCAGCCGGGCGCGTCGGCGCGGCGCGCCGTCACGCCGAGCGCGGCGCGAAGCTCCTTGCGCGAGCTGATCTCGAGCTTGGGGAAGACCTTGCGCAGGTGGTACTCGACGGTGCGCGGGCTGATGAACAGCCGGGCGCCGATCTCGGGGTTGGTGTGCCCCTCGCTGGCCAGCCGCGCGATCTGCTCCTCCTGCGGCGTGAGCACGTCGCGCGACGCGGCGGAGCGCTTGCGCGTGGTCTCACCGGTGGCCAGCAGCTCGCGCCGCGCTCGCTCGGCGAAGCCGTCGGCCCCGATGCGCGTGAAGGTGTCGTGGGCGGCGCGCAGCTGCACGCGCGCGTCGAGGCGGCGGTGCTCACGGCGCAGCCACTCGCCGTAGATCAGCTGCGCGCGCGCGAGATGCGGCGCGGCACACGCGGCGGTCAGTCGTCGCACGGACTCGGCGTAGAGCGCCTCCGCGTCGGGGCCCGGCGTCCGCAACGCGCGCGACCGCGCCTCCAGGCCGACGGCCCAGTCCGAGCCGCTCGCCCGCGTGCGCTCGCTCAGTCGGTCCAGCGCGGCGTCGGCCAGGTCGGGGCGATCGCAGCGCGTGGCCGCCTCGACGAGCTCGACGAGCCCGTGGGCGAAGAGACTCAGCTCCCCCTGTGCGCAGGATCGCTCAGCGGCGGCCATGGCCTCCTCGTAGCGCCCGAGGCCGTTGTAGAGGATCGCGCTCGCGCCCTCGGCCATGCTCATCGCCACGCCCTGCCCGCTCGCGTCCGCGAGCTGGCGCCGCGCGGCGACCAGCTCCCGTGCCCCGTGCTCGTCGCCCTGCCACGCGGCAAGCATCTCCGACCCGATGATCAGCGGCGCGGTGCCGGTCAGCTCGACGATCGCCGAGGACTCCTCCAGCAGCGTCCGCGCGCCGTCGAACTCGCCGGCGTGGATGTACGCCCCGGCGAGGTAGTTGGCTGCGATCGGTAGGACGTCCAGCGCACCGGCCTCGCGCGCGAGCCGGACGCCGCGCACGGCGAGCTCGTGCCACGTCGCGTCGTCCCACAGGTCGGCGGCCACACGGCAGGCCAGCCACAGCCACCGGTTGCTCTGCGGGTCGGTGCCGCCGTCGCGCTGGAAGGCCTCCAGCGCGGCGCGGGACGCCGGGACGGACGCCGGGTAGCCGTCCGTCACGCGGATGGCCATGCTGTCCAGCAGCAGGTCACTGGCCCCCGGTGGAGATCCGGCCGGGGCGTCGCGAACCACCTCGAGCACGCCGGTCGCGTCCTCGGCGCGCCCGGAGAAGATCGTTGCCGCCAGCGCCTCCAGGCAGGTCTCGCGCGCGAGCGGCGCGTCGAGCGGGACGAGGCGCCGGGCCGCGTCCATGAGCAGCGGCGCGGCATCGCTCCCGCGCCGCTCGGCGAAGGCGATCTGCGCGCGCAGGCGCTGCACCCGCGCCAGCTGCAGGTCGTCGAGCGGCAGCAGGGCGGCCGTCGTTAGCAGCGCGTGCGCGGCGTCGGGAGCGCCGGCCTCCAGCTTGGCCTGGGCCGCGGCCAGCGCGCGCGATCCGCGACGCGACGGGTCCGGCGTCAGGGCCGCGGCTCGCTCAAGGAACGCGGCGCTGGCCGCGGCCCCGCCGCGACGCTGCGCGCGGCTGGCCGAGTGCTCCAGCTCGCTGGCGACGGCCTCATCCGGGCCGCTTGCCGCATGAGCGCGGTGCCAGGCGCGTCGGTCGGGGTCGGTCGCGGGATCGGTCGCCTCGGCCAGCGCCCGATGCGCTGCATGGCGGTCGGGGCGGGTGGCTCCTCGGTACACCGCCGACCGTACGAGCGGATGGCGGAAGCGGGCGCGCGCGCCGAACTCGACGAACCCGGCGGCTTGGGCCGTCTCGGCCGCCTCGGCACCGAAGCCCAGCTGCGCGAACGCACGCCAGATGAGGGGAACGTCGCCGACCGGTTCAGCAGCGGCGACCAGCAGCAGCTGCTGGGCCTCCCGGGGAAGCGCGGCGATGCGCTGGAGGAAGCGCTGCTCGATGCGGTCGGACATGAGCAGGAGGTCGATGCTGTATCCGTGCGCGCCGGCGCCCGCCCGACGAGGCGGCTGACGGCGGCCCGGGTCGGGCAGCGCGAACCCACCGGCGAGCCCCGCCGGAGTCCGGCCTCTGGGCAGCTCCAGCAGGGCCAGCGGATTGCCGCGGGTCTCGGCGACGATGCGATCGCGGACCCCCTCGTCCAGGACACCGCGGATCTCGGACGCGAGCAGGCGACGTGCGTCCTCGTCGGCGATCCCCCGAACGACCAGCTCCGGAAGCCCGGCGAACTCGGTGGCGCTGCTGGGCTCGCTGATGGCGAACACCATCGCGACGCGCTCGACCTGCAGGCGTCGCGCCACGAACGCCAGCGCCTGCGCGGACGACCGGTCCAGCCACTGCGCATCGTCGATCAGGCACACCACCGTGCGGCGCTCGGCCATCGTGGACAGCAGGCTCAGGGCCGCCAGCGCAACGACGAAGCGATCAGGGGGAGGGCCGGCCCGCAGCCCGAACGCGACCCGCAGGGCGTCGCCCTGGGGTTCTGGCAACGCGTCGAGCGCGCCGAGGACCGGCGCACACAGCTGGTGCAGCGCTGCGAACGCCAGCTCCATCTCGGATTCCACGCCGGCCAAGCGCATGAGCTGGCAATCGGACGCCTGCTCGGCCACGTGCTCCAGCAGCGCCGTCTTGCCGATGCCCGTCTCGCCGCGGAGCACCTGCACCGAGCTGTGCCCGTGCTTCGCCTGGCGGACCAACCGGTCCAGCGCCGCGAGCTCGGAGGTGCGGCCGTGGAGAGCGTGAGACACCATCGCGGAGGCGTGAGGCTACTGGCACGACGCCCCCGGGTCATGGGTCGACCGCCCTCGTCGATGCGCAGCGGCGCCTGTCGTCGGGGGGTGGGCGGGAGGGCGGGCGGCTACGGCGACGCTTCGCGGAACTGGACGCCGAAGCGCTCGAGGTCGATCCGCCAGCGGATCAGCCGTTCGCCGGCCTGGCGGCTGTCCACGTCGACGACGTCGATGCGCACGCCGTGGCGCGTGAGGCGCACCAGCGGCTCCGTGGCGACGACCGAGCGCGCCATGTCGGCGGCGACGAAGGCCGTCAGCCCACCGGTCAGGAGGTCGAGCCGGGCGATGAACGTGTCGCGGACCCCGCTGTGCAGCGCCGCGCCATCGGCCTCCAGATCGACGCGGACGAACGGCCACATGCGGACGCGGCGCACGAGCTCGAGGGCATCGCTGAGGCGGGGCGATTCGGTGACGGGCATGGCCCCGAGCCTGGCGGGAACCCGGGGTGATCACATCCGGGCCAGTGCCGCGTCTGTCCCCTAGTCGGCAGTGGACGGGCACTCGACGCCGCCGGACATCCCAATGAGGATACGGGCCATCCGGGTTGGCGAACGCGCGCGGATCAGCCCGAGAGGCGCTCACGCACCGTGTCGAGCTCGCGCTGGAAGTCCCCCAGCGAGTGGCGGAGCGGACGCGGGACGGTCGCGGCGTCGTACGCGCGCGCCCGCGCGCGCAAAGCGGCGACCACGCGGTCGAGCCGCGCCGCGCGCTCCTCGAGCCGATCGCGCTCGAGCTCGGCGCCGAGCGTCAGTTGGGCAAGCGACATGATGAACAACTCCTTGGGAACGGGGTACGGGAGCGCCGTCGCGCCGCGCCGCGCCCGGGAACGAGGGCGCGGCGCGGCCCCCGACGGACAGGATCACGGGCGGTGATGGGCTCGGTCAGACGGCCGCGCCGAGCTGGGCGGCCTCGAGGATCAGCCCGGCCGTCTCCTCCGGGCACGAGACGGCGACGGCGTGGGACGCGCCGGCGAGCTCGACCGTGCGCCGCGCGTTGCAGCGCTCGGCAAGCGAGCGCTGCAGCGCCGCCGGGATGTTGCGGTCCTCGGTGCCGATGACGAAGTACGACGGGACGTGCTCCCAGAGCGGCCGTGGGCCCGCCTGCTCCTCGAGCGCCGCCTGCGCGACCGGCCGCTGTGCGGCGGCCATCAGCGCGGCCTCGGCCTCGGGGACGTCGGCGCAGAACTGCGCGTGGAAGCGGTCGCGGGCGATGAGCAGGTCGGCCGTCCCGTCGCCGTGCGGGACCGGCTGCAGCGCGTCGGCGAGCGTGCTGCCGGGGAAGCGCAGCGAGAGCTCGATGCAGCTCTCGCCCGCCGCGGGCGCGAAGGCGCCGACGTAGACCAGCGCGCTGATGTCGCCGGCGTCGGGCGCGACGTTGGAGATCACCGCGCCGCCGTACGAGTGGCCGACGAGGACGACCGGGCCCTCGATCGTGCGGACGAGGTCGGAGATCGCGGCCGCGTCGCCGGCGACGCCGCGCAGGGGGTTGGCGGCGGCGACGGCCGGGTGGCCGGCGGCGAGCAGCCGGCCGACGACGCCGTTCCAGCTCGCGGACTCGGCGAAGGCGCCGTGGACGAGGACGACGGTGGGATGCATGGGGCGGTCCTTTCGGTTGGGTGCAATCACCAGGTGGCCCACCGTCGCGCGTCCCGTCGCGGATCGCCTCGGTCGTCATCACCAGGCAGAGCCCTGGGGCACGCGGGACTGGGGACTTCACTCGGGCACTGACGGACGCGGTGCCCACTCGCCGCCACGAGGGTCCGCCAACGAGACACCGATGCTTCCCGCCCCGCTCCCCGTGAAGGTGACACCGTGACCGTGACCCCTACCGCTACCCCGACCGAGACCCCGCCGCTGCGGGGACGCCAGCGAGAGCTGGCCGAGCTGGACGCGCTGGTCGCCCGTGCTCGTACGGGTCGCAGCGGCGCGCTCGTGGTGTCCGGCGAGGCGGGCGTGGGCAAGACCGCGCTGCTGGACCGCACGGCCGCGCGGGCAGCGGCGCGCCTCCGGGTCGAGCGCATGGTTGCGTCGGAGTCCGAGATGGAGCTGGCCTATGCCGGGCTGCAGCAGTTGTGCGGGCACATGATGGGCTCGGTCGGGCACGTGCTGCCGGCCCCGCAACGCGAGGCGCTCGAGGGGGCGTTCGGTCTGCGTGAGGCCGCCGCGCCCAGCCCGTTGCTCGTCGGGCTGGCCGTGCTCGGGCTGCTCACGGAGGCCGCCGGCGACCGCGCGCTGCTCTGCGTCGTCGACGACGCGCACTGGCTGGACGAGGCGTCCGCGCGAGCTGTCGCGCTCGTCGCCCGCCGCCTCGACGCCGAGGGCGTCGCGATCGTGCTCGCGACGCGTGTCGTGGACAGAGACTTTGCCGACCTGCCCCAGCTCGTGGTCGAGGGGCTCGGGGACGACGACGCGCGCGAGCTGTTCCGCCTCGCGGTCCCCGGCGCCATCGACCGGCGCGTACGCGACCAGCTCATCGCGGAGTCGCGCGGCAACCCCTTGGCCTTGCAGGAGCTGCCCCGGGCGCTGACCCCGGCCGAGATCGCCGGTGGTTTCGCCCTCGTCGTCTCGATGCCGCTGGCGAGCCGCATCGAGCGGAGCCTCGTCGCGCAGCTCGAGCCCCTGCCCGAGCCGACGCGCCGGCTGCTGCTGCTGGCCGCCGCCGACCCGACCGGTGACCCCGCCCTGCTCTGGCGCGCCTGCGCGGTGTTGGGCCTGGGGCCCGAGAACATCGACATCGCCGAGAAGGCCGACGCCCTCGTCGTCGGGACGCGCGTCGGCTTCCGACATCCGCTGGTGCGGTCGGCGATCTACCGGGCGGCGTCGCCGGAGGATCGGCGGCGGGTCCACTCCGCGCTGGCCGCAGCCACCAGCGTCGAGCGCGACCCGGACCGCCGGGCCTGGCACCGGGCCAGCGCGACGCTGCGCCCGGACGAGAACGTCGCCGCCGACCTCGAACGCTCGGCGGCGCGCGCGCGGACGCGCGGCGGCGTCGCGGCCGCGGCCGCGTTCCTGGAGCGCTCGGCGGAGCTGACGCTCGCGCCGGTGCGCCGGGCCCAGCGGCTCATCGCCGCCGCCGAGGCCAAGCACGACGCGGGCGCGCCCGAGGCAGCGCTGCGGCTGCTCGACAGCGCGCGGGACATTCCGCTCACCGCGTTGCACGAGGCGCTCATCGCCCGGCTGCGCGCCCGCGCCGGATACGCGCTGCGCCGCGACCGCAACGGGCCGCGGCTCCTGCTCGCCGCCGCGCAGCGCCTCGAAGGGCTGGATCCGGCACTCGCCCGCGACACCTACATGGAGGCGCTGGCGGCCGGGTTCTACGGCGGCCGGCTCGGCGACGCCGCCGAGGCGGACGTCGTCGCGCGCGCGATCCTGCAGGCGACCGCCGCCGATGAGTCCGGGCGCGCGCGGGACCTGATCCTGCGGGGGCAGGCGCTGCTTGCCGCCGAGGGGCAGGTGGCCGCGATCCCGACCCTGCGCCGGGCGCTGCGCGCGTTCCTCGACCAGGATCCGGACGCGCTCGAGTTGCGCTGGATGTGGTTCGGCTGCCGTGCCGCGATCGACCTCTGGGACCATGACGCGCTGCGGCGGCTCGCCGACCGGCAGGTCGAGTTGGCGCGCGCCCAGGGCGTCCTGACCATCCTGCCGATCGCCCTGACCTTCGTCATGGCCGCGCGCCTGCTCGACGGCCGGCTCGACGCGTTCGCCGCCGCCTGCGACGAGGTCGATGCCATCAAGAACGTCACCGACAACCCGCTGCCGCGGTACGGGCGGATCATCCTCGCGGCGTACCGTGGGCGGGTGGAGGAAGTCGAGCGCCAGGCCCCGCAGCTCCGCGCGGACGCCGAGGCCCGCGGGGAGGGGAACGCGCTCAGCGCGATCAACTCCTCGGCGGCGATCGCCTACAACGGCGCCGGGCGCTACGCCGAGGCCCTGGCCGCCGCGCGCCCGGAGCTGGCGTACACCCACGAGCTGAGCTTCGCGATGCGCTCGCTGCCCGAGCTCGTGGAGGCGGCCGTGCGCACCGGCGACCGTGCGCTCGCCGAGGAGGCGTTCGAGCACCTCGCGCGCGTCACGCGGCCCGCGGGCGGTGACTGGGCGCTCGGCGTCCTCGCGCTCGCCGGGGCGCAGCTGCGCGACGGCGACGAGGCCGAGGGGCTGCACCGCGAGGCCATCGAACGCTTCGAGCGGGGGCGGATGCCGTTGCTGGAGGGGCGCGCCCGGTTGTTGTACGGGGAGGCGCTGCGCCGGCAGCACCGGCGCGTCGATGCCCGCGCGCAGCTCCGCAAGGCCCATGAGCTGCTGTCGCGCTGCGGCGCGGCCGGCTTCGCGGAGCGTGCCGCGCGTGAACTGAACGCGACCGGCGAGACCGTGCGCGTGCGCACGCCCGAGTCCATCGACCAGCTCACCGATCAGGAATGCACCGTCGCCCGTCTCGCGCGGGAGGGGCTCACCAACCGCGACATCGGCGGGCGCCTGTTCATCAGCGCGCGCACCGCCGAGTACCACCTGCGCAAGGTCTTCGTGAAGCTCGGCATCAGCTCGCGCGCGGAGCTCAAGACGGCGCTCGCCGAGCTCGACTGAGCCCGGCGGCCGGGCCCAGGACTCGACGGGGGCGAGCCGCCGCGCTGTCCACGCCGCTGCGGACTGGGCATCGGACTGGGGACGCACCCGGAGGAGATCGGCGACGCGCGCCGCCAGCCTTGCCGTCATGAACACCACCAACAACATCCATCCGGGCGGCGTCGAGGTGAGCGAGGAGCTGATCGAGGCGACCGGCGGCGGCCTGCGCGTCATCGAGGTGGGGGTGGCCGTCCTGCTCGGGCTGCTGGTGTGCCCGCCGCTGTTGATCCTCGCGGTCGTCGTCGCCGTGCCGATCATCGCCATCTCCGCGCTCGTCGCGGCCGTCGTCGCCGCCGTCGCCGTGCCGACCTGGCTGGTGCGCCGCGTGCGCGCCCACCACCGGGCGCACGGGTCCACGCTGTTCCTGCATAGGCTCCGGCGGTGATGGCCGAGCGCGCCCAGGCGCGCCGTCTGCGCCCGCGGGGCGGTGGCGTCCAGCAGCCCACGACGACGGTCGAGCTGTTCTTCGACCTGGTCTACGTCTTCGCTATCACGCAGCTCTCGCACCTGATCGTCGACGACCTCTCGGTCGCCGGGGTGGCCGGTGCGGCGTTCCTGCTGCTGATCGTGTGGTGGGCCTGGATCTACACGACGTGGATGGTCAATTGGTTCGACCCGACGTCGCCGGCGGTCCGCTCGGTGCTCACCGGCGTGATGCTCGCGAGCCTGCTGATGGCGGCGGCGCTGCCCGGGGCGTTCGGCGACGACGGCGTGCTGTTCGCCGTCAGCTACGTCACGCTGCAGGTGGGGCGCAACGTCGCGGCGGCGAGCCTGCTGCGGCGCGACCAGCCGCTGCGCGACGTGTTCGAGCGGCTCGTGGGCTGGAGCGCCGCGTCGGGCGTGCTCTGGCTGGCGGGCTCGGCGCTGGAGGGCGACCGGCGGCTGCTCCTGTGGATCCCCGCGGTGGCGCTCGACCTGTGCGCCCCGGTCGCCGGCTACTGGCTGCCGCGCCGCGGGCGCGCCGCGACGACCGACTACGACATCGAGGGCGGCCACTTCACCGAGCGCTGCGAGGGCTTCATCATCATCGCCCTGGGCGAGTCGATCGTCGTGACGGGCGCGACGGCGGCGGACGCTGGCCTGACCTCCACGGTCGTCGTGTGCCTGGGCGTGGCGTTCCTCGAGACCGCCGCCTTGTGGTGGCTGTACTTCGGCGCGATGGCCGAGCGCTCGCGCCTGGTGATGCGCACCAGCGAGGACCCGGGCCGGCTGGCGCGCGACGCCTACACCTACCTGCACGTCCCGATCGTGGCCGGCATCATCGCCACGGCGGTGGGGGACGACCTGCTCATCGCCGAGCCGCGGCAGGCGCTGCACGGCGTCGGCCTGGCGGTGGCGCTCGGCGGGCCGGTGCTCTACCTCGTGGGCGAGAGCCTGTTCCGGATGCGCGTGACGGGTGCCGTGAACCCCAAGCGGCTGGCCGTGGCGGGGGTGCTCGTCCTGCTCGCGCCGGTCGGCGCCCAGGTCAGCGCGCTGGCGCTCAGCGCGATGGTCGCCGCGCTGCTGGCCGCGCTCGCGCTGTGGGAGCTGCGGGCGCCCGCGCACCCGCTAGGGCCGCGACCGGGGTCTCCGACGGACGCGCCGCTGGCGTCCGTCGGCGATCTTCGACATCTTCAACAACAACAGGAAGGAACAACATCATGAAAATCGTGGTCATCGGTGGGAGCGGGCGCGTCGGCGCCAACGTCGTCCGCCGGCTGGTCGCGCACGGGCACGACCCGGTGCCGGCCTCCCCCTCCACGGGCGTCGACACCATCACCGGCGAGGGCCTCGCCGAGGTGATGGCGGGCGCCGACGTCGTCGTCGACGTCTCCAACGCGCCGGTCTGGGACGACGACGCGGTGCGGGAGTTCTTCACCACCTCAACGCGTAACCTCCTGGCGGCCGAGCGCGAGGCCGGCGTCGGCCACCACCTCGCGGTGTCGATCGTTGGGGCCGACCGCCTGCCCGACAGCGGCTACCTGCGCGCCAAGGTCGCCCAGGAGGCCGAGATCGAGGCCGGGGGCGGGCCGGTGCCGTTCACGATCCTGCGCGCGACGCAGTTCTTCGAGTTCCTCGGCCAGATCACCGAGGCCGGCGCCGAGGGCGACCGCGTGCGGCTCCCGACCGGGCTGATGCAGCTGGTCGCCGCCGACGACGTCGCCGCGACCGTGGCCGAGCTGGCGACCGGCGCGCCGGTCGGCGGCCGCGTGGAGCTCGGCGGACCCGAGGCGCTGGGCGTCGACGCGTGGGCGCGGCGGCTGTTCAAGACCACCGGGGATCAGCGCGAGGTCGTCGGCGACCCGCGCGCGCGCTACTTCGGCACGGAGGTGACGGGCGGCGAGCTGACGCCCGGCGAGGGCGCGCGGATCGGGGCTACCGACTTCGAGACGTGGTGGGCCGCGCACATGGACACCCAGCGATGACCGAGATCAAGGTGGTCGTCACGGGCCCGGAGGAGGCCTATGACAACGAGGCCGAGTTCTGGTGCGCGAACGAGCTGATGGCGGTGACCGTCTTGCACGAGGGTCGGCTGCACCTGCGGATCGACCCGCGGGCCGATGGGGCGCCGTGGCTGGCGGACGCCACCAGCCTCGCGCAGTCCCTGGCCGAGGCCGAGCAGCGGCTCGCGGCCTACTGAGGCACCGACATGATGGGTTCGCTCTTCAGCGGCTTCAGGGAGGTGCGGATCCCCACGCCGGGCGGTCCGGTCCTCGCCAAGTTGGGCGGGGCCGGGCCGCCGCTGCTCCTGCACGGCTATCCCGGGAGGGGGATGGCGGCCGTGACGAGGGTGCCGCCGTCGGCCGGGCTCTCGACCTGGAGCTCGCCGTCGAGAGCGGCGACGCGGTCCGCGAGCCCGAGCAGCCCGCTGCCCTCGGGCCGGGCGCCGCCGATGCCGTCGTCGCGCACCTGGATTCGGAGGGTCTGGTCCTCGACGGTCGCTCTGACCGTCGCGCGTTCGGCGCGGGCGTGTTTGGTGACGTTGGTCAGCGCCTCGGCGACGACGAAGTACGCGGTCGCCGCGATGGGTGCAGGGAGCCGGCCCACGGACACGGCGTTCTCGACCGGCAGCGACATCCGGGACGCCAGCGCGTCGACTCCCGCCCGCAGCCCGCGGTGGGTGAGGGCCTCTGGGAGGATGCCGTGCGCGAGCTCGCGCAACTCGTCCGTGGCGCGTTCGGCGTTGTCGAGCGCCTCGGACAGCAGGGCCGGGGCATCATCCTCGTCGTTCTGCATGGCGCGCCGTGCCATCTTCAGCGTGACGATCGTGTGGACCAGGCGCTGCTGCGCGCCGTCGTGCAGATCGCGGACGACGCGCCGGCGCTCCTCGTCGGTCGCCGCCACGATCCGCGCCCGCGATGCCGCGACCTCCGTCCGCGCTTCGGAGTTCGCGATCGCCGTCGCGATGAGCTCCGTGAACTGGGCCAGGCGCGTCTCGGTGACGTGCGAGAACGGCTCGTCTCGGGTCGAGGCGGCGAACGCCCCGCCCCACACGCGGCCGTCGACCACGATCGGCACGCCGACTGCGGACCGGATCGCGAGCCGCCGCGCCTCCTCGACGAACGGTGCCTCATGCGGGAGCTCCATTGGCCCGAACCGCACCGCGCGCCCGTCGTCGCGCATCGAGCGCAGCTCGTCGTCCAGCGGCCGTCGGGCGCCGATCGGAAGGCGTGCGTCCCCCGCGCTCCAGGCGGCCAGGAGCGTCACCGTGTCGTCGGCCTCGAACCGCATCAGCGACGTCGGATCCGCGCCGACGAGCCAGCCGACCTCCTCGTTGACCGCCGCGAACAGCTCGTCCTGCGACACGCCGCGCGCGACGAGCGTCGCCACGCGTCGCAGCGCCGCCTGCTCCTCTGCCATCTTCGTGCCCTCGGCCCGCGAGGGCACGTTCACGACGTCCTCGCGGTCCGCGCCCTCGGCCGCGTAGTAGGACGTGTGGGCGACGATGCGCCCGCCGCGCGCGCGGTAGATCGCGCACACCGAGCCCTGCGGGCGCAGCGGCCCGCCTGACGGATCGCCGTTGAGGATCTGGTGCTCGACGACGATCGTGTCGCCGCTCTCGGCCACGATGCGCGTCTCCTGGATGCGCAGGCGGGGGAACTCGCGGAAGACGGCGGTGACGTACCCGAGGACCGCGGCGACCCCGTGCAGCGCGCCGCCGTCCACCACGCACTCGACGTCCTCGTCGAACACCTCTCTCAAGGCGTCGAGGTCGTGGTCGTTGTGACTCTTGTGGAAGCGGGCGACGAGCGATCTGAGGTTCACGGCGGGCTGACCGGTCAACGGGTTCCTATCGGCACGGGGGCGGTGAGTCCCGACCACCCCGGGGCGCAGCCGGGATCCTGACCAATCTTCCCACCAGAACGCGAGCATGGCGACGAGCGGCAGTCCCACCGGGGGCCGAGCGCCAGGCTGCTCGGTCACCGTCTCGCTCACGCGCCGACACCGGCCCGGTCCATCACCAGCTCGGCCGCGATCCGCACCTCGCGCACGCGCCCATGGTGGCAACGATGACCGCGTTCAGGATCGCGGCCGGGTGCCGTCCGGCGGGGTTACGAGGTCTCGGTGTCCGTTGTTGGTACCGGCCCGGAAAAGGAGTACCGTCATACGTGAGCTGACCCTGCGGGCAGGACTTCAGCCTCAAACCCGAAAGCAACCGATGCGCAGATGCGCTGAGGCGCGGAGCTTGCGGCATGATCGAGACCCGCGGGGCCGAGCCGCTGATCCACGCGTTGGGTCTCGTTCCCTCTCCTGTCGCGCGGCACCTCCAGAGGGTTGGGAGGTTTCCGCAATGCAAACGCAGCGCAGCGTCGATGAAGCGTCGATGCTAGATCCGACGTTCGGCACGTCGACCGTGGTGCCGCAGCGCTCGGCGCGTCGAGCGACCGCGCGTCGCGCCAGCAGCCGTCGCGCCACCGCGCGTCAGCGCAAGGACGACGTCGAGGGGCGCATCGACGAATACGTGCAGGACCACCCGGACAGCACGATCGGCGACATCGCCAAGCGATTGAACGTCAACCGCGGCACGATCGCCGCCGAGCGGTCGAACATCGTCAGGGCCGGCGACATCAGTACGGGTTAGGCGGCCGATAGCCATGGCGCACACCCTCAGCCACCGCGTGATGTCCGAGCCGCGCGCCTCGGGCCAAGAGGTCTGGCCGACGATCACGGCGGCGCTGGACGACGGCCCTCTGCGAGGAACACGTATCGAGGTTCAGGTGGTCGAGGGCCGCCCGCCGAGCACGGTCAACGTGCCGGCCGACGACGGCAGCACGTGCCGCTACTGCCTCGCGGAGTGGGCCCAGAGCGGTCCGTCCGCGGTGTACACGTTCCTCTACCGCGTGTAGACGCTCCGCGGCGCACGCCGGCGCTTCCCGCGAGGCTGTCGGGCCAAGTCGCCGCTCGGCGGCCTCCCCTGCCGCTGGTTTCCACCGAAGGACGGCCAGCGAAGTCCGGCGCTGGCCGGGCGCACTGGCGCTGGTCGCACGTGAACGTGTTGATTAGAGAGCGGGTGTGTCGGCCGTTACGGCAGGCGGCTGCAACTGCTCGGGAGCCGTTCTACAGACCCTCGACCGCGAACACGCGCCCACCCTCTAGCTGTCGCTTGAGACCGTCAGAACGAGCCCCAGGCGAACCGTTCCCGCTTTCTCGATTTGGGTGGCGCCCCCGCGTGTCTGTCTGTCCCTTCTCTTGACCCGGAGTTCCAGCGGTCAGGCCGACCGCGCCACTGCCGCTTCGGGCGAAGCGCGCGAGCGGTCTGTTCTCGCCGCCCGTGGAAGGGAGCAGCCGGACTCCGTGGCCGCGACGCGCCACCAGCGATGTGCATGCGGTCGGCGCACGCGCCTAGTCTGCGCCGGGCCACCACGGGAAGTAGATGAAGGCGATCAGGGTGAGGGCGATCAAGGCCACGTAGCCCACGAGGCCCACGCCAAACGCGACGGCGATGAGACTGCCGGTCAGAAGAGCGACGAGAGCCAGTGTCACCGGCACGACGAAACGCGACGAGCCGATCACGGCCGCCACGGCGACAAGGGTGGAGACCGCCACGATAAACCCAAGCGTGCTCAAGGTCCGGGCAGGCTATCTCACCGTTGACGCCAGGTTGGCGGCAGGAAGCAGTCTTGGCCCTGCCGCATCCGCTACTACATCGGACGACAGGCGGCTGTCCACACGGGCGTGCGCCACTTCATGCGCCCGCAGTCGGCGGGCCGGTCTCTCCAGCCTGGCGAGCGTTGAGCAGCGCCACGCTGCTTCGCGAGGGGTATCCGTCCGCACCGGACGACATGGGAAAGGACGTTCCCGCTCCTCTCCACTTCCACTTTATATCCGACGGGGGGGCTTGATTCAAGCCCCGGGGTGTGCTGCATAATCGCCGGCCGCAAGGCAGGACGTACGGAAATGCGAGGCGCGAGATGTGTGTGTTGTTGTTGACGTATGCGGCCGGAGTGTGGCGATGACTGAGCACGCGGTGGTGATCGCCGGAGGCGGTCCGACGGGGATGATGTTGGGGGCCGAGTTGGCGCTGGCGAAGGTCGACGTCGCGATCGTGGAGCGGCGCGCGGGCCATGAGCTCGCCGCCTCGCGCTCGCGCGGCCTGCTCTCACGCACGATCGAGGTTCTCGATCAGCGTGGAGTCGCTGATCGGTTCCTCTCGGAGGGGCAGGTGGTTCAGGTCTGGGGGGAGTTCGCCGGCGTCCAGATGGGGATCAGCGACTTCCCCACCCGGCACAACTACGTGCTCGCGCTGTTGCAGAACCACATCGAGCGCATACTCGCCGGCTGGGTCGACGAGCTGCCGGTGACGATCTACCGCGGCCGCGAGGTGACGGGGTTCGCGCAGGACGACACCGGTGTCGACGTCGGGCTGTCCGACGGCGAGTCGCTGCGGGCCGAGTATCTCGTCGGGTGCGACGGAGGACGCAGTCTGATCCGCAAGGCGGCCGGCATCGAGTTCCCGGGGTGGGATCCGTCGACCAGCTCGTTGATCGCCGAGGTCGAGATGGACGGAGAACCGGAGCTGGGCATCCGCCGCGACGACGAGGGCATCCATGCCCTCGGCCCGCTCGACGACGGACGCGTGGGGGTCGTGGTGAGAGAAGAGCAGCTCGGGCTGACCGGTGAGCCGACCCTGCGTGATCTCAGCCGGCTGCTCGTCGCCGTGCGGGGGACCGATTACGGGCTGCGCAGTGCCACGTCGATCTCGAGGTTCACCGATATGAGCCGGCAGGCGGCGTCCTATCGGGAAGGACGAGTGCTGCTGGCCGGCGACGCCGCACACGTACATACGCCTATGGGTGGACAGGGGCTCGGCACCGGCGTGCAGGATGCGGTGAACCTGGGATGGAAGCTCGCCCAGGTGGTCAAGCGGACATCACCGGAAAGCCTGCTTGACACCTACCACGCCGAGCGGCATCCGGTCGGCGCGCGGGTGGTGAAGACCACGATGGCGCTGACCGCGCTCGCTCGCGAGGACGCCCGTATCGACGCCTTGCGCGACGTCATCGGCGACCTGCTGAGCATCGACGACGCCCGCAAGCGGGTCGCCGCGAGGCTGTCCGGACTGGACATCCACTACGACCTCGGCGCGGGGCACCCGCTGCTCGGGCGGCGCATGCCCGATCTCGACCTGGTCACCGCGGACGGCCCGCTGCGGGTGTACACCCTGCTCCACGATGCCCGGCCCGTGCTCCTCAACCTCGGTGAGCTCGGCGGCTTCGACATCACGCCGTGGGCGGACCGGGTTCAGATGATCGACGCCACATATACCGGTAGGTGGGAACTCCCGGTCCTTGGCGAGGTCACCGCCCCCACTGCCGTGTTGATCCGGCCCGACGGATATGTCGCCTGGGTGGGGGACCTCGGCCATGCCGAGCTCCCTGACGCTCTCATGACCTGGTTCGGACCGCCTAGTGGTGATCCCGAGGAAGTCCGACAGTGACAGTCCGCTGGCTTCAGGATGCCTTTCACATCATCCGGCGCGGCGGCCAGTCGTCCCTACTCCGCCTGCGCGAGCATCTCAAGCAAGCCGTCCTTTGACCCCGGGCCGCCAAGCCATCCGCTGTCGGCGAACAGCGTCAGCGACCACGATGCGGAGTCGCGGCAGGGGTGCCTAGGGCAGGATCTCGACGTACCCGTCCGTTCCATGCACGCGGATCCGCTGCCCATCCCGGATCAGCCGGGTGGCATGCTCCAGCCCCACGACGGCCGGCAAGCCGTACTCCCGTGCGATGACTGCGCCGTGGGTCATCAGGCCCCCCACCTCCGTCACGAGACCCGTGATCGCGACGAACAGGGGAGACCAGCTGGGGTCCGTGTAGGCCGTGACCAGGATGTCGCCCGGTTCGAGCTCGGCCTCCGCCATGTCCAGGATGACGCGGGCCCGCCCCTCGATGGTCCCGGCGGAGACCGGCAGGCCGATCAGCGCGCCGCTCGGCAAGTTGTCGCGCTTGTAGGCCCCGGCGATGACCTCGCCTTCCGACGTGAGCACCCGGGGCGGTGTGAGCGCTTGATACGACCGGAACGCATCCTTGCGCTGGGCGATGAGGCGCTCATCCACGTGGTTCGTGCGCACGACGTCGTGGAGCTCCTGGAACGTGAGGGAGAAGATCGCTTCCCGCTCACGAAGCACGCCGGCCTGGACGAGGCGCTCGGCCTCTTCCAGCAAGGCCTGCTTGTACACGAAGTAGCGGCTGACGATGCCGTACTTCGGATACTCCCGGTACCCGACGAAGGTCCGGACGCGGTCGATCATCCGCTTGGCCTCTTCGGCCTTCCCCTCTCCGCCCGGCAAGGCGCGCAAGCGCTCCAGCAGCTCCCGCTCCTTGTTCCACGCCTCCTGCCGCCCCTGCTCGAAGCGCCGCTCGCCGGCGCCCGGCTCGAAGTTCTTGATGTTGCTGAGGATCAACGGCACGAGCGTGGTGGGACGCTCGCTCCAGCGCGGCCTCGTGATGTCGATCTCGCCGACGCAGCGCATGCCGTACTTGTCGAGGTAGGCCCGGATGGCGTCGCGCGCCTCCCGCCCGCCGGGCAGCTCGGCCAGCTCGTCCAGGAAGTCCTCGTCCTTGAAGTCGTGCAGGAAGGCCACCACGTCCGGGTGCGGGCGGATCACGTCGGCGACGTCCAGGAGCGCCAGCCCCATCTCGGACGTGATGTTGTTGGGGGCGGACTGCGTCAGCGTGTCGGCCGTGTTCTTCTCGCCCAGCCACGCCTCCAGTCGCTCGTTGAGCCACCACGTGGCCTCCATGCCGGCCATGACCGCCTGCATGCTCCGCGGATCGAACAGGATCCGCTTCAGCTCCTGGATGTCCGCCAGGATGAAGTCGAGCAGCGCCGATCCGGACGTCGTCCGGATGTCACGCTGCAACGCGGCGACGGAAGCTTCGTTGGCCTCGATCAGCTCGGCGGCGATGGCCGGATCGGTCTCGATCGGGGCCGGCGCGCCGGCCGCCGGCGGCCCGCCGGGACCCTCGTCCGGGAGCGACGGGATGAAGTCGCCGCGGTCGAGGATGGTCTGCAGCGCGTCGCCGATCAGCGGATCGGACTTCCCCAGGGCCTCCAGGACGGCGGCGCGGCTCGTCGGCGACGCCAGGCGCTCGGCGACGTCGACGAACAGCCTCCCGCCGGCCTCGTGCATGCGTGGGAGGGCCGTCAGCTGGAAGAGGGAGAGCCCCAGCGGCTTCATGGGGTCGGTCATCATCTGCTGATGGCCGACGGAGACGTAGACGTGGTTCTCTCCGTCGTCGGCCGCGGGGATGGGGAACAGCGTGGTGATCGGCCGGCTCTGGACGATCTGGAAGCCGTCGTCGACCAGGCACCACTCGATGTCCTGGGGGCGGCCGAGACGCGCTTCGATCCGCCGGCCGAGCTGCGCAAGCCGGATGACCTGCGCATCCGTCAATGCCGGCTGCTCCTGACGCTCCGGCTCGATCGCCTGCTCCTGCGTCCCGCCGGCCGGCGAGGCGTGGATGGCCAGCCGCTTGGTGGCGACCGCCTTGGCGACGACTTCGCCGTCCCGCACCTTGTGGAGGTCCGCCTTCACCAGGCCGGAGACCAGGGCCTCGCCGAGGCCGAAGCCGGCCTCCACTGAGGCGACCTTCCGGTTGGACGTGACGGGGTCGGCCGTGAAGAGGACGCCGGCTGCGTGCGGGAAGACCATCTGCTGCACGACGACGGCCATGTGGACCTTGCGGTGGTCGAAGCCGTTGCGCAGGCGGTAGGTCACGGCCCGCTCGGTGAACAGCGAGGCCCAGCACCGGCTGACGTGCTGGAGGATCGCGGCCGGCCCCACGACGTTCAGGTACGTGTCCTGCTGGCCGGCGAAGGAGGCCGTCGGCAAGTCCTCGGCCGTCGCACTCGATCGGACGGCGTAGGCGGCCTGCTCGTCAAGACGGGCGAGCGCGCGGGTGATCGCCGCCGCCACGTCGTCGGGGATGGCGATCCCTTCGAGGGTCCGGCGGATCTCCGCGCTGAGCCCGCGAATGGCTTCCCGGTCGCCGGGGTCATGACGCGACAGCCGATCGAGCCGATCGTCGATCGACGGGGCCTCCGCCATGATCCGCCGGAAGGCGCTCGTCGTCACACAGAAGCCAGGCGGCACCCGGATGCCTTCGATGTGCGAGAGCTCTGCCAGATGCGCGCCCTTGCCGCCGACGACCGAGACCTGCGTCCCGCCGATCTCGGGGAAACCGACCACGTAGCGATCGGGCTGGGAGGTGTCGATCCCCGTCGGACCGCCTCCAGCGATCGCCGCTGCATGCTCGTCGGTACCATCGCGCTGCTCCGTTCGTCGTTTGCGGCGAGCGAGTATGCAGCAGACCCGGGGGCTTGAAACAAGCCCCCCTGGTGGCCATACTATGGATGTGGCGGGGCGGTCTCCTGCCGGGCGTCGGTCAGCTTGATGCGAGCACGGGGTGGTCGGCGCAGCCGCTCGGGCCTCAGCGCCGGCGCTTCAGCGCGCGACGATCAGCCGGACCGCGCCGATCCGCTCAGGCTGGCTGCGCAAGTGGCCGTGGCGCTCGTCCCAGCGTCCGGCGGCGAGGTCGTCGGCGAGACGGGCGATGCCGCGTGCGACCGCGTCCGGGTCGGTGAGGACCCAGCCCGATTGCGCTGCACGGACCTCGTCGTCCAGGAACGCCTCAGGTCGGGCGTAGTAGGCCTCGCCGAAGCCGTCGGTGCAGTCGCTCGGGACGGGGACGGCGATGACCTCGACGTCGCCACCGAGGACGGTGACGACGTGGTCGATGGCCGGGAAGCGATCGCGCTCGGTGGCGATGACTTCGGGGACGTACTCGTTGAGCCAGAAGCCGAGCAGCGCGTCGGCGTCGAAGGTGAGGATCGCGACCGGGCCGCGGCTGACGCGACGCAGCTCGCGCAGGCCGCCGTCGAGGTCGCGCCACTGGTGGATGGTCACCGTGGCCATCGCCGCGTCGAAGCTGTCGTCGTCGAAGGGCAGGCGTTCGGCGGTCCCGTCGAGTGCGGGAGCAAGATGTAGCGGTCGCTGGGTGCGCATCGCCGCCGACGGCTCGACCGCGACCACATGGCGGTCGGTCGGCTCGTAAGAGCCCGCGCCGGCGCCCACGTTGATGACGGTCTGCGCCTCGCCGAGGACCGAGTGGACGAGCGCAGCGATTCGCGCGTCGGGTTGGCGACGCGCGGCATAGCCGCCGCCGTGCGTCTCGTAGTCGAAGTCGCCCGCCGGTGCTTCTCGCACGTCGCTCATGTCGTCGATCAAAGCACAGCGGGTGGCTGGGCTTGCATGCCGAGTGACGGACAAGGCGACAGGCGCCGGCGCACGACGCTCGCGACGTCGCGCTCGAGCACAGCAGCCGCCGGGTCCCCGTCGTCGACGACGCGGGCACGCTGATCGGCGTCGTCGCGATCACGCGCGACCTGCGCGGCTTCTGCGGGGCCTAGGGTGGCCTCGATCACCACCGAGGCGGCGGCCGAGCTCGGCATCGCGGAGCGCACGGAGGTGACAGCGATCATCAAGGCGTCTGACGTGCTGCTGGGCGTCAAGGAGTGAGCTGACGCACGGCTACGGCTCGGTGTGGACGACGACGTCGGCGATGTGGGTCGCTGTCCGGTCAGCCTCGTCGTCCCAGACCCGCGGCGCGGCAGGCCTGATCAGCTGGCGGCTGATGGCTTCGCACAACACGCGTCGTCGCAGACCTCGGCAGGCTCGGCGATTGGCTCCGCCACCGCGACCGGCCGGCGTGTGCCGCGCAAGAGCCGCATGGCGTTGAGGGTTACCGCGAGCGACATCCCCATGTCCGCGGCGACGGCGAGCACGAGGGTGACGAGCCCGAAGGGCGCGAGCAGGACGAACGCGCCTTTGACCGCCAGCGAGGCGACGACGTTGACGCGCATGATCGACCGGGCCTTGTGGGCGAGGTCGATGGCCTCGGGGAGCCGGTCGAGGCGGTCGGACATCAGCGCGAGGTCGGCGCTCTGCAACGCGACGTCGGAGCCGGCGGCCCCCATCGCGACGCCGACGCGCGCGGCGGCGAGGGCGGGGGCGTCGTTGACGCCGTCGCCGACCATGGCAACGACATTGCCTTGGTTCTGCAGCTCGGTGACGGTGGTCAGCTTGTCCTCGGGCAGCAGCCCGGCGCGCCACGCGCCCACGCCTGCCTCGTGTGCGACGGCGCGGGCGACGGGCTCGGCGTCGCCGGTGAGCATGACCACGCGCGGCACGCCGGCCTCGCGGAGCTGCGCGACGAGCTCCACCGCTTCGGCACGCTGCTGGTCGGCCAGGCCGAAGGTCGCGAGCAGCCGGTCGCCCTCTCCGAGCGCGAGCGCGGTCTGTCCGGCCTCGTGGAGCTCGGCGAGCTGCGCCACGTCGTCACCGGTCCTCTCGGTCGCCAAGCGAGGGCCGCCGGCCCACAGCTCGCGGCCACCGACGCGCGCCTGGGCGCCGCGACCAGGCAGTGACTCGAAGTCCTCGACCGGGTCGACGTGCAGGTCGCGCTCGCGGGCGGCGCGGCGGATGGCGGCGGCGAGCGGGTGCTCGGAGCGGGCCTCGACGGCGGCCATCAGGGCCAGTGCCTCGTCCTCGGTCACGGCGCCGGCCGGGGCGATGGTGCGCAGCTGCGGCAGCCCGAGGGTGAGGGTCCCGGTCTTGTCGAGCACGACGAGGTCGACGCGAGCCAGCTCCTCGAGCGCGGCGCCGCCCTTGATGAGGATGCCTCGGTGGGCGGCGGCGCCGATCGCCGAGACGACCGCGACAGGAACCGAGATCACCAGCGAGCAGGGGCAGGCGACGATCAGCAGCGCGAGCGCGCGGTAGAGCCAGGTGTCCAGCTCGCCGCCGAAGGCCAGCGGGACGCTGGCGAGCAGCAGCGCGGCGAGGAAGACCAGCGGCGTGTAGATGCGGGCGAACTGGTCGATGAAGCGCTCGGCCGGCGCGCGGCTGCCCTGGGCGTCCTCGACCAGTGCGGCGACGCGCGAGAGCGTCGAGTCGGCCGAGGTGCGCGAGACTTTGATGGTCAGCGCGCCGGTGGTGTTCAGCGTGCCGGCGAAGACGCTGTCGCCCGGCTGCTTGTCGACGGGCACCGACTCGCCGGTGATCGGCGCCTGATCCACGCTCGATGATCCGTCGGCCACCGTGCCGTCCAGGGGCAGGCGCTCGCCCGGGCGCACCACGACGTCGTCGCCGACCGCGACCGCGTCGACCCCTACAACTTGCTCGCGGCCGTCGACGAGCACACGCGCCTGGGCGGGCGCGAGGTCCATCAGGGCGCGGACCGAGCGGCGGCTGCGCTCCAGGGCCATGGCCTCAAGCCCGGTCCCGACCGCGAAGAGGACCAGGACCCACGCGCCCTCGGCGTAGGCGCCGATGCCGACCGCGCCGACGGCGGCGAGCGTCATCAACACGTTCATGTCCAGCGAGCGGCGCAGCAGCGCGGCCCAGGCTGCGCGGGCGATCGGCCGGCCGCCCACGATCATCGACACCAAGTACAAAGGCTCGGCGACGGCGCGTGGGGCCGAGGCCAGGCTCGCGATGACAGCGGCGACCAGCAGTGCCACCGAGGCGGTGGTCGATAGGGCGCGCACGTCGCGGCGCCAGAACGGCGCCGCGGCGTGAGCCGTAGCACGATCGGCGGCCTGCGCGCGGTAGCCGGCGCGGCTGACGGCACGCAGGACGTCGGCGTCGGGCGCGTCGCCGGCGACGAACATCGTCGCCGTCCCGAACGAGACCTCGGCGGTGGCTACGCCGTCGAGGGCTGCGACGGTCTTCTGCACCGTCTTGGCACACGCCGCGCAGTCCATGCCGTCGACCCGGAAGCGGCGAACCTCGTCGGACTCCGGCACCGCCGGCGCGACGGCCTCGGGCTCGGCGGCGGCCGGGAGCATCGGTAGATCGATCGGCGGCGTCATGACGCCATCTCGACATCGGAGATCGTCGCCAGCAACGCCTTGCCCCGCTCGGTCATCGAGTACATGACCATCTTGCCGTCGCGCCGCGAAGTGGCCATGCCCGCGGTGCGCAGCGCGCGCACATGGTGGGAGACGAGGTTCTCCGCGCGCCCTGAGATCCACGCGAGATCGCACACGCACAGCTCATCGGTGGCGGCCAGGGCGGCGGCGAGCATCACGCGCGTCGGGTCGGCCAGGGCCTTGGCGTCGCGGGCGGCCCGCTCGGCGGCTTCGAGAGGAAGGACCTGGGCGCGCAGCGCCTCGGCCTTTTCGAGATCGAGGCAGAGGAGGTCACAGCGATCATCGGCCATCGCGACAATCTAACACGCGTTGGGGCGTTAGCCGGAGCGCGCGGTTGGTAGGTCATAATCCCGAGGCTGCACCAAGCGGGTCATCGCGTGATGGCGGCGCAAAATCCGCTGATGTCGTTGGCTGACGACGTCGCAAACACCCGGAAGCCGGCCGAATGGATGGGGGGCCCGACTCTGCTGGTCGGCCATTCCTAGCAGACCGCCCTGCCCGGACTCAGCGCGCGCGGTGCGTCGTGCGTCAGCCGCGCGCGACGACGCGCAGGACGGCGTCGACGACTTGGGGGTCGAACTGCGCGCCGCTGCAGCGCTGCAGTTCGGCGATCGCCTCGGCGGTCGGCATCGCTTGGCGGTAGGAGCGCGTCGTCGTCATGGCGTTGAACGCGTCGCAGGTCGAGACGATCCGCGACTCCAGCGGGATCTGCTCGCCCACGAGCCCATCCGGATAGCCATTGCCGTCCCAGCGCTCGTGCGAGCCGCGCACCACTTGGCCGACCTCGCGCATGATCCCGCCGACGCGGTCCAGCAGCCGCTGGCCCTCGATGGTGTGCGTCCGGATGATCGCCCACTCGCCGTCGTCCAGCGGGCCGGCCTTGTTGATGATCTCCTTCGGCACCGCGATCTTGCCGACGTCGTGCAGGAGCGCGCCGAATTCGACGGTCCGGCAGCGCACGGAGTCGAGGCCGAGCTCGCGCGCGACCTCGAGGGCGAGCTGGACGACGCCGCGCGTGTGCTCGCCGGTGTAGGTGTCGTCGGCCTCGACGATGTCGCCGAGGACCAGCGCCGTGCCGCGGTAGGCGTCGTTGAGCTCGATCAGCTGCTCGAGGCGCACGCGTCGCTCGGCGGAGAACCGCTTCAACAACCCGAACAGCGGCGCGACCAGGAGGATCGCCCACCATTCCTGTGCCGTCGCCTGCGCGAGGAGGAGCCCGAGGGGCGTCAGGGCGAGGTCGATCATCCAGACGTCGCGCGACTCCTCGACGAGCTCTCGGAGCGTGACACCCTCGAGGAGTTGCTCGCGCGTCGCGCTCGCGCCGAAGTCGCACACGATCTGCGCGGCGATCGCGGCCAGCAGGACGGCTGGCCGGGAGAACACGTCGTCCCCGTGGTCGAGCCAGACGAAGACGGCCGCGGGGCCGATGGCGAACCATGCGTTGGCGGGCGCGCTGAGCACGCGCGACGCGGGCACGCGGCCGCGCACGAGTTCGGGCAGCTGCGCCAGCACGAGGGCGCCGGCGACGAGCAGCGGGACGAGCCCCGGCCGCACGAGGAACAGCAGCGGGAGGAACACGACCTGCGTCGGGACGGTGAAGCCGGCGCCGATGTCGAACTGCACACGGCTCACCGCGGCCAGGCTGACGACGTAGGCCAGGACGACCGGCGTCGAGCCAGTGCCGTGCGGGCCGCCCGTGACGGCCAGCAGCAGCCCGGCCGACAGGAAGGCCAGGCCCATGAGCAGCTCAGCGCGCAGCTCGCGAGCCGCCAACCGCTGCGTGCGCTGCGTGAAGTACGCCCGGGTGCGTTCGGTGGCAAGGGTCGCGTCGGACATGGATCTCCCGGGGTGATCGACGCTGCGGAGCCCCACTTGATGGATTTGATCGAACAGGTGTCCAGAAATCCGAAGCGCGCGAATGCTGCGCAAAGCTCCCGCCGACGACCATCGGGACATCCCAGCTCAGGGCAAACCCGTCGCGAGGCGGGGGCGCAAAGCTAGAGGTCTCGCAACCGCTGCGAGATGGCTCGGCCGCCAAGGGTCACCGTTTCCCGGAGGATCTGCCTTGCGCTTGAATCTGCCCGTCCGCGTCGACACGTCGAGGCCGCTGATCGCCGCGGCCGCCGTCTTGTCCGGCTTCGGCTTCACCCTGCTCGGGTCTGCCTCTGCGCAGGCTGCGCTCGTCGCCACGGGGGCGTGTGACAACGCCACCCTGTCGCAGCCGTTCGCGTCCTTTGGCGACAGCGCGAGCTACAAGCTCATCTCCGGCGGCGACTTCGAGAGCTCGCTCGCGGGCTGGTCGGTCAGCCGTGGCGCCGCTGTCGTCGGTGGCGCCGGCGGCGCCGGCCATGCGCTGGCGCTCTCGCCCGGCGAGAGCATCCAGACGCCTTCGACCTGCGTGAACACGAGCTACCCGACGTTCCGCCTCTTCGCGAAGAACACCCAGGGCCTCGGCACCGTTCTGGTGCAGGCGGTCTACAAGCTGCCGCCGCTGAACCTGTCGGTCCCGCTGCCCGTCGGCGTCATCACGCTCAACAGCACGTGGTCTCCGACGCTGCCGATGCTGACCGGCTCCATTGCCGCCGGCCTGCTGTCGAATGGCACTGCGAAACTGTCCCTGCGCTTCACTGCGCTCACCGGTACCACCGCGATCGACGACATCTACGTCGATCCGCGCATGCGCTGATCCTCGGGCCCGCGCATCTGGATCGTGCCGGCGGATGCTCGACGCTGTCCCAGATGCGGGCGTGGCGCCGACGAGGCGGACGCTCGCGACGAGGCGCGCGTCGATGGCGATCGTCCGGCCTGCGCTTGGGGTCCCTCGGCCGAGACGAAGCGCCGGCAGCGGCACGCGCCGGCCGGACGGCAGGACGAGCTCGGCGATGTAGGTCGTTGATTGATAGGCACGGTACCGGGCACGTGGCGCGACGGGGTTGCGCCGCCGCCTGCGAGATGCCGCGACCGACCGCGCATCGGTGGGCGGTGTCGGGCCGCGGTGTCGGCGGTGCCTGCGCTCGGCGACAGCGTCGCGCGTCAGGCGCCCGTGTGCCGGAGCCGCGTGTCGCCGCATACGCGCGAGCGCAGTGAGGGCCGCGTGAGCGGTCAAGCTCAGCCGCGGCGCTGAGCCGGGTCCGCGCGAGCGGCGGGCTGGAAGAGCTCGATCGGGTTGCCCGACGGATCCTCGGTGAGGATCTGCTGGCCACCCGGGCCCGAGATGATCTCGCTGCGGAACGTCAGGCCGGCCGCACGTAGGCGCGCCACCTCGGCGGCGATGTCCTCGACGATGAGGTGGATGCGGTTCCATCCGCCTGGGGTCGGCGTGGTGCCGTCGGGCAGCGGTCGTCCGGCGGAGCTGGTCGGGCCGCTGAGCAGCAACCGCAGCCGGCCGCGGACGACGTCGGCGAACGCCGGGGCGGGGTTGGACAGCACCGTGAAGTCGAAGTTGCTGGTGTAGAAGGCGACCGCGGCGTCGACGTCGTCGACGATGTAGCGGACGCTGACGAGATCATCGTTGGGCATGTTCGGCTCCGGGGTTGGTCGGGGTGTGGTCGATGGACTCGAGCAGGAACGAGACGCGACCGGCGAGCTCGGTCGCCGTGCGCTGGAACGCCGGGTAGCTCGCCTCGTCGTCGCCGCTGGCTTCGCGACCCGGGTCGGCGATGCTCCAGTGCGCGACACTCGGATGGGCGGGGAACTCGGGGCAGACCTCGCGAACGCGATCGCACAGCGTGATGACGTAGTCGAAGCGCCACGCTGCGAACTCGCTGAGGTGCTTGGCGCTGCGGCCGGCGATGTCGATGCCGTGCTCTCGCATGGCGCGCACCGCGTTGGCATGCAGGCGCTTGGGGTGGCTGCCGGCGCTGAAGGCCTCGACGCTGTCGGGTGCGCGATGCTCTGCCAGCGCCTCGGCCATCTGGGAGCGGGCGCTGTTGCCGGTGCAGAGAAACAGGATCTGCGCGCGCGGCCGCCGTGGCGGGCGAGCGGCTCTCGGCGGTTCCCAAGGCGTCCCCAGACCGGGATGCAACGCGGCACCCGTCGCGGCCAGGAGGTCCCGGCAACGACGCAGATCGAGGCTGTAGTAGGTGTCGCGGCCATCGGCGGAGCTGCGTCGCATCGAGACGACGTGCTCGGCGCGCAGCCGACCGAGGTGGTAGGAGACGAGGTTCTGAGGCCGCCCGAGCAGCTCCGTCAGCTCGCCGACGCGCCGGTCGCTCTGCGCCAGCTCGCTGAGCAGTCGCCAGCGCACCGGGTGGCCGGCGAGCCGCAGGAAGTCCGGCGGAAGGAGATCCCCGCGGGTTCCGGTCTGACCCATGCCTGGGACGATACATCAAGGCAGCTTGATGGATTGCCGAGCACGCCGCTCAGGCGGCGTCCCGCCACCACCGCGCCACGACGGGGTCGAGCGACGGCTCGAGCGCGTCGGCCGCTGGAACGGCCGAGCTCGTCGCGACGTGGGCGCCGATCGCCGCCAGCTCGTCGTGCGTGCGCGCCGCCGCGACGTCGTCCCCGTGAGCGGGCACGAGCAGCACCGGGAGGCCGCCGGCCGCGCGGTCGGGGCGCTCCCAGCCCGGAACCTGGGGGATCGTTGCGCCGACGGCCGCCACGCCGGCGAGCATGTCCGGCATGAGCAGCGCGAGCGCGAGCGCCAGCTCCCCGCCCTGGCCGTGGCCGATCAGCAGCGGTGGCCGATCCCACGTCTCGTGGGCGGCGATCGCGAGCTGCTCGACGGCGTAGAGCGCGTCGCCGAAGGTCGCCGGCTCGATCTCGCCGTCGATGCTCGTGACGTACCAGCGCCGGCCGACGTGGTCGCGGCTGAGGTACAGGAAGCGCAACGGCTCCGGCAGCACGACACGATGGTCTGGCGCGGTCGCGCGGGCAAGTTCGGCGAGCCGTGCCTCGTCGGTGTGCGTGCCGCCGAGCGCGATCGTGGTACCGCCGGCCTCGCCGACCCCCGGCGCGCGGACCTCGTAGACGAGGCCCGCGCGGTCGAGCGCGTTCACGGGCCCGTCAGACGTCCTTGACGGGCTCGTTGACGGCGTTCTCCCCGGCCGTGAAGCCGCCCGTGATCGCCGGTCCGAGCGTGCCGCCGGCCGACCAGTAGGCCTGCCCGGCGATCGACGCGATGCAGTTGCCGGCGCCGTAGAGGCCCGGGATCGGCCGGCCGTCGACGTGCAGCACCCGGCCGGCGGGGTCGACGACCGGGCCGCCGCACGTGTCGAGGGTCCCGCCGCCGATGAGGATGCAGTAGTAGGGGCCCGCCGAGGCGAACGGGTACATCGTGCTGTTCTTGTCGTTGCCTTTGCGGCGCACGCCGCCCCACGACACCTGGATCGGGGTCGAGCCGCGACCGAAGTCCGGGTCGTGGCCGTCGCGGGCGAAGCCGTCGAAGCGCTCGATCGTGCGCTTGAGGTTGCTGGCAAAGCCGTCCACCAGCCGGACGTCCGGGCCGATCGCGCCGGTGATCGAGACGCTGCCGCGCAGCTTGGCGAGGCGCCGCTCGATGTTCTTCGTCAGCTCGTCGATCGTCGCCCCCTCGATCACGAACGGCGCGGTCTTGCCGGGCGCGGGATACGGCTGGCCGTACGCCTGCTGGGGGTCGTTGGCGACGGCGGAGTCGTAGATCATGAACTGCACGAGGTTCGGATACTCGGCGAGGTTCGTGTCCCAGACGAAATGGCTCTTCGTGTGCTCGTTGTAGGGGGTCTTCTCGCTGCTGACGCGGTCGCCATAGCGGTTGACCATGATCATGCTGTCGCCCGGCGGGATCCACAGGTCGTCGACGACGCTCGAGTTGGCCAGCGCCTGCTCGAGCACATGCTGGACGAAGAACCCGTTGCTCATGTTGCCCAGCCGCGCGCCGAGCTGCGTCGCCATGTCGATGAAGTCGCCGGTGTTCGTCGGCGCGGCGCAGCCGCCGAAGATCGGGCCGCGCAGGAAGTTCATCACCTTGCTGCGGTCCTGCGTGAAGCCGCCGGTGCCGAACACGACACCCCTGCGGGCGCGGTAGAGCCGCGAGGCGCCGCCGTCGACCTGCGCCTGCACGCCGACGACCTCGCCCTTGTCGTTGGTGGCGATCTGCACGACGTGCTGCCCGGTGAGGACTTTCACGCCGATCTTGCGGGCCTCGGTGGCGAGGCTCGACATGAGGTTGCCGCCGCCGCCGCCCTCGCTGCCGAGCGCCGACAGCGTGCGCCCGTACGGCGCCTTGTTCTCGGCCAACTCGGCGTGGTACTCGGGATGCGTCCAGGGCACCTTGGAGGTCTGCGTCGGCAGCAGTGCCGCGATCTGCGACTTGAGCGCACCGCTCCGCTCCAGCTGCTCGATCACCTGCGAGCCGCGGTCGTAGTAGCCGCTCAGCAGGTCATATCTCATCTGGTCGATGCCGTTGAGCGGAGCTTCCGGGTCATAGACCGTCGGGTAGGCCAGCCGCGTCATCAGCTTGATCGCGTCGTCCTTGGGATCCTCGACGCCCTTCGCGCGCAGCAGGTGGTTGTTCGGGATCCAGTACGCGCCGCCCGACCGCGCGGTCGTGCCGCCGATCGCCGGCGCCTTCTCCAGCACGAGGACACGCGCGCCATCCTGCGCCGCGCCGACGGCCGCGGAGAAGGCGGCGCCTCCGCCACCGACCACGATCACGTCGGCCTCGGCGTCGAACGAGCGCCCGGCGGCCCGGGCGGCGCGCGTCCGGCTCCCGAGCACCGCTCCGCCGGTCGCGACACCGGCCGCCGCCAGCAGCGAGCGTCGCGACACCCTCGAGCTGAGCATGGATGCGTCGTCGGACATGGCTCTCTCTCCCACCGATCGTTGGAACGCACCCGCACCGGAAAGCTCGGGGGGAACGTCGCAGCAGCGAACATATTCGCTGTTCCGGACGCGACTATCGCATATTTTCTGCACGTCATGTACGGTGAGATCGCCTCGCCGTTTCGCCCACGTCCATTAGGAGAATCGACGTCGATGTCGCTTCGTGCTGCTCAGCTGTTCGCCGTCGCGGGTGCCTGCGTCGCGCTCGGGACGGGCCTGTCCGCCTGCGGCGGGCAGAACCACGACGCGACAGCGACGGTGAAGCTGACCGAGCTCGCGCACAACCAGGAGAACGGCTACGCGCCCGGCACCCCGGCGAACGGGAGTTCCGCGACCGCCGGCGCGAACGCGCAGCCGACTGCCAAGGACAAGCCCGCGGCCGCACAGCAGCAGGCGTCCGGCACAGGAGGCAGCCACGCGGAGGGCAAGGCCATCTTCACGCAGAGCTGCGCCTCCTGTCACACGCTCGCGGACGCCGGCGCGAGCGGCTCGGTCGGCCCCAACCTCGACGCCACGAAGCTCGACAAGGCAGCGATCGCCGCGCAGATCGAGAAGGGCGGGGGCGGCATGCCGTCGTTCGGCGGCACGCTGGCGGCGAAGCAGATCGACGCCGTCGCCGTGTACGTCGCGGCCGCCGCCGGGTCGTAGGTCCCGCGCACGGGCGCGCGTGCCTGCGCGGTGAACCGCGAAGGCACGGAGGTAGATTGTGGCGCGAGGACCGCGCGCTCCAACCACGATGTCCCCCGACGCCCCCGACCCTCCCCTCGGCCCCAGGCTGCGCGAGCTGCGCAGGCGTCGCGGCCTGTCGATCAAGGCCGCGGCCGAGCAGGCAGGCGTCTCACCCTCGTTCCTGTCGCTCGTCGAGCGCAGCCAGAGCGACCTGGCGATGAGCCGCCTCATGCGCCTCCTGACGCTCTACGGCGCGTCGCTCATCGACCTCGTCGACGCGACCGACGCACCCACGTCCGACGTGATCCGCGGGGGCGAGGAGATCCACGTCACCTCGCACGGGGAGCGCATCGACGCGTACATGCTGGTCGCCGACCCCGACCGTGTGCTCGTGCCGATGATCTGGGTCTACGAGCCGGGCGCCTCGATGGGCGAGGCGCATCCGCAGCCGGCCGACCACTTCAGCTACGTGATCGAGGGCAGCGTCCTCGTCGAGCTCGACGACGAGCGCTACGAGCTCACTGCCGGCGACACCGTCTACGTGCGCGCCGGCCGCCGCTTCCGCGTGCGCAACACGAGCGAACGGGTCGCGCGGCTGCTCGGCTGCGGGCATCCCGTCGCCCCGCGCCAGCAGAAGACCTGATGCCCCGGCGCCGGCGGGCGCGGCGGTGCTCGTCGTACCTCTGCCGGGGTGGGCGGGTTTCCTGAGCTCGCCTGACATCCGGTCTGCGACCTGCGATCGTGTGCGCATGGCTGTCGAGGTCCCTCCCGGTGGGACACGAGGAGCGAGAGGGGCGCCGAGCGGGCCGATCGGGCGGATGATCATGGGCGTCGCGCGCGCGATCCACCGGCTCACCGGCAGCAGGATGGGTGGGAGGCCGCTGCTGTACCTGAGTACCGTCGGCGCCAAGAGCGGGCAGCGCCGGACCGCCGTGGTCATGCCGTTCCCGGACGGCGACGACGCCTGGCTGATCGTCGCCTCGAAGGGCGGCGCCGCGACCCACCCGTCCTGGTTCTACAACCTCGCCGCGCATCCTGACCAGGTCGAGGTGGAGGTCGACGGTCGCAAGACCGCGGTGACGCCGCAGACGCTGACCGGCGAGGAGCGCGCGACGGCGTGGCAGCGCATCACGAGCGAGCGACCGAACTACAGGAGTTACGAGACGAAGACGGATCGCCAGATCCCCGTGGTGCGGCTGACCGCGCGTTGAACCGTCGCGCATCGCACCCGCGGGCCGGTTCGATCGCCCAGCGGGTCGATCAGCAGGCGTCGTAGGTGTAGTTGTCGTCGCCCTTGCTCACCACGTCGCGGTCGCGGTAGATGATGGAGATGGACGAGCCGCGTGACGAGCACGCGGAGTGGAAGTTCGCCTCGCCGCCGTTGTCGGTGTACTCGATCTCGTAGACCTGATCGCCGAACGGCCCGGTGTAGCTGCCGCACTCGTCGTAGACGTTGCACTCCTCGGCGATGGCGAAGTCGAACCCGAGCGCCTTGCCCGCGCCGCCCAGCTCCGGGGCGTTCTTCTGCGCGATGGCCAGGCCGCGGGCGTGGGCGCGGCGGACCAGCAGCGACGCGAAGGCCTTGTTGTCGGCCATGGTCAAGCGATGCTTGGAGCGCGTCCACGAGTCGAGGTTGTCGGGTTCGACCGCCTGGTAGCCGGCCGTGGCGCAGCGGTCGATCCAGCGTCCGACGACGGCAGCCAGCGCCCTGCGCTTGGCGGCCGTCGACGCGTCGAGCAACATCTCGTTCCAGGCCGAGTCGACGACGTACTTCCCGTTGCGCCGCAGCAGCAGCGAGCGGTGCCTGGATCGCCACCAGCGGGCGGCGTCCGGCTGCGTCTGGAAGGCGTTGACGTAGCAGACGTTGTACTTGCCGGCGGCCGGGGCGGCGGTGCGGTCGCGGTCGACGATGCCGACGGTCGGGTCCGGTGTGTAGGCGCCGCCGATCTGGTAGTCGAACTGGGCGCCGGCCGGCGGCAGGGTCACGGCGCCCGACGCGGGGGTGGCCGCTGCGCACGCGGTCAGCACTGCGATGGTCAGGACGGCGCGGAGGGCGGTCGTGATGCGCATGGCTTCCATGTCCTCGGTCCGCCTCGAGCCGGAGGCTCCGACGCAACGCAGGAATCCGCTGAGGCGACCCTCGACAGCAGCTTGAGGACCAGGCCCGCGCGAGTCAAGGCGAGTCGGCCTGCGGGTCCTCTCACGGGACGCTCCATAGAGGATGCCGGCGCCGCCGTCAACGACGCCGTCGATGCCGCGGACCGTACCAAGTACCAGCGGTACGCCGGGAGCATCGTCGACAGCATCACCAACGCCCAGGCCGGTCCACGGTGGCCGGCCGTCGGAGGCGCCGCCTCCGATGTGGTCGCGCGCCCGGAACACCCATCCAGTCACCCACGGAGAACATGCTCACCGCCAACGCCTACGGGGCGACATCCCCGACCGAGCCGCTCGCCCCGCTGACCGTCGAGCGTCGCGACGTCGGGCCGCACGACGTCCTCATCGACATCAAGTACTGCGGCATCTGCCATTCCGACATCCACACCGTCCGCGGCGAGTGGGGCGAGATCCAGTACCCGCTCGTCCCCGGCCACGAGATCGCCGGCGTGGTGGCCGCGGTCGGCTTGGCCGTGACCAGCCATGCCGTCGGCGACCGCGTGGGGGTCGGCTGCATGGTCGACTCCTGCCGCGAGTGCGCGAGCTGCCGCGACGGCGAGGAGCAGTACTGCCTGCCCGGCAACACGCTGACGTACGGGTCGATCGGCCAGGACGGCACGATCACGCAGGGCGGCTACGCGACGCAGGTCGTCGTGACCGAGGACTTCGTCGTCAAGATCCCCGACGGCCTCGAGCTCGACGTCGCCGCGCCGCTGCTGTGCGCGGGCATCACGACCTACTCGCCCCTGCGCCACTGGGGCGCAGGGCCCGGCAGGCAGGTGGCGGTCGTCGGTCTCGGCGGCCTGGGGCACATGGCCGTCAAGCTCGCGCACGCGATGGGCGCCGAGGTCACCGTGCTGTCGCAGTCGCTGCGCAAGAAGGACGACGGCCTGCGGCTGGGCGCCGACCACTACCACGCCACGAGCGACCCCTCGACCTTCGAGGAGCTGGCCGGGCGGTTCGACCTCATCATCAACACCGTCAGCGCGAAGGTGGACATCAACGCCTTCCTGGGCCTGCTGGCGGTCGACGGTGCGCTGGTCAACGTCGGCGCGCCCGCCGAGGCACTGCCGGTCAACGTGTTCTCGCTGCTGCCGAAGCGGCGAGCCTTCGCCGGCTCGATGATCGGCGGCATCCGCGAGACCCAGGAGATGCTCGACTTCTGCGCCGAGCACGGCATCGCCCCCGAGATCGAGCTGGTCTCGGCCGACGAGGTCAACGACGCCTGGGAGCGCGTGCTGGCCTCCGACGTCCGGTATCGCTTCGTGATCGACACCGCGACGCTGGGCTGATCCACCCCTACGCCGAGGGTGGCCGCCGGTGTTGGTCTATGAGCCGTGCGCTGGGTCAGCGAGGATCTGTTGGAGCTGCTCGCTCGTGCGTCTGACGTGTGCGGCCATCGCGCGGCCGGCGCGGGCGGCATCGCGGGCCTGCAGAGCGGCGAGGACGCGGCGGTGGTCCTTGAGCGTCTCGGTGACCAGAAGCTTGTAGTCAAGTGCGTCGAGCGGTAGGAACATCGCTGCCCGTGCGTCTTCGACGGCGTCGCGCAGGAGCTCACACTCCGCCGCCCCCGCGATCTGGAGGTGAAAGAACGAGTCGGCCTGCCGGAACCCGCCGACCCCGTCGGCGCGCTCGATCTGCCCGACGGAGCGCTCGAGGCCGTCGAGGTCCTCGGCGGTCAGACGCGTCGCCGCGCGCTCGGCGGCCAGGCGTTCGTTGACCAGGCGAAACTCCTGGACGGCCAGGAGATCGTCGATGTTGTGTCGCAGGCGCTCGACGAGCTGGCCCCGCGTCTCGGTGGAGCCGAGCACCGTCACGCCGCCCGACGAGCCCCGTCGGGTCTTGACGTAGCCCTCGCCCTCGAGCACCCGGATCGCGCCGCGGAGGGTGACGCGTGAGACGCCCAGCGCCTCGGCGTGCTGGCGTTCGGGGGGGAACTTGTCTCCTGGTGCGTACTGGCCGAGGTGGATCGCGCGGCGCAGGTGATCGACGACGACGGCGTAGGCCGCCGGGACATCGAGGCGCTCGGTCGTCCCCTGTTCCATGTGCCGAGCATAACGCAAAGTCGGCACATGGGATAATGGACTAGTAACCGATCCATGTGTCTGTTAGCGTGGCGTCATGGCCACCGAAGAGGTCGAGCGCGTGCAGCTGCTGGTCGCGGGGACGCGGACCTCGGGGCAGACGAGGGCCCTGATGGAGCCTGCGACCGGCGGGCTTCTGGCGCTCGTCGAAGAGGCGACGCTCGAACACGTCGACGAGGCGCTGGCCAGGGCGACGGAGGCCGCTGCGGGCTGGGCGGCGATGCCCGCGAGCGGGCGCGGTGCGGTGCTGCGCGAGGCGGCGCGCGTGCTCTCGAAGCGCGCTGAGGACCTTGCGCTCCTCGAGGCGCGCAACGTGGGCAAGCCGATCCGCGACGCGCGCGCCGAGGTCGGCGCCGCGATCGCCGCGCTGGAGTTCTACGCGGGCGCGGCGGCGACGCTCGAGGGGCAGGTGCTGCCCGTCTCGGCGCCCGGGCTGGACCTCGTGTTGCGCGAGCCGGTCGGCGTGTGCGCGCTGATCGTGCCGTGGAACTTCCCGCTCTTCATCGCCGTCATCAAGGCCGCGCCCGCGCTGGCCGCCGGCAACCCCATCGTCCTCAAGCCGGCGGAGCTCACGCCGCTGTCGGCGCTCGTGCTGGGCGACGTGCTCGTCGAGGCGGGCGTGCCGGCGGGCTGCGTCTCCGTGCTGCCGGGCGACGGCCCGCTGGTCGGCGCGGCGCTGGCGGCCGATCCCCGCGTGGCGAAGGTGTCCTTCACGGGATCGACGGCGGTCGGCGTCGCCGTGCTGCGTGCCGCGGCGCCCAAGATCGGACGGGTCTCACTGGAGCTCGGTGGCAAGTCCAGCAACCTCATCTTCGCCGACGCCGACCTCGACAGGGCCGCGCCTGCCGCTGCCGCGGCGGTGTTCGGCAACGCGGGCCAGGACTGCTGCGCGCGCAGCCGCGTGCTGGTGCAGCGCACGGTCCTCGAGGCGTTCCTCGAGCGCTTTCTGGAGGCGACCGATGCGCTGCGCGTCGGCGATCCGCTCGACGAGTCGACCGACATGGGGCCGTTGGTCTCCCGCTCACAGCAGGCGCGCGTGCTCGAGTACGTCGAGGATGGTCGTCGCGCCGGCGCGACGCTGTTGCGCGGAGGCGGCGTCCCCGCCGACGAGGCTCTTGCTGCCGGCCCGTACGTGCAGCCGACGGTGTTCGGCGACGTGGCGTCACGGATGCGCATCGCCCAGGAGGAGATCTTCGGGCCCGTGGCCATGGTGATCGCCTTCAGCGACGAGGAGGAGGCGGTGGCGCTGGCCAACGACGTCGACCTCGGCCTGTCGGGATCGATCTGGACGCGCGACCTGAGCCGGGCGGTGCGCGTGGCCCGCGGTGTGCGCAGCGGTGCGCTGTCGGTCAACTCCAACCAGAGCGTTCACGTGGAGGCCCCGTTCGGGGGCATGAAGCGCAGCGGGCTCGGCCGGGAGCTCGGGACCGAGGCGCTGCGGCAGTACACGGAGATCAAGAACGTCTACATCGCGGTGGACTGATCCCACCGCCGAGTGAGGAGACCATGATGGAAGTGGGCGAGCACAGCCAGCGTCTCAGGGAGGGCGAGGTCAGCCTCCTCGGCGCCGTCATGACCGGGGCGGCCGTCATGGCGCCGTCGGCGAGCATCCTGTTCGGCGTCGCGGTCGTGGCCGCAGTCGCGGGCTCCGCGGTGCCGCTGATCTTCGTGATCGCCGCCTTGGGGGTGCTCGCCACCGGCAACTCGCTGGCGCGGTTTGCCCGTCAGTGGCCGAGCGCGGGATCCTTCGTCACGTTCATCACCCGCGTCTTCGGGCCGACCGCCGGTCTGTGGATCGGTGTCACCGCCCTGCTGGGCTGGCTCGTCGCCTACGCGGCCGTGTTCCTCTTCATCGGGGACTTCATCGCCAACGACTTCCTCGGCGGCTCGACGTCGGATCTGACCACCGGCCTGTCCATGGTCGCCTTCGTCGGCGTCGTGCTGGCGCTGGTCATCCGGGGCGTGTCGATCAGCGTGCGCGTCAGCCTCGTGGCGCTCGTGATCGAGGTCGCGGTGATCGGCATCATCTGCGCCGCAGTGCTCATCGACGGCGGCCCCAACGGCGTCAGCCTGGATCCGTTCGCCTTCCCCTCCGGCGGCTTCGAGCCCGTGGCCCTGGGCTTCGCGGTCACCGTGTTCCTGTTCGGCGGCTTCGAGCAGCCGGTTCCGCTGGCGGAAGAGACGCGCAACCCCCGCCGCAACGTCCCACTGGCCGTGCTGCTGTGCGTCGTCGGCATCGGCGCCCTGTACGTGGTGGCCTCGTGGGCGCTGGTGATCGCGTTCGGCGACGGCGCCGGCCTGGCCCAGCAGGCCGACCCGCTGCACGCCGCGGCCGACGCGTATGTCGGGTGGCTGGCCCCGGCGGTCAAGTGGGTGCTGCTGGCCTCGTTCCTGGGGTTCGGCGTGGCGGCCATCACCGCGGTGTCCCGCATCCTGTTCAACACGGCTCGCGACGGGCTGCTGCCGCCGGCCCTGGGCAGGCTGCACGCCCACTACCGCACCCCGGCCGCGGCGTCCGGCGCGTTCGCCGGCCTCGCACTCGCCATCGCGCTGGGCTCCAAGCCGATCACCGACACCCTGACCGCGGTCACGCTGCTCTCGACGGTGGGATCGCTGCTGATCATCTCGATGTACGTGGTCATCAACGCCGCCCTGATCGTGTGGTGGGGCCGCGAGCGTCGTGCAGGGCGCCGTCACAACCCGCTCACCTGCGTGGCGGTGCCGGCTGCCGGCATCGCGGTGCTCGCGTCGCCCTACTACTACAACCTGAAGCCCGGTCAGGCCTCGCCGCTGGACCTCGTGCCCTGGGTCCTGGCCGGGGCGGTGGCGATGACCGTTGCGTATGTGGCCTGGGTCCGTGGCGCGCGGCCAGCGCAGCTGGCCGACGCCGGGCGCATCCTCGCCGGCGAGTCGACGACCGTCCCCGCCGCACCGTCCTCCGGCGGCGTGCCGGCCGGCGTGGGCACGATCTGAGTGACCGCCACGACCGTCAGCGACCTACGGCCGGCGGGTGCCCGGCGCCCGCTGGTCGGCATCACCGGGCCACGGATCCATGCCGCGCAGATCTCCACGACGCCGGCGATCCTGTTGCACGCGTTCACCGACGCGTACTACGCCTGCTACGCCCAGGCGGTCGGACGCGCCGGCGGGATGCCGGTGCATGTCCCGCGTGACAACGACGCCCAAGCCGTCTGCGCGCGGCTCGACGCGATCGTGCTGGCGGGCGGCCAGGACATCGATCCGCGCCTGTACGACAGCCAGCCGACGCCGGCGGCGACCATGATGGATCCGGTCCGCGACCGCTTCGAGATCGCCCTCGCGCTCGCCGCGCTGGACCAGGATCGGCCGCTGCTGGGCATCTGCCGCGGGGCGCAACTGCTGAACGTCGCGCTCGGCGGGACGCTCATCGACGACCTCGCCGGCGAGCAGGAGGTCGAGCACACCGTCGTCCTCTACCCGCCCGACGCGCGCGTGCATCCGGTCCGGTTCACGGCGGGCTCGGCGCTCGCCGGCGTGTACGGCCCGGAGATCCGGGTCAACTCCTTTCACCACCAGGGGATCGGCAGGCTCGGCGAGGGTGTCCGCGCGACGGGGCTTGCCCCGGACGGGATCATTGAGGGCATCGAGATCGACGGCGCCCGCGCCGTCGGCGTTCAGTGGCACCCGGAGATGCTCGCGGAGTTGGACCCGCTGTTGACCTGGCTGATCGACCAAGCCGATGAACACGGGGCGCCGAGAGCCTCCCGGAAAGGATCGTGCCGTGAGCACCACAACTGAGCCACGACCGCTGCTGAACCCCGATCGCCATGCCGGCCGCGTGGCCCTGGTCACCGGGGCGGCCTCCGGCATCGGCCAGGCGGTCGCGCTTCGGCTGGCCGCAGAAGGGGCCGGCGTGGCCTGCCTCGACGTCGACGGCGACGGTGCGTCGCGCACCGCGGCACGGATCGACGACGGGGCCTCGGCCGAGGCGCCCCGCGGTCTGGCCGTCGCGGCCGACGTCCGTGATCGCGAGGCCATCCGCGCCGCCGTCGAGCAGACGGTGACGACGTTCGGCGCGCTCGACCTGCTCGTCAACGCCGCGGGCATCATCACGATGTCGGGATTCCGCGACGTCACCGACGACGAATGGGACCGCGTCGTCGACGTCAACCTCAAGGGGTGCTTCATCGTCGCCCAGGAGGCCGCCAAGGTCCTGGCCCCGGGCGCGGCGATCGTCAACATCTCGACCGTGGAGGCCGACCGCGTCGTGAGCTCCTCCGGCCACTGCCAAGTGCACTACAACGCCTCGAAGGGCGGCGTGAAGATGCTGACCAAGGCGCTCGCCGCCGAGCTGGCCGCCGATGGCGTACGCGTCAACGCGGTGGCCCCGGGGCCGGTGAACACGCCGTTGACCGGGATGGACCTGCACGCCCCGGACATCTTTGCCTTCCTGTCTGACCACCTGCTCATCAAGCGGGTCGCCGAGCCCGACGACATCGCCGCCGCCGTCTCGTTCCTGCTCTCCGACGACGCGGCGTACATCACGGGCGTGCAGCTGCCGGTCGACGGCGGATGGATGGTCCGATGAGCGTGGAGCCGAGCCCGCCCGGCCCGCCGGCCGGCGTGGGCGCGCCGCTGGATCCCGAAGGCCTGGAGCTCGCCGGGATCGAGACCGTGATCGTCGCGGCGCCCGACATGCAGGGCCGCCTGTTCGGCCGGCGCATGAGCCCGTCGATGTTCTTGTCCAAGATCGGCGGCATCGAGGTGTGCACGTGCACGCTGGCCTGGGACATCGAGCAGGAGCTCGAGCTGCAGGTCGACTTCGCCGGGTTCCACAACGGCTGGCCGGATCTGCGGCTCGTGCCCGACCTGGCGACGCTGCGGCCGCTGGGGTGGCTCGACGGGGTCGCGCTGTGCTTCGCCGACGTGCAGGGCGACGACGGGACGCCGCTGCCCATCGCGCCGCGCAACCTGCTGCGCACGCAGATCGAGCGGCTCGCGGGCCTCGGCTTCGAGCCGTACCTCGGCACCGAGCTGGAGTTCTTCCTGTACAAGGTGACCCCTGACGAGGCGCGCGCGCGCGGGTACCGAGACCTGCCACCCACGACCCGCCACCACGCCGACTACCTGATCGCCGCCGGCAACGAGCTGGAGGACTTCTTCCGGCGCCTGCGCAAGGGACTGGAGCCCGCCGGCGTCGTGCTGGAGCTCGGACAGATCGAATGGGGCCTCGGCCAGTGGGAGATCGGGATCCGCTACGACCGCGCGCTCACCACCGCCGACGCCCACGTGCTGTTCAAGATGGCCGTCAAGGACCTCGCCGCCCGCGACGGGATGGTGGCGACGTTCATGGCCCGTCCCTCGACGGGCGAGATCGGCTCGTCGGGCCATGTGCACTGCTCGTTGCGCGGGCGCGGGGGCGAGCGTGTCTTCCATGACGCCACGGCCGACGACGGCCTCAGCGACCTCTACCGCTGGGCCGTCGGCGGCATCCTCGACCATGCCCCCGAGATGATGGTGTGGTACGCGCCCACGATCAACTCCTACCGGCGAGTGTCGCGCGAGGAGCTCGTCGCGGGCGCCGGCTGTACCTGGGGCTATGACAACCGCACGGTCTCGGTGCGCACCATCGGGAAGGATCCCGCCGATCTCCGCCTGGAGTTCCGTCTCCCCGGCGCCGATCACAACCCGTACCTGACCTTCGCCGCGCTGCTGGCGTCGATCGCGGAGGGCATCGAGCGCCGCACCGACCCCGGGCCGCCGGTGGCGGGCAACGCCTACGACCAGGACCGACCGCCGCTTCCGAGCGACCTCGGCAAGGCCGGCGCGCTGTTCCGTGCCAGCGGGACGGCGCGCCGCTGGTTCGGCGACGACGCCGTCGACCACTACGCCAGGGTCGCCGACTTCGAATGGGACCAGTTCATGGCCCAGGTCACCGACTGGGAGATCCAGCGCTACTTCGAGCAGATCTAGTGGGCCACGCGGACGACGTGATGACCGACCGGCTGCTCGGCGACCTCGTTCAATGGTTGAGGATCCCCTCCATCTCGACCGGGGAGCCCGACCGCGCCGGGCTGCACGCCGCCGCGACGTGGGCGTCCGCCCGAGTGCGCGAGGCCGGCGGCACCGCGGACGTGCTCGACGGCTACGGTCACCCGCTCGTCGTCGGCGAGCTGCGCGCCGGCCACGCCGACGCGCCCACCGTCCTGATCTACGGCCATTACGACGTGCAGGCGCCCGGCGACCTCGGCGCGTGGCAGACGCCGCCGTTCGAGCCCGCAGTGCGCGACGGGCGCCTCTACGCGCGCGGCGCCTCCGACGACAAGGGCAACTTCCTCCCGCTGCTGCACGCGGCGTGCGAGCTGCACCGCGCCGGCGCGCTGCCGGTCCACGTGCGCGTGCTCGTCGAGGGGGAGGAGGAGATCGGCAGCACCGGCGCCGCGCGGTGGCTGCGCGACGACCGCCGTGGAGCCGACTGCGCGATCGTGTTCGACGCCGGGATGGCCGACGAGGCGACGCCCGCGCTCACCGTCTCGCTGCGCGGGGTGGTGCGGCTGCAGGTCGCCGTCCGCAGCGCGGCGCGCGACCTGCACTCGGGCATCTACGGCGGCAGCGTCGTCAACGCCCTGCACGTCCTTCACGCGATGCTGGCGACGGTGCTCCCCGGTCCCGACGGGACGCTGCGCGAGGAGCTGCGCGCCGGGATCGAGCCGCCCCACCCGGCCGAGCCGGCGTCGTGGGCGCGCCTCGCCCCCGGCGACGCGCTGCTCACCGCCTCGGGCGGGCGGCCGCTGCACCCCGGCGCCGGCGCCGAGTACTACCCGCGCAACGGCGCCGGCGCGTCCCTCGATGTGCACGCGATCGCGGGCGGGGACACGCGCACGATCGTTCCCGCCGTCGCCACGGCCACGCTCTCCCAGCGACTCGCACCCGGGCAGCGCCCCACCGAGATCGCGGCGACGCTGGAGCGGCTGCTGCGGGCCGCCGCGCCGGCGGGGGTCGAGGTCGAGATCGACGCCGAGACCGCCGACCCGATCCGCTTCGCCCCCGACGAGCCGGCGATCCGCCTGGCCGCCGGCGCGATCGAGCGTGCGACCGGGATCGCACCGGCGTTCGTGCGCCTCGGCGCGACGATCCCGATCGTCGCCGAGCTGGCGGCGCAGGGGATGCCGGTCATCGTCAGTGGCTTCGCGGTGCACGCCGACGCGATGCACGCGCCGAACGAGTCCTTCCGGCTCGAGAGCCTGCGGCTCGGCGAGGCGACGGCGCGCGAGCTGCTGAGCAGCCTCGCGGCGCTCGGCGCCCCTCACTGATCGACCGGCGGTCACGCGGGGGCGTGACGGGCCAGCCAGTCGATCAGCGCCTCGTTCTGGGCCACGCGGTGGCCGGGGCGACCGAGGTCGATCGCGCCGTTGTGGAAGGTGCCCGGCAGCGTCAGCAGCTCGGCCTCGCAGCCGTGGAGCTTCAGCAGCGTGTAGAACGCCTCGGTGCCGTTCGGCGGTGTGCGCAGGTCCCGCTCGTGGACGATCAGGAGCGTCGGCGTCGAGCAGTCGGCCGCGTACGTCGACGCCGAGGAGCGCGCGAGCGTCGCTGCCGCGTCGAGGCCCGTGCCGCCACGGACGCCGGTCCAGCCCTCGACGAGGATCGCCCCGATGTCGGCGCCGGTCGAGGTGAACCAGTCGATCGCCGGGTTCTCGAGCATCGCGGCCTTGAAGCGGTCGCCGTGGGTGATCAGCCAAGCGCCGAGGTATCCGCCCGCCGACAGGCCGTTGACCGCGAGCCGCTCCGGATCGGCCAGCCCGAGGTCGATCGCGTGGTCGAGCATCGCGGTGACGTCGACGGCCTCGAGATCGCCCCAGTGCTCCCGCAGCGCAAGGGCGAACTCGGGGTCGTAGCCGGTCGACCCGCGCGGGTTGCAGAGCAGGACCCCGTACCCCGCTGCGGCGAGCAGGCAGTGGTCGTAGGAGAAGGCATGTCCCCAGGCGGCGGCCGGACCGCCGTGCAGGCTCAGGACCGTCGGCACGGAGCCGTCGCGGCCGTGGGGACGCAGGAACCAGCCTTCGACCGGCGTTCCGTCCGGCGCCGTGGCCTGCAGGTGCTCGACGGCGAACGTCGCCGCCGCCGGAAAGCGGTCGGCGTTGAGCGCGGTCAGGCGGCGGCGCGGCGCGGCGTCCGTGCTCGGCGCTCCGACCTCGGCGAGCCACAGGTCGGGCGGCTCGTGCATCGTGCTGACCGCGAGCAGCAGCCGGCCGTCGCGCGCGTCCAGCGGCACTGCCGCGCAGTCGCCGGTGACGGCGCGCGCGGCGGCGCCCGGCTCGGCGTCGATCCGCCACACCTCGCCGCGGCCGCCCGCCTGCACCGGGACGTAGGCGGCCCCGCCGTGCGGATCGACGACGATGCGCGGCGCCGCGAGGCTCGTGAAGCTCGGGTGGTCGGCCTGCAGGATGCCGAACACCCAGCCGTCGACCTCGGTGGCGCAAGGTCGCGGCTGCGTCCCGTCGGGGCCGGTCACCACGAGCCCGACCGGCTCGCCGGCGCCGATGAAGTTGGCCGTCGTGCGCAGGATGCGGCCGTCGGGCAGCCACGCGGCCGCCGGCGGGTAGACACGGAACTCGTCCGACGTCCAGAGCGTCGCGACCGCGCCCGAGGCGACAGTGCAGACGCGCAGCGCCCAGGTCGGCAGCTCGCCGTCGAGGTCGAGGCAGACGTACAGCAGGCGCTCGCCGTCGGCGGACCACTGCGCCGAGACGATATGGCCGCCGTGGTCGGTCAGGCGACGCGGCTCCGGCGCGCCGGGGTCGAGCACGAACAGCTCCTGGACGATGTCGTCCAGCAGCCCGGCGCCGTCGATGCGCCACACCGTGCGCCGTACGCGCACCGGCTCCGCCGGGTCGCGCGGCGGGCGGACCGGGGCGCTGAAGGCGATCGCCGCGCTTGACGGCGCGCACAGCGGGCCGATGCTGCCAAGCCCCCAGGGCAGTGCGGCGAGCGGGACCGGGTCGTCGGCGCCGTCGCGATCGACGCGATAGGGCTGGAAGCCCGTGCCGTCGTGCAGGCGGAACGCGATCGTGCGCCCGTCCGGTGCCCACGACGGCGACGTCGCGAAGGCGCCCTCGGGACTGAGCGGCTGCGCGCCGTCGAGCGCGAGCGCGTCGCCGGCACCGGTCGGGGCGACCCACAGTCGCGCCACGTCGGCGAGCGGGTCGCGCTGGACGGACGCGACGGCCATCGCGACGTGCCGCCCGTCCGGGGAGAGCCGGGCGTCGAGCAGCGCGGTCAGGTCCAGCACGCCGTCCGGCGGCAGCGCCGCGGTCTCGGGTGGCAGGGCAGGGGTGTGGTCCATCGCGTTCATCTCCTGAGCGGCGGTTCGGTGGGCGCTTCGAGCCGGGGAACGGCGTCGAGCAGCGCCCGGGTGTAGGGGGCCTGCGGCGCGGCGAAGACGTCAGCGATCGCGCCCTGCTCGACGATCCGCCCACGGTGCAGCACCGCCACGTCGTCGCACACCTCGCTGACGACCGCAAGGTCGTGGGAGATGAAGAGGAGCGTGAGGTCCAGCTCGGCGCGCAGATCGTGCAGGAGGTCGAGCACGCCCGCCTGGACCGAGGTGTCGAGCGCGGACGTGATCTCGTCGGCGATCAGGATCGCCGGGCGCGCGGCGAGCGCTCGGGCGATCGCGACGCGCTGGCGCTGGCCGCCGGAGAGCTGGTGCGGGTAACGGGAGGACAGCCCTGGGTCCAGCGCCACTTCCCCGAGCAGGCGCTCCACCTCGCTCCTGCGCTGCGCGGCGCTCAGCGCCGGGTCGCACCCCTCGGCGATCGCGGCGGAGACGGTCATGCGCGGGTTGAGCGAGGCATACGGATCCTGTGGCACGAGCTGGACTCGTCGCAGCCCGGCCCGCCGGCGGGCGCCGCGCAGCGCCGTCAGCTCCTGGCCGTCGAGCTCCACCGAGCCCGACTGCGCGCCGACGATGCCGACGATCGCCCGCGCGATCGTCGACTTGCCGGAGCCGGACTCGCCGACCAGCCCGAGCGCGCGACCGCGCTCGAGCGCGAAGCTCACGCCGTCGACGACCGGCGCGGCGTTCGCGTCGTAGCCGACGCGCAGCTGCCGCACGGCGAGCGCGGGCGCATCCGGGTCCGCGTCGCTGTGCGCGGACGCCGTCGGGCCGTCGAGACGATCGATGCCGGCCGCGCCGGCCGCGCCGAGCCGCGGCGTGGCGCCGAGCAGCGCGCGCGTGTGCGGGTGCGTCGCCTCGCCCGCCCGCAGGCGCTCGACGGGCAGGTCCTCGACGATCCGCCCGTGCTGCATCACGAGCACGCGATGGCAGAGCTGGCAGACGACGGCGACGTCGTGCGAGATGAACAGGATCGCCGTGTCGTGCCGCTCGTTCGCGCGCCGCAGCAGGCGGAGGATCTCGGCCTGGACGGTCACGTCGAGCGCGGTCGTCGGCTCGTCGGCCACGATGAGCGACGGGTCGTTGACGAGCGCGCCGGCGAGCATCACCCGCTGGCGCTGCCCGCCGGACAGCTCGTGGGGGAAGCGGCGTAGCTGGCGCTCCGGCTCGGGCAGGCGGACCTCTTCGAGGGCCCGCACGGCGGCGTGCGCGGCGGTCGCGCGGCTCGCGCCGCCGTGCACGCGTGCGACCTCGGTCACCTGCGAGCCGATCCGCAACGCCGGGTTCAGCGACGACGACGGGTCCTGGAAGACGACGCCGAGGCTCGTCGCGAGCGCGCGCGGGTCCGCCGCGCCGAGCAGGTCTATGTCGCCGATCCGCAGCTCGGCGGCGGACGGCGTGAGGCCCGCGGGCAGCAGCCCGGCGAGCGACATGGCGGTGAGGGTCTTGCCGCTGCCGGACTCGCCGACGAGCCCGACGATCTCCCCACGCTGCAGCGCGAACGAGACGCCGCGCACGAGCTCGGCGCCGCCCGCGCCGCGTACGTGGAGGTCGCGCACGACGACGTGCCCCTCTGCCAGGCCGGCGACGTCCGCGACGTCCGCGACCGGCGCCTCCGTCGCGGCGGCGGGCGCCGCGGCCGGCGTGGCGCCGAGCGTGCCCGGCGCGAGCGCGACCGCGATGCCGTCGCCCAGCAGGCCGGCGAAGAGCCCGATCAGCAGGATGCCGACGGCCGGGCCGACCGCCTGGACGGGGTTCGTGTAGAGCGCCTGCAGCCCCTGGTTGAGCAGGCTCCCCCAGTCGTAGGAGGGCGGCTGGACGCCGAGGCCGAGGAACCCGAGCGCCGACAACGACACGACCGCCGAGGCAAAGCAGATCGACGTCAGGATCAGCAGCGTGTCGCGGATGTTCGGCACGACGTGGCGGCGCAGGATCCAGCGGCGGCTGCGCCCGAGGAGCCGCGCGACGACGACGTGGTCGCGTGCGGCGACGGTCGTGGCGAGGCTGTTGGTCATGCGCGCGAACGCGGGCGCGAGCGCGAGCCCGACCGCGAGCGTCGCGCTCCATCCGCTCGGGGTGAGCACCGTGGCCACGACGATCGCGAGCAGCACCGCCGGGAAGGCGATCAGCAGCTCGATCGCGCGCTCGCCGACCGCGCGCATGCGCCGTCCCGCGAGTGCGACCGCGGTGCCGAGGAGCGTGCCGAGGCCGAGCGCGACGAGCGTCGCGCCGCCCGCCATCAGGAGCGTCAGTCGCGCGGCGACGAGCGTTCGGGCGAGCATGTCGTGGCCGAGGGCGTCGGTGCCGAGCGGGTGCTGCGACGACGCGCCCTGGCGCAGCTGGTGCGTGAGCTCGTCCGCCCGGCCGCCCGCGACGAGCGGCGCGACGATCGCGACGAGGATCAGCACACCGAGCCCGCTGAGGCCGACGCGGGCGGCGGGGGAGAGCCGGCGGGCGCTCACGCGCCGGACCGCCGGCGCCGCGGATCGAGCGCACCGAGCAGCCCGTCGATGAGCAGCGTGATGAGGACGGCGACGAGCCCCAGCACGATGACGGCGCCCTGGATGACGGGGTAGTCGCGCGTGGCGACCGCCTCGACCACGCGCGAGCCGAGTCCCGGCCACGCGAACACGCTCTCGGCGATGATCGTGCCGCTCAGCAGGCCCGCGAGCAGCAGGCCCGCGTAGCTCAGCGTCGCGGTCATCAGGTTCGGCAGCGCGTGCCGGACATACAGCCGCAGCGGGGGCAGGTGCTTGCTGCGCGCGGCGCGCATGTAGTCGAGCTCGAGCACCGTCGCGGTCTCGCGCCGCACGATCCGCGCGAGCGTGCACGTCGGGGCGAGGCCGACCGCGATCACGGGCAGCACGAGCGTGTCGAGCGAGTCCGACCCGCCCGGCGGGAACAGGCCGAGCCCGATCGCGAAGACCAGCACGAGCAGCGTGCCCGCGACGTACTCGGGGAACGACGCGCCGATGCTCGTCAGCGCCTGGAAGGCGGCGTCGAGCCGGGGCCGCCCGCCGCGGCACAGGACGGCGACCGTCATGCCGAGCGCGATCCCGGCGACGAGCGCCGCGACCGTCGCGACCAACGCCAGCACGAGCGTGTACGGCAGCGCGTCCTGGATGATCGTCCGCACCGGCTCCCCGGTCTCGAACGAGGTGCCGAAGTCTCCCTGCGCGAGCCGCCCCACGTAGTCGCCGAACTGCTGCGGCAGCGATCCGTCGAGGCCGAGCTGGTCGCGCACCACCGCCAGCTGGTCGGCGGTCGCCTGCGTGCCGGCGACGCTGCGTGCCGGGTCGCCGGGGATCAGCCGCACGAGCAGGAAGCTCGCGACGACCAGGCCCGCGACGACGCATGCGACGCCCGCCGCCTTGCGCAGGACGGCGCCGAGGAGCCCGCCGGCGCGGGCCTGCCAAGGGCGCGCGCCGGCGGTGATGGGCTCCGTGCGGATCACCCGAGTCGGATGGTCCCGAGGTCGGGCATCCCGCCCTGCGGGGCGACCACCGAGACGCCCTTGCGTGCGACGATCGACAGCGGCAGCGTGCTGAGCGGCAGCACGTCGACACGGGCGTTGAGCGCCTGCTGGACCTGGCCCCAGGCGGCACAGCTCTGCGCCCCGACCTGCGTGATCGCCTTGCCGAGCGCGGCGCCCGCCTGCGGGTTCTGGGCGCTGCCGAAGTTCGTGCCCTTCGGCGGCGCCGCACCGGTCGTCTGGCTGATCGGGATGATGATGCTGCCTGCGGGGTTGAGCGCCGGGACGACCGACAGCTCCCAGTCGCCCTTGCCGCCCGTGAGCGTCTGCGACCAGGTCGCCGTGTCGGTGTTGCGCAGCTTCGCGTCGACCCCGACGCCGCGCAGCGCCGCCTGGATGTACTCCTGGCCGGCGCCGCCGCCGAGCTGGGTCGTGCCGATGATCGTGACCGTCCCCACCTTGCTCAGGGCGGCGCGCGCGGCGGCCGCGTCGAGCTTGGGCACGGCCGCGCCGGCCCCGGCGTCGGAGCACTGGATCGACGGCCCGACGACGCTCGGGATGACCTTGCCGCGCCCGAACGTCGCGGCGTCGGCGAACGCCGCGCGGTCGATCGCCTGCGCGACCCCGCGCCGCAGCGCCTCGTCCTTCATGCTCGTCCCCTGCTCGTTGAACGCGAGCCACACGGTGCCGCCGTCCTTCTGCGTCACCGTGAACGCGGAGCGGCCGATGCGCTCGAGGTCCGGGCCGCCGAGCAGCGCGATGTCGAGCTTGTTGGACACGAGCAGGTTGACCGCGGTGCTCTCGTTCGCCACGACATTGAGCTGCACGGTCTTCGGGGGCGTGCCGGCCTCGCTGCCGCCGAGTTTCGGTCCCCAGGTGTAGCCGCTGCGGTGTCGCAGCAGGAAGCGCCGGCCGGGCGCGGCGCTCTGGAGCTCGTACGGGCCGGTGCCGAACGACTTCGTCAGAAGCGCTTTCGGGTCCTTCAGGCCGGCCGGGCAGACGATGCCGGTCCACGACATGGCGAGGCCCGGCAGCAGCTGCGACCACGGCCCGCTGGTCTTCACCGTGACGCTGCTCGCCGCGTCGTCCGCGGTCACCGTGACCTTGTTGGGCCCGAACGACGCGCCGATGTACGGCGCCGCAGTGGCGGGGTCGACAAGCCGTGTGAGCGAGGCGGCGACGGCCGAGGCCGTGAGCTTCGTCCCGTCCGAGCAGGTCACGTCCTTGCGCAGCTGGAGCGCAACGGAGTCGGGCGTCGCCGTCCACGACGACGCGAGGCCGGCGACCACGTTGCCGCCGGCGTCGAGCCGGACGAGCGTGTCGTAGAGCCCGCTGAGGGCGATCCCGTCGGCCTGATTGGCGGCCTTCGCGGGGTCGAGCGAGGGGTTCGATGCGATCGCCATCGTCACGCTGTCGCGCGCTGTGCCGCCGCCGTCGCTCTTCGAGCCCGACCCGCAGCCGGCGAGCAGGGCAGCGCCGGCAGCTGCGGCCGCGATGAGCCCGAGCGCCGGCAAGCGCCCAGGTTGAAGCCCGGTCCGTCGTGCGTTCACTTCAGTCCCCTCCAGGTGGATCTAGCCGGCGTCGACCGCCAGCTAGGAGCTATGGAGCGCAAACCATAGCATTGATCCAAAGGTCCATGGAACGAGTTCTGGCGCCGCCGGCGACGACCATGGAATGGCCTGTTCAAACAGGAATACGGTGCAAAATCCCGCAGCGTTGACGCGCTCTGGCCAAGGATGGGGCGCAGCACCTCGGGATCGAGGGCGTCACCAACGATCCGCAGACCGGCGGCGGCCCGCCACCAAGCCGCTGACCAGGACGGTGCTGGTCGCCGTCTACCGGCTCCAGGTCGCGCTGCTGGCCGCCGAAGGGTGGCTGACCAACGCGCAGGCGAGCGAGCTGGCCGGGTTCGCGGCGAAGCTGTAGGCCGGAGGTCCCTGCTCGCGGGCGAAGGGGGTTGCGCGGTGTGAACGTCGCGTAACCTCCGGCCATGGCTCGTGCGTTTCCGGGAACCTCGGGAGAGACGATGCAGGACGATCTGGTGCAGCAGGCGCAGGAGTTCGTCGAGAGCGCCTATGGAAGCCGCGACGACCGCGCGGGCGTCGCCCACGCGCGGGGCGTCGGTGAGCTGCTCACCGAGCTGCGCTGCGAGCACCAGATCGTCGTTGCGGGCCTGCTCCACGACGTCGTCGAGGACACCGCCGTCACGGTCGGCCAGATCGAGCAGGCCTTCGGGCCGCGCGTCGCCGGCCTCGTGGCCACCCTCACCGAAGACCAATCCATCCGCGACTTCCGGGAGCGCAAGCTCGCGCTCCGCACGGCCATCGCCGAGGCCGGGCACACGGCGCTGGTGATCTTCGCCGCCGACAAGCTGGAACGCGTCCGGGCCGCCGACCGCAGCGCAACGGCGATCGAGCCCGCCAAGCTGGAGCACTACCGGCGCTGCTCGGAGATGTTCGCGGCGCACGGGGCGCGGACGCCCCACGCCGAGGAGCTGGCCCGGCGGCTGATGCTCCGGCGCGGAGGTCGAAGCAGGGCCGGTGCCCTGACGGGCTGACCGGCACGAGCCTCAGGCGGTCGCGCCCAAGCGCCTGGCGGCCTCGCGCGCCCGGCGCAGCGCGGCGCCGCCCGGGCCGCTGCGTGACGGGACCGGAGCGTCGACGCGGGGCAGCCCGTGGCGCAGCAGGAAGCGTGGGTTGGCCTGGGTGAGCTGGACGATCTGCGCGGGGGCCGCGCCGGCCGCGCCGGCGGCGGCCTCGCCGTCGGCCAGCGTGTGGTCGCGATGGCCCGGATGGCCGTCCGAGGCGATGATGTAGGCCACGCGCAGGCGGATCATGTGCTCGGCCGCGGCGAGCGCCTCGGTTCCCTGGCGGCCCAGCAGCGAGCAGGCGTTGACCTGCAGCACGGCGCCGGCCTGCATGGCCGGGCGCAGCCGGGTCAGGCCGCCGTCGAGGATGCCGGCCGCGCGCTCGGGGTGCGCGATCACGACGCCGAACCCGCGGCCGCTGATCGCCTCGAGGCCGTCGAGGAACCGGTCGTCGATGCCCGCGAAGGGCACCTCGGCGAGGACCCAGCGCGCGCCGCGCGGGCCGTGCGCGATCAGCTCGAGCTCGGCGCCCGTCAGATCGGCGCCGGCGTCGGGGTGCACCTCGCCGCCGTGGTGCAGGCGCAGCGGGATGCCTTCGTCGACCAGGGTGCGTTGCAGGGCGGCGCAGCGCTCCGGGATCGACTGGAGGTCGACGTCGAAGTACGGGGAGCCGATGTGAGGCGTGACGGTCGCGACCTGGACGCCGGCGGCGACCATCCTGGCGGCATGCGCGACGGCGGTCGCCTCGTCGGGGGCGCCGTCGTCGACGCCCGGCAGGAGGTGCAGGTGCAGATCGACGCGGGTCACGATGCTGTCTTCGGCATCTGCGACGCCAATGCTGTTACCAGCCTGCGAACGTTCAGGGGACCGTCACCGTCATAGCCGTACCTCCTCGGCAGAGCCCGCGGTTCTCAGAACGACAACACATTGGTCACCAGCCCTGCGCCGGGACGCGCGCCGCCGCAGGGCTCACGACGGTCGCAGGTCCAGCTCGGCGAGCTGGACGTTGCGCGCGGCACCGCCGCGGTCCCAGCCGACCGTGATCCGGACTCGGACCCAGCGCGCCACCGTCGGCGCGAAGGTCGTCGTGGTCGGGCCCGACGACGCGGCCGACGGCACGTCGGCGACCTGCCGCCACGCCGTCCCGTCGTCGGAGACCTCGATGGTGTAGGTCTTGGGCCCATAGCCGCTGCGTGGCGTCATGATCACCCGGCCGATCGTGACCGGCCCGGCGAGGTCGACGCCGAGCGCGATCGGGTTCGCCGGGCTCGGGCCGGTGGCGACCGAGGAGCCCGCCGAGACCCAGAACGTCGACGCCGATCCATCGGTCGCCAGAGCCGCCGGATACTCGTCCTGCTGGCTGGAGGCGAACGGCGCCGGCCACGGAGATCCCAACCCGTTCAGCGCGAGGTTCTCGCTGTGGCGCAGCGTGAGCACCTCCTCCGCGTGCGCCCCTCCGGCAGCGTCCGCCACCACGGTCAGCTCGCTCTCGCCACTGGTGAGCGACGCGTTGCGCAGCGGCAGCGAGATCTCCTGCGACGCGCCCGCGGCCACCGTCACGGGGTCGGCCGGCGTGTCGACCGTGACCCCGTCGGCCGTCCTCGCGACGATCCGGACCGGAAGATCGCGGCCGGTGTGGTTGACGGCGCGTACGGTGGCGCGGTTCACGCCCCCGGCCGCCAGCGGGATGACCGGCGTGTCGGTGACGAGGTCCAGGGCCGGCCTGACGACGAGATCCAACACGCCCGTCGAGGTCCTGGACCGGGAGCCCTGGCGGAACGCGAGCGTCCCGGTCAGCTGCACCTGACCGCCGGACGCCGTATCAGCCGGCACCCGCAGGTCGGCCTCGACGGTCTCGGCCCCGCCGGGAGCGATCGGCGGCACGTCGACGGTGGCCGTGCCCCAGCCGGCCGGGCCGGCGAGCGTCAGCGTTCCGTTCCGGACGGCCGGCCGCCCTCGGTTGAGCAGCACCGCGCGGACGTGCACGACCTCGCCCTGCAGTGCGGCACCGGTGGCCGCCAACCGCACGATCGCGGTCAAGCCTTCGGCGCGGGCGCGGTCCAGTGCCTCCAGCGTCGTCGCGCGATCCTCGGCCACGCGCTTGCGCACGGCGTCGGGCAGGAGGCGGTCCAGGGGCAGCAGGGTGACCTGCAGCGCGGCCGCGTCGAGCGCCGCCGAGGCGCGGGCCGTGTCGGGCGTCTCGGCCGTCACGGCCGCCACCACGCGGTCCAGCGTCCAGACGACGGCGTCAAGCTGGGCGCCGAGGGCCGTGGCCGCGCCGTGCGACAGCGTCCCGTCCGCGGCCCAGCCCCTGACGGCCTCCCGCAGCGCCGTCATGCGCGCCCGCGCGTCGCGCACGTGCTCGTACTCGGGCCCGGCCGTCACGAGCTCGCCTCCGACCAGCCGTGCGACGACCGCCTCGCCGGCCGTGATCGTCCGGCGCGCGGTCAGCGTCCTGCCGTCGTCGCCGACGTGCGTGACGGTGACGTGGACCGGTGCGGAGCCGTCGTTGACGAGCTGCGCCCGGTCTCCGTCCAGCGCCCGGGCCTGAAGCGCGCCGTCGCTGTGGACCAGGTAGCGGATGGTCTCGCCGTGCGACGCCGGAGCCGCGAGCTCCGTCGAAGCCTCGGCGCGGTCACCGTCGATGGTCCCGCCGGCCTGCGTGACCGGCGCGCCGCGATCGTCGGTCAGCGTCAGCGGCGCGTGGTCCGGACCGCCCCAGCGCGCGACCGCGAGGCGGCCGGTGCCGTCGGGCGCGCGGCCGTACAGCGCCGACCACTCGTCGGGGGTGTCGGGCTGGATGACGCTGCCCGCGAGGCTCGCGGTCTCCTGGTGGTCGCTGTGCGGGAGCACCAGGGCGCCGCGGTTGCCGCTGCCGGTGTCCTTGGACCCGTCGAGCTGCCGGTAGGGGTTGGCCGCGACGACGTCGGACGCCCGCAGGCCCGCGCCGCCCTCGACGACCATGCCGAGCCGGTCGGCGACGTTGGCCCACGTGCCGGTGAGGTCGCCGAGGCCCTCGCCGCCGGCCGAGTACACCGGGCGCTCGCCGGTCAGGCCGGGGATCTGCTCGAAGCCGAGGTTGAACGTGCGACCGGTCCCGCGGTCGAGCAGCATCGTGACGCCGTCGGGGAACGCGGTCATCGAGAACCGCCGCGTGCCGATGCTTCCGGCGGTCGAGAACCGGTCCGTGCCGCACTCGCAGCTGTGCGGACCGGGAGCGCCGGTCGCCGCGCCGATCAGGCTGCGCGGCGCGTAGGCGGTCAGGATCGGGTCGTCCTCATGGCCGGCGGCCGTCGGGACGACCAGGCCCATCGCACGCTGGTCGTCCCACGACATCGAGACGAACGCGTCGCGCAGCGGCGCCTGGACGACGCTGATGTACGGGTACTCGTGCACGCCGCCCGTGCGGGCCCGGTCGGCCGCCAGCTGCTCCGGCGTCGGGACGGGGGAGGGGCCGAAGAGGTGATGGTTCCACCAGGCCATCGACAGGCGCTTGATCAGCATCGACTCGTAGCCGAGCTGGGGCTGACCGACGATCGAGCCGTCCGCGTGGGTGCCCTGGCGGCGGGCGACGAGCTCCAGCGCTCGCGACTCGGCCACCGACGCATCGGCGCGGTGGAAGCGCGTGGAAAGCACGGAGAGGTAGAGCAGGTGCTGGTAGTCCTTGCTCGTCCAGTCCTGGCCGGCGGTCATGATGATGTCGCCGTCGTCGCTGACGAGCGGCCCGAGCACCTGGTCCCAGATCTGCTCGGTGCGGAACGAGAAGGCGTCGGGTACCGGCAGGCCGCTCTGTGCGCGGATGATCGCGCCCTCGCCGATGTTGGCGTGGGTGACCTGCTGGTAGATGGGGTTGAAGTACCCGTGGTTCTCCATGGTGAGATCCGAGTGCACGACGGCTCCCGCGAACCACGAGCTGAGCGGCTGGCCGTCGATCACCGGCGTGGCGGCGTCACGGTCCTGGTCACGCGTCGAGGCGTTGACGGCGTGCCGGCTCATGGCCTGGTCCCAGGCCGGCCGGCGCAGGTCGTCGGGGAACATGGCCGATGCCAGCGCCGGCGCGGGGGCGTTCCAGCCGTTGTCCTCGGCGCCGGTGTCGCCGTCGACGCCCTTGGCCGGAGCCTTGGTGACGAGGATGTCGGCCTCACCGGTCACGACCTTCTGCACGAGCGCCCGCGTGTCGGCGTCGAGGTCATGCCAGAGCAACTTGGCGGCAAAGCCCCAGCCGTACATCTCCAGCGACGCCTGCCAGGTCCCCTGGCCCCACCGGTTGTAGCCCGCGCCCGAGAGCTTGCTCGTCAGCGCCTCGTGGCGGATCGTCTGGATCGCCTGCTCCTCGAGGGTCGAGCGCGGCACGCCGCCGAACGCGGCCTGGTCGGGACGCGCGGTGAGCAGCGTGGCGAAGCTGAGGGCGACGTTGCCCGCGCCGCGCGGCTGGGTCACCCCGGGCCCGACGGCGCTGAAGTAGCCCGTGCGGGGCTCGCGCAGGTCCGACGCGGTCCAGAAGCGCTCGGCGAACGGCACGAAGCGATCCAGGATGCCGAGCATCTGCTCCTGCTTGGCCGCGTCGTCGAGCGCGAGCGGCGACGCGGCCGCCGCGCTCGAGGCGATGGCGAAGGCTGCGACGCCGGCGCAGAGCGCGACGGCGACGGCACGGAGGTGTCCCATGGTTCCCCCTCGGTAGCGGTTCGGAGGCCCCAGCGGCATGCCGGACCGGCTCGACCACGATTGGTTGAAATCGATACCGGAAACCATTCCAGCACCCGTTTCGCTGATCCTAAGCAGATTCAGATCCGGCGTGCAACGCCCACGGGCAACAATCCGTTGCCTTGCGCAGGAATGGTTCCCTGGCGTGACCACACCGTCCGGGTGTCGTACGCGCCCAGCGGCGGCGTGTCGCTGAACGCGACGCTGCGCCGCTGCGCGCCGAAGCGCCACGAGCCCGCCGGCGAGTACCGTGGCCCAGCGACGCATGAGCCTGGTCGACGCCCTTCCCACGCAGTCCAGCGCCGACTCGCTGTACGACGCCTTCACGGGCTGGGCGGCTCAGCAGGGCGTGAGCCTCTACCCGCACCAGGAGGAGGCGGCGATTGAGCTGTTCGACGCCAACAACGTAGTGCTCGCCACCCCGACCGGCTCCGGGAAGTCGATGGTCGCGGTCGCCGCGCACTTCGCCGCGCTGGCCGATCGCCGCGCCACCTTCTACACGGCGCCGATCAAGGCCCTCGTCTCGGAGAAGTTCTTCGCCCTCTGCGAGATCTTCGGCGCTGAGAACGTGGGCATGCTGACCGGCGACGCGTCCGTCAACGCCGATGCGCCGATCGTCTGCTGCACGGCGGAGGTCCTGGCCAACATCGCGCTGCGGGAGGGGTCCGGGGCGGACGTCGGCCAGGTGGTGATGGACGAGTTCCACTACTACGCCGACGGCCAGCGCGGCTGGGCGTGGCAGGTGCCGCTGCTCTGCCTGCCGCAGGCGCAGTTCCTGCTGATGTCGGCCACCCTCGGCGACGTCTCGGAGATCGCCACGGACCTGACGCGCCGCACGGGCCGCGAGACGGTGCTGATCGACGACGCCGAGCGGCCGGTCCCGCTCACCTACTCCTGGTCGGTCGAGCCGCTGCACGAGCTGCTGGAGGAGCTCGTGGCGACGGATCAGGCGCCGATCTACGTCGTGCATTTCACGCAGGCCTCCGCGATGGAGCGCGCGCAGTCGCTGCTGTCGGCGAAGCTGTGCACGCGGGAGGAGCGCGAGGCGATCGCGGAGGCCATCGGCGCCTTCCGCTTCACGGCCGGGTTCGGCCGCACGCTCTCCAAGCTGATTCGCGGCGGCGTCGGCGTCCACCACGCCGGCATGCTGCCGCGCTACCGGCGCCTGGTCGAGCAGCTGGCGCAGACGGGCCTGCTCAAGGTCATCTGCGGCACCGACACGCTCGGGGTCGGCATCAACGTCCCGATCCGCACCGTGGTGTTCACCGGCCTGGCGAAGTACGACGGGGCTCGCCACCGGCTGCTGAAGGCGCGCGAGTTCCATCAGATCGCCGGGCGGGCCGGTCGCGCGGGGTTCGACACGTCGGGATACGTCGTGGTCCAGGCGCCCGACCACGTGATCGACCGGACGCGCGCGCTGGCCAAGGCCGGCGACGACCCCAAGAAGCGCCGCAAGGTCCAGGCCAAGAAGCCGCAGGACGGGGCGATCAGCTGGACCGAGGAGACGTTCGAGCGCCTGAAGGACGCGGCCCCCGAGGCGCTGGTGTCGCGGATGCGGGTCGACCACTCCATGATCCTCAACGTCGTCAACCAGCCGGCCGACCCGGTGGTCACGATGCGGGCGCTGATGGAGGACAACCACGAGGACGAGCGCGGGCGCCGGCGGCTCGCCGAGCAGGCGCAGGCGCTCGGGCAGGAGCTCCTCGACGCCGGCGTCCTGGAGTGGCTGCCCGAGCCCGACCCCCACGGCCGCACGCTCCGGCTGGCCCTCGCGCTGCAGGAGGACTTCGCGCTCAACCAGCCGCTCGCGTCGTTCGCCCTCGTCGCGTTCGAGCTGATCGACCCGGAGTCCGAGAGCTACGCGCTCGACGTGCTCTCGGTCGTCGAGGCGATCCTCGACGATCCGTTCCCCGTCCTCATGGCGCAGGCCAACAAGGAGCGGGGCGAGGCCGTCGCCGAGATGAAGGCGCAGGGGATCGAGTACGAGGAGCGCATGGAGCTGCTCGAGCAGGTCACCTACCCGAAGCCGCTGGACGAGCCGCTCCGGGACGCGTTGCGCGTGTTCCGCGAGACCCACCCGTGGGTGCGCGAGTCGGACCTCTCGCCGAAGTCGGTCGTGCGCGACATGTACGAGTGGGGGCGCACCTTCACCGAGTTCGTGGCGTTCTACGGGCTGTCGCGCTCGGAGGGCCTCGTGCTGCGCTACCTGAGCAACGCGTATCGCGCGCTCCGCCAGACGGTGCCGGAACGGGTCAAGACCGACGAGCTCGACGAGATCGTCGAGTGGCTCGGCGAGACGGTGCGCCAGACCGACTCGAGCCTGCTGGACGAGTGGGAAGCGCTGACCGATCCGGATTCCGTCGCGCGTGCTGCGGCCGCCGTCGCCGCTGGTGAGGCACTGCCACCGCCGCGGCCGATCACCGCCAACCAGCGGACGTTCACCGTGATGGTCCGCAACGCGCTGTTCCACAAGGTCCAGCTGGCGTCCCGGGATCGCTGCGACGGGCTCGCGCAGCTCGAGGCCGCAGCGGCGGCGCTCACCGAGCCCCCGGGGAGGGTCACGATGGGCGCCCCCGCGTGGGAGGCCGCGCTCGGCGCCTACTGGGAGGAGCACGAGTCGATGGGCGACGGCCCCGACGCGCGGTCGCCGCACCTGCTGATGATCGACCGAGCGCCCGGGGGCGAGCCGCGCCGCTGGACGGTCCGCCAGATCATCGACGACCCCGAAGGCCACCACGACTTCGCGATCGTGGCGACGGTGGACCTGGATGCCTCGGACGCGGTCGGCGAGCCGGTGATCCGCACCGAGTCGTTCGGATCGGCCGCCGGTACGGCCTGAGCGGCTTCCGGGACGGACGTCGACGGAGCGGCGGCCGCTGGTGCGGCACGCCTGACAAACGATCCCGGTAACGTTTCCTCTGCGAGCGGTTCGGCCTTGACGTGAGCAGCCGTCAACCCATAACGTCGCAGCGAATCATGAAACCGGCTTTCACACCATGAAAGAGTCGACGGACGCGCCGCCCACGGTCATCCGCTCGGTCTCGCGAGCGGCCGCGCTGCTGCTGGCCGTCGCACGGGAGCCGGAAGGCCTCGGCGTGACGCAGGCCGCCGGCCAGGTGGGCCTCCCGGCGCCCACCGCGCACCATCTGCTGCGCACGCTGCTGCTCGAAGGCCTGCTCGTCCAGGACGCGCAACGCCGGTTCCGGCTCGGGCCGTCCGTCGGCGTGCTCGCCGACGCATGGGGGCGGGAGTCGCAGGTGCCGGAGTTCCTGCTGACGCAGCTGCGGAGCCTGGCGAGCGAGACGGGTGAGGCCGCCTACCTCGCGGGCTGGCGGGCAGGGGCGATCCGCGTGCTCGCGTCGGTCCAGGGCGCTCACGCCGTCCGTGTCGCCGAGGCCGAGCTCGGCACCTACGACCTGCCCCACGCGCGAGCGACCGGGAAGCTGCTGCTGGCCTTCGCCGACGAGGATCGCCGGGCGTCGATCATGGGCACGGGCCGGCTGGGCGCCGCGACGACCAACACCATCACCAGCCGCCGGGAGCTCGAGGCCGAGCTCACGCGGATCCGCGACCGGGGCTGGGCCGAGGACCACGAGGAGTACCGCGAGGGCGTCTGCTGCGTCGCGGCTCCCGTCATGGTCGGAGGGGTCGTCATCGCCGCCCTGACGCTCGCCGCTCCACGTGAGCGCTTTGAACGAGATCAACCACGACTGCGCGATGCGGCGCTCCATGCCGCAGCGCAGGCCGCCGGCGGCGACTCCGCCGCGGCCGCCGGGAGGGCCGCATGACCACCACGAACCCGATCACCACCGACGAGCTGCCGGTCGACGAGCGGCTGGAGCTGCTGCGCACGATGTGGCAGATTCGCTTCTTCGAGGACGAGTGCCACCGCCTCTTCGCCCAGGGGTTGGTGCGAGGCTCGACCCATCTGGGGCAGGGCCAGGAGGCGGTCAGCGTCGGCGTCTGCAGCGCGCTGGAGCCCGGCGACACCATGACCTGCACGTATCGCGGGCACGCGGCGACCCTCGCGAAGGGCGCCCCGCTCGACGAGGCCTTCGGCGAGATCCTCGGCAAGGCGCGCGGGCTGTGCGGCGGCAAGGGCGGATCGATGCACCTCACCGACGTGCGCGTCGGGGCGCTCGGGTCCTTCGCGATCATCGGCGGACACCTCCCGATCAGCGTCGGCGCGGCGTTCGCCGCGCGCTACCGCGAGACCAGCGAGGTCTCGGTCTGCTTCTTCGGCGACGGCACCACGAACATCGGGGCCTTCCACGAGGCGCTCAACCTCGCCTCGATCTGGAGCCTGCCGGTGCTCTTCGTCTGCGAGAACAACCTGTACGGGGAGTACTCGCCGCTGGCCTCGACCACGCCGGTGGAGGTGCTCGCCGACCGCGCCGACAGCTACGCCATGGCCAAGGCCCGCGTCGACGGCAACGACGTGCTCGCGGTCCGCACCGCCACGCTCGAGGCGACGCGGCGTGCCCGCGCCGGCGAGGGACCGACGCTGATCGAGGCGCTCACCTACCGCCAGAAGGGGCACTCCCGGTCAGACCCCGGCAAGTACCGGCCCGAAGGCGAGCTGGAGGCGTGGATCGAGCGGGACCCCAACACGCTGCTCGAGGCGGCGCTCGCGGGCGCCGGCGTCGACGCCGAACGCCTCGCCGGGCTCAAGCGTGACGCGGAACGCGACGTGCTCGCGGCGCTGGAGCGCGCCCAGTCCTGGCCTGACCCCGATCCGGCGAGCCTGATGGAGGGCGTCTACGCATGAGCACCGTGACCTACCGCGACGCGATCGTCCGCGGCATGGCCGACGCGCTGGCCGCCGACGACGACGTCTTCTTCCTCGGTGAGGACGTCGGCGCGGCCGGCGGGGCGTTCAAGCTCAGCGAGGGCCTGCTGGAGCAGTTCGGCCCGCGCCGCGTGCTCGACACGCCGATCAGCGAGCAGGCCATCATCGGGACCGCGATCGGCGCCGCGACGCAGGGGCTGCGTCCCCTCGCCGAGATCATGTTCGCCGACTTCGCCGGCGTCTGCTTCGACCAGATCGCCAACGAGCTGGCCAAGTACCGCTACATGACGGGGGGCCAGATCAGCGTCCCGGTGACGATCCGGATGGCCAACGGGGCCGGCACCGGCTTCGCCGCCCAGCACTCACAGCCGGCCGAGAACTGGTTCCTGAACGTCCCGGGGCTCAAGATCGCGGTCCCCGCGACCCCGGCGGACGCCTACGGCCTGCTCCGGGCGGCGATCGCCGATCCCGACCCCGTGCTCGTGTTCGAGCACAAGGGCCTCTTCAACGTCAAGGGCGAGCTGGCCGACGCTCCGGCGCCCGTCGAGCTGGGTCGCGCCGAGGTCGTCCGCGCGGGCGAGCACGTCACGGTGGTGGCCACCCAGCAGATGCGACACCGCGCGGTGCAGGCGGCCGACCTCCTGCAGGCCGAGGACGTCGCGCTGGAGGTCATCGATCCCCGCTGCCTGGTGCCGTTCGACGTCGAGACCGTGCTCGGGAGCCTCGAGCGCACCAACCGCCTGGTCGTCGTCCAGGAGGGCGGTCTGCCCGGAAGCTGGGGCGCGTCGCTGGTCGCGTCCGTGCTGCAGACGCACTTCGAGATGCTGGACGCCCCGCCCCGGCTGGTCGGCTCGCCCGAGACGCCGGTGCCGTACGCGGGGGCGCTCGAGGCGGCGTGGCTGCCCAGCGTCGAAGACATCGCGCAGGCCGCCCGCGAGACGATCGCCTACTAGGCCGTCCCATGGAGTTCCTGGTGCACATCACCGTGTCGATCCCGGACGACATCGCGGAGGACGTCGTCGCGGAGGAACGCCGAGTCGGCGCCCAGCTGCGCGAGGCCGGAGTCATCCGCCGCATCTGGCGCGTGCCCGGCACGACCAGCAACGTCGGCATCTGGGAGGCGTTCGACGCCACCGAGCTGCACGATGCCTTGAGCTCGCTGCCCGCGTTCCCGTGGGCCCACGTCGAGGTCACGCCGCTTGCCGTCCACCCGCTCGAAGCCGTCACAGGAGATATCAGTGCCTGACGTCGCAATGCCCCGTCTGTCGGACTCCATGGAGGAGGGGACGGTGCTGCGCTGGCTCGTCGCCGACGGCGCCGTGGTCGCGCGCGGCGAGGAGATCGTCGAGCTCGAGACCGACAAGGCCAACATGGCCTACGAGGCCGACTTCGCCGGCGTGCTGCGCACCGTCGCCGCCGCCGGCGACACGGTGCCGGTCGGCGCGGTGATCGCGACGATCGGCGAGCCCGCGGCCGGCTCGCCGGCGGGCAACGGCGCGCTCAGCGCCTCGCCCGTCGCACGCCGCCTCGCCCTCGCCCACGAGGTCGAGTTGGGCGACGTCGCGGGCAGCGGCCCGCTCGGGCGGATCCTCAAGGCCGACGTCCGTGCGTGGGTCGACGCGGCGGCGGCGAAGCCCGCGGTGCCGTCGCCTCCGACCGCCGTGCCGCTGCCCCCGACCGCGGTCGCCGTCGACGCGCCCGCCGCCGAAGGCGCCAAGGGCGTGGTCTCGGTCCAGGAGCCGAGCCGGCTGCAGCAGACCGTCGCCCGCCGCATGGCGGAAGCCAGGGCGACCATCCCGGACTTCACGGTCTCGGTCGACGCCGACATGGGCGCGGTGCTGGAGCTCCGCGAGCAGCTGCGCGGCACCGCGGCGGTGCTGCCGTCGATCAACGACATCATCGTCAAGATCGCCGCCCGGGCGCTGCGGCGACACCCGCGCGTCAACGGCGCCTACCGCGACGGCCGCTTCGAGCTCTACGAGCGCATCAACGTCGGGATCGCGGTGGCGGCCGACGACGGCCTCGTCGTGCCGACGATCCGCGACGCCGATCGCCTCTCGCTCACGGAGCTGGCCACCGAGTCGCGCCGCCTCGCGCAGCGCGTGCGCGACGGCGCGGTCTCCGCGCAGGAGCTCGCAGGAGGGACGTTCACCATCTCCAACCTGGGGATGTTCGGCGTCGACCGCTTCGCCGGGGTCATCAACCCGCCGCAGGCCGCGATCCTCTGCGTCGGCGCGGTCGCCAGGCGCGCGGCCGTCCACGAGGAGCAGCTCGCCATCCGGTCGCTGCTCACGCTGACGCTCGTGAGCGACCACCGGATCATCTACGGGGCCGACGCGGCCGCGTTCCTCGCGGATCTGCGAACCGCCCTGGAGCACCCGCTCGGCGAGTTGTTGTAGGCCGGCGTCGATGGACGTCAGAAAGGCGTGACGATGGAGAGGTTCTGCTTCACCTTCCGGTTGCGGGAGGGCATGGAAGAGGAGTACGGGCGCCGCCACGACGAGATCTGGCCGGAGCTCGTCGAAGCGCTGCGCAGCGCTGACGTGCGCAACTACACGTTGTTTCGCCGCGGGCGCGACGTCGTGGCCTACGCCGAGTGCCATCCCGACGCCGAGACGGCCTTCGGGAAGGTCGGTGCGACCGAGGTCAACGCACGCTGGTCGGCATGGTTCACCGACGTCGTCGAGGAGCTGACCGACGCTGACGGACGCCTGTTCACGGCCGACGAGGTCTGGCATCTCGACTGAACTGCCGACGGTCGCGCCTTGACGCGGCGAACGTTCCCGGATACGGTTCCGGAACCGTTTCCAATCGGTGCGGCCACCATCGGGTTTCGTAGGAGGAGAGGGTCTTGAGAGCACGTAGAGGCGCCGCCGGTCGTCCAGGCGGACGCGCGGTGATGGCGCTGGCATGCGTCGGGTTGGTCACCAGCGTTGCCGCTTGCGGCAGCAGCAACGACTCGAGCGGCGGCAGCGCGACCGCCGCCGGCACGACGGCCGCCGCGGCGCCGGCGCCGGCCGTGACGGTGTCCAAGGACGGCATCGTGAAGTTCCAGACGCCCGCCGCCGGCAGCGGCAAGGGCCTGAAGCTCGGGTTCATCGCGCTCGGCGACTCGGTGCCGTTCTCCAAGCTCGTCACCGACAGCATGAAGAAGAACGCCCAGGCCGCCGGCGCGCAGCTCGTCGTCTGCGACTCGCAGCTCGACGGGCAGAAGGCGCTGGACTGCGCGAAGTCGTTCAAGAGCCAGGGCGTGCAGGCCTACCTGAACTTCCAGGTGGATCAGAAGCTCGCCGGCGCGATCTGCAAGGCGGGGCCGCAGGTGCCCGTCATCGCCGTCGACATCGAGCAGCAGCCCTGCCAGAAGGCGTTCATGGGCGCAGCCAACGAGTACGCGGGCTTCATCGCCGGCCAGGCCGTGGGCAAGTTCGCCAAGGACAAGTGGAACTGCGACTACGACGCCTACGTGTCGCTCGAGTCGACCGCGTCGGTCGATGCGAGCAAGCAGCGCATGGGCGGCTACCGCAAGGGCTTCCAGTCGGTGTGCCCCGGCGACCTCAAGAACGAGAAGATCCTCGACGCCGACCGCACGGACACCGCGCGGACCAAGATGACCGACACGCTCACCACGCTGCCCGGCCAGAAGAAGATCGTCGTGGTCAGCATCAACGACGACGGCATCCTCGGGGCGATCGCGGCGGCCAAGACCGCCGGCCGCTCGGGTGACATCTACCTGTCCGGCCAGGGCGCCGATCCGTCGGCGCACTGCGCGATCAAGACGAACCCGAACTGGATCGCCGACGCGGGGTACTTCCCGGAGCGCTACGGCGAGATCGGGATCCCGTACCTCATCAAGGCGGCCAAGGGCGAGCAGATCGACGCCAAGCTCCTCGTCGACCACCAGCTGGTCAGCAAGGACAACATCGACCAGCTCTACGCCCCGAAGGGCTGCTGACGGGCATGAGCGACACACCCTTCCAGCTCTCCGCACGAGGGATCCGGAAGGGGTTCGGCGGCGTCGAGGTCCTCCATGGCGTGGACCTCGACGCCACCGGCGGGTCCGTGCTCGCGCTCCTCGGCGAGAACGGCGCCGGCAAGTCGACCCTCGTCAAGATCATCGCCGGCGACTACCAGCCCGACGACGGCCTCCTGACGATCGCCGGGGCGCAGCGCACGTCGCTGACCCCACCGCAGGCGCGCGACCTGGGGATCCGCATGATCTTCCAGGAGCTCGCCGACGCGCCGACGCTGACCGTCGCCGAGAACATCTCGCTCGGGCGCTGGCCGACTCGTCGCGGTCTGGTCTCCTGGAGGGCGGTCAAGCGCCGCGCCGCCGAGGTCGTCGAGCAGCTCGGCGTCGACCTGGACCTCGATGCGCCGGTGGGATCGCTGAGCGTCGGCGAGCGCCAGATCGTCGAGATCGCCCGGGCCCTGAGCGACCGGGCGCGCTGCCTGGTCCTCGACGAGCCGACGGCCGCGCTGTCCTCCCAGGAGGCGCAGCGGCTCTTCACCTTCGTGCGCCGCCTGCGGGATCAGGGCGTGGCGCTCATCTACATCACCCACCGGCTCGACGAGGTGCGCGAGATCGCCGATCGCGTCGTCGTGCTGCGCGACGGCAACGTCGCGCTGGAGGCCGACACCGGCTCGGTCACGCGCGAGCAGATGGTGTCGGCGATGGTCGGCCGCTCGCTCGGCGAGGTTCGCCGGCCGGTCGACGTCCACCAGCCCCCGGTCGACGCGACGCCGGCGCTGCGCTTCGACGGCGCGGCCCTCGCCGGCGAGTTCGACGGCGTGGCGCTTGACGTCCACGGCGGCGAGGTCGTCGCCCTCTACGGCAAGCTCGGCTCGGGCATCGCCGAGGTCGCCGAGTGCGCGTTCGGCGTCCGGCGGCTGTCGGCCGGTCGCATGGAGCTCGACGGCAAGGCCATGAGCTTCCGCCAGCCGTGGGACGCGATCGCCGCCGGCGTCGGCTTCCTGCCCGCCGACCGGCAGCGCGAGGGCGCGTTCATGGTGCGGTCGGTGGCCGAGAACCTCGCGGCGCCGTCCTGGGGCCCGCTGTCGCGGCGCGGCTTCCTGACCGCCGACCGCGAGGCCACCGCCTACCGGCGCTGGCACAAGGAGCTCAACATCCGGTCGCGGGACGACCCGCGCCAGCTCCTGGCCACCCTGTCGGGCGGCAACCAGCAGAAGGTGCTGCTCGGCCGCTGGCTGGAGCGGCAGTCCAAGGTCTTGGTGTTGGTCGAGCCGACGCGCGGGGTGGACGTCGGCGCGCGGCAGGAGATCTACCGCGCCATCCGCGCCCTCGCGGCGTCGGGCGTGGCGGTGCTCGTCGCGACGTCCGACTACGAAGAGGTCGTGCAGCTCGCCGACCGCGCGCTCGTCATGGGACGAGGGCGCGTCGTGGCCGAGCTCGCCGACCAAGAGATCACCACGCAGCGGTTGACCCAGGAGGTCGGAGGTTGATGATGAGCGCCGAAGGGGCGACGGAGGCCGGGCGCCAGGCGCCACCCGCCGGGGGAGAAGCGGTGCCGACGCCCGGACGAGCACCCCTGCTCGCGCGGATCCCGGACATCGCGCCGCTGGTGGTGTTGCTGCTGGCGCTCGGGATCTTCTTCGCGATCAAGTCGCCGTTCTTCCTCAACTACGACAACTTCCTCAACGTCCTGACCGCCGCGGCGATCGCGGGCATCATCGCGGCGCCGGCGACGCTGCTGCTGGTGGCCGGCCAGTTCGACCTCTCGGTCGGCTCGGCGCTGACCTTCTGCGGCGTGTTGATGGCCTACGTGGCCGACAAGCACGGGCTGGCGGCCGGCATCGTCGCGGCGATCCTCGGCGGCCTCCTGATCGGGGCGATCAACGGCACGCTGGTCACGGTGGTGGGCGTCAACCCGTTGATCACGACGCTCGGGACGCTCGCGGCGTTCGTCGGCCTGGCGCGCGTCATCGCCGACGGCCAGACGCTGCCCCTCAACGGCTTCGGCGGCCTGGGCACCTCGCGGCCGCTCTTCAACATCCCCCTGCCGGTGATCGTCTTCCTCGTCGTCGTCGGCGTGTTCTACGTCCTGATGCGCTACACGGTCTTCGGACGGGCGATGTACGCGATCGGCGCCAACCCGGTCGCCGCGCGGCTGGCCGGCCTGCGCACCGGGCGCCTGCTGTTCATCTCGTTCCTGCTCTCCGGGCTGTTCGTGGCGCTGGCGGCGCTGATCAACGTCTCGCAGCTCGGCGCGGCGTCCACGAACGCCGGCAACGGGCTCGAGCTGTCGGTCATCACCGCCGTGGTCCTCGGGGGCGCCAGCCTCGCCGGCGGCCGCGGCACGATCATCGGCACGCTCTTCGGGCTCCTCGTCATCGCCGTGCTCAACAACGGCCTGACCCTGCTCAGCGTCAACTCGTTCTGGCAGGACGTGGCCCGCGGCACGCTGCTCATCCTCGCCGTCTCGTTCGACCAGCTGCGGCTGCGCTTCGCGGTCGACACGTGAGCGTCGTCTCCGTCGAGGCGATCCCGGTCGCCTACCCCGAGCCCAACGACGACAACAGCGAGCGGCACCTCTGCCTCGTGCGCGTGCGCGACGACGAGGGCCGCGTGGGGTGGGGGGAGGCGGTCACGATGTGGCCCGAGGCCTCGCAGGCCACGGCCGCGCTCGTCGCGGCCCTCGAGCCGCTGGTCGCCGGGCGCGATCCCCTGCACACCGAGCGGATCTGGCAGGACCTACGCGACCACATGTGGTGGTACGGCGGCGCCGGCATCGCGTCGTTCGCGCTGTCGGCGATCGACCTCGCGCTGTGGGACCTCAAGGGCCAGGTCCTCGAGCGCTCGCTGCTCGACCTCCTGGGGGGGCCGGCGCGCGACCGGCTGCCCGTCGTCGCCAGCGGACACGCCACCAGCCCGTCGATCGCGGTGCTGGCCGAGGAGATCGGTGGCTGGGTCGAGGGCAAGGCGCAGGGCGTCAAGATCGGGTTCGGAAAGCGGGGCGACGCGAACCTGGGCTTCGACCACGACCGCGACGTCGCGTTCGTCGCCGCGGTGCGGGAGGCGATCGGCCCCGACGCCTGGCTGATGATTGACCTCGGCGTCCGCAACCGCTGGACCGTCGCCGAGGCCGTGGAGCGCACGCGCGCCTTCGAGGAGCACGGCCTGCACTGGATCGAAGAGCCGCTGGGCGCCGACGACCCGGAGGGCTACGTGACGCTCAGGGCCAAGACGTCCACGCTGATCGCCTACGGCGAGCGCGAGTGGAGCGTGCGCGGACTCGAGCGCGTCATCCGGTCAGGCACCTGCGACGTCGTGGGGATCGACCCCGGCCGTGCGGAGGGCATCACCGGGTTCCTGCGCGCCGCGCGGATCGCCGAGGCGCAGCGCGTCACCACCAACGCCCACTCGTGGTCCAGCGCGATCGTGCTCGCGGCCAGCCTCGCGGTGTCCTGGGCGCTCCCGTCCTGCCGGCTGCTGGAGAGCAAGCCCCTCGAGAACCCCATGCAGCATGAGCTGGCGGGGGCGTCGGGGTGGAAGCCGAGCGGAGGGTGGTGGCCCGTTCCGGATCGCCCGGGCCTGGGCATCGAGGTTGACGAGGACGTGGTCGAGCGCTTCCGGCTCGGCCGAGCAGAGGGCCGCCGGTGAGCGGCGAACCATCGAGTACGAGGAGCATCGAGTGAGCAAGCTGCGGTTGGGCGTCATCGGCGCGGGATCCTGGGCCGTGTCCTCGCACCTGCCGACGCTGGCCCGGCGCCGCGACGAGCTCGACTTCGTCGGCGTCAGCCGCATCGGCGCCGAGCCGCTGGCGCGCATCCGCCGGGAGTGGGACTTCGCGACGGCCAGCGAGGACTACCGCGACGTCCTCGCCGAGGGCGTGGACGTGGCGCTGATCGCCAGCCCCACCGGCTCGCACTACGAGCACGCCAAGGCGGCGATGGAGTCGGGCGCGCACGTGCTCGTCGAGAAGCCGTTCACCATCGACCCGGCACAGGCCTGGGACCTCGTGGCGACCGCGCAGCGAACCGGACGCCATCTCGTCGTCGTGTTCGGCTGGAACTACCGCCCGATGGTCCGCGCCGCCAAGCGGCTGATGGAGGAGCACGGCATCGGCCGGATCGAGCAGCTCTCGGTGCAGATGGCCTCCGTGACGCGCGAGCTGCTCTCCAACACGGGCGCCTATCCCGACGCGGCGCCGGACACGGTGCCCGAGCAGTCCACGTGGACGGATCCGAGGATCTCCGGTGGCGGCTACGCGCAGGCCCAGCTGAGCCACGCGCTCGGACTGGCGCTGTGGTTCACCGATCTGCGCGCCGCCTCGGTCTTCTCGCTGATGTCCGCGCCGCTCGGCGCGCCCGTGGAGCTCCACGACGCGATCGCGGTGCGCTACGACGAGGGCGCGATCGGCACGGTCTCCGGCGGCTCGTGCCACGAGGGCGCCAACGGCAACAAGCACCAGCTGGAGTTCCGGGCGATCGGTGACGCGGGCCAGCTGCACGTCGACGTCGAGCGTGAGGTCGCGTGGCTGTGGACCGAGCGGGGGCGGATCGACGTCCGCGTACCCGTGCAGGACGGCGACGGCGCCTATGACGCCGAGGGCCCGACGAACGCGATCGTCGACCTCGCCCTCGGCAAGGACACCGACAACAACTCGCCCGGCGAGCTCGCGGCGCGGACGGTCGAGCTGCTCGATGCCGCCTATCGCAGCGCCGCGACGGGCGCGCTCGAGCCGGTCCGCGGCGCGGAGGCGGCGACGGAGGAGGTCCCGGCGTGAGCCTGCCGCTCGGCGCAGGGCTCCAGGACCGCGGCGTGCTCGTCACCGGCGCGACCGGTGGCATCGGCTCTGCGGTGGCTCAGGCCCTGGCGCTGGAGGGCAGCCGCGTCGCCGCGCTGGACCTCCACCAGGACGCGGTCGACGCGCTCGTCGCCGGTTTCGAGCGCCCGGAGCGCCATCTGGCCGTCGCCGGCGACCTCCGGGAGACCCAACGGCTCGACGAGCTCGTCCGTGGCGTGCGGGCGCAGCTCGGGTCGCTCCGTGCCCTGGTGCACGTGGCCGGCGTGCTCGTCCGCCGCCCGGACATCGACGCGGTGACCGAGGACGACTGGGATCTGCAGCACGACGTCAACCTGCGCGCCACCTTCTTCCTGAACCGTGCCGTGGCCCGGGTCATGCAGGAGGACGGCCGCGGCGGGCGGATCATCAACTTCGCCTCCCAGGGCTGGTGGACGGGCGGCTTCGGCGGCTCGACGGCCTACTCGGCCAGCAAGGGCGGGGTCGTGTCCCTCTCGCGGGGGCTGGCCCGGACGCTCGGCCCCGACGGCATCACCGTCAACTGCGTCGCGCCGGGCGCGGTCGACACCCCGATGCTGCGCGACGGGATGGACGGCCCGGCGCTGGAGGCCTTCCGCGATCAGATCCCGCTCGGGCGCTTCGCCCAGCCGGCCGAGCTCGCGCCGACCGTCGTCTTCCTCGCCTCGGACCACGCGTCCTACATCTCCGGCGCGACGATCAACGTCAGCGGCGGCCAGTTGATGTACTAGGGGAACACTGGCCCAGAGGGCCAGGTTCCCTTGCGGGTCTTCGCCCAGGGGGCGAAACCCGCGGCGGGTCAGGGACCAGCGCTCCTAGCCGGCCGTGCGGGCGCGCGGCTTCTTGGCCGCCGCCTTCTTCTTGGGCGCTGCCGGTGGGGCGCAGCTGGCGCGCGCGACGAACTCGGTCGGGAGGACGACCTGCTGGGGCGCGAGCTCCTCGTCGCCGAGATGCTGCAGCAGCAGCTCGGCGCCGCGCCGGCCGATCTCCCGGTTGTCGCGCCGGATGACGGCGATCGGCGGGTCGAACAGCTCGGTCACGGAGATCGCGTCGCAGCTGACCAGCGAGATGTCGCGGCCGACCTTCAGCCGCCGGTCGCGGAGCTCCTCGAGCGTGCCGACGAGCAGCTGGTTGCCGCCGGCGATGATCGCCGTCGCCGCAGGGTCCTCGTCCAGGAGGCGCCGGGTCGCCTCGCGTCCGTGCTCGGAGCCCAGCCGCCCTTCGACGACCGAGTACGTCGCATCCAGGCCACGCTCGCCGTAGGCCTCCTGCAGGCCGATGAGCCGCTCGCGCGAGAACCGCAGCGGCTGACCGAGGATGAGGCCGATCCGGCGATGCCCCAGCTCGAGCAGGTGCGAGACGGCCGCCTTCATCCCCGAGCGGTGGTCCGACAGGACGGCGCTGGCGGCGACCGAGGCCGGAAGGTCGCGGTCGATGAGGACGACGGGCGCCTCCAGGCCCCGCAGCGCGTCGATCGTCTCCCGGTTGTCCTCGGCGGCGAGCGAGAGCAGCAGCCCGTCCACGCGGCGCTGCTGCAGGAGCCGCACGTGGGACGCGTCGAGCGCCGGATCGTTCTCGGAGTTGGTGAGCAGCATGGAGTACCCGGCGGCGCGGAGGGCCGTCTCGGCCCCCATCGCGATGTCGGCCAGCAGCGGGTTGGAGATGTCGCTGACGACGAACCCGACCGACTTGGTCGAGCGCCGGCGCATGCTCTGGGCGAGCATGTCGGGCTGGTAGCCGAGGCGATCCACCGCGGCCATGACCTTGTCGCGCATGGCCGGGCTCACGTCCGGGTGACCGGACAGGACGCGCGAGACCGAGGACAGCGCGACGCCCGCGAGCTCGGCGACCTCGCGGATGGTTGAGCGCGGCGTGCCGCGATGTCCGTTGGCCATGGTGCGATCCTATGCGGCGGTCACGCGGTGATGCTCGACGTAGTCCAGATCGAGCTCCCAGCCGAGCCCGGGCTCGTCGGACAGCGTCATGCGGCCGTCGACGAGCGGCGGGCGATTGGCGACGAGGTTCCACCAGATCGGATCGCGGTCCGGGTGGAAGCACTCGACGAAGCTGCCGTGCGGGATCGAGGCCAGCAGGTGGCTGGAGATCTGGGGCTCCTCGTGGTGCGCCATCTGCACGTCGAACGCCAGCGCCATGGCCGCGACCCGCCGCCACTCGGTGGGGCCGCCGGACCAGGAGGCGTCGAAGTTGCAGAAGTCGACGACGCCGTCGACCATCAGGTCCCGGCAGCCGCCGGCGCTGAACTCGCTCTGGCCCGCGCAGATCCGCACGCCCGCCATGTTGCGGACGTCGCGCATCGCGCGACGGTCGTTGTGCCAGCGGCATGGCTCCTCGAACCAGTAGAGGTCGAGGCCGTCGACGCGCCGGGCGAACTCGATCGCGGCGTCGCGCGTGAAGCCCTGGTTGCCGTCCGCGGCCAGGATGAAGTCGGGGCCGGCGGCTTCGCGTGCCTGGCGAAAGCGGTCGGCGTCGGTCGCCGGGTCCAGCCCGCCGACCTTGAACTTCATGCCCGCCAGCCCGCGCTCCTGCAGGTCGACGACCTCTTCGGCGATGCTGACCGGGCTGTCGTAGTAGCCGCCGATCGAGATCATCGGCAGCTCGTTGCGGTAGCCGCCCCAGAGCCGCCACAGCGGCTGGTTCAGCGCCTTGCCGATCGCGTCCCAGAGCGCGCTGTCGACGCAGGCGCACGCCACGAGGCCGAGCCGGCGGTCGCGGAGGATGTCGAAGGTCGCGGGGCGGGCCAGCTCCCAGCACCGCTCGATGGCCATGGCGTCGGCGCCGATGAGCTTGGGGGCGATCTCGTCGCGGATGATCGCCTCGATCTCCAGCAGGCCGGCGTCCTCGTCCCCCGCGTAGGCCTCGCCGACGATGCCCTCCTCGGTGTACACCCGGGTCACGATCGTTGAGCGGTGTGTCATCCGGTAGTGGCTGCCGCGGTACTCGCGCCCGAGCGGCACGCGCAGCGCGACCGTCTCGACCCTCGCGATCGTCAGCGTGGTGGACGCCGGAGTGGAGGCGGTCCGGTCAAGGGAAGTCACGTGGGAAGGGTCTCCTGCAGAGGATCGATAACGGTACCGGGAACGTTTCCAGTCTATGGCTCGGGGCGCGATGAAGTCAAGGATCGAGCCCCGACGCTCAGGTCCGGTCGGGACGCAGCACGCTGCGCAGGCCGCGACCGGCGCGCAGGTCGTCGAAGGCCGCGTTGACCTCCGCCAGCGGCCGCTGCGCAGAGACGAGATGGTCGACGCGCACCTGGCCGTCGGCGTGCAGCCGGAGCACGGCGGCGATGTCGCGCGCGGTGAAGCCGCGCGATCCCAGGACCGAGAGCTCGCGCCAGATGACGTCGGTCGAGCGCACCGCGAAGGGCTCGGTCGCCGCGCCGATCAACACGATCCGCCCGCCCGGGCCGGCCACCGCGACGGCGAGCGCGTCGACCGCGGGAGAGCCGACGCACTGCACGACGACGTCGTAGCCGTCCGGCGCGGCGGCCCGCAGCGCCGCGGCCTCGTCCACGCCGGGCCCGAGGGCGACGGTGGCGGCGGCCCCGAGCTCCTGCGCCAGGCGAAGCTTCCCGGCTCCGCGCGAGGCGGCGACCACGTGGGCCCCCAGGCTGCGGGCCAGCTGCACCGCGTTGCTGCCGATGCCACCGATCCCGAGCACGAGGACGGTGTCACCGGCCTGCACCCGGGCGACGCGAACGAGGGCGTGGTACGGCGTCGCGACGGCGTCGGTGAGGACCGCGAGCTCCTCCGGCGCGATCGGCGCCGGCGGTCGGATGAGCGTGTGGGCCGGGCGCACGACGTACTCGGCGAACGCGCCGTCGACGTCGACGCCCATGCGCTTCAGGGCCGGGTCGAGCTGCTCACGGCCCGCGCGGGCCCAGCGGCCCTCGGGGTCCGCGTCGATGTAGTACAGCGCCACCTGCTCGCCCACGACCCAGCCGGTCACGCCCTCGCCCAGGGCGTCGACGACGCCGGCCGCCTCGTGACCCGGAACGACGGGGAGCTTCTCGGCGCCGAAGCCGCCCTTCTGCAGGAAGAGGTCGGACCCGCAGACCCCGCAGGCCTGCACGCGCACGCGGACCGTCCCGGGGCCCGGCTCCGGGACCGGACGCTCGACGAGCTCCAACGCGCGATCGACGCCGGGAAGCACGGCGGCGAGCATCAGTGGACGAGGAAGCCGCCGTTGATGTCGACGACCTCGCCGGTGATGTACCCGGCGTGCGCCGAGGAGAGATAGGCGATGAGGTCGGCGATGTCCTCGGGCGTGCCGAGACGGCCGAGCGGGATGAGCTTCTCCATGCCCTCGCCCTGCTCGTCCATCATGGCCGTGTCGATGAGCGTCGGCGCGACCGCGTTGGCGAGCACGCCGGTCGAGGCGTACTCGTTGGCGATCGACTTGGCGAGGCACATCACGCCGGCCTTGGAGGCCGCGTAGGCCGCGCAGTTGTTCTTGCCGCCGTTGATGCCCGCGCTGGACCCGACGACGACGACGCGGCCGTAGCCGCCGGCGACCATGTGCGGAAGGGCCCGCTGCGCGCAGAGAAACGGTCCGGTCAGGTTCACGTCCAGCGAGCGCTGCCACTGCGCGAGCGTCGTGGTCGCGAACGGCTCGACGACGAAGATCCCCGCGTTGAGGACGAGCAGCTCGACCGGTCCGAGCTCTGCCTCGACCTGCGTGAACGCCGCGTCGACCGCGGCCTGATCGGTGACGTCGGCGGCGACGCCGAGGACCGCGTCGACCTCCGGCTCGCGGAGGTCGAGCCCCGCGACGCGCGCGCCCAGGGCGGCGAAGGTCTCCGCCGTCTTGCGGCCGATGCCCTGCGCCGCGCCGGTGACCAGCGCGACGCGACCCTCGAACCCGTCCAGCTTCATGTCCCGTTCCTGTCTGTCGTGATGACGCAGCCGACGCCGAGGTGCCGCGCGACGGCCGCCACTGCGGCGCCGGCGTGCCCGGTCGTCGCGGCGCTGTGATGGTTGACGCCCGCACGGACCCAGCGCGTCCACGCCGCGCCCACGGACTCGTCGCCGGCGAAGCGAAACGCCGCGTGCGCCGTCCCGGTCTCGATGAGCGCCCGTGGCACGAACGCGCCCTCGGCGACGATGAAGCGAAAGCCGCTCGGCTCGTCGCCGTGCGGGGTGAAGGCCACGAGCGACGCGGGGCCGGGCGCGGGGGCGAAGCAGGCGCACGCGCCGCAGCGCGCGTCGCCGGCCCACCACGCGTTGCGCAGCAGCCGCGGGCGCGTCGCCGGATCGGCGAGCGCGAGGTCGTGCTCGCCGGAGTTGGCCAGCAGCGCCTCGCCGCGCTCGTGGTCGAGCGCCTCGATCTCGTGGTAGAGGCCGGGCAGGCCCAGACGCTTGAGGACGAGCATCGCGACGGCCGTCACGGCGTCGCCGGCGCAGGTCCACGGAACGCCCCGCGACGTCTCGCGCCCGAGCGCGAAGCACGGTGTGATCCCGGGCTCGTCGCGGGCGAAGCGCAGCTCGTTCACGTGGCAGTTCATCGCGCCGGCGTCGATCTGCAGTTCGTCGTCGAGGACGGCCAGCGCGGCCGCGAACCGCATCGACCGGTCGAAGCCGTCGCCCTCGAGGCCGCGGTCGACGTCGAACGCGTCGCGCGTCTCGGTCGCGATCGCACGGGCGTCGGAGCGCTCGGCGCCGAGGTAGGCATCGCGCACCCGCGACGGCGCGACGTCGACGACCGTGATGCCCGTCGCCGCACGCAACGTCTCGGCGTCGACCGTGACGCAGTCGTAGCCGTCGATGGGGCGGCCGACGCGCAGCAGCCGCGCGCCGCGGAGGCTGCCGGCCGCGGCGGCGGCGGCGACCGCCGCCCGGGCGGCCGAGGGGTCTGCGTCGAGCATCGCGAGCACCACGTCGTGGCGCCGGCCGGTCCGGGCGAGGACGTTGGTGAGCTGCGGTGCGCCGACCGTCGCCCCCTGTGCGGTGATGTCGGCGTGGCCGAGACCGTCGACGCCGGAGCGGCGCGTGGCGACCAGGATCACCAGCGGCACGCCGGGCACGGCGTCGATCGCCGCCAGCACGTACGCGGGCGGCGCGCACATCGACTGGACCACCACGACCGCGTCGGGCGGGTCGGCGCGCAGCCGGCGCCCTGCCTCCTCGCCGGCCTCCTGCGAGTCGACGAGCCACGGGCCGCCGGCCTCCGGGCCGTCCCCGCCCACCAGCCGCTCGGTGACCTCCGCGGCGAGCTGGCGGCGGTCGGCGCGGAGGTCGAAGCCGACGGTGTGCTCGAAGAAGCTCCAGTACGGGGCCAGCACCTCGACCCGCCGCCCGGATGGTGCACCTCGCGCCATGCTCGGGTACACTACTGGAAACGTTTCTTGGACCGGACGGCCGCGCCTGTCGCGGCAAGGGGGAAGACCGCGGATGCAGCTGGCGAGTGCCGATTTCTCATGGCCGGGACTGCGGCCGGAGTTCGTGCTGGACCTGATCTCCGAGTTGGACGTCGAGGGCGTGTCGCTCGCGTTCTTCGGCGGGTTCACGGCGCGAACCCCGCAGGACGTCGCCGTCGACCCCGAGCAGCGCGCCGAAGCGCTGGCCGCTGAGCTGGCCGCTCGCTCCCTGGCGGCCGCCGACGTCTTCTTCGTGCCCTCGGCGGACCTGGTCGGCGGCGCCGTGAACCATCCCGACGCGTCCGAGCGCGAGATCGGCGACGAGCTCTTCGCGTCCTTCGTGCGCTTCGCCCGGCGCCTCGGGGTCAGCGGCATCACGATGCTTCCCGGCCTGGTCTTCGGCGGTGAGTCGTCCGACCGCGCGCTGGCGCGCTCCGCCGAGGGACTCGCGCGGCGGGTCGACGTCGCTCGGGAGCACGGGTTGCGGGCCTCCGTGGAGCCGCACATCGTCAGCACCGCGCCCTACGCCGGGTCGGTGATCGACACCCCCGCCCGCGTGGCGGCGCTGCTCGACCGCGTCCCCGGCCTCGAGCTGACGTTGGACTACGGCCACTTCAACGTCCAGGGCATCCCCGATCGCGAGGTCGAGCCGCTCGTCGCCCACGCGCGGCACTTTCACATGCGCGGCGGGGCGCGCGGTCTGGTCCAGACGCGCTTCGAGGACAACGTGACGGACTTCGGACGGGTGCTGGACGTCCTCGCCGAGACGGGCTACGACGGATGGGTCGAGATCGAGTACGTCCACGACGCCCGGCCGGGCTGCACCAACTGCGACAACCTGCAGGAGATCTCGAAGTTCCGGGACTTCGTCCGCGCCCACGAGCAGGCGGCGGACCGGTGACCGCACGCCAGGGCATCTCCGGCGGGATCGCGGCTCCGACGACGCGCCTGAGCTGGTCGGACTCGTTGGGCAAGCGGATCCGCGACGGAGGCCCGGCCGCGCTCGCCGTCTCCACCGTCGAGCGCATCGAGGCCGCGATCGACGCGCAGCAGTGGGAGGTGGCCGCGCAGCTGGTCGACTACTTCATGGAGGAGGCCAAGGTCTGCCACCTCGTCTACACGACGTGGGTCGAGGGCTTCGAGGGCTGGCTGCGCCAGCAGGGCGTGACGGCGGCGGAGCTGGCCGCCGAGCGCGAGCGGCTCGACCTGCTGCTGCGCTTCGACGACGGCGCGCCGTTCGAGCCGCACGTCCGGTGGACGCGCGTGGGGGAGCGCGCGGGTGGCCTCGGCAACGACCTGCGCGGGATGCAGGCCGGCGCCGGCGAGGCCCACGCGCGGGTGGCGGCGCTCGCGGTCGCGTGGCGGGACCTGCATGATCGCTGGGCCGATCTCCAGGCGGGCCTGATGGGGTTCGTCGCCGCCCGGTTCGGCGAGGCGGCGATCGGTGAGTGCTACCGGGCGGTGCTCGAGCCGTTCCTGCAGGAGCGCTATCGGCCGTTCGACGTGCGCCAGACGCCGTACGACCAGACCGTGGAGCGCAACCTGTACCTCGCGTTCGAGGCGATGCGCGCCCATCTCGTGGGCCCCGACCGGCTCGGCAACATGCAGGTGACCGAGCACGAGGACCGGTGGGTGATCGCGTTCGATCCGTGCGGCTCCGGCGGCCGGCAGACGCGCAACGGCGGGTTCGCCGGCACCGGGTTCACCGAGGAGCGCCACGACTGGGCCTGGAACCAGGAAGGCGTATGCCATTACTGCGCGCACTGCTGCCTGACCAACGAGCTCTGGGCCGTGGAGCAATGGGGCGCGCCGGTGCGCGTCACCCAGCCACCGTTGCGCGACGACCCCCAACGCCCGTGCACCTGGACGATCTACAAGACCGCCGAGGCGGTGCCGGCGTGGGCCTACGAGCGGATCGGGCGGGAGAAGCCGGCGGGCTAGGCGAGCCACGGTGAACGTCAGGTGAACCGGTTGCAGTGACGATTGTCGATGGAGTAGCGTCCCGCTCTCCATGCATCACCATGCCGGCCCCGTCGCCGTCATCACCGACATCCACGGCAACCTGCCCGCACTGCAGGCCGCGCTGGCCCGCATCGACGAGCTCGGCATCGACGAGATCTACTGCGGCGGCGACCTCGTCGGCTACGGGCCGCGCCCCAACGAGGTCTGCGCGCTGATCGAGGACCGTGGCATCCCGACGATCTACGGCAACTACGACTACGCGATCGCCCGTGACCTGGACGACTGCGGCTGCGCGTACATCACCGCGCACGATCGAGAGCTCGGTCAGCGGTCGGTCGTCTGGACGCTGGCCAACACCGGCCGGCGGTCCAAGGACTTCATGAAGGATCTGCCGTTCGACCTGCACTTCGGTCTCGGCGAGCAGCACGTCCATCTCGTTCACGGCTCGCCGCGCAAGGTCAACGAATACCTCTTCGAGGACAAGCCGGCCTCGCTCTACGAGCGCCTCGCCGGCAACGAGGACGACGACGTCCTCGTCTTCGGCCACACCCACAAGCCATGGGTGCACGATTTCGGTGGGGTGCGGTTCGTCAACTGCGGCTCGGTCGGCAAGCCCAAGGATGGCGACCCGCGCGGCGCCTTCGCGATCCTCACCGCCGGTGCCGGCGGGGTCGAGGTCACGATCGAGCGCGTGGAATACGACGCCGGCGCGGTCGCCGCCGAGGTCCGTGAGGCCGGACTCCCGGGCGAGTTCGCCGACAAGCTCCTCGTCGCGGCGTGAGCGCCCGTCCCGACCTCGCCCGTCGGCTGCTGGCCGAGCTCCTGGGCTCGGCGCTGCTGGCCGCCGTCGTCGTCGGCTCGGGCATCGCCGCCCAGCGGCTGTCGCCGGACGACACCGGCCTGCAGCTGCTCGAGAACGCCGCCGCGACGGCCACCGGCCTGTTCGCGATCATCCTCATGTTCGGCCCGGTCTCCGGCGCGCACTTCAACCCGGTGGTCTCGCTGGTCGACGCGGCCTTCGGCGGCCTGCCGTTCCGCGATGCGCTGGCCTACGTCCCGGCCCAGGTGGTCGGCTGCATCGGCGGCGCCGTCCTCGCCAACGGCATGTTCGCCGAGGCCGCCATCAGCATCTCGACCACCCATCGCGCGACCGGTGCCCATCTGCTCGCCGAGGTCGTCGCCACCGCCGGCCTGTTGTTGGTGATCTTCTCGCTGGCCCGCACGGGACGTGGCGCGACCGCGCCCGCCGCCGTCGGCGCGTACATCGGCGCGGCGTACTTCTTCACCAGCTCGACCAGCTTCGCCAACCCCGCCATCCGCATCGGGCGCATGTTCTCCGACACCTTCGCCGGCATCGCGCCCGCCTCGGTACCCGCGTACGTCGCAGCGCAGCTCGTCGGCGGCGCCGGCGCGATCCTGCTGATCCGGGCGCTCCATCCGGACGTGACGCCGGCTGAGGCCGCCGACGTCGTCGTACCGCACGACGGCCGGCCGCAGACGGCGCCGTCGAGCACCTCGGGAGGGCTCGTCAGCTGACCTTGAAGTTGCCCTTCATCCCGGCGGCCGCGTGGCCGGGCACGGTGCAGAGGTAGGAGTAGGTGCCCTTCTTGAGGTTGACGGTCAGCGTGGCGCTCTTGCCGCGCTTGATCTTCGGCGTCGCCCTGCCGGCGATCTTGAAGTCGTGGTCGATCGTCCCGGCGTTCTTGACCGTGAAGGTCACGCTGCCGTGCCTGGCGCTGGTGGGGCGCAGGGCGAACTTGAACTCCTTGGCGGACACCGAGACGCTGGCCTTCGCGGCGTGTGCCGGACGTTGCGAGGCGCCGACGGCGATCGGCGCAGCCGCAGCGGCGGTGAGGGCGAGGGTCACGGGCACCAGGACGTATGGACGCTGCACGAGGTCTCCTCGTTCGGTCGTGGGTCAGCCGCCGGGCGGCACGGCGACGGAGACGAACTCCTTGGCCTTGGAGTCGGGGTTGCCGGCGGAGCCGGGGGCGGTGATGGCGTGGCCCTCACGGGCCTTCAGGGAGTACGCCGGCGCCTTGGCGGCCGTGATCGGCGCGCGGTCGATCTTGCGCAGGGCGGCGCGGGCGTTCTTGAAGAACGCGCCGTTGGACTTCTGCTGGCCCTCGGCGCCGCCGGCGACCAGGTTGTTGGCGTAGTACTGCGGCATCCCGAACTTGTCCTTGTCCGTGTAGCCCTGCCAGCCGAAGATGGCCGAGATCAACCCCGGCTGGACGTCGTCGGAGACGTTGACGACACCTTCGGTGCGCGAGAACTGGTTGCGCACCTCGGCCCAGTCTCCGTCCTTGAGCCCGGCGTTCTTGGCGTCCTTGGGGTGGATGACCAGCTCCATGTAGGGCTGGCTGTGGGCCGACAGGTCGTGCAGGTAGCGGAACGTGTAGCCCGACTGCCACACGGTCTGGTAGCGGATCGTCGTGACGAAGAACGGGTACTGCCTGTTGGGCTTGACCGCCTCGGGGAGGAACGCGAGCGGGTCGGCGTCGGTCCACTGCTGGTCGTGCGCGACGAACCGCGCCTTGCCGTCGTCGGTGGCGAACTTGTCGGTGTACATCCGCTCGGTGCCGACGAGCGTGTTGCCCTGACGGGTGATCGGCTCCTGGATGCCGTTGGTGCCCAAGGCGGCGAGCTGTGCCGGTGTGACCTGGTCGATGCCGACCGCCCTGCCCTCCGCGGTCTGGCGCATCGCGTTGAAGACGTCGTCCCACGAGCTGAAGTTGTACTCGTTGGCGTCGACGAGTCCGTGTCGCTGCGCGAGTGCCTGGCCGATCCGGGTGAAGATGAGGTACTCGGGCAGCACCTCCCCGGGGGCGTCGTAGAACTGCTGGTTGACGCGCAGCCGACGCTCGAGGTTCTCGCGCGTGTAGGTGTACTCGCCCCAGGCGGCTGCGGGGAGGACGACGTCGGCGATCTTGGTCGTGTCCTGCGGCCGCATGTTGACGTCGACGATGAACGGCACCTTCTGGGCGAACTCCGTCAGCTGGTGTGACTGCTGCTGCATGCGCAGCGGGTTGGCGACCGCGAAGATCAACAGGCCGATCGTGCCCTTCTGGAGCTCCTGCCAGAGGTTGCGCCGGTCGTCGCCCGGCGCGGGGTGCGGCCAGTCGAAGTCGTACATGTAGGCGCTCTGGTGGCCACCCTGGCGGCCGAAGACCTGGCCGGGCCGGCCGATGCTGCCCAGCAGCAGGGCGAGGTTGGCGTAGGAGTTCATCACCGCCTCGTTCTGCGTGCCCGACCAGATGACGCCCTTCTCGAACAGGATCGACGTCTTGTGCGGCGCGCCGAGCAGCGCCGCGGCGGCGCGCACCGTCTTCGCCGGGATGCCCGTGACCTTCTCGGTGTTCTCGGGCTTGTACTTGTCCTGCGAGACGGTCGCGACCAGCTGCTGGTGGCTGGCGGGATCGACGCGTGCGTCGATGAACGCCTGATCCTGCTTGCCGGTGGCGAGGATGGCGTTCATCAGCGAGTTGACCAGCACCACGTCGGTGTTGGGCTTGAGCTGGAGGTGCACGCCGCCCGTGTCCGTCGCGTTCTTGGCGGAGACCGTGCGTCGCGGGTCGATGACGACCTGCTTGTGCTTCTTGGAGAAGATCCGGTTGTAGAGGACGGTCCCGGTCACGTAGCTGTTGGCGCCCGACAACAGCACCGTGTCGGCCGTCTCGAAGTCCTTGTAGGAGTACAACAGCGTGTTCGCCGAGCCGAAGTTCGCGGCGATGCTGGGGTGCTCGGAGTTCCACTTCGGGCGGTTGTGGATAGCCCGCACCGCGACGCCGGCGTCGGTGCCCAGCGCCGGGTTGTAGAGCCCTCTTGGTGACGGGGCGAAGAACAGCTTGGTCGTCGCGAAGTTCATCTCCGGCGACAGATGGTCGGCCGCCCACAGCCCGATCGACGACGGGCCGCCCGTGTCGAGCTGGGCCTTGATCTGGTCGGCGACGCGGTTGAGCGCCTCGTCCCAGCTGACTCGGCGCAGCGGGTCGCCGCGCTTGTCGCGCATCTGCGGGTACAGGTTGCGTTCGGTCGGGTCGCTCAGCGGATGCTTGCGCTTGGTGTAGACCGTCAGCGCGTTGGTGCCCCCACGTGGCGAGTGGTCGCCCTTGTTGACGACGCAGTCCTTGTCCGGGACCACCGCGATGTAGCTGTCCTTGCCGCCGACGCTGCCACGTGTGACGAACGTGGGGGAGACCCAGTCGCCCAACGGCCCGGCCGGCGGGGACGTGCCCTGCGGCGTGTTCTTGACCGGCCAGGTGTAGATCTTGTAGCCGCAGCCGACGTTGCAGTACTGACAGGCTGAGGTGTGGACCTTGGCGTTCTTGGGCGGAACAGGCAGCTGCTTCTGGCCGAGGAACAGCGCCATCGCCTCGTCGCGCTGCGCCTGCGTCGCGCCGATCGCGTCGCCCGGAGCCAGGAACGCCGGAAGCGAAAGAGCGCCCGCACCGGCGAGTCCGGCATCGATTGCCTGCCGGCGGTTGAGACGGGGCTCGTCGGTCATGACGTCACCTTCCTGCCGGGCGCGAGGTTCGTGCGATAACCGTAGATCAGTCCGTCCACACCCACCGCGTAGACGGCGCCGTTGCGCACCTGGAGCAGGACCCGCGGCAGCGCGCGGGTCGCGACGCCCTGCACGATCGAGGAGAGCCGCTCGGCGTCGTAGCGCGACTGATGGCACGGGCAGACGAACTCGCGCAGCGACCGGCTGTAGACCACCGGACAGCCCATGTGCTGGCACAACGTGCTGAACGCGACGATGCTCCGCTTGGGCCCCACGCCGCCGGGAACCTTGTGCCCCATGTCGACCAGCGCGTTGGGCTGGTCCTTCAACGGATACATGAAGCTCACAGGCCGGTTGACGCGCAGCCCCTTGAGGGAGGCGACGCGCAGGCGCGGATAGCTGCGCTGCGCGGCGGCGGCGGGCTCGGTGTCGATCCCCACTGCCGCGCCGGCCGTAGCGGCGGCCCCGGCGGCCAGCAGCTGCCGACGTGAAAGACGCGAGCTCTGGCCTTCGGAGGTGGCGCTCACGGCGCCCCCTTTCCCTTCAGGACTCGCGCGGCACCGGCGACACAACACCGGGTCGCGCACGCCCGGATGGCAGAAAACCCAACCTTCACCAGACCTTCACCGCGACCGTACATGCCGTCGATCGCATACGTCAACGCGGGCATTTCGGAGCATTGGCCACCGAGGGTCTCGGCGCGTACGATCGCTGCATGCCTTCGGCTCAGCCCACTCCGCTGCCGATGGTCCAGCCACCGGCGATCACCCTTCCCGGCGACACGACCCTCGAGGTCCTGCGCGCGCTGGCGCACCCACTGCGCCTCGAGCTCGTCGCCCACGTGGCGGCCCGCGGACCGCTGTGCTCCTGCCACCTCGAGGCCGACATCGACGCCTCCCAGCCCCAGATCTCCAAGCACCTCGGGGTGTTGCATCGGGCGGGGCTGCTCGAACGCCGCCGCGAGGGGCGGTGGGTCTACTTCAGCATCAACGAGGAAGCGCTCGACGCGGCCGGGGGGTTCGTCGAGGAGCTCAAGGCGTCGATGCACCGGCCACACCTGGCCGATCGCTGCTAGGTCGGCGAGCAAGCGCCCCGATGGCCAGGTGAGACAGGCCGGTCGGACAGCGCTCGGAACCATCGTCGCGTGCGAACATCTGAGCATTGTCATCCCCAGCAGTGTTGGAGGTAGTAGGAATGGAGATCCGTCTGGACGGCCGAGCGCGACTGGAGGGTGACTTCGCGACCGGTCTGCGGACCTTGCCCGCCAGCGTCCAGCGCGGAACCTTCGCCACCGGCGCCGGCGACGCGAACACGCCCCGCGTGGTCGGCGACTTCGCCACCGGCGCGCGGCTGCGCGGCGACGAGCCGCTGCCCACGGGCGATTTCGCGACGGGCGCACGCGGGCGTCCGAGCGAGCCGGCGCGGCGCGACCCGTCGCCGGGCCACGAGCGCCTGGCCGCCTGAGGCTGTCCGGCCGTCAGCGGGCTCAGGGAGAAGTGCGTCGAGGTAGCACCGCGTGGGCAGGCCGGTCGCGAACACCATCCGTGGTCCGGCCACCGCGGCGGTTAGCGTTCGGTCGATGCCCGACCTGCGCCCGATGGACGCCACCCTCGACGGCTACGCGTGGCTGCCGCGGATGATCGACAAATCGCGCGCGGCCCGTGCGGGCACGCTCGGTGACGCCGTGCACCCGTGCCCGGTGGACCGGCGCTGCCTGGCGCTGCTGGGGATCGACGTGGAGACGTTCGGCGCCGTCGTCGCGCGGGCGGCCGGCGACGCCGAGGTGCTGGCGGGATTGCGCGCCGCCGGGATCGTGTCGGCCGAGGCGGCGTGGTTCGACGCGCCGGCCTGGGAGGACGCGCTGCAGGAGATGGTCTGGCGCTCGGACGGCGAGACGATCAGCGACCGCGCCGCTCGCAACGTGATGATCCTGCACGCCGGCGACGCGGTGACGGTGACCTGGTCGAGGTACTCCAGCGGCGAGCGCGGGCCAGATCTGCATCTGCACCGCGAGCACACCGACGCGTTCTATGTGCTGAGCGGCGCGCTGCGATTCGCCTTGGGCCCGGAGGGCGAGCGGGTCGTGCGGGCGCCGGCCGGGACGTTCGTGTCCGCGCCGCCCGGCGTCGCGCACAGCTTCATGAACGACGAGGCCGGCGACGCGACGTGGCTGAACGTCCACACGCCGGACGCCGGCTTCGCGGCGTTCCTGCGCGGCGCGCGCGACGGGCGGGCCATGCCGCTCGACTCCTTCGACGTCCCGGCCGAGACCGGCGGCGACGGCGGACGGCCCGCCGCGGAGGTGGTCGTCGTGGCGCCCGGCGCCGACGACGGCCTGTCGTACGACGGCCCGGATCTGCACGTGGTCGCCGACCGGTTCCGCGTGGACGTCGTCGTGCGCGGCGCCGCGGCGCCCGTGTCCTACTGCCGGATCTAGGGGAACACCGGCCCAGAGGGCCAGGTTCCCTGCGGGTCTTCGCCCAGGGGGCGAAACCCGTGCCGGGTCAGGGACCCATTCGGGACCGCTAATCGTGCGCCCGCAGGCGTTCCGGCAGGGGCGCGAGGTACTGCCGCCCGCGCCGGTGCTGAGGTGCGTTGCTCGGGGTCGTCTTCTCCGGGCGAGACGGCGGTGCGTCATCGACCGCGGGCTGGAGGAGGGCGAGCAGGATGGCGCGCTGGCGCATGGTGACGGCGTGCCCGGCAGACCACATGTGGTTGAGCGGTTGCATCGCCCGACACTCGCCGACGCCGCCGGGGACTGTCCATCCCCAGAAATGCCTACCTGCGGACGGTTCATCGCGTCGTGCAGGCGGTTCGCCACGGGAGCCTGGCGCGTCGCCGCTCGGGAAGCGGTCGTCCGTACAGGAGTCGTTCAGGTTCTGCTGGCTATCTCCCAGTGGTGCTCGTGCCGGCCAAAGGCAACGCCGCGTTGCGGCGGACGCCGTCGGCCCGGGCGGCCATGCCGGCCATCGCGATCGTTGCCGCGGTCGTGGCCGGCCTGTCGCTGCTGGCGGGCCAGTCGCTGCGCTTCGATCCGCATGGGTGGCTGCGCTGGGGCCGCGAGATCGGCCTCGGCGACGGACCGTTCGACACCTCCGGATATCCGTCGTGGAAGCCGCTGCCGCTGCTGCTCGCCGTGCCGCTGGCGGCGACCGGTCCTGCGGCGCCCGTCCTGTGGCTCGTCGCGCTGCGCACCGCAGGACTCCTCGCGCTCGCCCTCGTGCACCGCCTCACCGCCCGCTCGGCCGGGCCGCTGGCCGGCGCGGTCGCGGTGGGCCTGCTGGCCGTGACGCCCGGGTGGTGGCCGACCCTGCTGGGCGGCGGCATCGAGCCGGCGATCGTCGCGCTGGGCTGCGCTGCCGTCGCGGCCCACCAGGCGCGCCGCCCGGGTGCCGCGCTCGGCCTCCTGGCGGTGATGGCCCTCGGCCGGGAGGAGGCCCTGCTCCTCCTGCTCGCCTACGGGATCGCGCTCCACCGTCGCGGCCAGCGATGGCCGCTGCTGGCGGCGGCGCTGTCGATCGTGGTCGCCGCCCTGTGGCTGGGCGGCGATTGGCTGGGCTCGGGCGATCCGCTGCACGGCGGCGAGCTCGCCAAGGCCGCCGGCGCGGGCGCGCCGCCGGCGCACCTGCACGGGATCGGCCTCGTGGCCGCGCTGCTGGTGGGGCCGCCCCTGCTGGCGCTCGTCGTGCTCGGCGCGACGACCGCGTGGCGCGCCGGCGACCGCCTCACGGCCGCGCTGGCCGCGGCCGCCGCCGGCTGGACGGCGATGGACCTCGTCATGGTCGGTCTCGGCTATCCGTTGCCACCGCGCTTCCTGCTGCCGGCCGCCGCCGCGTCCGCGGCGGCGGCAGGCGTCGGCGCGGCGGCGCTGGACCGGCGCGTCCGAGCTCGGCGGACAGCGACGGCCCGGTGAGGTCGGCACCGCGTCCGAGGTCGCCCGGCCGGGCAGGACCAACCAGACGATGAGAACCCGGACGAAGCTCGCGGGCGGCGTGGCGGTGGCCGCTGTCGCCGTGGCCGGGGCCGTGGCGATCCTCGGCGGTGGCGACACCGTGAGTGACGTCGCCGCCCCGCTCGGGCTGACCGAGCACGGGCCGTTCCGGATCAGGCTGAGCGGACCGTTGTGGAACGATCGGACGCTGCGCGACCAGGACGGCTCGCGCGACCTCGCCTACCTCACCCGCGACGAGCCCCTCACGATCGCCGTCGAGGGACGTGACGGCGCGCGCATCGCGTCGATCGGCCTGCGCGTCGAAGGCGCCGCGCGCCAGGTCCTCGACGCCTGCCGGGGCGCGACCTGCCCGACCGCGGCGACCGTCACCGCGCACCCGGCGCTGCAGCGGCTGGGTCACGGTTCGCACCACCTCACCGTCGACGTGCGCGGGCCGCAGGCCGACCAGCGCGCCGGCGTGCGCATGGAGCTGACCGTCGGCCCTCGTCTGCCGCCCGTCCGCGAAGGCGACCCGGTCCCGGCCACCGCGGCGCCGCCGCCGCCGACCGCGTATTCAGCGGACCTGGGGCGCCGCGTCCGGGCGCTCGTCGGCCGCGAGCAGCGTGTCGGCGTCCTGCGCGGCGTCCTCGGCGCGACGGCGCCGATCTTCGTGCAGATCGGGGAGCTCGGCCTGGGCGGCCGGGGCGTCGGTGTGACGGCGCTGCTGGAGCTGGCCGCGCCGCGGCGCAACGTGCGCGCCACCGTCCCCGGCTATCTGGCGACCGCCGCCGGCTACCGCCTCCAGTCGGTGTCGTTCACCGCCGTCGAGCTCCGGGACCTGCTCGTCGACCTCGACCTGCGGGGCGGCCGCGTGATCGCCGCCGAGCCCGGTCCCGCGTCGCAGACCTCGCGCTGGGATCCCGATCAGGCCCCCACGCCGACGGGTGCCGGGGACGAGGACTGACGTGCGCGGGATCGTCGCCCTGCCGGCCCTGATCGCCGCCGTCGCCGCGGGCGCGCTGCCCGCCGCGGCCGATGCGCCGCGGCGACCGCCCACCCTGATCCGGCTGTCGGACGCCGGCCCGGCGTTCCTGGACTACGACGGCACGCCCGACCTCAGCGCCGCAGGACGCGACTGGACGGTGTCGATGATCTTCGCCGGCCACGCGAGCATCCGGAAGGTCAAGGCGGCGCTGCGCACGGTCGGCTTCACCCGCCCGGGACACGCGCGGTACCTCGCCTACCGCACGGCCGACGGAACGCTGCGCTTCGACAGCGACCGCGGGCTCAAGACGCGGTGCGCGGCCGACGGGACCGACGTCCACGTGCGGCTCTACGCCCCGACGGCGACCGACCGCTTCGTCGATCCCCGGTACGGCAGCGTGGTGGTCGGGACCACCCATCTCGATCGCGCCGACGGATGCTCGACGCCGCCCCAGCTGTTCGGGTTCTCCGAGGAGGCCGAGCGCCGGATCGCCGACACCGTCGCCCGGCGGCTGGGATGGCGGGTGCAGCGCAACCACCTCGCGCTGGGAAACCGCGAGCCGTACCGGCGCGACGTCACCGACAGCGCGCACGTCTGGTGGAACGACGGGCGAGCGACGCTCGTGGTGGTTCCCTGACCTCGCCGGCCGGCGCAGGTGGCGTTGACACCGTGCTCATCTGACGCTCATCCGCAACCGCCATCCTGCAGCCATGCTCCTTCCCGTTCCCGCCCAGATCGGCTATCCGGCGCTCGGAGCGCTCATCCTCGGTGAGTCCGCGGGCCTTCCGCTCCCCGGCGAGACGGCGCTGATCACGGCCGGCGGCCTGGTCAGCGGCGGCCACATGGCGCTGCCGCTGATCATCCTCGTGGCGGCGATCGCGGCGATCGTCGGCGACACCGTGGGCTACTGGGTCGGCCGCCGCGGCGGACGGGCGGTCCTGGTCCGCGACGGGTTCGGCGCGACCCATCGCCGTCACGCCGTGGAGCGTGCGGACAGGTTCTTCGCCGGCTACGGGACCGCCACGGTCTTCTTCGGGCGCTGGGTGCCCGGCGTCCGGGTGGTCGCGGCGCTGATGGCGGGTGCCACCAACATGCCCTGGCGACGGTTCGCCGTCGCCAACGCGGCAGGCGCGTTCGCCTGGGCGGCGACCATCGCGACGCTGGCGATGCTCGCCGGGCCGACCGGTTCGCTCGCGCTGGCCGCCGGCGGCCTCACGCTCGGCGCGATCACCCTGGGACTCGGGTGGTGGAGGCACCGCCGGACGCTCCGGCCGGCCGCCACGCAGGCCTAGATGGGTTGTTCCACGAGGCGGTCCCGTCGATGGCTGGTCCGGGCGGATGCCTGAGGTCGCACGATCTCGCAGCCGATCCTGGTCGGATCGGCAAGGGATCGGGTGGCCTCAGGCGCC
>Ga0193699_10000032_pt1 | contig 103852 bp, 99 predicted proteins | sample L3c2metaG_FD_160095 | JGI IMG/M metagenome (GOLD analysis project Ga0193699, IMG submission 160095) | Soil microbial communities from a riparian zone of the East river system, Colorado, United States - L3c2 | ecosystem: Environmental > Terrestrial > Soil > Riparian zone | place: USA: East...
GCTCGTCGACGCCGACGTAGTCCAGGCCCACGGCGTGGATCTTGCACCAGGCGATGGTGCCGCTCTCGTCCACGATGAAGGTCGCGCGCTGCGTGCCGAGCACGGGGCGGGTCACGCCGTAGGACCGCGCGACCGCCTTGTCGGCGTCGGCCAGCAGCGGCACGGTCAGGCCGTGGTGCGACGTGAAGGCCTCGTGGCTGTCGACGTCCTGGCCGGAGATGCCGACGACGACGGCGTCCAGGGCCGACATGTCGTCGGCGCGGTCGCGGTAGGAGCAGAACTGCTTCGTGCAGACCGGCGTCTCGTCGCCGGGGTAGAACAGCAGCACGACGCGCTCGCCGCGGTGCGCGCCGAGGCGGAAGGACCCCTCGGTCCCCGCCAGCTCGAAGTCCGGTGCGGCGTCGCCCACGCGTGGTCCCTTGGCCATGACGTGCAACTGTAGGGATCCCGTGGACCAGTGGATCGCCGACAGCGCAGCTTCCATCGCGACGCGCGCCGAGCGCGAGCTGGAGGCGCTGGTCGGCGTCTCCACGCCGTCGGGCGACGTGCCGGGCGCGCAGGAGGCCGCCGCGATCGCCGCCGCGCTGCTGCCCGACGGCGCGCAGGTCGAGCACGTCCCGTGCTCCTCGCCCGACCACGCGCCCGACCTGATCGCCCGCGTCCGCGGAACCGGCGCGGGGCGGATCCTGCTGGTCGGCCACCTCGACACGGTCGTCTCGCACGCCGAGCACCGGCCGCTCGAGCGCGACCCCGCCAACCCCGACAAGCTCTACGGCTCGGGCACGGTCGACATGAAGGGCGGCGACGTGCTGGCGCTCGGCGTGCTGCGCGCGCTCGCCGGGCGGCCCGAGCGCCTCGCGGAGGTCGCGCTCCTGCTCGTGGTCGACGAGGAGTGGCGCGTCGGACCGTTCGGGCACGTCGAACGCTTCGCCGGCTTCGACGCATGCCTCTGCTTCGAGGCGGGCGAGCTGACGGCCGGCGGCGACGACGCGGTCGTCGTCAAGCGCAAGGCGGCCGGCACGGTGGAGGTGCTCGCGACCGGCCGCAGCGCCCACTCCGGCTCGGCGCCCGACCGGGGCGTCAACGCGCTGCTCGCGCTGGCCACCGCCGCGCAGGCCATCGCCGCCCAGCACGACCCGCACGGCCCCGACCGCCTGACCGCCGTGCCGACCGTCGTCCGCAGCGGCGACGCGTTCAACGTCGTGCCGGCCGAGGGGCGGCTCATCGCCGACGTGCGCGCCGACCGCCTCGAGGCGTTCTCGCGCGTGCTGGACGCCGTGCCCGCCGCGGTCGGCGGCGCCGCGCTCACCGCCGGGCTGGCCCGCGAGTGGCCGGGCATGGACGCGCGCGAGCCCACCGCGCCGCTGCTCGCCCGTGCCGGCGAGCTGCTCGGGCGGCCCGTGATCGGCGCCCAGCGCGGCGGCGCGAGCGACGCCAGCCACCTCGCCGCGACGATCCCGCTCACCGTCGACGGCCTCGGACCGCGCGGCGGCGCTGCGCACAACCCGGGCGAGTTCGTCCTGGCGTCCTCGCTGCGCTCGCGGGCGCAGGTGGCGCTCGCCGTGGCGCTCGCCGCGGCCGAGCGCGCCCGCGCGTAAGAACCCGCGATCTTCGCGCAACATGCGCGGAAATCGCTGCTCGGTTAACAGTCAGACGGCGTTATGACGACATCCCTCCGCCGGCTTCGCTACGCTCCGCCGGTCGTTTGCACCAGCCGAATCCCCGATCGAGCGATCGGCGGGGAGCGGGGGACCCACTGGCCGGAGTGATCCGGTCCGGGGCGAATCATCGCCATTGTGCGACGTAGCGCCACTCTCTTGGCGCGAGCCCGACAGCTAACCCCGTAGGCGCCTTTTTCAAAGAGAGGGAGCCCACCAGTTGTCGCCGTCGCCGTTCCGTTCGTCCGCCTTAGGCGTAGCCAGCGCCTTCGCGGCGGCCTGTGTGCTGTTCCTCCCCGCCCTCGCGGAGGCCGATGCCACCGCGGGTGGCACCGCGGCGGGGAGCACCACGACGCCGGCCAGCACCACGACGCCGGCCAGCACGACCGCGTCCCCGGCGGTCACCACCGCCGCCGCGCAGCTCGGGACCGGCACGCTGCGCCGCGGCTCCCGCGGCTCCCGCGTCAAGGCGCTGCAGACGCTCCTCACGCAGGCCGGCTACAAGACGACAGGCGACGGCCAGTACGGCGCGTCGACCGTGTCGAACGTGCGCCGCTTCCAGCGCGCCGCCAAGCTGAAGGTCACGGGCGTCGCCGGCACCGCGACGCTGAACGCTCTGCGCACCGCAACGGACGGCTCGGCCTCCACACGCGCGACCGCCACCTCGTCCCAGCACCTCGGCGATCGCATCCCGCTGCGCAAGGGCATGAACGGCCACGACGTGAAGGTCCTCCAGGACTTCCTCGACCGCGCCGGCTTCGACACGTCGGTCGACGGCGAGTTCGGCTCCGGAACGCTCAAGACGGTCAAGCTCTTCGAGGGCGACCAGCAGCGCACCGTCGACGGCGTCATGGACCAGGCCGACATCGACCTGCTGCGCTCGCTGATCGACGGCGAGAGCGGCACCGCCACGACGACGACCGCGGTGCAGCTCGCGCCCGGCGACAAGGCGACCGTGGGGTCCGACGGCCTGGCCATCGCACCGGCCAACGCCCCCGACCAGGTCAAGCAGATCATCGCCGCGGGCAACGTGATCGCCAAGAAGCCCTACCACTACGGCGGCGGGCACGGCACGTGGGACGACACGGGCTACGACTGCTCGGGCTCGGTCTCCTACGCGCTGCACGGCGCGGGGCTGCTCGACCAGGCGCTGCCGTCGGGCGACTTCATGAGCTGGGGCGACGACGGCCCCGGCCAGTGGGTCACCATCTACGCCAACTCCGGCCACATGTACATGGTCGTGGCCGGTCTGCGCTTCGACACGAGTGGGCGCCAGCAGGACGGGACCCGCTGGCACGCCGCCTCGCGCTCCAGCAGCGGCTACACGGTCGTCCACCCGCCGGGGCTCTAAGACTCACGCAGGGGTACAGCGACGGCGGGCACTCACACGGGGTGCCCGCCGTCGCCCATCGAGTAGAACCCATGGGTGACCCCGCGACCGCGTCCACCGGCCACCCCCGACGAGGAGCTCCTCGGCACCAAGCGCCGGCCGGTCCTCGCGACCCGCACCGAGGCCGAGCGCATCGCGCGCATCGAGGCGGAGCTCGAGGCCGGCTTCCACGCGCTGCGCGACCTCGGCCCGGCCGTCTCGATGTTCGGCTCGGCCCGGACGCCGCCCGACCACCCCAACTACGCGCTCGCCCGCGAGATCGCCCGGCGCCTCGGCGAGGCGGGGATGGCGATCGTCACCGGCGGTGGCCCGGGGATCATGGAGGCCGCCAACCGCGGCGCGCGCGACGCCGGCGCGCCGTCGGTCGGGTTGAACATCGAGCTGCCGTTCGAGCAGGGGGCCAACGGCTTCCAGGACGTCACGCTCACGTTCTCGTTCTTCTTCACGCGCAAGCTGATGTTCGTGCGCTACGCGACGGCGTTCGTCGTGATGCCCGGCGGCTACGGGACGCTCGACGAGCTGTTCGAGGCGCTCGTGCTCGAGCAGGTCGACAAGATCCGCGACTTCCCGATCGTGCTGGTCGGCAGCGCGTTCTGGGCCGGGCTGCTGGAGTGGGTGCGCGACCGGCTGGTCGCCGACGGCGTGATCGACGCCGACGACCCCGAGCTGCTGCGCGTCACCGACGACCCGGAGGAGGTCGTGCGGATCGTCTGCGCGGCGCGCGACCGGCAGGAGCCCGCCGCCTGACCGGGGCGTTCGCCATGGCAGGGAGCCCGCCGCGCGCGCAGAAGCTGAGTCGGATGCTGCTCGCAGCGCGGTTCGTCCTGCTCGCCCTCGCCGGCCTGGCCCTCGCGCCCCCGGTCGCGCAAGCGCGGGTGGCGCTGGTGGCCACCGGCACCCCGGACGTCGCGCTGCTGGACGTCGCCACCAATCAGATCGCGCGGCGCGTCGCGTTGCCCGGCGCGACCACGGCGGTCGCGGTCACGCGCGACGGCCGCACCGCGCTGGCGGCCGGCGGCGGCGCGCTGCTCGCCCTCGACCTGCGCAGCAACGTCAGCTTCGGCCCCAAGCCGCTGCGCATCGGCGCCGCCGAGGTCGCGGGCCTCGGCGTCTCGCCCGGGGGCGCCAGCGTCTACGTCGTCGCCGGCACGCGCATCCTGCGCCTCGACACGGCGACGCTGACGGTCGGCGGCACCGCCGATCTGCACGGCACCGCGCTGGGCCTCGCGGTGTCGCGCGACGGGACGCTCGGCGCCGTCTGGCTGAAGGGCGGCCGCGTGGCGATGGTCGACCTCGGCGGCGGCCCGAAGCTGCTGCGCCGCGTCAGGGTCAAGGGCGCAGCGGGCGCCGCGTTCGCCGCCGGGCGAGCATGGGTCACCGCGGCGCACGGACGGCTGCGCACGATCGCGCCCGCCGCCAAGAAGGCGACCAAGGGCATCAAGCTGGGCAGCGGCGTCGGCGGCGGCGTCGCCGTCTCGCCCGACGGCACCCAGCTCGCGGTCGGCGCAGCGGCGGGCGGCACGAAGGCCGCGATCGTGGACGTCGCCGGCCGGGACGTCCACGCGTTCCGCGCCGCGCGCGGCCCCGGGATCCCCGCCTGGTCGCCCGACGGCAGCCGCATCTACGTCGCCGACCGCGGCGCGCACACCCTCTCGCTGGTCAGCCCCTATGCGCATCGCCGCCTCGGCACAGTTGCGCTGCCCGCCGGCCTGCGCCCGCTCGACGTCGCGATCCAGCCGGGGCTCGCGCTCGTCCAGGGCACCGACGGCCCCGACGTCCTGCTCGGGACGCGCGGTCCCGACCTGCTCGAGGGCCTGGCCGGCGACGACCGCCTCGCCGGCGGCCGCGACAACGACGTCCTCCACGGTGGCGACGGAAACGACACGCTCGAGGGCGGCCCGTACGACGACCACCTGGACGGCGGCAGCGGCGACGACCGGCTCACCGGCTCGTCGGGCAACGACGCGCTCGGCGGCGGCGACGGCCTCGACACCGCCTACGCGGGCACCGGTGACGATCGGGTCCACGGCGGTCCGGGCGACGACCGGCTCGACGGAGGCGTGGGCGACGACCGCCTCTACGGCGACGCCGGCAACGACTATCTGGACGGCGGCGCGTTCGGCAACGACGCGCGGCTCTACGGCGGCGACGGCGACGACACGATCCACGGCGGCCGCGGCTCGGACCGCCTGATCAAGGGCAACGCCGGCAACGACAAGCTCTACGGCGAGTCGGGCACCGAGCACGTCCTGGGCGGCGACGGCGACGACCTCATCGACGGTGGCGCCGCGCGCGACCTGCTCGAGGGAAACAACGGCTCGGACACCGTCGTCGGCGGGGCCGGGGAGGACCTGGCCGAGGGCGGCGCGGGCGCCGACCTCGTCGACGGCGGCGAGGAGGCCGACGAGCTCTACGGCGACGACGGCGCCGACACGCTCGTGGGCGGCCCGGGGCCGGACGTCATCGACGGCGGCGACGGCGACGACACGATCCGCGCGGCCGACGACAGCAGCGATCGCGTCGACTGCGGCGAGGGTCAGGACACCGTCTATGTCGAGGACTCGGCGCCCGCGCGCGACCGCCTGGTCGGCTGCGAGTCGGTCGTGCCCGTCGCACCCGAGGCGGCCGGCGGCGCCACGCCGACGTCGCTCGTGCGCGGCACCGGGGGCGACGACCTGCTGCGCGGCACGCCCGGGCCCGACTCGATCTTCGGCAAGGAGGGCGACGATCGCCTCTTCGGCGCCGGAGGCGACGACTACGTCGACGGCGAGTGCGGCGACGACGAGCTCCACGGCGGCGCCGGCGACGACACGATCGCGGGGCGCTCCGGCGACGACCGCATCTTCGGCGAGGACGGCGACGACCAGATCACCGGCGATCGCGGGAGCGACCGGATCAGCGGCGGCGCCGGCGACGACGCGCTCTTCGGCAACCTCGGGCCCGACGTCGTCGCCGGCGGCTCGGGCGACGACCGCATCAACGTCGTGCGCGGTGAGACCGACACGGTCCGCTGCGGGTCGGGCCGCGACGTCGTCCTCGCCGACGGCGACGACCGCGTGGCGGCCGACTGCGAGGATGTCCGCAGGTGACGCCCGATGCCCTCCAACCCACGCGCTCGGTGCGGATCCCGCTCGACGAGATCACGATCCGCGCGAGCCGGTCGTCGGGGCCCGGCGGCCAGCACGCCAACGTGACCGCCTCGCGCATCGAGGCGAGCTTCGACGTCGCCGCGTCCGCGTCGCTGACCGACGACCAGAAGCGCCGCATCGTCAACCGCTGCGGCCCCGTCGTGCGCGCGGTCGCACAGGACGCGCGCAGCCAGGTCCGCAACCGCGAGCTCGCGCTGCGCCGGCTGGAGGAGCGCCTGAGCCGGGCGCTGCACGTGCCGCGGGCGCGGACGGCGACCAAGCCGACGCAGGGCTCGCGCAAGCGCCGCCTGGAGGCCAAGGCCAAGCGCGGCGCGGTCAAGCGCGACCGCCGGCGCCCGCCCCGCGACGGCGACTGAGCCCGCCGCGCCTACGCCGCGTCGGCGCGCGCCGCGAACGGCGGCTCGGTGGCGGCGACGAGCCAGCGCAGCTCCTCGGCCGGCAGCGGCCGCGAGAAGAGGTAGCCCTGGCCCAGCCCGCAGCCCAGGCGCCGCAGCGCCGCGAGCTGGTCTGCCGTCTCGACCCCCTCGGCGACGACGGGCAGCGCGAACGCCCGCGCCAGGCGGACGATGGCGTCCACGATCGGCGCGTGGCCCGTGTCGAGCCCGGCGACGAACGACCGGTCGATCTTCAGCCCGCCGATCGGCAGCTGCGCGAGGTAGCTCAGCGACGACCAGCCCGTGCCGAAGTCGTCGAGCTGCAGCTCGACGCCGAGGTCGCGCAGCCGCTCCAGCAGCGCCAGGCGCGCGGGCCCGCGGTCGATCAGCGTGGACTCGGTGATCTCCAGCGCCAGCGCCGCCGGCACCGCGCCGGTGGCCTGCAGCGTCGCCTGCACCGTCTCGACGAGCGACTGGTCGTGCAGCTGCCGGGGCGAGAGGTTGACGTGGACGGGCAGCGGCGGCCGGCCGGGGCGCAGCGCGGCCCACGCGGCGGCCTGGGCGCACGCCAGCTCGAGCACGCGGCGTCCCACCCCGACGATCAGGCCGCTCTCCTCCGCGACGGGGATGAACGCGTCGGGCGCGAGCAGCCCGCGCTCGGGATGGCGCCACCGCACGAGCGCCTCCAGCGCGGCGATCGACCCGTCGGCGAGGTCGACGATCGGCTGGTAGTGGACCTCCAGCTCGTCGCCCTCCAGCGCGCGGCGCAGCGCCGCCTCGATCTGCAGCCGGCCGTCGGCCCACGCGCGCATGCCGGTGTCGAACAGCTCGATCCGCGCGCGCCCGCCCTCCTTGGCGCGGTACATCGCGGCGTCGGCGTCGCGCAGCAGCTCCTCGGGATCCTGCTCGGGGTCCAGCAGCGCGATCCCGATGCTCGCGCCGAGCACGTGCTCGTCGCCGCCGGCCCCGAACGGCGCGCCGAACGCCGCCGACAGCCGCTCGGCGATCGCGAGCGCCATGGCCTCGTCGGCGACGTCCTCGCACAGCACGACGAACTCGTCGCCGCCGATGCGCCCGACGGTGTCGGTGGGCCGGACGGCGCCGCGCAGCCGGTCGGCGACCTGGCGCAGCACCTCGTCGCCGGCGCGGTGGCCGAGGCTGTCGTTGACGAGCTTGAAGTGGTCGAGGTCGAGGAAGACGAGCGCGACATGACCGTCGGCGCGGTCGGCCCGCTGGACCGCCTGCTGGAGGCGATCCATGATCAGCGTGCGGTTGGGCAGCTCGGTCAGCGGGTCGTGCAGGCCGCGGCGGCGGATCTCCTCGTCGCTGGCGAAGCGGTCCAGCGCGTCGCCCAGGACGTTGGCCATCGCCTGCAGGAACGTGACGTCGTCGGGCGCGAACGCGCCGCTGGACGCGCTGTAGGCCGCGAGCACGGCGTGCGGGCCGCCGCGGCCCTGGACCACGACGGTGACGCCGCTGACCGCGCCCTCACGCGCGACGAGGTCGGCCTGGATGAACCGCCGCTCGGTCCGCGCGTTGTCGACGATGACCGGCTCGCGGCGGATGAGGGTGAAGCCCTCCTGGCTGTCGCCCCACCCGGCGGGCACGGTCGCGTGGCGCACGAGCCCGTCGCCGAAGCCGGCGCCGGCGCGCAGCAGCAGCGCGCGGCCGTCGTCGATCAGCTCGAAGAGCGCCGACAGCTCGACGCGCAGCACCGTGCGGACGGCCTCGACGGCACGGTCGATCAGCGTCGCGGGGTCCTCGGCCTCCAGCGCGCGCTCGCCGAGGGTCGCCACGGCGGCCTGCTGCGCCGCGCGGCGCTCGAGCTGGCCGATCAGCCGCAGTCGCTCGCTGAGGTCCTGGTAGACGGCGACCATGCCGGTCAGGCGGCCGTCGTCGTCGCGCACGACGACCGTGTGGACGTGGCCGTCGAAGAGCGATCCGTCGCGGCGGCGCAGGCGCCACTCGGTCGCGCAGCGGCCGTCGCGCAGCACGGCCTCGCGCGCCGCGGCGATGCGCTCGGGCGGCTCGGCGGAGAGCAGGTCGACGGGCGAGCGGCCCAGCGCCTCGCTCTCGGGCCAGCCGAACATGCGCTCGGCGGCGGGGTTGAACGCGGTGATCGCACCGGCGGCGTCGGTGGCGCAGACCGCGGCGTCGACGTGCTCCAGCGTGGCCGAGTGCACGCGCACGCGCTCGTACAGGCGCGCGTTGTCGAAGATGAGCCCGATGCGGCTGCCGACCTCGACCGCGACCGCGAGGTCGGCCTCGGTGTAGGGCGGACGGCCGCGGTCGCGGGTGAGGGTCAGCACCCCGAGCGCGCGGCCGCGGCTCACCAGCGGCACGGCGATCAGCGAGGTGATGCCGACCTCGGCCACGTAGCGCGCGTAGCGGCCGCCGTCGACGTCGGCCGCCTGCACGACGGCGACCAGGAGCGGCTCCTGGGTGCGGAGCACGTGGGCGGCGCGGGGCTCGCTGTCGGCCGGGCGCATGTGCGCGCCGACCTCGTGCGCCAGCGACTCGGACCGCGGGTCGCGGTGAGCGTGCGGTCCGGGCTCGAGCATCGTCTGGTCGCGCGACAGCGTGCGCACGTCGGCCTGGTCGCCCAGCACGCGCGCGCACCAGCGTACGATGACCTCGAGCACGGCGACCGGGTCGAGGCTGGCCTGCGTCGCCTGGCGCAGGAGGTCGGCCAGCGCCAGCGTGCGCTCCTCGGCGAGGGTTTCCGGGGTACGGGCGTGTGGGGACGGCACGGCTCGGAGACGGCATCGGTTCCGAGGCCGCGCGCCTTGAGGGCGCCCATCGACTGCCGGACACCGTTTATCGGACCGTCCGCACGGGCACGTCTTTCAGCATGCCGTCCGCGACCATGCTCCGTACCGCTGCCGGGCACGCGCTCCGCGCGCCCCACACCGATGCCCAGCTGCTGGCCAGCTATGCCGAGACCCGCGATCCGCAGCTGCGCGAAGCGCTCGTGGAGCGGTTCCTGCCGCTGGCCCGGTCCATCGCCAAGCGCTATCGCAAGGCCGAAGAGCCCTTCGACGACCTGCTCCAGGTCGCCAGCCTCGGACTGTTGAAGGCGGTGGACCGCTTCGATCCGTCGCGCGAGATCGCGTTCTCGAGCTTCGCCGTGCCGACCATCGTCGGCGAGCTGCGCCGCCACTTCCGCGACCGCTGCTGGTCGGTCCGCCCGCCGCGCGAGCTGCAGGAGCGCGCGCTGGAGGTCGACAAGTTCCGCAGCGAGCTGACCACCCGCCTCGGCCGCGCGCCGTCGGTGCGCGAGATCGGCCGGGCGCTTGAGCTCGCCGACGAGCAGGTCCTCGAGGCGCTGCAGGCCCAGCAGGGGATGCGCGCCGCGTCGCTCGACGCGCCGCGCGGCAGCGGTGAGGACAACGACGCGACGCTGGCCGACGCCCACGGCGTCAACGATCCGGAGCTGGCCCGCGCCGAGCACCGCGCGACGCTCGCCCGGCTGTTCGAGCGGCTCGACGAGCGCGAGCGGCGGGTGCTGCGCCTGCGCTTCGAGCAGGATCTCACCCAGGAGCAGATCGGCCAGATGGTCGGCGTCTCCCAGATGCAGGTCTCGCGCATCATCCGCGGGGCCGTCGCCAAGCTGTCGGCCGCCCGCGGCGAGTCGCGCTAGCCACCGCCGCGCGGGAGGTCGTCGCGCGGATATGGTCCCGGCATGAGCGGCAACCTCGCCACGATCCTGACCGACTCGGCCGCGAAGTTCGGTGAGCGGGAGGCCCTGCGCCTCGACGACGCGGTCTTCGACTACGCGCTGCTCGACGAGGCCAGCGCCCGCGTCGCCACGATGCTGAAGGCCAAGGGACTGCAGACCGGCGACCGCGTCGGGATCATGCTCCCGAACGTCCCGTACTTCCCGGTCGCCTATTACGGCGTCCTGCGCGCGGGTGGCGTGGTCGTCCCGATGAACGTCCTGCTCAAGGGCCGCGAGGTCGGCTTCTACCTCACCGATCCGGGCGCCAGGATCGTCTTCGCCTGGCACGACTTCGCCGAGGCGGCCCAGCAGGGCGCCGACGAGGCCGGCGCCGAGCTGATCGACGTCAAGCCCGGCGCGATCGAGGGCGAGATCTTCGGCCACGACCCCGACCCAGAGGTCGTGGAGCGCGCGCCCGGCGACACCGCGGTGATCCTCTACACGTCGGGCACGACCGGCAAGCCCAAGGGCGCCGAGCTCACCCACGACAACCTGCGCCGCAACGCCGCCGCGGCGGCCGGCCTCTTCGCCCTCGACGAGACGGTCGTCACGCTCGGCGCGCTGCCGCTGTTTCACTCCTTCGGCCAGACGTGCGGCATGAACGCCACCATCTACGCCGGCGGCTGCCTCACGCTGATCCCGCGGTTCGAGCCCGCCAAGGCGCTGGAGATCATCCAGCGCGACGCGGTCAGCGTCTTCGAGGGCGTGCCGACGATGTACGGCGCGATGCTGCACCTGCCCGAGCACGGCGACTACGACACGTCGACGCTGCGCGTCTGCGCCTCGGGCGGCGCGTCGCTGCCGGTCGAGCTGCTGCGCAGCTTCGAGGAGGCGTTCGACGCCAAGATCCTCGAGGGCTACGGGCTCAGCGAGACGTCGCCGGTGGCGTCGTTCAACCATCCCGACAAGGAGCGCAAGCCGGGCTCCATCGGCACGCCGATCGACGGCGTCGAGATGAAGGTCGTCGACGAGGACGACGCCGACGTCCCCACCGGTGAGGTCGGCGAGATCGTCATCCGCGGGCACAACGTGATGAAGGGCTACTGGAACCGTCCCGAAGCGACCGAGGAGGTCATGAAGGGCGGCTGGTTCCACAGCGGCGACATGGCCAAGGTCGACGAGGACGGCTACTTCTTCATCGTCGATCGCAAGAAGGACCTCATCATCCGCGGTGGCTACAACGTCTACCCGCGCGAGATCGAGGAGGTGCTCTACGAGCACCCGTCGGTCCGCGAGGCCGCCGTGGTGGCGGTCCCGCACCCCGATCTCGGCGAGGAGGTCGGCGCCGCCGTGGTGCTCAAGGACGGCGCGGACGCCGACGTCGAGGCGATCAAGGCGTACGTGAAGGAGAACGTCGCGGCCTACAAGTACCCGCGCCACGTGTGGATCGTCGACGAGCTCCCCAAGGGCCCGACGGGCAAGATCCTCAAGCGCGAGATCGAGGTCCCGGAGCCCGCCGACCGCCCCTGACCGATGGGCAGGAAGCGGTCAGCTTCACCATCCAGTCACTGACGGACTTGACGGATCCTGGTACGTTTGCGCCCGACCGGCCGGCGATGAGATCCGGCGAAGCAGGTAGTGGAGGACACGCTGAAATGGCCAGCGGAACCGTGAAGTGGTTCAGTGACGACAAGGGCTTCGGCTTCATCACGCCCGACGAAGGTGGCAAGGACTTGTTCGTCCACCACAGCGCGATCGTCGCCGACGGATACCGCTCGCTGCCCGAGGGCGCGCGAGTGAACTACGAGGAGGAAGCGGGTGACAAGGGCCCCAAGGCCGTCAACGTCACCCGGGAGTCCTGAGCGCGCCCCACCGCGCCACAAGCTCAACGATCGAGGGCCCGCCTGCCGGCGGGCCCTCGATCGTAGGACAAGCTCTTCTCGGACCGGCTGCCTAGGTCAGCAGGATCACGAGGATGATGATGATCAACAAGGTGCCGAGTCCGATGTACATGGCCATCGTGGTACCCGAGGGCGCCGGCCGGCACGCAGCGTGACCGACGAACCGCTCCGGATTTCGGTCAGTGGTCGGCGACGGTGCCGTCCGGCGGGTCCAGCGGCAGGCCCGCGTCGTGCCAGGCCTGCAGGCCACCGGCCAGGGAGTACGCGTCGTAGCCCGCGCGGCGGAACGCCTGCGCGGCCATCAGCGACCGGGAGCCGAGGCGGCACTGGAACACCACCGGCCTGCTCTGGTCGATGGTCGCGGCCTGGGCGCTCAGGTGCTCCAGCTCGACGTGGCGCACGGGGCCCGGGATGCGGCCCGCGTCCCACTCATACTGCTCGCGGACGTCGATCACCTGGACCTCGCCGGCGTCGAGGCGCCGCCGCACGTCGTCGGGGGTGACTTCCAGCTCGGGATCGGCCAAGGGATGCTCGCTCATGGTCGGGGTGGACCTCCGAGCACGAGTCTAGGCAACCCCGAGCCGCGGTCAGCGGGTCAGCACGAAGCGCGAGGCGAGGCGGTGCAGCTCGTCGGCGCTGCGCGTCAGCTCCTGCGCCGAGGCGACGATCTCCCGCGTGGACGCGACCGTCTGGTGGCTGGACGCGGCGACCTGCTGCGCGGCCGCCGAGGACTGCTCGGCGACCGAGGCGACCTCGCCGACGTCCGCGTCGACCTTCTGGGAGCTCTCGGCGATCGCGCCGATCGCGCGGGCGATCTCGGCGACGTGCGCGCTGGTGACCTCGACGGCCTCCCCGATCTCCGAGAACGAGGCGCGGGCGGTCTCGACGGTCGCGACGCCGTCCTCGGTGCGGGCGGCGCCGTCCTCGACCACCGTCACGGCGCGCTCGGTCTCGGTCTGGATCTCGGTCACGAGCGAGGCGATCGAGCTGGCCGCCTGCTGGCTCTCCTCGGCGAGCTTGCGGACCTCCTCGGCGACGACCGCGAAGCCGCGGCCCTGCTCACCGGCGCGGGCGGCCTCGATCGCGGCGTTGAGCGCGAGCAGGTTGGTCTGCTGCGCGATGCCGCCGATCGTGTCGACCATCGAGCCGATGCGCGTGGAGCGCTCGCCCAGCGAGCGGATCGTGCGGGTGACCTCGGCGGACGCGCCGCTGACGGCGAGCATCGCCTCGCTGGCGGCGCCGACGGCGGTGGCGCCGTCGTGGGCCAGCGCCCGTGCCCGCCCGGCCTGGTCGGCGGCCTCGGCGGCGCCGCGCGCGGACTCCTGCGTGGCGCTCGCGACGCCGGTGCTCAGGCCGCGCACGTCGACGACGGCGGAGACCTGGCGCTCGGCGCCGGAGGCGACCTCGGCCACGGCGCGGGCGATCTCGTCGACCGCGCGGCCCGCCTCGCCGGCGTCGTCGACGACACGGCCGGAGACCGCTGCGACGGTCTCGGCGGCGCGTGAGAGGTCGGTGACCATCGTGCGCAGGCCGGCGGTCATCGCGTCCAGCGAGCGGCGCAGCTCGTCGCGCTCGGAGCGCGGGGGGAGCTCGCCGGAGAGGTCGCCGCCTGCGACGCGCTCGGCGTGGCCGGCGATCGTGCGCAGCTCGCCGAGCATGCGCTGGACGGCGCCGGCCGAGCGGCCGACCTCGTCGAAGTCGTGGACCAGGAGGCGGACGTCGGGGTTCAGGTCGCCGTCGGCGATGGAGTTCGCGGCGCGCGAGATCTCGGTGAGGCGCTTCTTGATCTCGATCTGCGACCAGAGCGAGATCGCGATGACGCAGAGCACGAAGCCGATCGTGCCGACCAGGAAGACGGTCTTGGCGCCGCGGACGTCGTCCTGGACGTGGGCCGGGTCGATGCCCGAGATCTGGTGCAGCACGACGGCGATCTCGACGCTCGAGAACACGAGCAGCGCGATCACGGCCAGCACGATGCGCATCCGGGTGGACGCGAGCCGGCCGACCTTGTGGGTGCCCTCCACGGTGGTCATGGTCAGCTTGTCGGCAAACGAACATGGGTCTTGAGGGTCGAGCAGCGCCGCTCAGCGCACCTCCGGCTACCCCCAGAACAGGTTGAAGAGCCCGAACTGCCGGTCCGGGCGCCACGCCACCGCGGGGCCGAGGCGCATGCGCAGCGCGTCGTTGAGGCGGACGAACCGCCAGGCGCGCAGCGCGTCGGTGGCCGCGATGTTGCCGTCGGGGACGATCAGCGTGCCGGCCGCCGGCCCCGCCGTGGCGGCGGCCATGAGCGCGACGCCGACCTCGGGACGGGCGGCGGCGATGGCGGTGCCCGCGCCCCAGGGCGAGGCGATGGCCCAGCCGAGCAGGTCGCCGTCGCCGTCGTCGCCGGCGACGGCCACGCCCGCCAAGGGGAGGATCGTGTCGAGCACGGCGTCGCGGCGCTCACCCGTGGCGTGCAGGTCGAGCGCGCGCAGGCGGGCGCGGTCGGGCTCGCCCAGGCGCTGGAGGTCGGCGGGCGGGGCGCCGCCCGAGACGCCGCGCCAGGCGACGGCGCGCTCCTCGGCCACGAAGCCGAGGCGGTCGTAGACGGGGCGGCCCGCCTCGGTCGCGTAGAGCAGGACGGTCTGCGCGCCGCGGTTGCGCAGCCAGCGCACCGAGGCCTCGGTCAGCGCCGCGCCCAGCCCGCGACGCCGCGCCTCGGGCGCGACGCCGAGGGCGCCGATCCAGCCCGTGGTGGCAAAGGCCGCCACGCAGGCGACGCCGCTCACGCCGCCGCCCTCGCCCTCGGCGACGAGGATCACGCCGTCGGGCGAGCGGCGCGGGTACTCGAGCAGCCGCGCGACCTGCGTGCCGAAGCCGGCTCGGCGCAGGACGTCGACCGCGAGGGGGACCTCGCGGTCGGTGGCCGGGCGGATCGCCGATGCGAGGCGCACCGGCCGGAGCCTACTCAGCCCGACCGTCCGCGCGGCCCACTAGTAGCGCGGCGGTGGATCGTCGTAGCGGTCACGCCTGACCACCGTCTCCCGGCGGGTCATCGCGAACGTCATGAACAGCGAGATCACCAGCCCGAGGATCCCCACGATCAGCAGGATCAGGCCGACCGTGGACAGGTCGACGCCGCTGATCGCATCAGAGACGGCGTAGCGCAGGATCGCGCCGGCGGCGATGAGGAAGAGCGAGGTTCCGATGCCCATGGATCTTGTGGATACCCCGGACGAATACCCTTCATCCCCATGAGCACGACCGCCAGCCACGTCTACGAGATCCCGCAGGAGCACAAGGACTTCCGCGACCTGGTGCGCCAGATCGCGGTCGAGCGGGTGGCGCCGCGCGCGGCCGAGATCGACGCCCAGGACGAGTACCCGTGGGACATCCGCAAGCTCCTGTCGGAGAACGACGTCCTCGCGCTGCCCTTCGAGGAGGAGCACGGCGGGACGGGCACGGGGACGCTCATGTTGCAGATGGCCGTCGAGGAGCTCGCGAAGGCCTCGGCCTCGGTCGCGCTCATGCTCATGGTCCAGGAGCTCGGATCGCTCCCGATCAGGCTCTACGGCTCCGACGAGCTCAAGCAGCGCTTCCTGCCCCGGTGCGCCGCCGGCGAGTGGTCGCCCGCGTTCTGCCTCAGCGAGTCGGAGTCCGGCTCCGACGCCGCCGGGATGCGGACCAGCGCCGTGCTCGACGGCGACGAGTGGGTCATCAACGGCACGAAGTCGTGGATTACCAACGCCGGCATCGCCGACTTCTACGTGGTCTTCGCCGTCACCGATCGCGAGAACCGGCGGGTCACGGCGTTCGTCGTCGAGAAGGACCGCGAGGGCTTCTCGGTGCCCAAGTACGAGCACAAGCTCGGGATCCACGGCTCGCCGACCGGCCAGCCGGTCTTCGACGACGTGCGCGTGCCGCAGGAGAACGTCATCGGGGAGGTCGGGCGCGGCATGAGCGTCGCGCTCGGGACGCTGGAGCGCACGCGCCTGGGCGCGGCCGCGCAGGCCGTGGGCATCGCGCAGGGCGCGACCGACTACGCCGTCCAGTACGCGAAGGAGCGCACAGCGTTCGGCAAGCCGATCATCGAGCTGCAGGGCCTGCAGTTCAAGCTCGCCGACATGCAGACCAAGACGGCCGCCGCGCGCGAGCTGCTCTACAAGGCCTGCTCGATGATGGATCGCGACGAGCCCGACAAGGCGCTCTACAGCTCGATGGCCAAGCTCTTCGCGTCCGACGCGGCGATGGACGTGACGGTCGAGGCGGTCCAGGTCCTGGGCGGCTACGGCTACGTCACCGAGTACCCGGTGGAGCGCATGATGCGCGACGCGAAGATCACCCAGATCTACGAGGGCACCAACGAGATCCAGCGCGTCGTCATCGCGCGGCAGCTCGCGAGGTAGTCTGAGAGGCCCGATCGCCATGTCCCTGCGCCGCACCGCCTTCGCCGCCGTCCTCGCCCTGAGCCTCGGGCTCACGGTCATCGTGCTGCTCGACGGTGGGTTCAGCACGATCGGCTGGGTGCGGCTCTTCGAGATGCTCGGCGTGGTCGTGATGGCCGGCGCGGCGCTGCTCGGCGGCATGGCCGTCGTCGGCGTGCGCATGGCGGGCTGGAGCGAGCCGGAGTCCGAGGAGGAGTTCGAGCGCGTGGTCCTGCGCGCCGAGCGCCTCGCCCGCGACGGCACGGCGGCCGAGCCGGGGGAGACCGAGTTCCTGGACCTCGACCCCTACGACGACGCGGACTTCGAGGAGCTCGTCCGCGACGCGATGGACGACCTCCCGGACCTGCTGCGCGCGGCGCTGGACCGCAACGTCGCGGTCGTCATCTCCGACGGCGGCCGGCGCCACGGCGCGTACGGCCTCTACCAGGGCGACGGCGCCACGCGCGACGACTACCCCGACAAGATCATCATCTTCCGCGACACCCTGCGCCGCGACTTCGGCCACGACCCCGACCTGCTGCGCCACCAGGTGACCGTGACGGTCCGGCACGAGCTGGCGCACCACATCGGGTTCGACGAGCTCGGTGTGAGGGACTTGGGCCTCTGAGCTGAGGGGCGGGTCGCAGCCCGCTACGTTCCCTGCGCCTTGACAGCTGTTCCGAACACCGGAACACTGCCGGGCATGTCGGCCATCGAGCGCTCGTCGCTGCCCGAGCAGGTGTTCCGCCAGCTGGTCGGGGCCGTGCTCGACGGGCGGTACGCGCCGGGGGAGCGGCTGCCGGCGCAGCGGGCGCTGGCCGCGGACCTCGGCGTCAACATGGCGTCGCTGCGGGAGGGCATCAAGCGCCTCGAGCAGCTGCGGCTCGTCGACGTCCGCCACGGCGACGCGATGCGCGTGCAGGACTGGCGCGCCCACGGCGGCCTCGACGTCCTGGCCTACGCCGTCCCGGCCGACCCGACGCTGACGCGCTCGCTCTTCGAGGCGCGGCGGCTGCTGCTCACCGAGGCGGCGCGGCTGGCGGCGCAGCGCGCCACCGAGGAGCAGCACCGCGCGCTCGGCGACCTGGCCGCCGCCTTCGCCGCGGCGCCCGACGACGTGGCCGCGCAGCTGGTCGACCTCGCCTACATGGCGACGATCATCGACGCGGCCGGCAACCTCGTCTTCCGGTTGATCCTCAACTCGATCCGCGAGCTGTACCTCGCCAACGCCGAGCGCTTCCGCCCGATCGTCGCCGGCCGCGAGGAGCTCGCGCCGCTGTACCGGCGGGCGGCGCGGGCGATCGCGGCGGCCGAGCCCGGCCGCGCGGCCGCGGCGATGGCCCGGCTGGCCGGGGCGCAGGAGGAGCGGATGCTGCGGGCCGCCGCCGGCGACGCGGCGCCGTGACCGTCCTCTCGCCGCGCGAGGCGTCGATCTTCGCGTGCGTGACCGACACGCTCCTGGCGCCCGCGCCGCCGCTGCCGCCCGTGCACGCCACGGACGCGGTCGCCAGCTTCGACGCGTGGCTGGCCCGCGCGCCGCGGCCCAACCGGCTGGCGCTCCGAGCGGTCCTGCTGGCGCTCGAGATCGCGCCCCGCCTCACGGGCGCCCGCACGCGCTGGCGCCGCCTCGCGCCACCGGCGCGCCTCGCCCTCCTGGAGCGCCTGCAGCACCGTGGTGCCGGCGGCCGCGCGGTCGTCGAGGCGCTGCGCGCGTCGGCGGCGGTCAGCTACTACGGCGACGCGCGCGTGAGCGCGCTGCTCGGCTACGTGCCGCTGCGGGATCGCCGATGAGCCTGCTCGCCGAGCCGACGACCGGCGGCGTGATCGACGGCCTGCGCCTGACCGGCGAGCGGCGGGTGCGCGCGGACGTGTGCATCGTCGGGTCGGGCGCCGGCGGGGCGCCGGTGGCCCGCGCGCTGGCCACCGCCGGGCTGCGCACGGTCGTGCTCGAGGACGGCCCGGAGTTCTCGACCGCGCAGCTCACGGGCCGCCCGCGGGACATGACCGCGCTGCTCTACCGCGACGGGGGCCAGACCGCGACCGCCGGCGCGCCACCGATCATGCTGCCGACCGGCCGCGCGGTGGGCGGCACGACGCTCGTCAACTCCGGCACGTGCTTCCGCGTGCCCGCGGCCGTGCAGGCGCGCTGGGCGGCGGACCTGGGCCTCGACGCGCTCGGGCCCGGCACGCTCGACGACGCCTACGCTCGCGTCGAACGCGACCTCCGCGTCACGCGCGTCACCGAGGAGCTGGCCGGCGCCAACGCGCGCATCGCCCGCCGTGGCGCGGAGCGCCTGGGATGGTCGGGACGCTTCCTGGACCGCAACGCCGACGGCTGCGTCGGCTCCGGCGTCTGCGCCTTCGGGTGCCCGAGCGGCGCCAAGCAGCACGCCGGCGCGGCGTACCTGGAGGGCGCGCACGCGGCCGGGGCGACGACGTACGCCAGTGCCCGGGCGCGGCGGGTCACGATCGACGACGGCCGCGCCACCGGCGTGCAGGCGGTCACTGGCGGTGGCGGGCGGCTGACCATCGAGGCGCCGTGCGTGGTCGTCGCGGCCGGGACGCTCCACACGCCCCTGCTGCTGGCCGCCAGCGGGATCGCCTCGCCGTGGCTGGGCCGCAACCTCTCGATCCATCCCGCGACCGCGGCCTACGGGCTGATGGACGAGACCGTCGACATGGCGCACGGCGTGCCGCAGTCCTACGGCATCGACGAGTTCGCCGGCGAGGGCATCATGTTGGAGGGGATCGCGGGACCGCCCGACTACCTCGCGATGTCCGTGCCGTTCTCGGGCCCGCGTCATCGCGAGTTGATGATGGACTACCGCCACGTGGCGCAGTTCGGGATGATGATCTGCGACACGTCGCGCGGCCGTGTGAGCACCGGCCGGCTCGGCCGCCGCACGAACCGCCCGCTCGTCCGCTACGAGCTCGGCCCGTCCGACGTCGCCACCGTGCAGCGGGGCGTGGAGCGCCTCGCCGAGCTGCTCTTCGCCGCCGGCGCGCACCGCGTGATCCTGCCGCTGGCGGGCGTCCCGGAGCTGCAGGGCGGCGACCTCGGTCCACTGCGCCGGCACCGGGCGCACGCCGGCGAGCTCAAGATGATGGCCTTCCATCCGCTCGGCACGGCGCGCATGGCGGCGCGCCCCGCCGACGGCGTCCTGGACGCCGACGGCGCCGTCCACGGCGTCGCCGGCCTGTCGGTCTGCGACGGCAGCGCGGTCCCGTCGGCGCTCGGCGTCAACCCCCAGCTCACGATCATGGCCCTGGCCGCGCGCCTGGCCGACCACCTGCTCGCCTGAGAGGAGCGCACCACCATGTCGTTCTTGATCGACCCGCCCTGGCTGTACGCCAACGGCCGCGTGCTCGCGCAGGTCGCGCCGCCCCCGGCGCGGCGGAAGCTGTCGGCCGCGACGCTCGCGATCTTCCTGGTCACGAGCATCTCGCTCTACCTCGACCGGCCGTGGACGCGGCCGATCTGGCGGCTGTGCCGGGCGCGCAGCGGCCGCGACTGGATGCTCAACTCCGGCGTCCTGCGGCTCGACCACGAACATCCCGGCCGGGCCACGCACGCCGTGAGCGCGATGCTCTTCGCCACCTACCCGCTCTGGCTATGGCTCGGCCTGCGACACGCCCAGGACTGACGCCGCGCTTCCCGTCCTTCGGGGCGGGCGGCGGCTACGAGTCCTACTACGTGCGCGCGGTCGATCCCGACCGGCCGCGGTCGGTCTGGCTCCGCCACACCGTCCACCAGGCGCCGGGCGAGGCGCCCATCGGCTCGGCCTGGGTAACGGTGTTCGGCGCCCCCGAGCTGCTCGCGCACAAGGCCTCCGAGTCCGACCCGGCGGCCGGCGGCGGCCGCCTGCGGATCGGCGACAGCGCGTTCGGGCCCGACGGCGTCGAGGGCGCGGCCGGGCCGGCCGAGTGGGACCTGCGGTGGACCGGCGACGAGCCGCCGCTGCGCCACCTGCCCAAGGAGTTCCTCTACTCGGCCCCGCTGCCGAAGACCAAGCTCGAGAGCCCGCGCCCGGCCGTGCGCGTCCACGGGCGCGTCACCGTCGGGGCGACGACCGTCGAGCTCGACGGCTGGCCGGGCATGGTGGGGCACAACTGGGGCGCCCAGCACGCCGAGCGGTGGATCTGGCTGCACGGTACGGCGTTCGAGGGCGGCCCGGACGACTGGCTCGATCTCGCGCTCGGCCGCGTGCGGATCGGGCGCGCGACGACTCCCTGGGTCGCCAACGGCGTGATCTCGCTCGGCGGCGAGCGCCTGCGCGTGGGGGGCACGGCGCGGCCGCGCGTCAACGCGGGACCGCTGCACCTCGATCTGTCGGTGGGGGGACGCGCCGCGCGCGTGCGGCTGACCGTCCACAGCCGTCGCGAGCAGACCGTGGTCTGGCGCTACGCCGACCCCGACGGCTCCCAGCACCACGTCGCCAACTGCTCGGTCGCGGAGCTCGAGGCCGTGGTCCACCCGCGCGGCTCGGTGCCGATGACGCTGCGCACCGCGCACGGCGGCACCTACGAGCTCGGCATGCGCGAGGCGCCCGAGGGCCTGGCGATCCAGCGCTTCCCCGACCCCTAGGGGCGTTGGGCCCTAACCCGCCGCGGGTTTCGCCCCCTGGGCGAACACCCGCAAGGGAACCTGGCCCTCTGGGCCAGCGTTCCCCTAGGGGGACGTAGCATGCTCGGGGCCCATGATGATCGTGATGACCCCGCAGGCGACGCAGCACGAGATCGACGCCGTCGTCGCCCGTGTCGAGACCACCGGCGTGCACGTGGTGGTGATGCCCGGCGAGCTGACGACCGCCATCGGCGCGATCGGCGATCCCGAGGGCGTGGCGGAGCTGGGCCTGGAGGGGATGGGCGGCGTCGACCGCGTCGTCCCGATCTCGCGGCCGTACAAGCTGGCCTCCAGCGAGCTGAGCCACCACGAGCCCTCGACGTTCGACATCGCCGGGCGAACGGTCGGCGGAGGCAAGACGTTCACCTTGATCGCGGGACCGTGCACGGTCGAGACGCGCGAGCAGACGATCGGCGTCGCGAAGGTCGTCAAGGCCGGCGGTGCGGCGATGCTGCGCGGCGGCGCGTTCAAGCCACGGACCTCCCCGTTCGCGTTCAAGGGGCTTGGCGTGCCGGCGCTGGAGATCCTCGCCGAGGCCCGCGCCGAGACCGGCCTGCCGATCGTCACCGAGCTCCTGGACAGCGCGCACGCCGACGTGATCGCGCAGTACGCCGACGTCGTCCAGATCGGCGCGCGCAACATGCAGAACTACGCGCTGCTCGAGGTCGCGGGCAAGCTGGGCAAGCCCGTCCTGCTCAAGCGCGGTCTGTCCTCGTCGCTGGACGAGCTGCTGATGGCGGCCGACTACGTGCTGAAGGAGGGCAACGAGTCGGTGATCCTCTGCGAGCGCGGCATCCGCACCTTCGAGACCGCCACGCGCTTCACGCTGGACCTCGGCGCGATCCCGTGGCTCAAGCTCCACACGCACCTCCCGGTCATCGTCGATCCGTCGCACGCGGCGGGCGATCGCCGCCTCGTGGAGCCGCTCTCGCGCGCGGCCGCCGCGGTGGGCGCCGACGGCATCATCGTCGAGGTCCACCAGGATCCCGAGCACGCGCTGTGCGACGGGCCCCAGGCGATGTTCGCGTCGTCGTTCGACGCCTACGCCCGCGACGTCGCGGCACATGCCGGCCTGCTCGGCAAGGTCCTCGCGTAGCGCTCCTCACCAAACGCGCTGCGCGCTGCGTGAACAGGTGGACCCCTGATCGGCAGAAGCTCCTAGCCTGTCCGGTTCGCCATGAGCGCGCGTGAGCCGTTGTCCTATCGCGTCGCCGAGGCCGTGGAGTCGCGCCTGCGCCGCCATGCCTCGCCGGCCATGCTGCGCCGGGCCTACCGCGTCGGGTACCTCGTCCTGCGCCCGTGGTGGTTCGTCACGCGGCCGCACACCATGGGCGTCAAGGTCGTCGTGCGCTGCGGCGAGCAGGTGCTCGTCGTCCGCCACACCTACGCGCGGCGCGACCAGTGGGACATCCCCGGCGGATTCCTGCACCCGGGGGAGGACCCTGAGCCCGCGCTGCGCCGCGAGCTGGCCGAGGAGCTCGGCGTCGAGCCGGTCGGGATCCTGCCGATCGCGGCGGTCGCGTCGCGCTTCGACCGCAAGCGCGAGCGGATCTTTGTGTACGCCGCCGACGTCGCCGGGACGGAGATCCATCCGTCGGAGGCCGAGATCGCCGAGGCGCGCTGGGTGGATCGCGGTGCGCTCCCCGCGCCGACGATGCGCTTCGCGCGGCGGATGATCGCCCGCGCGTACTGGGAGCTGTGGGAGGACGAGGAGGAGCGGCCGGCGCACTGACGTTGGCCACGGCGTCCGACGGTGCGGCACTACCGTGGCCCATGGCTCGCACCCCGCTGGTCGATGGCCTCCAACGCGCCGCCGCTCGTGCGGCGGCCGACGCCGATGGAACCACCCGCCGGGCCTTCCTGGCGCAGACGGGCACGCTGGCCGCGGGAGCAGCGGTCGCGACCTGGCCCGTCCGCCCGGCGTTCGCCGCGTCCGCGCAGCCGCGGATCGTCGTGGTCGGTGCCGGACTGGCAGGCCTGACCGCCGCCTACCGCCTGCAGCAGGCCGGCTACGAGCCGCAGCTGCACGAGGCGTCGACACGGGCGGGCGGCCGCTGCTGGTCGATTCGCGACGTGTTCGCCGACGGCCAGATCGCCGAGCACGGCGGCGAGCTGGTCGACAGCAACCACATCGCCATGAAGCAGCTGGTGAGCGAGCTGGGGCTGCAGCTCGACAACCTGTTCCAGGCCGAGCAGGCCGGCACCGAGCCGATCACCTTCTTCGACGGCCGGCCGTACACGTGGGACGCCGCGACGAACGATCTCAAGGCGATCTGGCAGCAGATCCACGCCGACGTGTCGGCCGCCTCCTATCCGACCACCTACCGGTCCGCGACCCAGCGGGGCCGCGAGCTGGACGCGATGAGCATCGCCGCCTGGCTGGCCCGCTACGTGCCCGGCGGCGCATCCTCCAAGCTCGCACGGCTCCTCGACGTGGCCTACAACATCGAGTACGGCGCCGAGACCTCCGACCAGGCGTCCCTGAACATGCTCTACCTGCTCGGGTACGCCGGCCAGGGGAATCTGCGGATCTTCGGCAAGTCCAACGAGAAGTACCACGTGCGCGGCGGCAACGACCAGGTGACGCAGGGGCTGGCGACCCGGGTCGGCGGCGCGCTGCGCTACGGGTCGGAGCTCGTCGCCGTGGCGGCCAACGCCGACGGCACGCACACGTTGAGCTTCCGGCAGGGCGCCAAGACCGTCTCGACGGTGGCCGACCGCGCCATCCTCGCGCTGCCGTTCTCGCTCCTGCGCTCGGTCGACCTCAGCAAGGCCGCCTTCGGGACGCGGAAGCGATGGGCGATCGACGAGCTCGGCATGGGCACCAACTCCAAGCTCAACCTCGGGTTCTCCCGGCGCCACTGGCGCACGCTGGGCAACAACGGCGACAGCTACGCCGACACGGGCTACCAGGCGACGTGGGAGGTGAGCCGCGCGCAGCCGGGGACGGCCGGGATCCTCGTGGACTACACGGGCGGCCAGATCGGCACGACGTTCGGCGCGGGGACGCCGCAGGATCTGGCGCGGCGCTTCCTCGGGCAGATCGAGCCGGTCCTGCCCGGGATCACGGGGGCGTGGGACGGGCGGGCAACGGTCGACGCCTGGCCCACGCAGCGGTGGACGAAGGGGTCGTACTCGTACTTCCGGGTCGGCCAGTACACGCGCTTCTCGGGGGCCGAGGCGGAGGTCTCGGGAACCTGCCACTTCGCCGGTGAGCACACCTCCCAGGACTTCCAGGGCTACCTCAACGGCGCGGTGGAGAGCGGCCAGCGGGCGGCGAGCGAAGTGCTCGCGGCGCTGAAGAAGTAAAGTCCCGGCCGGAGCGGCATAGCCCGATCGGGCTATGCCCTATCCTTCAAGCCGTAGGCCCCGTGGTGTGCGACCGCCGGGGGATAAACCTGCCCGTGGTGTGCGACCGCCGGGCTTCATCTCCGAGAGGACCGATTTCATGCCCGAAGCCGTCATCGTCGACGCCATCCGGACGCCCGTGGGCCGCGCCTTCAAGGGCTCGCTCGCCTCGCTGCGCCCCGATGAGACCCTCGCGTTCGTGGTGGACCAGCTGCTCGAGCGCAACCCCGACGTCGATCCGTCCGCCGTCGAGGAGCTCATCGCCGGCTGCGGCCTGCCGCAGGGGCTGCAGGCCAACAACATCGCCCGCATCGCGGTGCTGCTGTCCGACACGCTCGGCCAGAGCACCAACGGCTCGACCGTGTCGCGCTACTGCGCCTCCGGCCTCGACGCCATCCGCTCCGCCGCCAACGCGGTCGTCGCGGGCCAGGGCGACATCTACATCGCCGGCGGCGTCGAGTTCGTCTCGCGCTACAACGCCGCGCAGGAGGCCGCCCACCCCGAGGATCAGAACGAGAACCTCCAGGGCAACGACGGCCAGCCGAACGCGTACATCGCGATGGGCCTGACGGCCGAGAACGTCGCCGAGCGCTACGGCGTCTCCCGCGAGGACCAGGACCGCTACGCCCAGCGTTCGCAGGAGCGCGCCGTGGCCGCCCAGGAGGCCGGGGTGTTCGATCGCGAGATCGTCTCCGTCACGCTCGCCGACGGCACGGTCGTGTCCAAGGACGACGGCCCGCGCGCGTCCTCGACCTACGAGAAGCTCGCGACGCTGGAGCCGGCCTTCAAGCCCGGCGGCACCGTCACGGCCGGCAACTCGTGCCCGCTCAACGACGGCGCGGCCGCCGCGCTGATCATGAGCGCCGACAAGGCCAAGGAGCTCGGCCTGAAGCCGCGCGCCCGCATCATCACGGCCGCCACGTGGGGCAACGAGCCCGAGTACATGGGCGTCGCGCCGATCGGCGCCATCAAGAAGGCGCTGGACCGCGCCGGCATGAGCGCGTCGGACATCGACGTCACCGAGCTCAACGAGGCGTTCGCGGCACAGGTGCTGCCGATCGCGTCCGAGGTCGGCATCGACCTGGACACGCTGAACCCGCACGGCGGAGCGATCGCGCTCGGCCACCCGTTCGGCATGACCGGCGTGCGCATCATGACCACGCTGCTCAACGACCTCGAGACGCTCGACAAGACGATCGGCCTCGAGACGATGTGCGTCGCGCAGGGGCAGGGCGAGGCGATGCTCGTGGAGCGCCTGAGCTAGGGGTGCCCTAGTAGGACATCATGTCGGTCTGGGGGCCCGCCACCGCGCGGGCCCTCGCCGTTTCCTGGCAGGATCCCCGCGCATGACCTACGCCTTGGCCGAGATCGACGATCGCTTCTTCGAGCAGGCGCCGATCGTGATCCCCGCGACCGTCGAGCTGGCCGCCACGCCCGAGCAGGTCTGGGAGGCGCTGGGCAGCGACGAGATGTGGTCCTGGGCGCCGATCATCGACCAGCTGGAGTGGACCACCCCGCGGCCGCAGTCGGCCGGCGCGATCCGCCGGCTGCGGCTGCTGAAGGCCGTGACGATCGAGGAGGAGTTCTACCGCTGGGACGCGCCGCACCGGGCGACGTTCCGGGTCACGCGGCAGTCGCGGCGCGCGTTCCACGGGCTGGCCGAGGACTTCCTGGTCGAGGCCTCGCCGACCGGCTCGCGGCTGACGTGGACGATGGCGGTCGCGCCCCGCGGCCTGGCCGGCGCGCAGGTCGCGGGGCGGCTGGCGCCGGTGCTGGCCAAGGGCAACGCGGCGGCGCTCGGCGGCATCCGGAAGATCCTGCTGCGCGGCTGAAGATCGGTGGGAAGGATCCGGCTGCAGCGGTGTCTGGCTGGACATGGGAACGAGGATGCTCCGGCGTGTCGTCGCGGCCGTCGCCGTCGCCTGCGGGGCGATCGCCGTGCCGGCAGCGGCGCAGGCCGACGACCATGCCGTCGGCTTCCCCGCCGGACCGGCGGCCGGCCCGTACACCCCCGCCGACGTGGAGGCCAACCCCGGCGACACCGTGACGTTCTCCGGCGGCTCGTTCGCCGCCCATCCCCTGGCGTGGGACACGGGCGACTTCGCCCGGACGGGCGCCGGGGCGACCGCGACGTTCACGTTCGCCAAGCCGGGGCTGTTTCGCTTCCACTGCGAGATCCACGCGTCCATGACGGGCAGCGTCCACGTCGCCGGCAACCAGTTCGCCACGCCGGACTTCACCTGGGCGCCGGCGGCGCCGCTGCCGGGGCAGGCCGTGACGTTCCGGCCCACTGCGTTCGCCGATCCCGACGGGTCGATCGCCCGCTACGAGTGGGACCTCGACGGCAACGGCAGCTTCGAGTCCACCGGCGCGCAGGTCGCGCGCACGTACGCGAGCGCGGCGACGGTGAGCGTGAAGCTCCGCTACGTCGATGACGGGCACGAGACGTCGCCGGCGACGGCGCGCGCCGTCACGGTCGGCGGTGGCGCGGGCGGCGGCGGCACCCCGTCCGGCGGCGGTGCTCCTCCAGCCGGCGGTGGCTCGACGCCGACCGCGCCGTCGGGCAGCGGCGGCGGTGCGGGCTCGACGCCGACCGCGCCGTCGGGCAGCGGCGGCGGCGAGAGCCAGGGCGGTGGATCGGCGCCGGCGAGCGCCACCGCGCCCGGCGTCCGCCTGACCACCCGGACGCTGGCCTTCCGGCGCAGCGCGGCGACCGTCTCGCTCTCGGCGGCCGCCCCGGCGACCGCGAAGGTGACGCTGCGCGCCGGCAAGGCGGTCCTCGCCCTCGGCACGGCGCGCATCCATCCGGGCACCGCCCACGTCCGCGTGAAGCTGACCCGCGCGGGCGCCAAGCGGCTGCGCACCGGCCGCCCGCTGCGCGCATCGCTCGCCGCCGTCCTGCGCTCGGCTTCCGGCGACGTCACGACGGTCCGGCGGACGGTCACGGTCCGGCTCAAGCGCTGAGGGCGCGGAGGGGGACGGTCCCCACGTCGCGACGGGTTGGGCCGTCGCGACGGCTGGGGGCCGTTCCCCTCTGCGGGCGCTCGGGGGTGGGCCTGTTCGGCGCGGTGGGCCCGCGCGCAACAGGCCCACCCGCCCAGCGCGCACGAACGACTGGGCCAGCCGCGCCCCGCCGGCGTCGCACGGCAGACCCACACGCCCGCCCCCAAGGCCCAGGCCCCGGTCAGCGCGGCGCCATCCGGATCGCGCCGTCGAGCCGGATCGTCTCGCCGTTGAGCATGGGGTTGACGACGATCTGCTCGGCCAGGAGCGCGTACTCCGAGGGGCGGCCGAGGCGGGGTGGGAAGGGGATCGTCTTGCCGAGCGACTCACGGGCCTCCTCCGGGAGCGCGGCGAGCAGCTGGGTGTCGAACAGGCCGGGCGCGATCGTGTTGACGCGGATCCCGTACTGCGCGAGGTCGCGGGCGACCGGCAGCGTCATGCCGACGACGCCGGCCTTGGAGGCCGAGTAGGCGACCTGGCCGATCTGGCCGTCGTAGGCCGCGACCGACGCGGTGTTGACGAGCACGCCGCGCTCGCCCTCCTCGGTGGGCTCGTTGCCGATCATCTTCGCGCCGGCCAGCCGGAGCACGTTGAACGTGCCGACCAGGTTGATGCCGATGATCACCTCGAAGGGCTGCAGCGGGTGCGGGCCCTTCGAGTTGGCGGTCTTCTGGGCCCAGCCGGTCCCGGCGCAGGTGATCGCGATGCGCAGGCCTCCGTCGGCCTGCGCGGCGGCGTCGACCGCGGCCTGCACCTGGTCCTCCTCGCGCACGTCGACCGCGACGAACCCGGCGCCCAGCTCGTCGGCGACGGCCTGGCCCCGCTCGGCGTTGACGTCGGCGATCGTCAGGACGGCGCCCTGCTCGGCGAGCCGTCGCGCGGTCGCCTCGCCGAGGCCCGAGGCCCCGCCGACCACCAGTGCGCCACTTCCAGAGATGTCCATCCGCGAAACCTATCGCGGTGACGCGGGCGTCAACTTCGCTGCGGCTCAGGTACGCCGGCGACGGCCCCACGCCAGACGGCGGCGCCCGCTCAGCGCGCCGGCGTCGGGGCCCTGACGACGCCGTCCTTGCCCGCGGCCTTGCTGCCGCGCAGCGCCTTGTCGGCGCGCTCGAGCAGCTCGGCGGGGCCTTCCGGCTCGACCCACTCGGCGACGCCGCACGAGACGGTGATCCCCTCGTGCCCGCCGTCGGGGCGGGCGATGTGGATCTCGCGCAGCACGCGCAGCGCGCGCGCCGCCGCGATGTCGGCGCGGGGGCCGCGCACGTTGGGCAGGATCACCACGAACTCGTCGCCGCCGTAGCGGGCGACCTGGTCGAAGCTGCGGTACTCGCCGCGCAGCGCCTCGGCGACGTGGCGCAGGAGCGCGTCGCCGGTCAGGTGGCCGTAGGTGTCGTTGACGCGCTTGAAGTCGTCGAGGTCGAGGATCGTGATCGCCAGCGGCGTGCCCTGGCGGCGGGCGCGGGCGATCTCCTCTGACAGGCGCTCGCGCATCGCGCCGTGGTTCAGGCAGCCGGTGAGCGGATCGATCGCCGCGGCCAGCCGCGCGTCGCGCAGCGCGATCGCGGTCCCGGCGAGGTCGGCCAGCGCGCTGGCCTGGTGCAGCTCCTCCTCGCTCCAGGTGCGCGCGACGCGCGACCCGAGCACGACGACCGCTCGCACGGTGTCGCCGGCCTGCAGCGGCAGGACGGCGGCCGTGGCCAGACCGTAGGTCCGCACCAGCTCGGCGGGAAGCGCTCCGTCGACGCGCGCGTCGGGCACCGTGACCGGATGGCCGGCGTCGGCGACCCAGCGCAGGGCGTCGGGCACCTCGCCGTGCGGCAGCACGTACTCGGCGCTGCCCGCGCCGCGGAGGGCGACGACGCCGCAGCCCGGATGGCCCGCCGCCAGCACGACGACGTGCGCCTGGTCGACCCCGAGCACGGCCACGAGCTCCTCGCCCAGGACGCGCTGGACCGCGGGCAGGCCCGCGTCTCGCTGTGCGAGACGCGCAAGCCGCTCGACGCTCTGAAGGAGCCGCTGCATCCAGTTCTCTTCGCCTCTTATCGGCCGCGGCGGGGGTGACCGGGTCATCCGTGCCCGGGTGCCACGTGCCCGATGGAAGCAAAGAGTCTAGAAGTAGAGCTTCGGGGCGGGAAGGGGAGTTTTCCGCACCATCACCCTCGCCGTTGGGCGAGGTTCAGGGCGAATAGTCCGTCCGGATCGACCACTTGGTCGCGGAGCACCATTCCGGCCGCGGCCAGGTCGCCGGCGATCCGCTCGCGCGTGAACTTCGCGCTGATCTCCGTGCGCAGCTCCTCGCCGGCCGCGAACGTCAGCCGGAGGTCCAACGCGCCCACGTGGACGCGCTGCGGGCGCTGGGCGCGCAGGCGCATCTCGATCCACTCGCGATCGCGGTCGAAGAACGCCACGTGGTCGAAGGACTCGGGGACGAAGTTCGCGTCCAGCTCGCGGTTGACGACGGTCAGGACGTTGCGGTTGAAGGCGGCGGTCACGCCGGCGGCGTCGTCGTAGGCGGCCTCGAGCACCGCGACGTCCTTGACCAGATCGGTGCCGAGCAGCAGATAGCCGTCCTCACCGAGCAGGCGCTCCAGCGAGCGCAGGAAGCGACGCCGGCTGCCCGGCGGGAAGTTGCCGATCGTCCCGCCGAGGAACGCGACGATGCGCGGCCGGCCGGGGACCGGCAGCGGGACGCGGTCGAGGTGGCGCTCGAAGTCGCCGACGATGCCGTGCACGCGCAGGCCGTCGAACTCCTCGATCAGCTCGTCGGCGCTGGCGCGGACCATCGACTCGGTGACGTCGATCGGGACGTAGCGCTCCAGCGTGCCGGCCCGGTGCATCGCGGCCAGCAGCAGGCGCGTCTTGGCCGCGGTGCCCGAGCCCAGCTCCACCAGCTCGGCGGCGCCGGTCGCGGCGACGATCTGGTCGCTGCGCGTCGCGAGGATCGCCCGCTCGGCACGCGTCGGGTAGTACTCGGGCTGCTCGCAGATCCGGTCGAACAGCGCGGCGCCGTGCGCGTCGTAGAAGTGCTTGGGCGGCAGCTCCTTGAACGGCCGCGTCAGGCCGTCCAGGACGTCGTCGGCCAGCGTGCGGTGCTCGCCGCCGCCGAGATGGGACTCCACCACGACGCGGCGGCGGTCGGTCGTGGTCAGCAGCGGCTCCATCAGGACGGCTCCTCGGGGGAAAGGGGGTCGCGGGCCAGCCGCACGCCGGCGAAGATCTGCCGGCGCTCGGGGAGGTCCCAGTTGCGGAACGTGGTGGTGGCGACGCGTGGTGCGGTGGCCCAGGAGCCGCCGCGTAGGACGCGATAGCGGTCGCCGAAGAAGACTTCGGAGTACTCGCGGTAGGGATGCGGCCGGAAGCCGGGGTACCCGCCGAACGTGCTGGCGGTCCACTCCCAAACGAGCCCGACACCGTCGAGGCGGCCGGCGGCCTTCTCCCATTCGGCCTCGGTGGGGAGCCGTGCTCCGCGCCACCGGGCCAAGGCCTCCGCCTCGAACCAGGAGACGTGGCAGACGGGCGCGTCAGCCGCGCCGTCCGCCACGCCTTCGTGACGCGTGATGTCGTACTCCTCCTTCCACGCCCAGCCCTCGGCCGACCACCACTCGCGCCGGACGTAGCCGCCGCCTTCGACGAACCGCAGCCACGTGGCGTTGGTCACCGGCCGGCGGGCGATCGAGAAGGCCGGGACGTCCACTGCGTGCAGCGGCCGCTCGTTGTCGTAGGCGAAGCGATCGTCCGAGGCGCCGAGCGCGTGCGTGCCGGCGGGCACCGACAGCCACGCGTCGGCGGGGCGCGCGGGACCGGATCCGGGAAGGCGAGGCTCGCCCGCCGGCAGCAGGCCGGCGATGGCCATGGCCTGGCGCATCGTCTCGGTGTGCTGCAGCTCGTGGCGCAGGACCATCTCGTGCAGCACGGGGTCGGCGCCCCGGCGCTCGACGGCGGCCAGCGTGCGGTCGCGCACCGCGTCGAGGTACTCCAGCGCATCGGCGTGGCCGAGGATCTCGAGGTCGCCGCGGACGGCGCGCGGCGTCTCGAACGCGTCGTAGAGCGCGGCGAGGTCGGGGCGCAGCAGGTCCAGGCCGGCGTGGCGATGGGCGAGCCAGAGGTCCTCGTAGGCGGCGATGTGGCCGAGGTCCCAGACCAGCGGGCTCATGATCGGCGCGATCTGCCGCTCGAGGTCTGCGGTCGGCAGGTGGGCGACGAGGTCGAGCGTGCGCTGCCGCGTGGCGGCGAGATCCTCGACGAGGGTGGCGGTGTCGGTGACCGTCATCGGTGCCAAAAGTGTCTCTCCGATGCTCCAGCACGTTACACACCGGCGCCACGGACTCGGCGGCTCGGGGTGGTGCTGGCGGTAGAGGCGGGGCCGCCTCCCGGGTAGAGCCGGCCCATGCGCAACCACGACGGCGCCCTGCGGTTCGGCATCCACGCGGGGCCGCAGAACACGACCTTCGACGACTACCTCGCGCTGTGGCGCTTCGCGGAGGACGCCGGACTGGACTGGGCCTCGGTCTTCGACCACTTCCTCCCGATCGAGTCCGGCCCGACCGGCCCGTGCTTCGAGGGGCTGACCATGCTGGGCGCCATGGCCGCCCACACCGAGCGGCTGCGGTGCGGGATCATCGTGACGGGCGTGACGTACCGCAACCCGGCGATCCTGGCGAAGATCGCGGTGACGATCGACCACATCTCCGGCGGCCGGATGGAGCTCGGGCTCGGCGCCGCGTGGTACGAGGACGAGCACGAGCAGTACGGCGTGCCGTTCCCGCGCCTGGGCGTCCGCATGGACATGCTCGACGAGGCCTGCCGCATCGTGCGGGCGCTGTGGACGCAGGAGCGGGCGACGGTCGAGGGCGAGCACTTCGCGGTGCGCCACGCGCTGGCCCAGCCCAAGCCGCTGCAGGGTCGGCTGCCGCTGTGGATCGGCGGCTCGGGCGAGAAGCGGACGCTGCGCATCGTCGCCGAGCACGCCGACGGCTGGAACACCTTCCACGGCGACCCGACCAAGTACCAGCACAAGCTCGACGTGCTCGCCGGGCACTGCGCCGACGTCGGCCGCGATCCCGGCGACATCCGCCGGCAGATCGTCCTGCGGGCGATCCTGGGGGAGACCGAGGACGAGGCGCGGGACCGCGCCCGCCAGTTCGCGGACGTCGCCGGGCTGCCGGGCGCGGAGATGGTCGCGGGCATGATCGTCGGCACGCCCGAGCAGTGCGCCGCGACCCTGGAGGACCACCGCCGCCTCGGCGTCGCCGACTTCCTCCTGCTCGTCCGCCCGCCGGCCGACCTGCGGACGATCGAGCTGTTCGCCCGCGAGGTCGCGCCGGCGATGCGGGCCGCTGCCGCAGCGGCGCGGTAGGTCGCCGGCCGCGCCGGCGCTCCGGCCTCGCTACTGGGCCGTCGGGTTCTGCTGCTCGTCGCGGATGACGTGCATCACCGCGTTGATGAGCGCCAGGTGCGTGAACGCCTGGGGGAAGTTGCCGAGGTGGCGGCCCGTGGAGGCCTCGAGCTCCTCGGCGTAGAGGTCCAGCGAGGAGGCCAGCGACAGCAGGCGCTCGCAGAGCTGGTGGCCGCGCTTGCGCTCGCCGATCTCGATCAGCGCGCTGACGAGCCAGAACGAGCAGATGAGGAACGTGCCCTCCTCGCCGCTGAGGCCGTCGTCGGTCTCGTCAGTGCGGTAGCGCAGGACGAGGCCGTTCTCGGTCAGCTCGTCGGCGATCGCGCAGACCGTGTCGTGCACGCGCTGGTCGTCGTGGGGCAGGAACCGCACGAGCGGGATCAGCAGCAGCGACGCGTCCAGGTTGGTGGACCCGTAGAACTGCGTGAAGCGCCCCTTCTCGTCGATGCCGCGCTCCATGATCTCGGCGTGGATCTCGTTGGCGACCAGGCGCCAGCGGTCCGCGAGGTCGTCCTTGCCGCGCCGGGCGGCCAGGCGCGCGCCGCGGTCCAGCGCGACCCAGCACATCAACTTGCTCGAGACGTAGTGCTGGGGGTCGCCGCGCGACTCCCAGATGCCCTGGTCGGGCAGCCGCCAGGAGGCGATCGCCTGCTCGACCTGGTCGTGGATGACCGGCCAGAGGCGCGCGGAGTTGTGGCCGTACTCCTTGGCGTGCAGCCACAGCGAGTCGAGCACGGCGCCGAAGACGTCGTTCTGGCGCTGGTGGTAGGCGTCGTTGCCGATCCGCACCGGGCGGGCGCCCTCGTAGCCGGTGAGATGGTCGAGCGTCTCCTCCTCCAGCACGCGCTCGCCGCCGATCCCGTACATGATCTGCAGCGCGCCGTCCTCGTTGCGGCCGAGGTCGGCGACGAACTGGATGAAGTCGTCGGCCTCCCAGTTCAGCCCGAGCGAGTGCAGGCCCGACAGCGTGAACGTCGCGTCGCGCATCCACGTGAAGCGGTAGTCCCAGTTGCGCTCGCCCCCGGGAGTCTCGGGAAGCGACGTCGTCGGGGCGGCGACGAGCGCGCCGGTCGGCGCGTAGGTCAGGCCCTTGAGCGTCAGCGCGCTGCGCTCGAGGTGGTTGCGCCAGCGGTGGTCGGGGAAGTCGGCGTCGGCCAGCCAGCCGCGCCAGTACTCGCTGGTGACCTCGAGGGCCGCGGTGGCCTCGTCGGCGCTGCGCGGCCCGTCGAGCAGGCGCGACCACGAGAGCGCGCAGTAGCGGGTCTCTCCGCGCTCGATGCGGTGGCGGGCGCGGACGCAGCCGCCCTCGATGCCGAGGTTGAGGTCCGACATGAGCCGCAGCGTGCGGCCGCCGTCGGTGGCGTCCATGGCGTGTGAGTCGTTGGGGACCGAGGTCCACGTCGCGGGCACGCGGCCGTAGTCGAACATCGGCTCGCACAGCAGCTCGATCTGCGCCTGGCCGTGGATGCACGTGATCGTGCGGACCAGCACGTGGTGGGCCTCGTAGTCGCTCGGCGGGCGGGTGTGGGCCGTCGTCGAGCCCTGCGTGCGCTCGCGCCACGGGCCGATGACCAGCGCGTCGCGCACGACGACCCAGCCCGTGGGCGTCATCCACGTCGTCTCGAGGATCATCGTGCCGGGCTCGTAGCGGCGCCCGGCAGGCACGCCCATCGCGCTCGGCCCGAGGCGGAAGCCGCCGGCCGAGCGGTCGAGGATCGCGCCGAAGACGCTGGGGGAGTCGAAGCGCGGCGGGCAGAGCCACTCGATCGTGCCGTCGGGCGCGACGAGCGCGCCCGTGTGGCAGTCGCTGAGGAAGCCGTAGTCGGCGATCGGCGGGAACGCCGACCGGACGGGCGTGCGCTCGACGAACGGGGTGGTGTCGCGGACCTCGACCGCGCCGGGATCCATCGCGCCGGCGCGCGGCGGATGCCCGTTCGGAGCGGTGTCGGGCTGAACCGGAGCGGTGGCGAGATCGATGTGCGGATCCATGATGGGTCTCTCGAAGTGATCGGCCGCAGGGGGACAGGCCCGCAGTGGTCCGGTGAAGACAGCCGCCCACAGTAGCGGTGCTACGCGCGAAGGCGGGGAGCCGGGGTTGCACCCTACGAACCCCTAAGGGTGGGGCCTGCCCCACCGTCATACGCCAGGCGACCGCATGGTCGGCCGGAGGCGTCGCGGTGAAGCTGCTCGCATGACCCCTCCCTCCTCCGCCCACTCCTCCCGCTCCGTGGCGGCACGCATCGGCCGCTGGAGCACGCGCCATCGCACGACAGCCATCGTCGGCTGGCTCGCGTTCGTTCTCGTGGCGCTCGTGATCGGCAGCGCCGTGGGCACGGTCAACCCCTCCAACGACGACGGCGGGCACGGCGATTCGGCCAAGGCCGACCGCATCCTCAACGCCGCCTACCCGGATCGTGCTTCGGAGACCGTCCTCGTGCAGGCCCGCGGCCACGGCACGACGACGGCCCGTGATCCACGCTTCCGGGCCGCGGTCGACGACGTCGTGCGGGGCGTGTCGGGCAAGCCAGGTGTCGTCGAGGTCGCGTCGCCCTACGCCAAGGGCAACGGCGGCCAGATCTCCGCCGACGGCCGCTCGGCCCTGGTCTCGTTGAAGATCAACGGCGACTCGACGCTCACCGCGAAGCGCGTCGACGCGGTCGAGCAGGCCGTGCAGGACGCGGCCACCCGGCACCCCTCGCTGTTCGTCGGGCAGTTCGGCGACGCCAGCGCCGACAAGGCGCTGTCGGCGTCCTTCGGCAAGGACTTCCAGCAGGCCGGGCTGCTCTCGGTGCCGGTGACGCTGATCATCCTGGTGCTGACGTTCGGCGCGCTCATCGCGGCCGGCGTGCCGCTGCTGCTGGGCGTCACCGCGGTGGTCGGCACGATCGGCCTGCTGGGCCCGATCAGCCACCTGTTCGCGCTGGACGAGTTCATCAACGAGATCGTGCTGCTGGTCGGCCTGGCGGTGGGCGTGGACTACTCGCTCTTCTACCTGCGCCGCGAGCGCGAGGAGAAGGCGCGCGGACACGCGCCGAGGGACGCGGTCGCGATCGCCGCCGCGACGTCGGGCCGCGCGGTGCTCATCTCCGGCGTGACCGTGATGGTCGCCATGGCCGGCATGATGTTCGCCGGCGACGCGACGTTCACCGCGCTGGGCATCGGCGCGATCCTGGTGGTCTTCGTCGCGATGATCGGCTCGGTCACGGTGATCCCGGCGCTGCTGTCGGGCTCGGGCAAGTGGCTGGAGCGCGGCCGGGTGCCGTTCCTCGGCAAGCGCATGGCCGCCGCGCGCTCGCGCGACATCGACAGCGGCGGGCGCGTGTGGAACGCGGTCCTGGATCGCGTGCTGCGCCGCCCCGTCGTCGCCGCCGTGCTGGCCGCGGGCCTCCTGCTCGTCATGGCGCTGCCAGTGCTGCACATGCACACCGCCGACAGCGGCACCGACGCGCTGCCGCGCGACCTCGCCGTCATGAAGGTGTACGACAAGATGCAGAGCGCCTTCCCCGGCGGCGAGATCCCGGCCGAGGTCGTCATCAAGGCCAAGGACGTGACGTCGCCCCGGATCACCGCCGCCGTCAAGCAGCTCGAGGCCGACGCCATCGCGACCGGCCGGGTCAAGGCGCCGGTCGACGTGTCGGTGTCGGCCGACAAGACCGTGCTGTCGGCCAGCCTGCCGATCGCCGGCACGGGCACCGACGCGGCGTCCAACGACGCGCTCGCCGTGCTGCGCGACGACGTCGTGCCGAAGTTCGCCGAACGGGCTCAGACCAAGGCCTACGTGACGGGCATGACGGCCGGGTCCAAGGACTTCAACGACCTCATGAAGTCGCGCTGGCCGATCGTCTTCGGCTTCGTGCTGAGCCTGGCGTTCGTCCTGCTGCTGCTGACGTTCCGCTCGGTCGTGATCCCGCTGAAGGCCATCGTGCTGAACCTGCTGTCGGTCGGCGCCGCCTACGGCGTGCTGACCTGGGTCTTCCAGGACGGCCACGGCGAGTCGCTGCTGGGGTTCGAGTCCACCGGGTCGGTCACGAGCTGGCTGCCGATGTTCCTGTTCGTGATCCTCTTCGGGTTGTCGATGGACTACCACGTGTTCATCCTCAGCCGGATCCGCGAGGCGTTCGATCGCGGGATGAAGACCGAGGACGCGGTGGCCTACGGCATCCGCACGACGGCCGGGACGGTGACGAGCGCGGCGATCGTGATGGTCGCGGTGTTCGGGATCTTCGCGACGCTCAGCTACCTGGACTTCAAGATGATGGGCGTGGGGCTGGCGACCGCCATCCTCATCGACGCGACGATCGTCCGCGCCGTGCTGCTCCCCGCCACGATGAAGCTCCTGGGCGACTGGAACTGGTACCTGCCGCGGTGGCTGGAGTGGCTGCCGTCGGTGGGCCACCACGAGCTCGCGCCGGCCCCGGCGCCCGCGCCGGCCCGGATCCCCGAGCCCGCGCACCGCGAGCCCGAGCCCGTGTTCCCCTAGCTTCGCGGGGCGTAGCGGTGGTGCAGCATGAGCGCGTTGCCGTCGGGGTCGCGGAAGTGGGACATGTGGCAGACGCCCGTGTCCATCGTCGCGGCGGCGAACACGACGCCGCGCGCCTCGAGCTCGGCGCGCGCGGCCTCCATGTCGTCGACGTGCAGCGCGATCGGGTGGTTGTTGGGGCGGTATTCGATGCCGAGCGCCTGGGAGTGGACCACGCTCAGCGTGAGGCTGCCCGTCTCGAACTCCAGCCCGACCGCCGGGGCGTCGCCGCGCTGGTAGACGCTGGAGCGTGGCAGGCCCAGCACCGTGCCGTAGAACTCCTCCGAGGCGGCGAGGTCGCTGCTGCACACCGTGAGGAAGTCGACGCCGTTGACGATCGGCGCGGTGGACGTGGCCTGTTCCTGGGTCATGCGCGCAGCCTGATCGCTGCGGGGTGGCGCTGTCAACCGGCCGCGCCGGCGCGATGCTGGCCCATTGGGGAGGCGAACTTGCCGAGCAACGCTCTACGGTCCGCAGACCTGTCCTCGAGCCATGGAGACCCATGCGCCATCGATCCATCGTGCTCGTCCTGTCTGCGTGCGCCGCCGTCGCCCTGCCGTCCGCTGCGCAGAGCGCCGCGCCGACCAAGCAGAAGTGCGACCGCAACTACTCCGGCCGGTGCCTGAAGCCGAACGTCAGCGACTACGACTGCGCGGGCGGCAGCGGCAACGGGCCCTACTACGTCTCCGGGCCGTTCCGAGTGGTCGGCAGCGACCACTACCGGCTCGACGCCGACCACGACGGCATCGCCTGCGAGCGCTAGGGGAACACTGGCCCAGAGGGCCAGGTTCCCTTGCGGGTCTTCGCCCAGGGGGCGAAACCCGCGGCGGGTCAGGGACCCCCTAGCGGCGCGCCGCGCCCGCCCGGTCAGCGCCCGGCGTAGCCCTCGTCGTCGTGGTGGCGCTGCACGCCGTCGTCGGTGAGCGCCCAGGTGCCGTCGGCAAGCTGCTCGACGAGGCCCTCGACGTAGAGCGAATGGAGGTTCAGCGGCGTGCGCATGTCGTCGCGGCCCCGGCCGATCGCCACGTCGACGTCGGCGATCGCCACGCCGCTGCCCGACTTGCCGCCGGACAGGTCCCACAACGCGGTCGAGACGTGGGCGAGGTCCCGGCGGCTCATGGACCGATGGTCGCAGCTGCGGCGCGCGGGGTGAAGGCGGGCCGCTATCCCGTCGAGGCGACCGTGGGCGGGCGGTCGCCGACCCAGTAGCGCGCACCGGGCCCGAGGCGGGCGGCGCGGTCCTCGGGGTTGGACAGCTGGCAGCGCTCCAGGGAGAGGCAGCCGCAGCCGATGCATTCCGTCAGGCCGGCCTTCAGGCGCTCCAGCTCGGCGATGCGCGCGTCGATCCGCGACGTCCACGTGCGCGACAGCGCCGACCAGTCGCGGCGTGTCGGCGCGCGGTCGGGCGGCAGCTTGGCCAGCTCGGCGCCGATCTCGTCGAGCGTCAGGCCGACGCGCTGGGCGAAGACGATGAACGCGATGCGGCGCAGGACCGGCCGCGGGTAGCGGCGGTGGCCGGAGCCGCCGCGGACCGACGTGATGAGGCCGCGCTCCTCGTAGTAGCGCAGGGCGGACGCCGCGACGCCGCTGCGCTTCGCCGTCTCGCCGATCGTCAGCAGCATGGACATGCCCGCACCACAGCACGCCGGGCGCTGAAGTTCAAGTGCGCTTGAGCTATGCCGCGACGAGCGCCGGCCGCGCGAAGGTCGCCGCGCCCGGGATGATCGGCCCGGCGTCCACGCCGTACCACTGCTCCAGCAGCGAGCAGTGGACGCCGCGGAAGTCGCTGGTGACCTTCAGGTTGCTGTGCTCGTCCAGCGCGGTCAGGCCCGGGAACTCGCCGACCATCTGGCCGGCGGCCTTGGCGCCGATCACGAACGACGCGCCCGCCGCGCCGTGATCGGTCCCGCCGGCGTTCTCCTGCGGGCGGCGGCCGAACTCGGTCCACACGTGGGCAGCGCGGAGTCGGCCCACTGGCGCAGCTTGGCCAGCGACTCGGCGCTCAGCGCGGGGTCGCCGACGGCGGCCAGCGCGGTGGCGACCGCTCCGGTGCCGTCCTCGGCGTCGGGGTAGGTGCTCGGGGCGCTGGTCGGGACCTGCGTGGGCTGCAGCGCGACGGCGGTGGTGTGCCAGCGCCCCCGCCAGGTGGACGTGTCGATCCAGGGCTCGTCGTCCCAGCCGCTGACGTTGGGCGGATAGAAGAGCGTCTGACCGGTCTCGTCGGCGAGGTAGGCCTTCCCCGCCTTGCCGAAGATCGACCTGGTGGTGTTGTCGTGGTAGCCGGGATCGAGGCGGAAGTTGTAGAGGCCCTGGGCGGCGCTGTAGTGGGCGCGCCAGCCGGTGAGGGCCTTGGCCGCCCATCCGGATGTCGTCCTCGGTGCAGGCGCCGCGGTCGGCGCCCAGCGTGAACAGCTCCATGACCTCGCGGGCGTAGTTCTCGTTCGGCGAGCCCTTGCGGTTGTCGATGCCGTCGAGGAACACGAGGGGGAGGGCGCGGGCGTGACGGGCGCTCAGCGCGGGCGGGGTCGTGCGGCAGGGTCGTGGTCCGGGGGCGGTGACGGCGAGGTTGCGCGTGCGGCCGGCGTGGCCGGTCTCCCGCAGGCGCCCGGGGCGGGGAAGCGCCGTCGTTGCCGGAGACTCGGGCGGGGAGTGGGCCTGTTGGGCGCGGTGGGGGCGCGGCGTTCGGGCCCACCCCCGGGCGCCCGCGGCAGACCGATCCGGCTCGCGTCACCGCTCGCCCCGGTCGTCATCGCCCCCAAATCACGCCACGGCGTCCGACCAGCGCCGCGCGCTGGACGCCGCTCACGCCGGCGGCACGCCGCCCGCTCCCGCGCCCCGGGCCCACCTCACGTGTTCCACGCCAGCAGCGCGCGCACGTCGCGCTCGAAGCCCAGGCGGCTCACGGTGCCGGTGTCGAGGACGAGGCGGCCGCCGAAGGCGGCGGGCTGCTCAAGCCAGCGTGCGGCGAGCACGCGCAGCACGTGCCCGTGGGCGACGATCGCGACGTCGCCGTCGAGCTGCAGCGCCTCGGCGATGACGCGGTCCACGCGGGCGGCGACGTCGTCGCCGGTCTCGCCGTGGGGCACGCCGTCGTCCCAGAGGTACCAACCCGGCCGGCCCTCGCGGATCTCCGTGGTGGTGATCCCCTCGTAGTCGCCGTAGTCCCACTCGAGCAGGTCGTCGCGCATCTGCGCGTGCTCGCCGAGGCCGGCCAGCTCGGCGGTCTCGCGCGCGCGGCTCAGCGGGCTGACGAGCACCGCGGAGAAGTCGTGACCGGCGAGACGGTCGCGCAGGGCGCGCGCCGCTGCGCGACCGTCATCGGTCAGCGGGATGTCGGTGAGGCCGGTGTGCCGGTGGGCCTTGGCCCACTCGGTCTCGGCGTGGCGGATCAGCCACAGCTCGTTCATGCAGGCAGCGCGGCGTTGTCGGCCATGACGAGCAGCTTGGCACGGTCCAGCAGTGACGCGGGCACGGAGCGGTCCGGGCCCGCCATGACGCGCGCGAGCGCCTCGGACTTGCCCTCGCCGGAGACCAGCAGGACGATGCGGCGCGAGCTGTTGATCTTGGGCAGCGTCAGCGTGATCCGCTCCGGCGGCGGCTTCGGCGAGTCGGTGATCCCGACCGCGACGCCGTGGGCGTCCAGCACCGGGTGGTTGGGAAACAACGACGCGGTGTGCCCGTCGGGGCCCATGCCCAGGTGCGTGATGTCGAGGACCGTCGCGCCGAGCTCGCGGGAGTACTCCATCGCGCCCTCCGAGGGCCCGAGCGTCGACGGCATCGGATGCCACACCGCGCCCCGCGCGCGCAGCCGCTCCTTGACCTGGCCGTGGTTGGACTCCGGGTCGTCGAACGGCACGCAGCGCTCGTCGCCGTACCAGAGGTGCACGCCGGTCCAGTCGTCGAGCTGGCTGTCGAGCAGCTCGTAGGTCCGCATCGGCGTCGTGCCGCCGGCGAGGGTCACGTGGGCGACGCCGCGCGCCTCGCGGGCCTCGCCGATGGCGGCCACGAGGTCGCGCGCGGCGTGGCGGGCGAGGCCTTCGGCATCGGGCTGACGGATGAGCTGGACGGGCATGGTCCTCCAGGGGAGCGGATGGTTCAGGTGGAAGTGTCGCCGGTGACCGTGCGCGGGCGCACCCGGGCGTCGCCGTTGCCGCCGTGGCCGTTCTCCCGGCGCCGCGCGTCGAGCGGCTGCTGGGCGGACGCCAGCTCCTGGTCGGCGCGGATGACGTGCATCACGGCGTTGATCAGCGCCAGGTGGGTGAACGCCTGCGGGAAGTTGCCGAGGTGGCGGCCCGAGCGCGGGTCGATCTCCTCGGCGTAGAGCAGCAGCGGCGAGGAGTAGCTGAGCAGCTTCTCGCACAGCTCGCGGGCCCGGACCGCGTCGCCGATCTCGGCCAGCGCGCTGACGAGCCAGAACGAGCAGATCGCGAACGCGCCCTCCTCGCCGCTCAGCCCGTCGTCGGTCTCCTCGACGCGGTAGCGCAGGACGAGGCCGTCGACGCTCAGCTCGTCGGCGATCGCGTTGACCGTCGCGATCATCCGGGGATCGTCGGGCGGCAGGAAGCGCACGAGCGGCATCAGCAGGCACGAGGCGTCCAGCGCGGTCGTGTCGTAGTGCTGGACGAACACGCCGCGGTGGTCGACGCCGCGCGAGCAGATCTCGGCGTGGATCTCGTCGGCGGCGGCCTGCCAGCGTGTGGCCCGCTCGAGGTCCTCGCGCAGCCGCGCCAGGCGCGCGCCGCGGTCGCAGGCGACCCAGCACATCACCTTGGACGAGACGAAGTGCCGCGGCTCGCCGCGCACCTCCCAGATGCCGCGGTCGGGCAGCTTCCAGTTCTCGATGGCCGCCTCGACCAGGCGGCACAGCAGCGGCCAGACCGTCTCGGGCAGCTCGTCGCGCGACTTGGTGTGGAGGTAGATCGAGTCCAGCACGGCGCCCCAGACGTCGTGCTGGCGCTGGTTCCACGCGGCGTTGCCGACCCGGACCGGCCGCGCGCCCTCGTAGCCGTCGAGATGGTCGAGCGTGCGCTCCTCCAGATCGCGCTCGCCGCCGATCCCGTACATGATCTGCAGCTCGCCGTGGGACGCGTCGGCGACGTCGGCGATGAAGTAGAAGAAGTTGTTGGCCTCCCAGTCGAACCCGAGCGTGTAGAGGCCCCACAGCGCGAACGTCGAGTCGCGGATCCACGAGTAGCGGTAGTCCCAGTTGCGCTCGCCACCGGGCGTCTCGGGCAGCGACGTCGTGGGCGCGGCGACGATCGCGCCGGTCGGCGCGTAGGACAGGCCCTTGAGCGTGAGCGCGCTGCGCTGCAGGTAGCCGCGCCACGGGTGGTCGGGGAACTCGCCGTGGGCCAGCCACTCGTGCCAGAAGTCGGCGGTGCGCACGAGGCGGTCGTAGGCCTCGTCGTAGGTCTGCGGTGCCGGATGCGTCGTCCACGAAAGCGCGACGAACGCGGTGTCGCCGTCGCGCAGCGTCGTCCGCGCCCGGGCGCGGTGCCCCTCGAACCCGAGCCGCAGGTCGGTGGTCAGATGCAGCCGCAGGTCGCTGCCCTCGGCCGTGGCCTGCGCGTGGTGGTAGCCGGTGCTCGTGTACTCCCAGGACGGGTGGACCGCCCCGTACTCGAACACCGGCGAGCACTCGAGGTTCATCTCGACCGACCCGTTGACGCAGCGCATCGTGCGCAGCAGCACGTGGTCGGCGTCGTAGTCGGTCGGGCTGCGGCGGTGCGACTCCGAGCGCTCGTCCTCGTGATGCCACGGGCCGACGAGCAGGACGTCGCGGACGATGACCCAGCCGGTGCGCGTGCCCCAGGTCGTCTCGACCATCATCGTGCCGGGCACGTAGCGCCGGCCGGCGGGGACCGTCTGGTCGACGGGGCCGAGCCGGAAGCTGCCGGCGTCGCGGTCCAGCAGCGCGCCGAAGACCGACGGCCCGTCCATGCGCGGCAGGCACATCCACTCGATCGCGCCGCTCGGGGCGACGAGCGCGGTCGCCTCGCAGTCCGAGAGGAACGCGTACTCCGCGATCGGCGGGAACGGACTTCCTCCGAGTGGGACGTCGCCGACGATCTGCCGCATCGCGCACGGACGCTATCTGACCGGGGACGCGGGCCCGCAGATCCGCGCCCTACGGCAGCAGCGTCTCGGCCGCCGCCAGCGCGGGCGCGTACGTCGGGTCGCGCAGCAGCGCCTGGCGGATGCCCTCGCCGAGGATGCCCGCCTCGCCGCGCGAGGCGCCGAGCACGGTCCACTCGCGCTCGGTGCCGCGCTTGTGGCGGTAGCGCGCGCGCAGGCCGCCGGGACCGCGGTCCAGCGAGAACTGGCGGCCGGCCGCGGTCTCCAGCGTCAGGCCGGCGAGGCCGCGGACGCCGAGCGTCGGGTCGGGCTCGAGGCGGATCTTGACGTCCTGGCGCCGGGCGCGGGCCGAGCCGTCCCACACGCCGCGACGCCACACGAGCCGGCTCGTGCGCCACTCCAGGCGCGAGGCCAGCCAGCCGACCAGCAGCAGCGCGGAGGCCGCGGAGTCGGGGTGGTGGCGGATCGTCACCGACGAGATCGTCCGCAGGTCGGGCCGCAGGGGCTCGGGGTCGAAGGTGGCGGCGATGCGCTCGCGCCAGGGCGTGGAGCGCAGCCACGCGAGGTCGACCACGTAGGCCTGCTCGGAGAGCTGGCGCGCACGGTGGATCGCGTCGTCGGGGTCGGGCTCGTCGACGCTGTCGAGCAGCACGATCTGGGCGAGGTCCAGCAGGCTGTCGACCGCCTCGGGGTGGCCGTGCGGCGACCACACGCAGGTCAGCAGGTCCGTGACGACGAGCGGATCGACGATCCGGTCCAGGTGCTTGAGGTGGCGCTCGCCGACCTCGACCACGATCGTCTCGCGCAGCAGCCCGATCTCGCCGTGGCGGACCTCGGACGGCGCCGCGATCGTCGCGACCGCGTCGAGCTTCGTCCGCCCGGGCTCGACCGAGCAGACGATCGTGCGCGACGGGTGGTAGCGCCCGACGCGGCGCAGGCGGTTGGCGACCTCGCCGGCGTAGGCCTTGTCCACGACGCACACGAGGTTGAGCACGCGCGCCGGCACGTAGCCGGCGTTCTCGCGGTGGATCTGCGACAGCGCGGCGCGCAGCGCGGCGTCGATGTCGCCGGGCTTGGTGTCGCGGGCGCTCCAGACGGTGTCGATCGTCGCCATCCGGTCTCCTAGATCGCCCGCCAGTGGGCGTCGCCCTCGAGCAGCCGCTCGGCCTCGGCCGGCCCGTGCGTGCCGGCCTCGTACTGGGGCAGCGGCCCCGGCGTCGCCTCCCACTTGGTGACGATCGGGTCGCAGATCTCCCACTGCGCCTCGACCTCGTCGTTGCGGGTGAACAGCGTGGCGTCGCCGCGCATCGCGTCGAGGATCAGTCGCTCGTAGGCCTCCGGCGACTGCGACATGAAGGACGTGCCGTACAGGAACTCCATGTTGACCGGCCGGATCCGCATGCGGCTGCCGGGGATCTTCGCGCCGAGCGAGAGCGACACGCCTTCGTTGGGCTGCATGGTCAGGATGAGCTGGTTGGGACGCACGCCGACCGAGCCGTCGTGCTGGAAGGCGAGATGCGGCACCGGCTTGAGCGTGATCGCGATCTCGGTCATCTTGCGCGCCAGCCGCTTGCCGGTCCGCAGGTAGAACGGGACGCCGGCCCAGCGCCAGTTGTCGATCTCCAGGCGCAGCGCCGCGTAGGTCTCGGTGTTGGAGTCGGGCGGCACGCCCTCCTCCTGGAGGTAGCCCGGCACCGTGTCGCCGCCGACCGTGCCCGGCCCGTACTGCGCGCGGACCGCGACGTCGTCGACGGTCTCCGGGGTCGGCTTGATGACCGAGCGCAGGACCTTGACCTTCTCGTCGCGGATCTCGTCGGCCTCGAAGTGCACCGGCGGCTCCATCGCCACGTGGCACATCAGCTGGAGCATGTGGTTCTGCACCAGGTCGCGCAGCGCGCCCGCGTTGTCGTAGTAGCCGGCGCGCGTGCCGATGCCGATGTCCTCGGCGGCGGTGATCTCGACGCGATCGATGTAGTTGCGGTTCCACACCGGCTCGAAGAGGCCGTTGGCGAACCGGAACGCGAGGACGTTCTGGACGGTCTCCTTGCCGAGGTAGTGGTCGATGCGGAAGACCTGCTTCTCGTCGAAGACCGACAGCACGTGGCGGTTGAGCTGCCGCGCCTCGGCCAGCGTCGTGCCGAACGGCTTCTCGATGACCGCGCGCACCTCGGCGCCCGGGTGGTGGGTCAGCCCGTGCTCGCCGAGCTGCCCGACGATGACCGGGAAGAACTCCGGAGCGGTCGACAGGTAGAACGCGCGGTTCAGCGGCTGGCCGGCGGCCTCGTCGAAGGCGTCGAGCGCCTCCCTGAGGCGGTCGTAGACCGTGTTGTCGTCGAAGCTGCCCGAGATGTAGCGGACGTTGGACAGCAGCTCCTCGAGCACCGTCTCGTCGGGCTCGCGGCGGCTGAACTGGCGGATCGCGTCGGCGGCCTGCTTTGCGTACTCCGCGTCGGGGAGGTCGCTGCGCGAGCTGCCGATCAGGTTGAAGCGCTCGGGCAGCGCGCCCTCGTGGGCGAGGTTGTAGATCGCCGGCAGCAGCTTGCGCCGGGCCAGGTCGCCCGTCGCCCCGAAGATGACCAGCGTCGTGGGGTGGACCGGAAGCCGCTCCAGCCCCGCGACGAGCGGGTTGTCCGGCGCCTCCTGCAGCGGGCCGATCGTCACCCGTCCGCCCTTCGCTGCACCGCGTGGCCGCCGAACTGCGCCCGCAGCGCCGCGTTGACCTTCGCGGCGAAGTCGCCGCGCGTCTGCGTGTTGTAGCGCTCGAAGAGCGCGGCGGTGATGACCGGCATCGGGATCCGCCTCTCGACGGCCTCCTCGACCGTCCAGCGGCCCTCGCCGGACTCGGCGACGATCGGCTCGAGCGCCTCGAGCCGGTTGCCCTCCTGCTCGAAGGCCAGCGCCGCGAGCTCGCAGAGCCACGAGCGCACGACCGAGCCGTTCATCCAGAGGTGGGCGATCTTGGCGTTGTCGAGCTCGTACTCGGAGGAGTCGAAGAGCCCGAAGCCCTCGGCGTAGGCCTGCATCATCCCGTACTCGATGCCGTTGTGCACCATCTTGACGTAGTGGCCGGCGCCGGTCGGGCCCATGTGGCCCCAGCCGGGACCGTGCTCGCCGGGCGGCGGGGCCAGGATGTCGAAGAACGGCGCGAGCCGCTCGACGGCGCGGTCGGGCCCGCCGACCATCATGCAGTAGCCGACCTCCAGGCCCCACACGCCGCCGCTGGTGCCGACGTCGACGTAGTTGATGCCCTGCTTCTTGAGGATCGCGGCGCGGGCCTTGTCGTCGGTCCACTTCGAGTTGCCGCCGTCGACGATGGTGTCGTCCTTGTCGAGCAGCTTGGCGAGCTTGTCCACCGTGTCCTGGGTGGCGTCGCCGGCGGGCACCATGATCCAGATCGTGCGCGGGGCGTCGAGCTTCTTGACGAGGTCGGCCAGCGAGCGCGCCCCGACGGCGCCGAGCTTGCCGGCGGCGGCGATGTTCTCCTCGTGGTGGTCGTAGGCGACCACGTCGTGGTCGGAGTCGCGCTTGATCCGGGCGACCATGTTGCCGCCCATCCGGCCGAGGCCGACGAAGCCGATCTGCGCCATGGGTTAGAGGTTCTCCTTGATGGTGCGCAGCGCCGCGACGGGGTCGCCGCGGAGCGCGAGGCGCTCCGCCGGCAGGCCCAGGTCGCGCAGGACGAGCAGGTCGCCGTCCGCCTGCGCGCGCTTGAGGGTCTCGAAGGTGTAGGACTCGCCGGGGACCGGCACGTCCTCGTCGGCCTCGTGCAGGAGCTGCAGGAAGCGACCGACCGGGGGACCGCCCTTGTGCAGCTGGCCGGTGGAGTGCAGGTAGCGCGGGCCGTAGCCGAAGGTCGTGGCCATGGTGGTGCGGTCGCGGATCATCCCGCGCAGGCTCGCGACCTCGTCGTCGAACTCCTCGCTCGGCGCGAGGTAGCCCTGGATCGCGACGTAGCAGGGCGGCCCGGCGTTCAGCAGCGCCTTCAGCGCCGCGGCGTCGGCCTCGGGGATGTCCGGCGGCGTGTCGAGCGCCAGGACCTCCTTGGTCTTGTCCTTGGCCGCCTGCACGTTGGGCTGGTCGAACGGGTTGATCTGCAGCGTCCAGCCGGCGACCGCGGTGGCGAACTCCCACAGCAGCATGATCCGGCCGAGGTCGCGCGCGCCGTGGGCGACGATCGTGATCACCGGCTGCCCGGCGTCGATCAGCCGGGCGGCGACGTCGTCGGAATCGGCCCCACCCGCCCGCTGCTCGTCGTGCAGGTGGACGAAGACGCGGTCGTTGCCGTAGGCCTCGGGCGCGCCGAGCGGCTCGTCGGCGACCGGCAGGATCCCGCGGCCGTGCTTGCCGGTGGACTCGGCGATCAGCTGCTCGACCCAGAGCCCGAAGCTCTCGATCGGCGGGTCGACGATGAAGGTCAGCTTGTCGCGGCCCTGGTAGGAGAGCTCGCCGAGCGCGCAGCCGAGCCAGAGGCCCGGGTTCTGCGCGGGGTCGGCCGCCTGCAGCGCGGGCTCGAGATCGTGGGCGCCCTGCAGCAGCGCGCGCAGATCGGCGCCCAGCAGCGCGGCCGGGACGATCCCGAAGTACGACAGCGCGCTGTAGCGGCCGCCGATGTTGGGGTCGTTGACGAAGACGCGCCGGAAGCCGCGGTCGTAGCCGAGCTGCTCCAGCGACGTGCCGGGATCGGTCACGGCGACGAACTGCTCGCCCCGGCCGCCGGTCCGCTCCCAGAAGTGGTGGAAGGCCGACAGCGTCTCGATCGTGCCGCCCGACTTCGAGGACACGACGAACAGCGCGGTGTCGAGGTCGATGGCCGCCTCGGCGTCGCGCACCGCGTCGGCGTCGGTCGAGTCGAGGACGTGGACGATGAGGCCGTCGCCGTGGGTGCCGAAGGAGCGGCGGAACACCTCGGGCGCCAGCGACGAGCCGCCCATGCCGAGGACGACGGCTTCGCGCAGCCCGTCGGCGTGGGCCTGGCGGGCGAAGGCGGTGAGGTCGTCGACCTCGGCCAGCAGGCGGTCGTGGACGTCGAGCCACCCGAGGCGGTTGCTGACCTCGGGCTGCCCCGCCGGGCCCCACAGCGTGTCGTCGCGGGCCCAGATCCGCTCGGCGACGCGATCGTTCGCGGCGCGCTCCAGGCGCGCCGCGATCGTCGGCTCGAAGGGCGCGGGCACCGCGGCGGCGAGGCCCGCCGCTGTGGTGCTCACGCCACGGCCTTGCGCTTGGACTCGATGCCTTCCAGCAGCTTCTCCATCGGCGTGACGAACGCGTCGACGCCTTCCCGCAGGAGCTGGTCGGTCACGTCGTCGAGGTCGATCCCGGCCTCGGCCAGGGCCTTCAGGTCGGGCGTCGGGTCGAGGTCGACGCGCGGCTCGGTGGCCTCGCTGTGGTCGGCCGCGGCCTCCAGCGTCGCCATCGGCATCGTGTTGACCGTCTCGGGCCCGGCCAGCTCGTCCACGTACATGGTGTCCTTGTACCTGGGGTTCTTGACGCCGGTGGAGGCCCACAGCGGGCGCTGGACCGGTGCGCCGGCGTCGCGCAGGGCGGCGAAGCGGTCGCCGTGGAAGGTGCGCTTGAACGACTGGTACGCGGCGCGGGCGTTGGCGACGCCGGCCTTGCCGTAGAGCTCCTCGGGGCCGCCGAGCTGCTCCAGGCGCTTGTCGACCTCGGTGTCGACGCGCGAGACGAAGAACGACGCCACCGAGTGGATGTCGAGCGACTTGCCCTCGGCCTGGCGGCGCTCCATGCCCGCCAGGAACGCGTCGACGACCCGCTCGTACTGGCCGACCTTGAAGAGCAGCGTCACGTTGACGTTGATGCCCTCGTAGATCGCCTCGGTGATCGCCGGCAGGCCCTCGTCGGTGCCCGGGATCTTGATCATCAGGTTGAGGCGGTCGACGCGGCCCCAGTACTCCCGGGCCTGGGCGATGGTCTTGCCGGTGTCGAACGCGAGGTCCGGGTCGACCTCGAGCGAGACGTAGCCGTCGTAGCCGCTGGTCTCGTCGTAGACCGAGCGCAGGACGTCGGCGGCCTCCTGCACGTCCTGGATGGCGATCGCCTGGTAGATCGAGCGGGCGTCGGCGGTGGGCGGGCCCGAATCCACCAGCTTGGCGATCTGGTCGTCGTACTCGTCGGCGCCCAGGATCGCCTTCTCGAAGATCGCCGGGTTCGAGGTCATGCCGCGCAGGCAGTCCTCCTCGACCAGCTTGCGCAACTCGCCGTCCTGGATCAGCGATCGGCGGATCTGATCCAGCCAGATGCTCGTGCCGAGGGCGGTGAGGCGCGCGAGGCGCTCGTTGACTTGTGCTGCGTTGCTCATGGGTGTTGCCTCCTTGGTCACCATCGATCCTACGACCGCACGACCCGAGGCAATCCCCATTTCACGAGTTGAGCACCTCCTGACTCGCCAGGAGGGCTGCTCCGCGGACCCCGGCCTTCGGTCCGTAGCGGGCGAGACGGATCTCGGTGCGGGTACCCACGCCGGGCAGCACGAACCGGCGGGCGACCGCGCGCGCCGGCTCCAGCAGCAGCTCGCCGGCGGCCGAGACGCCGCCGCCGATGACGATCTGCTCGGGGTCGAACACGTTGATCGCGTTGGCGATCCCGACCCCGAGGCGCTCGCCGAGGATGTGGATGGCCTCCAGGGCGGCGGCGTCGCCGGCGCGGGCGGCCGTCACCACGGCGGGACCGTCGACGAACCCGCGGTCGCGCCCGAGGGCGTCGAGCGCCCGGCCCGCGGCGAGCCGCTCCAGCGACCCGGGCTGCGGCGCCTCGTCGGAGTGCGGCGGTCCGCCGTCGGCGAGATCGGCGCCGATGAGCTGGTGCCCGAGCTCGGCGGCGCCGCCCGTGGCGCCGCGGTAGATGCGGCCGCCGATGACGATCCCGCCGCCGACGCCGGTGCCGATCGTGAACAGCACGAGGCTCTGGGCGATCGGGTGCAGCGCGTCGTCGTGGGCCTCGGCCAGCGCGGCGACCGTCGCGTCGTTGTCGACGAAGACCGGCCTGCGCAGCCGCTCGGTGAGGATCCGGCGCAGCGGCACGTCCTGCAGGGGGACGTTGACGGAGTGGCGCGCCATCCCGGTCGCGAAGTCGACGACCGACGGCACGCCGATGCCGACCGCGTCGGCCGGCCCGGCCTCCTCGATCAGGGCCGCGAGCTGGTCGATCAGGCCCTGCGAGCTGGAGAGCACGGTCGGGCGCAGCGTCGGCTCCGACAGCTGTGAGCCCTCCAAGACCGCGACGGACACCTTCGTCCCGCCGACGTCCACGCCGATGAATCGCTGCGCCATCAGATTCGAGTCCCTGTCTCCCGCGGCAACCGGCCCCGTCACCTCGTTGGCGTCCGACACTCGCGGAGGTTGCCCGCGCACCATTACACGCCGGGCGACCCGCCCGCGTGCAGGCTATTGTCGCGGGCCATGCGGTCCACGCCCGACGCCGACGACCAGGAGCTGGTCGAGCGTGCGCGGGCGGGCGACGAGGACGCCTACGCCACGCTGGTGCGCCGTCACTCGCCCGCGATGATGCGCCTGGCGCGCATGTACGTGCCCACCGCGGCGCTCGCCGAGGACGTCGTCCAGGAGGCGTGGATCGCGGTCCTGAGGGGGCTGGAGCGCTTCGAGGGCCGGTCGTCGTTCAAGACCTGGCTGTTCCGGATCCTCGTCAACCGGGCCAAGACGCGCGGCGTCCGCGAGCACCGCTCGATCCCGTTCGCGTCGCTCGGCGCCGGTGGCGAGGCGGGCGAGGACGGCGACGACGGTCCGACGGTCGACCCGGCGCGCTTCGCCGCCGACGGCGCGTGGACGACCGCGCCGCGCAGCTGGGAGGACGATCCGGAGCTGGCGCTCGACTCCAAGGAGGCGCGGCGGGTCGTGCTGGAGGCCATCGAAACGCTGCCCGAGCGCCAGAAGATCGTCATCACGATGCGCGACATCGACGGGCTGTCCTCCGACGAGGTGCGAAACGCCCTGGACCTCACCGAGACCAACCAGCGGGTCCTCCTGCACCGCGCTCGGGCGAAGGTGCGCACGGCCCTCGAGAACTGGATCGACGCATGACCCCCCGACGATGGCTTCCCTGGCGCACCCGACCGGCGGCCCACCGGCCCGGCGGCCTGGCGTGCGTGGAGCTGGTCGAGCTCGTCACCGAGTATCTCGAGGGCGCGCTGGACGAACGCGACCGGTCCCGGTTCGAGGTGCACGTCGCCGGCTGCGACTTCTGCGGCGCCTATGTGGAGCAGATGCGCATCACCGTGCGCCTCGCGGGACACATCGAGCCCGATGAGCTGGATCCCGAGGTGGAGCGCGGGCTGCTGGACGCGTTCCGCGCATGGAAGGCCGGTGGTGCATGAGCGATCGTCGTGAGGTCGACGTCGTCGTCGTGGGGGCGGGGCCGTCGGGCGAGGTGATCGCCGGCCGGCTGGCCGAGCGCGACCTGGCCGTCGCGCTCGTCGAGGATCGCCTGGTGGGCGGCGAGTGCTCGTACTGGGCGTGCATGCCGTCCAAGGCGCTGCTGCGCCCGGCGCAGGCGCTCGCCGAGGCGCGCCGCGTCCCCGGCGCCGCCGAGGCGGTCACCGGGGAGCTCGACGTCCACGCCGCGCTGGCGCGCCGCGACGACGTGATCCACCACCTCGACGACGGCGCGCAACTGCCCTGGCTGGACGAGCGCGGCGTCCTGCTCGTGCGCGGGCACGGCCACCTCGCCGGCGAGCGGACCGTCCACGTCGGCGACACGGAGCTCGTCGCGCGCCGCGCGGTCGTCGTCGCCGTGGGCACCGCGCCGATGATCCCGCCCGTGCCCGGGCTGGCGGAGGCGCAGCCGTGGACCAACCGCGAGGGCACGACCACCGAGACGCTGCCGGGATCGCTCGTCGTCATGGGCGGTGGACCGGTGGGCGTCGAGCTGGCGCAGGCGTTCGCGACGCTCGGCGTGGAGGTCACGCTGCTGGAGCGCGAGGGCCGGCTGCTGGAGCGCGAGGAGGCGTTCGCCGGCGAGCAGGTCGCCGAGGGGCTGGAGGCGGCGGGCGTGCGGGTGCTCGTCGACGTCCAGGCCACGGGCGTGCGCCGCGGCGAGGACGGCCGCGTGGCCGTCGAGACCGAGGGCGCCGGGACGCTGGAGGCCGACGAGATCCTCGTCGCCTCGGGCCGCCGGCAGGTGACCGACACGCTGGGCCTGGAGTCGATCGGCCTGGACGCCGGCTCGCCGCCGAAGCCGATCGAGGTCGGCGACGACCTGCGCGTGGCCGGCCACGAGTGGCTCTACGTCGTCGGCGACGCCAACGGCAGGTCGCTGCTGACGCACGAGGGCAAGCACCAGGCGCGGATCGCCGCCGACGTCATCTGCGGGCGGGGCGGGCGGATCCGGGGCGGCCTGCCGCCGCGCGTCACGTTCACCGAGCCGCAGGTGGCGGCCGTCGGGCATACGCTCGACAGCGCGCAGAAGGCCGGGCTGAACGTCCGCGCCGTCGACGTCGACACGCAGAGCACCGCCGGCGCCAGCTTCCACGGCAAGGGCACCGACGGCACCTCGCGCATCGTGGTCGACGAGGACCGGCGCGTGATCGTCGGCGCCACGTTCGTCGGCTCCGAGGTGGCCGAGTGGCTCCACGCCGCCACGATCGCGGTCGTCGCCGAGGTGTCGCTGGACGACCTGTCGCACGCGGTCCCGGCGTTCCCCACGCGCAGCGAGGTGTGGCTCAAGCTCCTGCAGGCCTACGGGCTGTAGGGGTGCCGTAGGCGGCCAACGAGGCCGAGGCCCACGACGGCCAGCCGTCGCCGCCGGAGGTGGGTCCCCAGTCGCGATAGCGACACGGTCTCCTAGGGTGCCGTAGGCGGCCAACGAGGCCGAGGCCCACGACGGCCAGCCGTCGCCGCCGGAGGTGGGTCCCCGCCCGACCCACGCGGCGGCGCGACGGCGGGCCCGGATAGGGTCCGCCGTCCCCGCATGAAGATCGCCTTCCTCGTCCCGGCCTACAACGAGGCCGCCACCATCGGCGAGCTCCTGACGCGCATCGACGCGCTGGGGATCGAGCGCCAGATCGTCGTCGTCGACGACGGGTCAAGCGACGGGACCGCGGCCATCGTGGAGGCCTACGCGGCCGCGCACGAGGGCGTCGTGCTGCTGCGCCAGGAGAACCGGGGCAAGGGCGCCGCGCTGCGTCACGGCATCCCCTACCTCGACGCCGACGTCACGGTCATCCAGGACGCCGACCTCGAGTACGACCCGGCCGAGGTGCCGCACCTCGTCGATCCGATCGAGCGGGGGACGGCCGACGTCGTCTACGGCTCGCGCCTGTCGGGCGGCCGCGCCCAGCGGGCCTACATGTTCTGGCACCTGATGGGCAACCGCTTCCTGTCGCTGCTGACCGGCGTGCTGTTCAACACCACGCTGTCGGACATGGAGACGGGCTACAAGGCGTTTCGCACCGACGTGCTGAAGAGCCTGCCGCTCACCGAGGACCAGTTCGGGATCGAGCCCGAGATCACCGGCTGGGTCTGCCGCCGGCGGCTGCGCATCTACGAGGTGCCCATCTCCTATTACGGGCGCACCTACGACGAGGGCAAGAACATCACCTGGCGCGACGGCTTCCGCGCCGTGTGGGTGCTGCTGCGCGTGCGGTTCGCCCGGGCACGCTAGGCCGTCGGCGGGCTGGGCGGTCGAGGCGCTGGGCCGTCGAGGGACGACTGAACCACCGCGGGCGTGGTTGAGTCGTCCCTCGACGTCCGGTACCGTGCGTCGCGCATGCAGCAGGTTCTTCGAGTAGCGATCGCCAGCGCCCCTTAGCGGCCCGCCGACAGCGGGTCCGGCGGCTGGCCGACCCCGCTCGCACTCGATCTCCGGAGATACCTGATGTCCATGCCGTCGCTCGCCGACGACCTGCGGACCGCGCCGACCACGATCCGGCCGTTCCGCCCCGATCCGCTGAAGCCCGCAGCGCTGAGGCGCGCTGCCGAGCGCGCGCACCTCGCCGCCTGGCGGCTGCTGATCGTCACCGATCCCGCCGCGCGGCTCGCGATCCGCGACGCGCACCTGCCGCACTGGCACGCGCACCTCGTGCAGAGCGGGGGCGCGCGGATCCTCGCCGCCGACGCCCCGGCGCTGACCGCGCGCCAGCTCCGCGCCGCCGACGCGTTCGCCCACGCGCTGCACGAGGTGCCGGTCCACGTCGTCGTCCTGGCGCGGCGCGGGGGCGCGCTGCGGGCCGCGGCGCTCGGCGACCTGGCCGACGCGCTGCGCGCCGAGGGGCTGGACGCCGCGCCCGTCCCGTTCGCCACGCGAGCCGAGCCGGACCTCCGGGCACTGCTCGATCTGCCCGACGAGCTGCTGGTCGCCGGCGTCCTCGTCGCGAGGCCCCAGCGCTGATGTCCGTCCCGCAGATCTCCACCGCCCCGCCGCCGGCCGCGGCCCGGCTGCGCGACGTCGCCAGCTCGCCGGTGCGCGAGATCCTGGCGCTGACCCAGCGCCCGGGCGTGATCTCGTTCGCCGGCGGCCTGCCCGCGCCCGAGCTGTTCGACGCGCCCGGCCTGCGGACCGCGTTCGCCGCCGCGCTGGCCGACGACCGCTTCGGCCGCACGCTGCAGTACTCGACGACCGAGGGCGACCCTGCGCTGCGCGCGGCGATCGCCCAGCGGCTCGGCTCCCGCGGGCTGCCGACCGGCGCCGACGACGTCCTGGTCACGAGCGGCTCGCAGCAGGCGCTGACGCTCATCGCCGCCGTCCTGATCGAGCCGGGCGACACGGTGCTCGTCGAGGAGCCGTCCTACCTGGCGGCGCTGCAGTGCTTCCAGATGGCCGGCGCGCGCGTCGTCCCGATTCCCTGCGACGACGACGGCCTGGACCCCGAGGCGCTGCCCGCGCTGGTGCGCCGCGAGCGCCCGAAGCTGCTCTACACGGTGCCGACCTTCCACAACCCGACGGGTCGCACCCTGCCGCTCGAGCGCCGCCGCGCCCTCGCGCAGGCCGCCGCGCGCCTCGGCCTCTGGATCGTCGAGGACGACCCGTACGGCGAGCTGCGCTACCGCGGCGAGCCCGTCGCGCCCGTCGCGTCGCTGCCCGGCGCGGAGGACCGCACGATCGCGCTGTCGACGCTCTCCAAGGTGCTCGTCCCCGGCCTGCGCATCGGCTGGCTCCGGGCGCCCGCCGCGCTGCGCCGCGCGCTGGTCGTCGCCAAGCAGGCGGCCGACCTCCACACGTCGACGATCGACCAGGCCGCCGCGGCCCACTGGCTGGCGCACTGCGACCTCGACGCGCACGTCGCCGGCCTGCGCGCGGCCTACGGCCCGCGGCGCGACGCGCTCGTCGACGGCCTGCCCGAGACGCTCCCCGAGGGGTCGCGCTGGACGCGCCCCGACGGCGGCATGTTCGTGTGGGTCCGGCTGCCCGACGGCTGGGACGCCGACGCGCTGCTGGCCGCCGCGCTGGAGCGCGAGGTCGCCTTCGTTCCCGGCTGGCCCTTCTTCCCGGCCGCGGCGGACCGGGCGACCCTGCGCCTCTCGTTCACCACCCACACGGTCGCCGAGATCGGCACCGGGCTCGGTCGGCTGCGCGCGGCCGTGGACAGCATCCGCTGAGTCCGCCACCCTTGCGGGCAGATGGAATCGCTGGAAGGCATCGCCGAGGCCGACGCGCACCTGGGACGACCGGTCCCGCTGCCCCGCGTCGCCCTGCCGCTGACGCGGTGGGTCGACGTCTGCGCGGTCGGGCCCCGGGCCGTCGAGGTGTCGTGGAACCTCGACGACACGCGGGCCGACCAGCCCGGTCGCGTCGCGCTCTACGCGGGCGCGCAGCCGCCGCCGGAGCGACTGCTGGACGACGCGACCGTGGCCGCGCCGGTGGCCGAGGGCGTCGTGCATCGCGAGGCCCCGCTGGGCGACGCGCAGCCGTCGCTGCGCCCGGTCCACGAGCTGCGCTGGCAGCTCGACGGCCTGCATCTGCGCCTGACCGCGCAGGGCCCGTGGGCGATCGCCGCGCTGGTCGACATCGCGCGCAGCGTGTCCTGAGCGGGCGCTCGGCGGCACGCACCACCGCATCCGCCGAGCCGGGTCCATAGGCTCCCGCCCATGTCGCAGAACGGAAACGGACCCGACCGCAACCTCGCCCTCGAGCTCGTCCGCACCACGGAGGCCGCCGCGCTGGCGGCCGCCCGCATGGTCGGCCGCGGCGACAAGATCGGCGCCGACCAGGCCGCGGTGGACGCCATGCGCCTCGTGCTCGGCACGGTCAGCATGGACGGCACCGTCGTCATCGGCGAGGGCGAGAAGGACGAGGCCCCGATGCTCTACAACGGCGAGCGCATCGGCGACGGCTCTCCGCCCGAGGTCGACATCGCCGTCGACCCGCTGGAGGGCACGACGCTGGCCGCCAAGGGCATGCCGAGCGCGCTGGCCGTCATCGCGCTGTCGGAGCGCGGGACGATGTTCAACCCGGGTCCGATCGTCTACATGGAGAAGCTCGCCGGTGCCGACGACATCGCCGACCTGCTCGACCTCGACCGTCCGCTGACCAAGACCATCGAGTTGGTCGCCGAGCGCCGCGGCGTCGAGATCGGCGACATCATGATCGTGTCGCTGGAGCGGCCGCGCCACGACAAGGTGCTCGACGAGGTCCGCGCGATCGGCGCGCGCGTCCGCCTCATCCAGCACGGCGACGTCAGCGCGGCGATGCTCGCCGTCAGCGACCGCTCGCCGGTCGACCTGCTGTGGGGCATCGGCGGCACGCCGGAGGGCGTCATCTCCGCGGCGGCCATCAAGTCGCTGGGCGGCGGCCTCGTCGGCAAGCTCTGGCCGCGCGACGACGCCGAGCGGCAGGCGGCGATCGACGAAGGCTACGACCTCGGCCGCCAGCTCACCCAGGACGACCTGGTCAAGGGCGACGACTGCTTCTTCGCCGCCACCGGCGTCACCGACGGCGACGTGCTGCAGGGCGTGCGCTACCAGGGAGCCCGGAGCGCGACGACCGAGTCGCTGGTCATGCGCTCCCGCTCCGGCACGGTGCGTCGCATCCACGCCCGCCACGACCGCGCGAAGCTGCGCGCGCTCGTGTCCGGCCGGTACGGCTGAGGGGCGAACATCGCCCCGGGGGCGAACACCCGCGGCCTCGCGGACCCTAGGCGCTCTTCTCGCGTTCCCGCACCGGCGCGGGCGTGTCCTCGCCCTTGGGCACGCGGTACCGGCCGGTCACCGACTGCTCGAGGTCGCGGTGAGCCAGGCGGCGCAGGAACCCGTGGGTCACGATGACGTGGATCCGCGACTGCGTGTTGGTGTACAGGAACCGGCCGAGCCGCGACGCGATCGCCGGGTAGAAGTTGGCGACCTCGACCTCGACGTGGATGTGCGCCTGGTCGGGGTCGTCGCGGTCGCGCCGCACGTCGATCTCCAGATAGCCGTCGCCCTTGCGGCCCGACGGCGCCACGAGCAGGCCCTTCTCGATCCGCCAGCGCACGATGCCGCGGTCGGCCTCGGTCTCGTACTCCGGCGCCCGGAAGGTCAGCAGCTTCAGCGGCTTGAACAGCAGGCTGACGTAGCGCTCGCCCTCCGTGTAGTACACGCGGATCAGGCCGCCCGTCACGCGCGTCAGGTACGCCCAGTAGGTGCGGGCGAGGCGCTCGAGCGTCTCGGTGGTCCACAGCTCGTCGCAGAGCTGCCTGGGCAGCACGATGTCGGCGCCCTGGATCGAGCGGACCGCGCCGTCGGCGTCGATCTTGGTGTCGTCGGTCGGCGTGCGCACCGTGACGCCGTCGATCCGCCGCGAGCCGGCCAGCAGCCGGCGGGCTGTCGCGAAGAGCCCCGCGGCGATCAGGACCACGGCGGAGAGGATGGCCAAGGGCACCATCATCGATTGACCAACCTTACGCGGCGAGCGCTGCCCGCACGGCGTCGTCGAACCCCAGCGGGCGGTCGTTGAGGCCGCTCGGCGGCGGCTCGCGGACGACGGTCTCGGCGCTGAGCCCCTCGACGAGCGGCTTGACCAGGCCGAGCTCGACGGGCGTGATCAGCGCGACCCAGTAGGACGACAGGCGCGGGGTGAAGAGCGGGACGCCGAGCAGCAGCGGCTGGCGGCGACCCTCGACGGCGGCGAAGCGGCGCAGCATCTCGCGGTAGGTCAGCACGTCGGCGCCGCCGAGCTGGACCTCCTCGGGCGCGTTCGCGCGGTCCGCCAGCGCGGCGAGCGTGCCGACGACGTCGTCGATCGCCACCGGCTGGCTGCGCGTCTCCAGCCACTTCGGCGTGATCATCACCGGCAGGCGCTGCACGAGGCCGCGGAGCATCTGGAACGACACGCTGCCGGCTCCGACGATCATCGCCGCGCGCACGTAGACCAGCTCCGGCACCCGCGCGCGCAGCACGCCGGCGACCTCGTGGCGGCTGCGCAGGTGCTCGGACGCGCCGTCGTCGCCGCCCTCCAGGCCGCCGAGGTACACCGTGCGCGCCACGCCCCCACGGCGCACCGCGTCGCCGAAGTTCGCCGCCCCACGACGGTCGCGCTGCGCGAAGTCGTCCTCGCTGCCGCCCATGGAGTGCACGAGGTAGTAGGCGACGTCGGCGCCGTCCAGCGCCTCCGCGAGCCCCGTGCCCTCCAGCACGTCGCCCGCGACCATCTGCGCGCCGGCGGGCAGGTCGGCGCCGTCTGGGTCGCGCACGACGCAGCGCACCTCGTGGCCGGCGTCGAGCAGTCGCGGGAGCAGCTGGCCGCCGACGTAGCCGGTGGCGCCGGTCAGCACGATGGTCTGGCGGGGTCGGTGAGCGTCCATGTGACGGCTACGCGCGCCGGGCCATCGGCGATGAACCCGGGGGCTGGTCGGAAGACGTACCCGTCCGGCACCGAGGAACACTCAACGGCGTGTTGAACCATGCTTCACGATGTTGCTCAAGGACATGACCACCGACCTGGCCATCAAGGACGTCGCGGAGCGCACCGGCATAGCGCCCGGCACGATCCGCATGTGGGAGCAGCGCTACGGCTTCCCGGCGCCCGCGCGCACGCCGTCGGGCTACCGCCGCTACTCCGAGGACGACGTCGACGCGCTGCGCAAGGTGGTCGCGCTGCGCCAGCGCGGGCTGTCGGTTTCGGCCGCGATCGAGCGCGCGCAGGATGGCGCCGGCGGTCCGTCGGACCATCCGTCGATCTACGCCGCGGTGGCCGCCACCGACGTCGGCGCCCGGCCGCACCTGCTGCGCAAGTCCACGCTGATCGCGCTGTCGAAGGCGATCGAGCACGAGGCGCTGGCGCTGGCCGCCGCGCCGATCGTCTTCGCCGCGTTCCAGCAGGAGCGGTTCTACCGCCACGTCGAGCCCCGCTACCGCCGGCTTGCGCTGCACGCCGACGCGGCCGCCGTCTTCGCCGACTTCCCCGCCGGCGTCCGCCATCCGGCCGGCGCGCCCTCCGAGATCCCGATCGGCTCCGACGACGCGCTCGGCAACGAGTGGGCCGTGATCGTCGACGCGCCCGGCTACGCCGCGTGCCTGCTGGCCTGGGAGCAGCCCGGCGTCACCGAGCCCGGCGGGCCCGACGACCGCGACCGCCGCTTCGAGGCGATCTGGACGATCGATCCGCAGGCCACGCGCCGCGCCGCGCAGGTCGCCGCGCGGCTGGCCGGCCGCGCCGACCCGGCCTACGGCAAGCGCCTGCAGGAGCTGCTGGACGAGCGCCCGCTGGCGCTCGAGACGCCCGCGCCCGCGCTCACCGCGCTGACCACGCGCATGGTCGCCTACCTCGAAGCGGCAGGCTAGGAACGTCTTTCAGACGGGCTCGAGCACGACCTCGGTCCCCGCGGGCAGCGCGCCGTCGCCGCGGGGGATGAGCGCCAGCCCGTCGGCGCCGAGCAGCGACGACAGCACGTGCGAGTCCTGCGGGCCGGTCGGCTCGACGCGGCCGTCGGGCGTGTGGCGCACGCGCACCATCTCGTCGCGGTCGGGGTGGCGGCCGACGGCGACGGCGAGCGGCGCGGAGGTGCGCGGGACGGTCGGGTCGGCGCCCGCCAGCCGGGCGAGCGCCGGGCGCCCGAACAGCAGGAACGTCACGTACGCGCTGACCGGGTTGCCGGGGAGGCCGAGGACGAGCTTGCCGTCGCGCACGCCGAGCCAGGTCGGCTTGCCCGGCCGCAGCGCGACGCGCCACAGCAGCTCGCGTACGCCGAGGTCGGTCAGCGCCTGCTTGACGTGGTCGTGCGCGCCGACCGAGACGCCGCCGGCGAGGACGAGGACGTCGGCCTCGTCGAGCGCCTGGGCGATCACCGTGCGCGTCGCCTCGGGGTCGTCGACCGCGTGGCCGCGGCCGACGACCTCCGCGCCCGCCCGCGAGGCGAGCGCGGCGAGCATCGGTCCGTTGGAGTCGTGGATCTGCCCGGGCTGCAGCGGCGTGCCGGCCTCCATCAGCTCGTCGCCCGTGGTGACGATCGCGACGCGCGGTCGCGGCGTGACGTGCAGGTTCATCCGGCCGGCCCCGATGGCGACGCCGAGCTCGGCGGGGCCGAGCCGCGTGCCCGAGGCCAGGACCCGCGTGCCCGCCCGCAGGTCGCTGCCCGTCTCGCGCACGTTGCGCCCGGGCGCGACGTCGGCGCCGAGCACGACGTGCTCGCCGTCGAGGTCGATCAGCTCGATCTGCAGAACCGCGTCGGCGCCGGCGGGCAGCGCGGCGCCCGTCGAGATCGCCACGGCCTCGCCCTCGCCGAGCTTGCCTGCGAACGGCGTGCCGGCGCGCGACTCGCCGCCGATCCGCAGGCGGCGCCCGGACGGGCCGGAGCGCATGGCGAAACCGTCCATCGCGGAGTTGGCGAATCCCGGGACGTTGTGCGCGGCGGCCACGTCCTCGGCGAGCAGGAGGCCGAGGGCGTCGGCGACGGGGACGTCGATGGAGGGCAGAGGGCGCGTCGCGGCCAGCAACGTCGCGCGCGCCTCGTCGATGGACGGCAGGGTGGGCACGGCGGCATTGTCCATCCTCCCGTCCGGAGGTCCAGTCTTGGGGCCGCCGGAGGCGGTGACGTCGGACTTCGGTGCCAAGATGCACGAGCCATGGATGGAGCAGGAACCTTCGGTCGCAAGCCGCGACCAGTCGCTGACGCGCCCGCCGTCGACGCCGTCGCGATCGCGAAGGCGTGGCTGCTCGCGCTGGTGGCCGACGCGCCGCTGCAGCAGGCGGGTGCCGTGCCCGCCGCCGAGCTGGCGCGCAGCGGCCCTGCGCTGTGCGGCGCGCTCCTCGCGGCGCTGGGTTCCGACGCCGAGCTGGAGCGCCTCGTGGGCGGTGCCGGCCGCGCCCCGCTCGGCGCTGCGGCGGCCCGCCTGACCGGCGCGCGCACCCCCGCTGCGCTGTCGGCCGGCGTCGAGGCGCTGCGCGCCGCGACGTGGCGCCTGCTCCGCGCCGCGCTGCGCGATCCGGACCCCGCGCTGGTCGCCGACCTCGGCGACCGCCTCGCCTACGTGTGCGCGCGCGTCACCGAGGCCTCGCTCGCCGCACCGGCCACCGACGTCCCGCGCAGCGGCGGCCCGCTGGCCGAGGCGCTCGCGGGCGCGCCGCCCGCGCCGCCGCAGGCGCCGCCGCCCCCGCGGCGCGACGCGCGGCAGGCCGCCCACGACGCCGCGGCGCGCCAGGTCGCCGGCCTGGCGCCCAAGCCACAGCCCTCGGCGCGCGAGCGCGACGTGCGCGACGCCGCGTCCCAGGAGGCGATCGCCGAGGCCATCGAACGCGCCGCCCGCGAGGCCGCGGCGCTCCGCCAGGCCCGGGCTGTGGAGGCGGAGCCGCCCGAGCCGCCCGAGCCGCCCGCGCCGCCGCACGGCGTCGAGCTCGTCGACCTTCCGCCCGCGCTGCCCACCAGCCTCGACCCGCTCACCTCGCTGGCCGAGGAGCTGGCCGCCGCGCCGCCGACCGGCGTGAGCGGCGTGCCCGACTCCGCCTTCGCCCCCGCCGCCGACACGCCCGCGGTCACGCGGCGGCGCGTCGACACGAGCTGGGACGAGCTGGCCGAGGCCGGGCCGCCCTGGCTGGGCGCCATCAGCCGCCGCCTGGCACGGCGCGAGGACGACGGCCTGCCGTTCGCGGTGCTCGTCGTCGAGGTCGACGACCTCGACCGTCTGCTCGCCTCGCAGACCGGCCGCGAGGTCGCCGTCGCCCTCGAGGACGCCGAGCGCGCGCTCACCGCCGAGCTCGCACCGGCCGACCTGATCGTGCGGGAGCGCCTCGGCCGCTGGTGGCTGACGAGCCCCGATCGCGACCTGGCCGGCGCGCGCGACCTCGGCACGCGGGTCGCCGCGGCGATCGCCCGCGCGCACCTCGGCGGGGCGCCGCTGGCGGCCTCCATCGGCCTCGCGGTCTGCCCGGACGACGGCGACACGCTCGAGTCCCTCGCCGGACGCGCCGACGAGGGCATGTTCGCCGCGCGCGCGGCGGGCGTCCCGCTGGCTTAGGAGACTGTGTCGCTATCGCGACTGGGGACCCACCTCCGGCGGCGACGGCCGGCCGTCGTGGGCCTCGGCCTCGCTGGCCGCCTACGGCACCCCTAGGCCGGGGGCGTGACGGCCCGCACGGCGCCGATCGTGGTGCTCGCCACCACGCCGAGCGCCTTGGCGGTCGCCGCGGTCAGGTCGTAGCTCGTGCCTTTGCGAAACGGGCCGCGGTCGACGACCGGGACGGTCACCGTGCGGCCGTCGTTGTACAGCTCGACCATCGTGCCGCAGGGCAGCGTCTTGTTCGCGACGCCCAGCAGCGCGCGGGTCAGCTTGCGCCCGCAGGCGGTCTTCTTGCCGTAGAAGCCGGGGCCGTACCAGGTGACCTTGGCGCCGTGGTAGACGGTGATCGCGCGACCTTCGGTGCCGGCGGCGGTGCTGGCCGCGGCGGTCGCGCCCTGGCCGCCGGGCACGGCGCGCACCGTGGTGCGGCCCGCGTGGTCGGTGCGCCAGACGGCGTCGTAGGAGCCGTCGGCGCCGACCGTCGCGGTGGCGACGGCGACCCAGCCCGCGGTGGCGTCGAGGCGCTGCACCAGCACGGGGTCGCCGGGATGCGAGCCCGCGAGCGCCCCGTGCAGCTGCACGACGGTCCCGACGATCTCGCCCAGCGGGGCGGCGAGCGTCGAGCCGTCGGCGAAGACGGTCGGGGCGGTGGGATCGTCGTAGCTCAGGCCGCCGGGGGCGGCGTCGGCGCTCGCGACGGCGGGAACAGCAAGGGCGAGCGCGACGCCGAGAGCGGCGCCCAGCTTCACCAGGGGCGTGTAAGGCACGTCGATTTCAGTCCTCATCCAACGGCCTACGAGGTGAGCTGACGGGCTCGCGCCGGATGACGGCGCTACTGGCCGGGTGGCCTGATTCGCCCCGGCGAGTCGCGGCGATCCGCGACTCGCAGTGGTTCCCCCGCTCCGCACGGCCAGAGGTGGCGTGCGGACTCGGCTGACGGCGCGGGAGCATAACAACGCGCAACCACGGACGCGAACCGGCGTTCGGAGGAGATCGCGCTCGTAGCGCGAACGCGCGCGCCTGGCGGAGTGAGGCGCCTTACGGCTTCGGCAGGCGCGACAGCGCCTGGCGGAGCGCCTGGGTGCCGAACGTGAGGCCGATCTGCGCGATCTCGCCGACGCCCTGCACGACGCTGCCGAGCAGCTCGCCGGTGCCCCCACGGCCCGTGTCCTGCGTGGGCGCGGCCCAGCCGGCCGGCGGCGGGGAGGAGGCGGCCTTGGCGCGGGGCGTCGCGGGCGCGGGCGCCGGGTTGGCCGGGGCCGCCGCGGCGGAGGCGACCGACGGACGGCCCTTGGCGCGCGCGGCGGCGGCCGGCTTGCGCTTGGGTGCCGCCGAACCGGCGGCCTTCGCCGTGGCACCGGCCTTCGCCGGGGTGTTGGCGGTGCCCTTGCGCGCCGCGGGTGCCTTGGGCGCCTTCAGCTTCGCCTTCGCGGCCTTCGTCGCCGGGGCGGCGGCCTTGTTCGCGGCGGCCGTCCTGGCCGGCGCCTTCGCCTTCGCGGCGGCGGCGGGCTTCGCCTTCGGCTTCGCGGCGGCCTTCGCCGGCTCCGTCGCGCCGGCGACGGCGCCGCGCTTGGCGCTGCGCCGCGTCGGGCGGGTGCGGGGCAGGCTCGTCAGGACGTCGCGATCGGCGGGGCTCATGCGCGCAATCCTCGCACGCTTCGGCGATCGCCCACGTGTACGGCGGCGTGCAACGGGGCAAGTTCTGCGCTCGTTGACCGTTTGAGAAGAACGGCCCGGCCCTCAGGAGGCAGGCGGCCGTTGCCGATGGATCACGTACCGAAACCCTGAAACGAACGAGGACGCCGGACGTAGTGTCCCTGAAAGGCGTCGCGAAGTGCGGTCGGAGCGCGCCAGCAATGTGACGGCGGTCACACAGCGTTGCTGCCGCCGGAAACAGCGACTACCCTTGAGCCTACGCTCGGACAGGTACGTCGCTATTGCTGACCCGCCTGTGTCTCCGATCCGTCCTCCGCACCCCCGATAACCCCCCTGCCGGCGACGCCACGCCGGCGAACCGAACGGACGTCGATGTCAGTAGTTGAACTGCAGGAACTCGAGGAGATCAAGGGCCTTCTGGCGCGTGGCCAGGTCACCGGCGTACTGACGTTCGCCGAGATCGCCACGGCCGTCTCCGAGCTGGACCTGGACGAGTCCGACGTCGAAGAGCTGCACGGCTACCTGGAGAAGTCCGAGATCGAGCTGGTGGAGGAGATCGACCCCGCGTCGACCGCCGCCAACGAGGTCGAGCGCGCACCCGACAAGCGCACCCGCCGCAAGAAGGCGGCGCTGGACCTGCGCCCGGACATGACGACCGACAGCCTTCAGCTCTTCCTGAAGGACATCGGCAAGGTCCGGCTCCTCACCGCCCAGGAGGAGGTCGACCTCGCCAAGCGCATCGAGCGCGGCGACCTCGATGCCAAGCAGAAGATGGTCGAGTCGAACCTGCGCCTGGTCGTCTCGATCGCCAAGAACTACCGCAACCAGGGCCTGCCGTTCCTGGACCTGATCCAGGAGGGCACCCTCGGCCTGGTGCGCGCCGCGGAGAAGTTCGACTACCGCAAGGGCTTCAAGTTCTCGACGTACGCGACCTGGTGGATCCGCCAGGCGATCGCGCGCGCCCTGGCCGACAAGGCCCGGACGATCCGCATCCCCGTGCACGTGGTCGAGAAGCTCAACAAGATCGGCCGCGCCGAGCGCAAGCTGGTCACCGAGCTGGGCCGCGAGCCCACGGCCGAGGAGATCGCCGACGTCACGGGCATCGACCCGGAGGAGGTTGACTCGATCAAGCGCTCCGCGCAGGCGCCGGTCTCCCTCGAGAAGCCGGTCGGCGACGAGGAGGAGTCCGAGTTCGGCCAGTTCATCGCCGACGAGCGCGCCGAGTCGCCGTACGAGCGGGCCGCCGAGATCCTCACCAAGGAGGCGCTGCGCGAGGCGCTGGAGAACCTCTCCTACCGCGAGCGCCGCGTCCTCGAGCTCCGCTACGGACTGGGCGGGGAGCACCCCCGCACGCTCGACGAGGTTGGTCGCACGTTCAACGTCACGCGCGAGCGCATCCGCCAGATCGAGAACCAGTCGCTCAAGAAGCTGCAGTCCCTCGCGGAGGCCCAGAAGCTCCGCGACGTCGCCTAGCGGCGACCGCGCCCGAACACCTGGACGTCCCGGAAGGCCCCGCACCGCGGGGCCTTCCACGTCAGGCGTGCGGCCTCATCGGTGAGCGCTGCTCGGACGGCGAGCATCCGCATGACGCTCGGCCGCGATCAAGGCACGCAGTCCGCACCTTCGACATGCCGGACGCCGGTAGGAAAGGCGTCCAGGCGCCTTCACCCGGGCGGCGGAGGGGTCGACTACACGAACGTGTCCTTCGATCTCCACCGTGCCCTGGCCAAGCTCATCGAGCTCAACGGCTCGGACCTCCACCTGAAGGTTCCCTCGCAGCCGCTCTGCCGCATCGACGGCGAGCTGGTGCCGATCCCCGGCGCCGAGCCGCTGGCCGCGCAGGACACCGACGCCGCCGCCAAGATGATGCTCGGCAACGACAGCGTGAAGTACGCGGAGTTCGAGTCCGACGGCGAGGTCGACCTCGCCTACGCCGTGGCCGGCCTGGCCCGCTTCCGCGTCAACGCGTTCCGCCAGCGCGGGTCGGTCTCGATCGTCATGCGCGCGATCCCCTACGGGATCAAGACCATCGAGGAGCTCGACCTCCCGCCGGTCATCCGCGAGCTGGCCGAGGAGGAGCGCGGCATCGTGCTGCTCACCGGCACCACCGGCTCGGGCAAGTCCACGACGCTCGCGTCGATGATCGACCACATCAACTCGACCAAGGCCCGTCACGTCGTGACGATCGAGGACCCGATCGAGTTCCTGCACAGCGACAAGCGCTCGGTGATCAACCAGCGCGAGATCGGCATGGACACCCAGAACTTCAAGAGCGCCCTGCGCCGCGTCCTGCGCCAGGACCCCGACGTCATCCTCATCGGCGAGATGCGCGACGAGGAGACGGTCCAGACCGCGCTGAGCGCCGCGGAGACCGGCCACCTCGTCTTCTCGACGGTCCACACCGTGGACGCCGCCGAGACCGTCAACCGCCTGATCGATTTCTTCCCGCCGCACATGCACAACCAGGTGCGCGCGATGATCGCCGGCACGCTGAAGGGCGCGGTCTCCCAGCGCCTGGTGCCGACGGCGGACGGCAAGGGCCGCGTCGCGGTCTGCGAGGTCCTCCGCATGACGGGCCGCGTCAAGGACATGATCATGGACCCGCAGCAGACGGGCCGCCTGCCCGAGGTGATCGCCGACGGCGGCTACTACGGGATGCAGACCTTCGACCAGGCGCTGTTCCACCACCTCAAGGCCGGGCGCATCTCGATGGACGAGGCGATGCAGTTCGCCTCCAGCCCGCACGACTTCAAGCTGCTCGTCGCCGCCGACGGCCGCCGCGGCACCACGATGGACGACCTCGGCCAGGCCGAGGACCAGCGCGCCGAGGTCCAGCAGGGCTCGGTGCTGCGCTAGGGGTGCCGTCCAGCTGCGATCTACGGCTAACCCTCCTTGACCGCGTGCCGCCGGTCCGCGAGGGTCCGTGGCCGACATGCAGACGACACTGGCGCAATACAACGAGACGCAGTCCACCGACGCGTTCACCCTGCAGAACTCCAAGCTGCTGAAGGTCTCGCTGGCCGGCAAGACGATCCAGGCCAAGCTCGGGTCGATGGTCGCCTACCAGGGCGACGTGACCTTCGAGCACGCCGGCGCGGGCGGCATGGGGCGGATGCTCAAGAAGGCGGTCACCGGCGAGGGCCAGAGCCTGATGAAGGTCACGGGCACCGGCGAGGTGTTCCTGGCCGACTCGGCCCAGGACGTGCACCTCGTCTACCTCGAGGGCGAGAAGATCACCGTCAACGGCCCGAACCTGCTCGCGTTCGACGCCGACATCGATTGGGACATCGAGCGCGTCCAGGGCGCCAGCGGCGCGATGGGCGGCGGCCTCTACAACACGTCGCTGCGCGGAACCGGCTGGGTGGCGATCCTGTCCGACGGCCCACCCGTCCTCCTCAACGTCGCCGGCGCGCCGACCTTCGCCGACGCACAGGCCGCGATCACCTGGTCCCAGGACGTCACGACGTCGCTGAAGACCGACTTCAAGGTCAAGAACCTCATCGGCCGCGGCTCCGGCGAGACGATCCAGATGGCGTTCAAGGGCGAGGGCTGGGTCCTCGTGCAGCCTTCGGAGGGCCGCGTGGAGGCGGGTCCGACGAACGGCAGCGGCGGTGGGCTGGGCAACCTGCTAGGCGGCTAGGCGGGCGGCGGTCTGCGCGGGCGTGGGTGGTCGGCGGGGTTACGTGGCGTCGTCCCCGCGACTCCGCTTCGCGCTCGCGCGGTCGTCCCTGCGCGCGGGCGCTGCCCCTCGGTCCCCCCAACTCGACTTGAGCTGGGAGGCCGTGCGAGCGCGCTGCCCCGGCGACGAGCCATGGCCGGCACTCCGTGATGTCGGCATCCGCTGCGGAGGCGGAGGCGCGCGATCGATGCCCGGATAGATGGCGCCCCACCGGGCAGCGACACCACCGGTCAACGCCGGCGCCACCACGCACGGCGCGCCGAGCGAAGCGGCGGTGACGAGCGTCGCGGAGTGCCGGCCCAGCCAACCCCGCCGGCGCCGCCCACGCCACAACGCCGCACGCGCGCAAAGGCCGCAACCCCCACTTCACTCGGTATAGTTATGGGTCAATGCCGGTAGATCCCTCGTGTCCCGTCTGCCAGACGGCGGACATCATCTGCGGGAAGTGGACGCTGCTGCTGATCCGCGACCTCGCGGAGGGGCATTCGCGCTTCTGCGAGCTCGAGCGCTCGCTGGCGGGCATCTCGCCCCGCACGCTCTCGCTGCGCCTGCGCGCGCTGGAGGAGGAGGGCATCGTCGAGCGCCACACGTTCGGTGAGGTCCCGCCGCGGGTCGAGTACGCGCTGACGCCGAAGGGCCTGGCGCTGCTGCCGATCGTCGAGGACATGCGCTCCTACGGAGCGCGCTGGCTGGGCGCCGAGTGCGCCGCCGACGAGGCCGCCGAGCCGGCCGTCGCCGCGGTCGCCTGAGCGTTCGCCGGCGGCTTCCCCTGCGGAGCGAGGCGACGGGCTCCCGGTCCCGTCGCCGCCGATGCTCCTGACGTACCCCTACGTCCTGTGTCGGGAAGGTCGAGAACGGCAACGCACGAGTACCGCAAAACTTGCGGTCCCAATCGCAACACCGGCATGTCGCTTGGGTTGTCACCGGCGATGGGCCCCTTCCCGCCGCGCAGCACGGTCTCCTGCACGCCTTGCGATGGCTGAGGACGCGGCTACCCTCGGCGCCGTGGACGCCCCGTCGCTCACGCGGCGGCGTGCCCTCGCGCTGGGCGCCGCCGCCGGCCTCTCCTCCGTCCTGACCCGTGCCGCGCCGCCCGCGTGGGCGAGCAGCGCTGCTGCCCCGAGCGGCTTCGGCCTCACGCTCGCGCGCGACGCCTTCGGGGCCGGCCGGCGCACCGCACCGCTGCGCGCGCCACGACGCTTCGACCTGCTCGGCGTGCGCGGCGACGGCCTGCAGGCCGCCGGCCTCGAGGTGCGCGTCCGGCGCGACGGCGCAGCGTGGAGCGCGTGGGTGCCGCTCGGCGCCGGGCACGATCACCGGCCCGACTCGGGCACGGGCGCCCACGCCTCCGACCCCGTCTGGGCCGGTGGCGCCGACGCGTTGCAGCTGCGCGCCGCCCGGCGCCCGGCCGGCGGGCTGCAGGTGCACTTCGTGGCGATCGGGGCCGCCGCCAAGCGGCTCAGCGCGAGAGCGTCGGCCGCCGCGGCGGGCGCCCACGCCGCGCAGGCCGGGGGCCAGCCGACGATCATCGCGCGCGCCGCATGGGGCGGCGACGGCGTCACGCCACGGTCGGCGCCCGACTTCGGCGACGTACAGGTCGCGTTCGTGCACCACACCGTGTCGGCCAACGACTACGGCCCGGAGGACTCGGCCGGCATCGTGCTCGCGATGGCCAAGTACCACCGCGACACCAACGGGTGGAACGACTTGGGCTACAACTTCGTGGTCGACCGCTTCGGGCAGATCTTCGAGGGGCGCGCGGGCGGCATCGACCAGGCGGTCGTCGGCGCCCAGGCGCAGGGCTACAACGGCCACTCGACCGGCATCGCGAACATCGGCACCTTCAGCGACGTGGGCCAGACGCCCGAGGCGCTCGACGCCATGGCGCGCCTGATCGCGTGGAAGCTGTCGCTGCACGGCGCGCCCGTGACCGGGCAGGTCGTGCTGACCTCCGGCGGCGGCAGCCTCAACCGCTACAAGTCGGGCACGGCCGTGACGCTGGAGCGGATCTGCGGCCATCGCGACGGCGACGCGACCGCGTGCCCCGGCACCGCGCTCTACGACCAGCTGCCCGACCTGCGCCGCCGCGCCGCGGCGATCGCGCCCTCGGTGCCCGTCGCCTCGGTCGACGTGACGATGGCCGCTCCCGCGGCGGCGATCCTCTACGGCGACGCGCTCGAGCTGCGCGGGGCGCTCAAGCGCGCCGACGGCAGCGCGATCGCCGGCCAGCGCGTGCTCGTCCAGAAGCAGGGCACCAAGGGCTGGGTGACGGTCGCGCGCACCGACACCGACGCCGAGGGCGCCTGGACGGCGAGCGTCGCGTGGCGTGCCGCCGGGAGCGTCCGCGCCCGCGCGGCCGTGCCGGGCCTCGCGGTCGCGGTGACCGGCGGCGCCCGGGTCGGCTGCCTGCCGAAGCTCGCGGCCGCGGCCCAGACGACGCGCGTGCGCGCCGGGCGCTCGCTGACCGTGTCGGGCACCGTGCACCCGCTGGCGCCGGTCGTCGTGACGATCGAGAAGCAGGGCACCGACGGCAGGTTCCGCAAGACCGGGACGACGACGATCAAGCCCAAGCACGCCGCGTTCTCGGCGAAGGTCGCGCTCAAGCGTCCCGGCCTCTACCGGCTGACGCCGCGGACCGGCAAGGGCAGCGCGACGGCATCGGCGGCCGCGCTGTACGTGCGCGCCGTCCGCAAGGAGTCGTCGGTGACGACCACCACGCCGGCCTCGAGCGGCACCGGCGGCGCGGCACCGGCGCCCTAGCGATCGTGGCGCCGGGCGCTACAGCCCGGCGACGTGCCGGACCTTGAACCCGCGGAAGCTGCGGGCCGCGGCCTGCCAGCGGGTGCCGGCCTTCTTCTGGCCGCTGGTGTCGAACCGCAGGCCGGCGACGATCAGGTAGGTGTGGGTCTTGTTGGCGTAGACCGTCAGCCACGTGCCGGGACCGGTCGCGCCCCAGCGCGCCAGCGCGGTGGAGTCCAGCGTCGCGTCGAGGAGGCCCGCGCCATGCAGCGCGAAGGACACCGAGCCCGAGCAGTCGTAGGCGGTGTCGTCGAAGTCGCCGTGGCCGCCGCCGTACTTGTAGGGGAGCTTGGCGATCTGGTTGCCGGCGGCGATCAGCGCGGCGACCTGCGGCGGCGCGCCGGCGGGGGCGACGGCCAGGCCGTCCGGGCCGACCGTTGCGGCCGGGGTGACGGGCACCGTGGACGGCGGCGCCGTGGTGCTCGCGGGGGCGGTCGCGCTCGGCGACGGCGTCCCCTGGGAGGCCTTCGCCTGCGTCTTTCGCGGGTAGGCCGTCCCGCCCGTCGACTGGGCCTCGGCGCGCGCCGGAACGACCACGACGAGCGCGGCGAGGACGAACACGACGATGGTTCGACGGGACATCACCTGCCCCGGTCTTCGTCGCGGCGCGCGCACGTCCTGGCATGAACCGGGCCATGCACGGCGTTCGGACGCCGAACCTGCAGACGGGCGCCGCGAAGCTGCGGGCGGCTGCAAGGCATCCTGCGCCGGGCAGGAGGGCGGCCCACCGCCACGAACCGCACGGCATGCGCAACCGCCAGCTGCACGAAGCGCTCGCCGCGTTCGCCGAGGAGGCCGCGTTCCACCTCGCGTCCGACACGGCCGACGGCGCCGAGGTCCCGTTCGAGGTCGTCGAGCTCGGTGGCGGCCGGCGCGAGTCCCCGCTGTACTGCTACCGCCCCCTGACCGCGAGCTTCATCGACGAGCGGCTGTCGATCCTCGGGCGCCTGCCGAGCTTCCTGCCCGCGGTCCACGCCCTGGCGGCCTGCGGCGGCATCGACGCCTACCTCGTGGCCCGGGGCGAGGCGCGCGTGCCCCAGCAGCCGCGCGCCCGCGCCGAGGTCGCGCTGCGCCACTTCCTCACGCGCGCCTTCGAGGACTGCACCGACTTCGAGCTCTCGCCCGACCGCCTGGCCCGCGCCTACGAGGAGCTCGAGGGCATGGTCATGGAGGGTCGCGCGCTGACCGAGGTCGTCGCGCCGATCATGGGCCTGGCCCTGACCTCCGACGAGATCGCGCTCGGCGACGGCCTGAGCCTCGTGCGCGCCGACGCCTGCGAGGGCGCGCCGGCCGACGCGATCCGCGACCGCGAGGACGACCACCAGGTCGTGCTCGCCCGCCTGACCTGGGAGGCCGCGCCCGGCGACGAGGCCCCGCTGCGCCACGCGCAGGTCCGCCTGCGCCGGCTGCTGACCGCGCTGCGGCTCTACGACGCGGCCGGCATCGTGCTCGCGCGCACCGCATGGACGCGCACGGGCGGCGGTGGCTGGCAGCCCTTCGCGATCGGCGCCGGGGCGGCGTCGCGCGGCGTCTGCGTGATCCCGTCGCAGCAGGAGGACGAGCTGCGCGCGTTCCTGTCGCTCGTCACGCGCCGCACGCCGCGCAGCGGCGAGCTGGCCTGGGCGCTCAGCCGCTTCGAGCTGGCCAACGACCGTGCGCGGCCGTCCGAGGCGCTGACCGACGTGCTGCTCGCGCTCCGCGCGCTGCTGGAGCCCGAGGGCGCGCAGACCGGCCGGCTCGCCGGGCGCGTCGCGGCGCTCTGCGCGATCCCCGAGCAGCGCGCGCAGGCGACCGAGCGGATCGCGCACCTCGTCGCGCTCGAGCGTGCGGTGGTGGCGGGCGTGGCGCCCGAGGACAGTGCGCTGGAGTCGCTCGTCGACGAGCTCACCGGCTGGCTGCGCGCGCTTCTGCGCGACGTCCTCTGCGGCCACCTCGACTCCGACCTGCGCGCGGTCGCCGACGAGATCCTGGCCGAGGAAGACCAGCGCCAGCGCACGATCGTCTGACCCACCGCCTTTGTTCAGGGTCTGACCCCTTCATGAAGGGGTCAGACCCCTTTAGGAGCGCTGAGGTCTGCCATCCGCTGAGGTCTGCGCGCGCGGCCGGTAGGCTGCACCTCGCGTGTCAGGTCCGGTCAGGGGTGCGGTGCGGTGGATGGTGGCGGTGGCGATCCTGGCCTCCGCCCTGGTCGCGGCGCCCGCGTACGGGGTCACCGCGACCGAGGGCGCCGACGGCGTCCTGCGGATCACCGACGCCGACGACGCCCACGACAACCTCCTCGTGCTGCTCGCCGACGGGACGCAACGCATGCGCCTCGAGGCGTCGACGCCGGTGGTCGTGGCGGGCGAGCGGTGTCACGCGCCGCCCGGCGGCGCGTCGTCCGAGGTGATGTGCGACCCGCCGACGGCGATCGAGGTCGACAGCGGCGCCGGGAACGACTCCGTGGCTCTGCTCGTCGCGGCATCGGGCCTCACGAACAACGGCTTCAAGGGTCCGATCGTGCTCCACGACGGCCCCGGCGACGACACGTTCCGCGTGCAGAACGAGGGCCCCACGACGTTCCTCGACGGGCCCGGCGACGACGAGTACGTCGGCGGCGTCGGGCCGGATCGCTTCGTCGGGGGACCGGGCGCCGACCGGTTCGCCTCCGGCGGCGCCGGCGACATCATGGACTACTCGGGCTCCGTCGAGCCGGTACACGTCTCGATCAGCGACGGTCCCGACGACGGCGCGGCAGGCGAGCACGACGACGTCGCCGGCGGGCGCTTCGCGAGCATCCTCGGCGGTGCGGGCGACGACACGATCGTGGTCGGCGACGAGCCGCTCGGGCCGACGGTCGACGGCGGGCCCGGCGCCGACCGGCTCACCGGCGGCCGGGGGCGACGCTGCTCGGCGCGGCCGGCGACGACACCCTGACGGCGACCGGGTCCACGACCGTGCTCGACGGCGGCCCCGGCGCCGACGTGCTGAGCGGCGGCAACACCCAGCGCGGCGGCGAGGGCGCCGACCGGCTGGTGGGCGGCGGCGTCAGCGTCCGGCAGGACGGCGACGCCGGCGACGACACGCTGACCGGCGGCCCGCACTCCGACATGCTCACGGGCGGCGGTGGCGACGACGTCCTCGACGCGGCCGGCGGCAACGACACGCTCGTGCCGGACGGGGGCGCCGATCGGTTGACCGGGGGCGCCGGCAGCGACCGGGTCACCTACGGCGAGCGGTCGTCCGGGGTCTCCATCACCCAGAACGGCGTCGCCGACGACGGCGAGGCCGGCGAGGGCGACGACGTGGGGTCCGACGTCGAGAGCCTCGAGGGCGGCGCGGGCGACGACATGCTGGCCGGCGGCGCGGGGCCGACGCTGCTCCTCGGCGGCCCGGGCGTCGACACGGTGGACTACTCGGGATCGCCATCGGGCGTCACGGTGACGCTCGACCCGTCCTTGGAGGTCGCCGCCCCGGGCACCGCCGGCGACGACGGCGTGCTGGGGGAGGGCGACGACGTGCGCGGCGTGGAGCGCGTGCTCGGCAGCGCGTTCGACGACGCGCTGACCGGGACGGCGGCCGACGAGCTGCTCTCGGGCGGCGACGGCGACGACCGGCTCGACGGTGGCTCGGGGGCCGACCTCCTCGTCGGCGGTCCCGGTCTGGCCGACGTGGCCGACTACTCGACTCGGACCGCACCGGTCGCCGTGACGCTGGACGGGGAGATCGGCGACGGCGAGCCGGGCGAGGACGACCGGGTCGGCGCCGACGTCGAGGGCGTGGTCGGCGGCCAGGGCCCCGATACGCTGATCGGCGGCGCCGGCTCCGACACGCTCACCGGCGGTCCCGGTGACGATCGCGTGGACGGAGGGGGCGCGACGGACCTCGTCTTCGGCGGGCCGGGTCGCGACACGCTGACCGGGGGGCGCGGCGCGGACGCGATCGGCGCCTTCGACGGCGGGGGCGCCGACGTCGTCCGCTGCGATGCCGCCGATGCGGTGAGCCTCGACGGCGCCGATCGCGCGACGAGCTGCCCGACGGTCCTGCGCCAGGTCGCGGCGGGGCCGGCGCCGCAGGCGAGCGCGGGGGCGGCCGTCGCGCGGGCCGCCCGCGCCACCCGCACGGCCACGCCGCGGGGGATCGTCCGGCGCGGCGGCGCGCACGCCGACGACCTCGCCGGCGGCCCCGGCGCCGACCGGCTCAGCGGCGGCGCGGGGCGCGATCGCATCAGCGGCCGGGACGGGAACGACCGGCTGTTCGGCGGCACCGGCAGCGACCGGCTGTTCGGCGGGGCGGGGGCCGACGTCGTGCACGGCGACGAGGCGCCGGATGTGCTCGAGGGCGGCCCGGGCGACGACCAGCTGTTCGGCGACACCGCCGGGGACGACCTCCGCGGCGGCGCCGGGCGCGACGAGCTCACGGGCGGCTCGGGGGACGACCGGCTCAGCGGCGGCGCCGGCGACGACCACGTGTCGGCGGGGTTCGGGCACGACCTGCTCCTCGGGGGCGACGGCGCCGACGTGCTGCAGGGCGGGGAGGCGCCCGACCGGCTCGAGGGCGGGCGCGGCGACGACACGCTCACCGGCGGCTCGGGCCCCGACGAGCTGCGCGGCGGTGACGGCAGCGACACGCTCGCCGGCAACAGCGGCGGCGACGTGCTGAGCGGTGGCGCGGGCGACGACGTCCTCGGGCTCGACGACGGCGGCACCGACCGCTCCGTGTCCTGTGGCGCGGGCGACGACACGGTGATCGTCGACCCGGCAAGCACCGCCGCGGGCCGGGCGGATCGGGCGCTGCTCAAGCGCCTGGGCTCCGCGGCGCGGTGCGAGCACATCACCGAGGGCCTGGTCGCGCCTCCGAGCCCGCAGGCCGGCACGGTGATCCTGACCGGCGCCGGCGGCCAGGCGCGCCGGGGCACCGCCCGCGACGACAAGCTCCTCGGCGGCCAGGACGGCGATGTGCTCGCCGGCGACGCGGGCGACGACCTCCTGTGGGGCGACCGCGAGCCGGGCACGGCTGCACCCGACCTGCTGTTCGGCGGTCCGGGGAAGGACACCATCTACGGCGGTGGCGGGCCGGACTTCCTCGACGGCGGCCCTGGCGACGACGTGCTCCAGGGCGACGACGGCGCCGACACCATCGTCGGCGGCGCCGGCGATGACGCGATCCGCCCGGGCCGCGCCGCCGACACCGTGCGCGCCGGTCCGGGCTACGACACGATCCGCGCCGCCGCCGACGGCTCCCACGACCGCATCGACTGCGGCCCTGGCCTCGACACGGCCTACGTCGACCACGGCGACCGCGCGACCGGCTGCGAGACCATCCGCTGGGGCTGACGGCCGGCCCCGCGTGTCAAGGGGCCAGACCCCGCGACGAAGTGGCGAAGTCGTGACGGGGTCAGACCCCGCGACGAAGTGGCGAAGTCGTGACGGGGTCAGACCCCGCGACGAAATGGCGAAGTCGTGACGGGGTCAGACCCCGCGACGAAGTGGCGAAGTCGTGACGGGGTCAGACCCCTTAACACTGTGCTCAGGTCTGCTCGCGCGCCCGGAGGCCGATGTGCGTCGCGATCGTGCGGGCCGCCGCGAGGATCGAGCCGTCGCGATCGCTCGGCGGCTCGTAGGCGGTGAGGGCGGCGGCGATCACCTCGCCGCCGGCGAAGGTGTCGTCGATCGCGGCAAGGACGGCGTCCAGCGCCGGGCCGCCGGGCGCGGCGTGGCGGTTGGCGTGGCCGACGGAAGTGTCGAGCACGTCCAGGTCGACGTGCAGGTACCGGCGGCGTGGGAGGTGAGCGATCGCCCACGCCGACGCCTCGGCGTCGAACGCGGCGGGCGCCACGTGCGCGGAGCTGCGCTGGACGCGGTCGCGCTGGTAGGGCGCCAGGTCGCGCACGCCGAGCAGGGCCACGCGCTCCTCGCCGACGACGACCGCGCCGGGGATCGTCGCGTGGGCCGCGCCCCAGACGCCGCCGGTCAGCAGCGACAGCGCCATCACGTCCATGGACCCCGACAGGTTGTCGTCGGGCGTGTCGAGGTCGGCGTGGGCGTCGAGCCACACCGCGCCGACGTCGGCCGCGTCTCCGCCCGCAGCGCCCGCGACCGTCGCCGCCGCGCTGATGCAGCCGCCCGCCAGGACCAGCGGGAACGCGCCACGCGCTCGCGCCGCGCGGACGTCGGTCGCCAGCCCGCGCAGCAGGTCGAAGATCCGGGCGACCTCACCGGTGTCCGGATCCGCGGCGATCACCCGCTGCACGGTCGGCGCCCACCCGGCGTCCTCCAGGCGCGCGTGCAGCTCGGCGTCGGCGGCCAGCAGCGCAGCGCCCGCGCCCATCCCGACGTCGGGCGTCCCGCGGTCGAACGGCCAGCAGATCACCGCCAGCGGCGGCGCCGTCCGTCCGGTGCGCTCACCGCTCAGAACGCCGCCTCGTCCAGCAGCTCTGCGCGCCGCGCCGCGTCGGCGAACAGATGGCGGTGCATCGCGACGAGCCCGTCGACGTCGTGCACGTCGCCGTCGAGGTGGGGCACGAGGATCGGGTCGGGCTCGTCGAGCTCGCGCGTCAGCCGCGCCACGGAAGCGCTGTCGCGGCGCGCGAGCACCCGGAACTCCCGCAGCGTCCGCGCCACCTTGCGCGCCAGCGCCGCGTCGCCGCCGAGCTCGGCGGCCAGCGCCGTCTCGTCGACCTCGTCGCTCGCGTCGCCGTCAGCCAGCGGGTGTACGCGGTTGATGACCAGCCCGCCGAACGGCATCGACGCCTCGCGCAGCTTGCCGCGGAAGAAGATCGCCTCCTCGACCGGCTCGCGCTCGGGCGAGGTCACGATCAGGAACGTCGTCGCCGGATCCGACAGCAGGGCCTTGACCCCGGCCGCGCGCTCGCGGAAGCCGTCCATCACGCCGCTCAGCGCGCTGAAGAACACGCTCAGGTCGTCCATCAGGTCGACGCCGGTCACCCGGCGCAGCACCGAGAAGACGACGCTCGTGCCGCGTCCCACCACGCGCGCCGCCAGCCCCGACGGCGCCAGGAACAGCCGCAGCGCCCGCCCCTCCAGGAAGCCGGTCAGGCGGTCCGGCGCGTCGAGGAAGTCCAGCGCGTTGCGCGACGGCGGCGTGTCGAGCACGATCACGTCGAACAGCCCGGACCGGTCGAGCTCGTAGAGCTTGGCGACCGCCGTGAACTCCTGCGACCCCGCCACCGCGCCCGACAGCTCGCGGTAGATCCGGTTGGCGAGGATCTCGTCGCGCGTCTTCTCGTCGGGCGCGAGCTGCTCGATCAGCTCGTCGAACGTGTGCTTGGGGTCGAGCATCATCGCCCACAGCTCGCCCTGGATCGCGATGCCGTGGCCTTCGAAGCGCGCGTCGTCGACGCGCCGCGGGTCGCTGCCGAGCTGCTCGATGCCGAGCGCGTCGGCCAGCCGGCGCGCGGGGTCGATCGTCACGACGCACACGCGCGCGCCCTCCGCGGCCAGCCCCATGGCGATCGCGGCCGAGGTGGTGGTCTTGCCCACGCCGCCCGACCCCGCGCAGATCGCGACGCGCTTGCCCGCCAGCAGCTCAGACATGTTCACCGGACGAGCTCCTCGCCGAGTCGCTGGAGCTCCGGCGTCTCCAAGGTGGTGGCGAACAGGAACGGCAGCGAGCGGACCTCGACGTCCGAGCCGACGCCGCGGCGCAGGCGCGCGAGCTGGGCGCGGTGGCCGCGCGAGCGCGCCGCCTCGGCGCGGGCGGCCCGGATCGGGCCCGAGGGCGGCGCGGCGGCCAGCGCCTCGCCCTCGGCCTTCGTGAACCGCGCGGGCAGCACGCCGTTGGCCACGACCGCGGCCAGCGGCTGGCCGAGCCCGTCGCGCAGCGTGCGCTGGAGCGCCAGGGTCTCGTTGACCGGCATCTCCTCCGGGGCGGCCACCGCGACGATGCCGGTCTGCTGCGGGTCGGCGAGCATCCCGTGGATGATGCCGCCCTGGCGGGCGACGGGTCCCAGTCGGGCCGCGTCGGCGAAGGTGCCCGGTGCGGTCAGCACCGCGACGCCGTGCCCGGTGGCGGGCGCGTCGAGGATCACCAGGTCGTACGGATGGGCGCCGGGGGTGCGCCGGTCGGGCTGCGCGAGCTCCCAGACCTTGCCGACCGTCAGCAGCTCCCGCAGGCCGGGGGTGGCGGCGGTCAGGTAGGAGAACATGCGCGACGCCGCGAGCAGGTCGGCGACGCCGCGCGGCAACTGGTCCTTGAGGTACTCCTCCAGCGCCGACTCCGGGTCGATCGAGATGTGGTGCAGGCCGTCGCCGAGGTCGCGCTCCACGAAGCTGCGTCCCGGCCCGTCCGCGCCGCGGGGCGCCAGCGTGCGGGAGACGTCGTCGCGCGCGGCCACCTCGGCGACGATGGTGCGCAGGCCGCGGGCAGCGGCCGCCATGCCCAGCGCGGCGGCCACGGTGGACTTTCCGACGCCGCCCTTGCCGGTGACGACGAGCAGCGGTTTGGCCAGGAGGTCCCGCATCGGGCCCTGCGCACCCTACCCGCGTCCACGTTTCCGGCACCACGCTCAAGGTCACGGCCCAGGGGCCGATGCTCCTCGGGCCATGTCGCTCTCGCCCAGCCTGCCGCCTGGAGCGCCGTCGCTGGCCGAAGTGCTCATCCAGCGCGCGTTCACCAAGCCGCCGAAGCCCTTCGTGGACGGCGACTTCATCGAGGCGCTGTCGCACGCCGACGACGACCACCCGTCCGTCGCGGCGACCGCCGCGGCCTCGGCCCGCGCCGTCACGGCGGCGGCGAACGCCCAGGGCGGCCGCGGGGCCGGCCCGCAGGTCGACGACACCCACGCGCCGGGCGCCGCACACGCGCCCGCGGCGGCGCCGAAGCCCGGCACCACCGTCGACGTCCGCGCGTAGCGGCGCCGCGCCTCCTCCTCGCCGTCGGGGCCCGTGACGGTCGGGTGCGCCATCCGCCGGCGATGCTAACCCCACGCGCGACGGAGGAATCCCGTCCACGGCTGCGAATACCGCCCACGATGGGTCCCGAACCGACCACGACCGAGGCTTCCGTGAAGAGGGAGATCGCACGATGAAGGTCATCGCCTTCGCCAACCAGAAGGGTGGCGTCGCCAAGACGACGACCACGCTGAATCTCGCCGTGGCGTTCGCGGAGAAGGGCAACCGCGTCCTCTGCATCGACATGGACCCCCAGGGCAACCTGACCATGTCGCAGGGGATCGACCCCGATACCGTCGAGACGTCGATGTACGACGTCCTCGTGCACCATCACTCGATCCGCGACGTCATCCGCAAGCGCGAGATCGACATCGCCTGCGCGTCGATCGACCTCGCCGGCGCCGAGATCGCGATGTCCGCGCAGATCGGCCGCGAGCGCTCCCTGCAGAAGGCGCTCAAGCTGGTCGAGGACGACTACGACTTCGTCTGCATCGACACGCCGCCGAGCCTCGGGCTGCTCACGATCAACGCCCTGACGGCCGCCGACAAGGTGATCGTCCCCGTGCAGTGCGAGTATCTCTCTATGCGGGGCCTGATCCAGCTGCAGAACACCCTCCAGATGATCCGGGAGAACCTGAACCCGGACGTCCAGATCGAGGGCATCCTGCCGACGTTGATGGACACCCGCACCGTCCACGCCAAAGAGGCCATCCAGATCCTGGAGGAGAACTTCGGCGACCGAGTCTTCGCATCGCGGATCAAGAAGACGATCCGCTTCGCGGAAGCCCCCGTCCGGGGGATGTCGGTCCTGAAGTACGATCCGGACGGCATGGCCGCCCAGTCCTATCGCGATCTCGCGACGGAGGTTCTCGCCAATGGCCAGCGGTAAGCGCGCGAGCATGCGGGAGGGCCCCCTGGCGGCGCTCTTCCGTCGCACCGACGAAGACGAGCAGACGCCGGAGGCCGCCGCCGAGGCGAACGCCCCCGAGGCGCCCGCGCAGCAGCCGGCGCGGGAAGCCCCGCGGGCCGAGGCGCCCGCCGCGCCGCAGGCGCAGGCCCCCGAGCCGGCGCGTCAGGCTCCGGTGCCCGAGGTGCCGCCGGCCACGCCGGCCGCCGCACGCCGCCGCGAGATCGACCCGCTGCTCGAGCGCGGTCCGCAGGAGCCGCCCGCGCACCCGCGCGAGACCGGCTACCCGCACCCGTCGCTGGGCGCCCCGCCGGAGGGCGAGGCCCCGCGCGCCGAGGCGCCGCGCGCCCCCTCCGCCCAGGAGCGGCTGCGCAACGCGTTCTCGTCGGAGATCCCGGACGACATGCTCGCGCCGCCCACCCCGGAGCGCGAGCAGGTCCGCGCGGCGACCCCGCCGCCCGAGCCCGCCCCGGCACACGACGCGTACGCCCGCGTCGAGCCGCCCTCTCCCTGGGGTCAGCCCGTCGTCGGCCAGCCGATCATCCGCGTCATCGGCGTCGGCGGCGCCGGCGTCAACGCGATCAACCGCATGGTCGAGGCCGAGGTCCAGGGCGTCGAGTTCCTGGCGATCAACACCGACCTGCAGTCGCTGCAGCAGTCGACGGCCGACCTCACCCTGCACATCGGCCCGCAGATCACCCGCGGGCTGGGCGCCGGATCCGATCCGGAGCTCGGCCGCCAGGCCGCGATGGAGGAGTACGACCGCATCAAGTCCCTGCTGAAGGGCAGCGACATGGTGTTCATCGCCGCCGGCGCCGGCGGCGGCACCGGCACCGGCGCCGCGCCGATCGTGGCGCGCATCGCCCGCGAGATCGGGGCGCTCACTGTCGGCATCGTCACGAAGCCGTTCGGCTTCGAGGGCAGCCGCCGCGCGCAGGCCGGCAACACCGGCATCGAGGCGCTCCACGCCGAGGTCGACACCCTCATCGTCGTGCCGAACAACCGCCTGCTCAGCGTGCTGGACAAGCACACGTCCATGGTCGACGCGTTCCGCGTCGCCGACGACGTGCTGCGCCAGGGCGTGCAGGGCGTGTCGGACCTGGTGACGCTGCCGGGCATCATCAACCTCGACTTCGCCGACGTGCGGACGATCATGTCCGAGGCCGGCGCCGCGCTGCTGGGCATCGGCATGGGCGTGGGCGACAAGCGCGCGCTGGAGGCGGCCGAGCAGGCCGTGTCCTCGCCGCTGCTGGAGACGAGCATGGACGGCGCACGGTCGATCCTGCTCTCGATCACCGGCGGTCGCGACCTCTCGCTGTGGGAGGTCAACGAGGCCGCCAAGGCGGTCGCCGCGGCCGCGCACCCGGACGCGAACATCATCTTCGGCGCCATGGTCGACGAGAAGCTCGAGGACCAGGTGTGGGTGACGGTGGTCGCGACGCGCTACGGCGACAAGCCCAAGCGCCGTCCCGAGCCGCGCATGGAGGAGCCCACGGGCGAGCCGCGCGTCGAGCGCCGCACGCCCGCGCGGGTGGGTGGGCCCGAGCGTGAGCGCGAGCCCATCGCCGCCCGCCGCGGCGGCGTGGTCTCCGACCTCGACGTGCCGGAGTTCCTGCCGCGCCGCTAGATCGCCACAGCGATCGGTCAGCATCCTTCGAGGGCCCGCGCCGTGCGCGGGCCCTCGCTCGTCTGCGGATGCGTGACCCACGGCGCACGGCCGTCGCGCTGGCGATCGCCGCGCCGTGGCTCGTGTGGGCGATCGTGCGGAGCCTCGGCCTGGAGACCGGCGGCCGGGTGCTGCCGGCGCTGGCGTTCACGCCGTACGTCGGGCTGACGGCGCCGGTGCCGCTGCTCCTCGCGCTGGCCCTGCGCCGCTGGCTCGTCGCGCTGGCCTGCGCGGCGGCGGTCGTGGCGTTCGCGCTCGCGCTGCTGCCGCGCGCCGTCGCGGGCCCGCAGCCGGCGATCGGCGACGGCGTCGCGCTCCGGGTGATGACGACCAACCTGTACGTCGGCCGCGGCGACGCGCGCACGGTCGTCGACCTCGTGGCCCGCCACCGCATCGACGTCCTGGCCCTGGAGGAGCTGACGCCCGAGGCGCTGCGCCGCCTTGACGCCGCGGGTCTGCGCCGCCTGCTTCCCCATCGCGACGTCGATGCTCGTCCCGGCGCCGCGGGCACCGGGCTGTTCTCGCGCCGGCCGCTGCGGCGCCTGCCGCAGGCCAACGCCGTCGACCTCCTCGCCGAGCCGCGGGCCGCGCTGACCGTCCCGGGCGCGCCGCCGCTGGAGGTCGGGGCCGTCCACCCGCCACCGCCGATCAACGGCCAGGTCGGCACCTGGCGCACGATGCTGCGCGAGATCCCGCGACCGGACCTGACGAGCCCGACGCTGCGCCTGGTCCTCGGCGACTTCAACGCGACGCTCGACCACGCCGAGCTCCGCCGGCTCCTCGAGGGCCGCGCCGGCTACGTGGACGCCGCGGACGCCACCGGCGAGGGCTACGACACCACCTGGCCCGCGGGGCGCCACCTGCCGCCGGAGATCACGATCGACCACGTGCTGGTGGACCCGCGGATCGCCGCGCGCGACGTGTCGGTCCACGTGATCCCGCGCTCGGACCACCGCGCGGTGATCGCGACGCTCGAGCTGCCCCGGCGCTGAGGTCAGCCGATCGGCAGCCGGGCGCGCACGGTCGTCCCGTGGCCGTCGCCGGCCTGGAGGTCGAGCGTGCCGCCGACCGCCTCGACGCGCTGCGCCAGCGACGCGAGGCCGATGTGCCCGTTCAGCGGCGCGGCGGTGACCGCCTCCTCGTCGAGGCCCACGCCGTCGTCGGAGACCTCGAGCACCACCGCGCCGTCGTCGCGGCGCACGGCCACGTGGACGACGTCGGCGCGGGCGTGCTTGGCGGCGTTGGTCAGCAGCTCGCGCGCCAGCGACATCACCAGCTCGTCGCGCAGGCCCGCCGCCGCGGCGTCGACGCTGACCGCCGGCAGGAAGCCGCCCTGGCGCGCGGCCTGGTCGGCCGCCGCCTGCACCGCGGCCTCCAGGCCGCCGTGCTGGAGCACCACCGGATGCAGCGCGTGCACCGCCTCGCGCAGCCGCTCGACGGCCCGCTCGACCCCCTGGCGCGCGTAGTCCAGCATCTCCTGGCGCGTCGCGGGATCGGGCCCCGCCGCCTCGACGAGATCCTGGCGCGCGGCCAGCAGGTCCTGCAGCGCGCCGTCGTGCAGCTCCTCGGAGATGCGCTGGCGCGCGCGCTCCTCGGCCTCGATGTTCTCGGCGACCAGCCGCCCTCGCAGCGACGCGAGGCCGGCGATCTCGGCCTCGTGGCGCAGGCGCTCGATCGCCGTGGCGAGGAAGGTGGCCAGCGCCTCGAGGAACGCGTAGCTCTGCTCGGCGTCGAGCAGGCCGGGGGTCACCGAGTGCGTCGCGAGGACGCCGAACGGGCCGTCGTGGCCGCGGATCGGCAGCACGGCCGTGCAGCGCACGCCGTTACGCGACAGCTGCGGGGAGTAGGGGAAGCGGGTCTCGGTCAGCCAGTCGCGGACGATGAGCGGCGTCTGCGCGGTGAGCGCCGCTCGGGCGATCGACTCCCGTCCGGCGGGGATGGCGATGCCGGTCGACTTGTCGAAGCCCACGCTGGCGGCGAACGCGAAGCTGCCGTCGGGCTGGAGCGCCAGGACGCTGGTCATCGTGGTGTCCAGCGACGCGATGACGACGCGGCACACCTCGTCGAACAGCTCGCGCAGGTCGGTCCCGCCGAGCGCCATCTGACCGAGCCGGGCGATCTCCTCCTGCTGGCGGGTCGCGCGCCGGTGCCGCGTCACGTCCTGGACCGTGCCGCGCACGAACGTCTCCTCGCCGGCGCGGAAGGCCTCGCCGCGACCGACGAGCTCGATCCGGGTGCCGTCGGGCGCGGGCAGGGTGTAGACGAACTCGAACGCCGACAGACCGGCGATGGCCGCGGCCATCACCGTCTGGATCCGCGCCGCCTCCTCGGGCAGCATCAGGCGATAGAACTCCCCGCGCCCGACCGGCGGGCCGCCGGGATCGCGGCCGTAGAGGCGATAGGTCCCGGGGGACCACAGCAGCCGCTGGTCGGACATCCGCCACTCGAAGCTCCCCATGCCGGCGAGCTCCTCGGCCTCCGCCAGGCGGCGCTCGTTCTCGCGCAGCTCGGTGACGTCCTGCGTGGTTCCGCGGACGAGGATCGGCGTGCCGTCGGCGTCGCGGACCGCCTCCATGAGCGTCCGGATCATGCGGTCGCTCGGCGTGTGCATGCGGTACTCGACCTGCTGCGTGCCGGGCTCGGCGTACATCCGCCGCACCGCCTTGCGGAACCGGGCGTGGTGCTCGGGAACGACGCGGGCCAGCACGTCGTCCAGCCCCCACGGCTTGTCGACGGCGGGATCGATGGCCTGCAATGCGTGCATCTCGGGCGTGTAGAACCGCTCACCGGTGCGGAGGTCGACCTCCCAGCTGCCGATGTGCGCGACGCGCTGGGCCTCCTCGAGGCGCTGCACCGCGCGCCGGGCCTGCGCGCTGGTCGCCACGTGCTCGGTGACGTCGCGCGCGGCGCCGTAGATCAGCCGGGCCTCGACGTCGGCCGTCGAGCTCCACCGCAGCCACACGTAGTGCCCGTCCTTGTGGCGGTAGCGGTTCTCGAACTCGGGCGACGGCCGCCCGCTGAGGACGACGCCGAGCTCCTGCGCGGTGCGCGCGACGTCGTCGGGGTGCTGGAAGTCGGCGATCGGCGCGCCGAGCAGCTCCTCGGCGCGGTAGCCGAGCACGCGCGTCCAGGCCGCGTTGACGCGCTGCATCCGGCCGTCGGGCCCCACGATGACCAGCAGCTCGGCGCTCAGCTCGAAGAACCGCTCGGTGTGGTGGCTCATTCCAGCAGCCCCGAGCGCATCGCGACGGCGACCGCCGCGGCGCGGTCCGACACGCCGAGCTTCTCGTAGAGGCTCTGCAGGTGCGTCTTGACCGTGGACGGGCTGAGGTGCAGGTGGCGCGCGATCGCCGGCGCCGACCGGCCCTCGGCGATGAGCCGCAGGACCTCCTGCTCGCGGGGGCTCAGCACCGGCCGGCTCTCGGTCTCGCGCAGCTGGATCTGGGCCGCGAGGCCGCTCTGGACCTCCGGCGACAGCACGGTCTCGCCGCGCGCCACGGCGGCGACGGCGTCGAAGATCGTCGCGCGGTCGGCCTCCTTGGAGAGATAGGCGGCCGCGCCCATCGCGACCGCGCGGTAGACGAGGTCGCTGTCGACGTGGGCCGAGAGGAACACGACGCGCGTGGCGATCCGCTCGCGGGCGATCGCGTTGAGCACCTCCGTGCCGGTCAGCCCGGGCATCCGCACGTCGAGCACGGCGACGTCCGGCGTCAGACGCCGGATCTCGGGCAGGGCGGTGCGGCCGTCGGACGACTCCCCGACGAGCTCGAGGTCGGGGCGCTCCTTGATCGCCCGCACGAGCCCCTCGCGATACATGGGGTGGTCGTCTGCGACGAACACCCGGACGCGGCTCATGCCGCCTTATAGCTGCTCAACGGAGGTCGAGCAAGCAGCGGCAGATGTCGTCCCGCGCCAGGTCCTTGCTCAGCAGCGCGCGGGCTCCCGCCGCCTGTGCGGCGGCCGTCAGCGACTCCGTCGCGCTGCCGGTCAGCAGCACGACGTGCACGCCGCCGAGCTCACGCAGCCGGCGCGCGACCTCGAGGCCGTCGAGACCCGGCATGCGCACGTCGAGGAGGGCGACGTCGGGGGACGCCTCGCGCACGATCTCCAGCGCCTGCAGGCCGTCGCTGGCCTCGCCGACCAGGTCCAGCGTGCCGAAGCGGCGGATGGCCCGCGCCAGGCCGAGACGGTAGGTCTCGTGGTCATCGGCGATCACGACGCGCATGGTCTGACGGGGGCCTCCCCGACCGTCCCCATCAAGCGCGGCGACGGCGGAATACAGCACTTCACACATTCCGGACCGTCGTGGCACGCGACGCCATCGTCCGATCGGACGGTCGGCCGGACGATCTCGCAGTGCGACTGCACGAACACCGCCGCGGGCCCGGCGTGACACCATCCGCGCGATGGAGGGGATCGTCGCCGCCGGCCATCCGGTGTCTGCCGAGGCGGGAGCCGCCGTGCTGCGCGCGGGCGGCAACGCCGTCGACGCGGCGATCGCCGCCTGCCTGGCCTCCTGGACCGCCGAGCCCCTGCTGACCGGCCCCGGCGCCGGCGGCTACCTGCTCGTCGCGGGAGCGGGGGAGGTCCCGACCTTGCTGGACTTCTTCGTGGCCGCGCCGGCCGACGGCGACCGCGCCGCGCTGCTGCCGGTCGACGTCTCCTTCGGCGACGCCAACCAGGTCTTCCACGTCGGCGCGTCGGCGGTCGGCGTGCCGGGGACGACCGCCGGCCTTGAGGAGGCGGCGCGCCGCTGGGGCCGGCTGCCGCTCGCCGACCTCGCCGCGCCGGCGGCCGAGCTGGCCCGCGCCGGCGTGCCGCTCAACGCGGCGCAGGCCTACGTCTTCGAGATCCTCGAAGGGATCCTGCTCTCCACGCCCGAGGCCCGCGCCCAGTTCGCGCCCGAGGGCCACGTGCTGCGCACGGGCGAGGTCTTCCGCTCCGGGGAGCTGGCCGACACGATCGCGCGCTTCGGCGCCGAGGGCGCCGCGCCGTTCTACGGTGGCGACGTGGCGACCGCCGCCGCCGACTGGGTCGCGCGCCACGGCGGGACGCTGTGCGCCGACGACCTCGGCGCCTACGGCGCGATCACCCGCGAGCCCGCCCGGGCGCGGTACCGCGGGCGCACCGTCGTCACCAACCCGCCGCCGTCGGCCGGCGGCGCGCTCCTCGCGCTCGCGCTCGCGCACCTCGATGCGACGGCCGGCCCGCCGAGCCCGGCCGACCTGGTCGCGGCGATGGCGGTGGCCCAGGCCGCGCGGACGCCGGAGTTCGACGCCGGACTTCCCGAGGAGGGCTTCCTGGAGCGCTTCCTGGCCGCGCAGCTGGGCTCGACGACCCACGTCGCGGTCCTCGACGGCGACGGGCGCGCCTGCTCGGTGACGTGCACCAACGGCGAGGGCTCCGGCCTCGTCGTCCCCGGGACGGGCATCCACCTCAACAACGTCATGGGCGAGGAGGACCTCAGCCCGCTGGGGTTCTTCACCGCGCCGCCCGGCCGTCGGATGCCGTCGATGATGGCGCCGACCGTGGTGCTCGGCGACGCCGGCGTGGAGCTCGTGCTCGGCAGCGCCGGGTCCAACCGGATCCGCTCGGCGATCCTGCAGACCGTCGTCGGCGTGGTCGACCATGGCCTGCAGGCGCGCGCAGCGGTCGAGGCGCCGCGGCTGCACCTCGAGCAGGACGTCGTCTACGCGGAGCCGGGCATCGACCTGACCGGCCTCGACGAGGGCGGCCGCACGCTCGCGCCGTTTCGCGCGCGCAACCTGTTCTTCGGCGGCGTCCAGGCGGTCGAGCGCGCCGGCGGCCGGCTGACCGGTGCGGGCGACCCGCGCCGCGGCGGCGCGGCCGTCGCGGCGTGACCCGCGCGGTCATTGCGCGGCGGCCTCGGGGCCAGGCCCGGCCCTCGGTGACGCAGGCGCGCGGGCGCTCGGTCAGGATGCGCCCGTGCCCCGTCGCGCGCCCCACGCCTTCGCCCTCCTGCTCGCCCTCGTCGCGGCGACCGGCTGCAGCGGCCCGCGGCCGGCCGACCTCTTCGTCGTGCAGCGGTCGGGCTCGATCGAGGGCGCCCGCCTGACGCTGCGCATCACCGACGACGGCGGCGTCCACTGCAACGGTGGCGGCCGCCGGGACATCACCTCGGCGCAGCTCATCGACGCGCGCGAGCTGCGGCGCGAGCTCGACGGCGACCAGGACAAGCAGCAGGTGGGCCTGGCCCAACGCCACCTCGCCTTGAAGCCCGGGGTGATCACGACGCTCAGCTACCGCGTGCGCAGCGAGCAGGGCACGGTGGCCTTCAGCGACACGAGCGCCCGCCAGCCGCAGGCGTTCTACCGCCTGGCCAAGCTCACGCGCGACATCGCACGCGGCGCCTGCGGCCTGCCGCGCTGAGGCGTCAGCCGGCCCATCAGCAACGCTGATGGGTCGGACAAGACATCATCATCGTGGCTGGGGTCCGCAGCTGGAACACTGCAGCGGTGTCCCCTCGCGCCTGGTTCTCGCTGGCCTTCACGGCCGCCCTCTGGGGCGCTTCGTACATGTTCATCAAGGTCGCGCTCGACGACGGCCTGTCGGAGGGCTTCATCATCTGCGCCCGCACGATCCTCGGCGCGCTGGTGCTCGTGCCGCTGGCGATGCGCGCCGGCGCGGTGCGCCAGATCGTGCAGCGCCGCTGGTGGGCGCTGGCGCTCGCGGCCGCCCAGGTCGTCGTGCCGTTCGGGCTCATCACCTTCGGCGAGAACCACGTGCCCTCGTCGCTGGCCGGGATCCTCGTCGCGACCGCGCCGCTGTTCGTCGCGCTGCTGGCCATCCGCGTCGACCCGGCCGAGCGCTCGCACGGCTGGGGCCTGGTCGGGGTCGTGCTCGGCATGGTGGGCGTCGTGCTGCTGTTCGGCGTCGACCTCAGCGGGGACGTCGAGACGCTCGTCGGCGGCCTGATGATCGTCGGCGCGGGCGCCTGCTACGCCGTCGCGGTCCTGATCGCCAAGCGCGCCTTCACCGGCGTGCCGCCGGTCGGCGTCGCTGCCTCCAACCTCGTCATCAGCGCGGTGATCTGGCTGCCGGTCGCGCTGGTCTCGCTCCCGCACGAGGCGCCCGGCGCCAACGCCGTGCTGTCGATGGTCGCGCTCGGCGCCGGCGGCACCGGCCTCGCGTTCCTGTTCTTCTACACCTCGATCGCCGAGGTGGGGCCGGCGCGCGCCTCCGTGGTGGCCTACGTCGCCCCGGCGTTCGCCGTGATCTACGGCGTCGTGCTGCTCGACGAGTCCCTCACGCTCGGGACGATCGGCGGGCTGCTGCTGATCCTCGCCGGCTCGTGGCTGGCGGCGCAGGGCGAGCTGCCGTCGCGCCTCAGCCGAAGCGAACCTTCCCGTTCGACCGCGCCCGAGCCTGCGCGCGTTCGATGAAGTCCAAGCGCTTGACCGCCGCGCGGAAGAGCCGGGTCAGCAGCCGCAGCCGCGCGTTCTCGGAGCGCAGGTCCAGCAGCCCCTGCTTGGCGTCCGGGCCGAAGTCGACGGTCGCGGCCATCTCGTAGGCGGTGAGCGGCTCCAGCACCTCGGGCTCCAGGACCTTGTCGGTGGCCTCGGTGACGAGGCTCCCGTAGGCCTCGTGCGCGGCGTCGACGGTCGGGGTGTCGGGCGGCTCGACCTTGTCGTCGAGGAACTCGATCTCGCCCGCGGGGTACTCGTGGTCGAAGTGCTCCTCGAGGATCCGGAAGGGCCGCGTTCCGCGGGTGAGGATGTCGAGGCGGCCGTCCTCGTGGCGCTCGAGCACCTCGACGACCTCCATCGCGCAGCCGTTGGACCGCAGCCCGTCCTCGGCCGCCCAGACGATCCCGAACTCGCGCCCCTCGTCCAGGCACTCGGCGATCATCTCCTTGTAGCGGTCCTCGAAGATGTGCAGCGGAACCACCTCGTGGGGGACGGCCACGAGACCGAGCGGGAAGAGCGGGAAGTCCTCCAGTTGATTGCCCATGGGCCGATTGTAGGTGGGGCGATCGGCGCGCATGCGCCGTTTCGGTTCGCGGCCCGGGTCGGGTACCTCGCCGCCCGGGCGGGGTAGTGCGACGGGTATGAAGATCGCCTTCCTCGGCACGGGCATCATGGGGGCGCCGATGGCACGCCACCTCGCGCAGGCGGGCCACGACGTGTCGGTGTGGAACCGCTCGCCCGAGAAGGCTCGGCCGCTGGCCGAGCACGGCGCCGACGTGGCCGGCGGTCCGGCGAGCGCCGTCGACGGCGCGGAGGTCGTCGTCACGATGCTCACCGACGGCGGAGCCGTCGAGGACGTCATGCGCGAGGCGGCGCCGGCCGCGGCGCAGGGCACGGTGTGGTGGCAGGCCTCCACGGTCGGCATCGACGGGACCGAGGGCCTCGCGGCGCTCGCCGAGGAGCACGGGCTGACGTTCGTCGACGCGCCCGTGCTGGGCACGCGCGGTCCGGCCGAAGGCGGCGAGCTCGTCGTGCTCGCCTCCGGCCCGCCCGACGCCCTGGAGCGCCTCGCGCCGCTCTTCGACGCGGTCGGATCCAAGACCCTCGAGTTGGGCGAGGCCGGCACCGGCAGCCGCCTCAAGCTCGTGATGAACCTCTGGGTGGTCAGCGTGACCGACGCGATCGCCGAGACGATCGCGTTCGCGCAGGGCCTCGACCTCGATCCGCACCTGTTCCTCGACACGATCGCGGGCGGCTCGCTGGACCTCGGCTACGCGCACTTCAAGGGCCCCGGGATGATCGCGGGCGACCTGCCCGTGTCCTTCCCGCTCAAGCACGCGCTCAAGGACGCCGACCTGATCCTCGAAGCGGCCGACCGCCACGCGGTGGAGCTGGCGCTCGCGCGGACGGTGCGGGAGCGCTTCGCCGCCGCAGCGCAGGCCGGCTACGGCGACGCGGACATGGGCATGGTCATCGAGGCCTCGCGCCCGCGCCGCGACACGTCGGCCGGCTAGCGCCGGCGCGCGTGGCACGACAGCTTGAGGAAGCCGCAGCGGTCCACCCGACCGATGATCGAGCTGCGCGGCCGTGTCGAACGCCGGCGCCGTCGCCGGCCGGGACGCTGGGCTACGCAGGTGCCTTCTCCGCGGTGATCATCAGGTTGTAGAACATGGCCGGCGGCAGGCGCGGCTCGAGCAGCACGCGGTCGAGGTGCTGCAGCCCCACGTACCCGCGGAAGGCGTACATCTTCCAGGCCCACGGCACGGTCTCGGGGTCGGCGGTCGCCTCCAGGGCGCGGTTGGCCCACCCGAACCAGTTGGCCAGCAGCTCCTCGCCGCGGACGCGGACGTCGCCGAAGTCCGCGGCGCGCGCCCCGGCCGACAGCTGCTCGGGCGTGAAGGCATGGACGTCGACCTTCGACTCGAGCTGGTGGTTGGCCGCGCCGCCGTCCTGGTGGCCCTCCCGTGCGGGGTGGGCGCGCATGATCCGGCGCCACGCCGGCGCGGCGTGCGTGGCCGCGCGCTTGGGCACGCTGGCGATCCGGTCGCCGTAGTGCGACGGCTCGCCGGCGAAGACCGCCACGCCGCCGGGACGCAGGACGCGGTGGATCTCGCGCCACGCCTGGTCGAGATCGGGCAGGTGGTGCAGGACGGCGTGGCCCAGCACGAGGTCGAAGGACTCGTCGTCGAAGGGGAGCGCCTCGGCGTCGGCGACGCGCGCGTCGACGTCGAGCCCGAGCCGCTGCGCGTTGGCGGCCAGCGTGTCGACCATGCCGGGCGAGATGTCGGTGCACGTCGCGTCGGTGATGACGCCCGCCTGCAGCAGGTTCAGCGAGAAGTACCCCGTGCCGGCGCCGAGCTCCAGGCCGCGCTCGAAGGAGCGCAGGCGGCCGTCGAGCGCCTTGCGCAGCTTGCCGAGCACCTGGGTCCGGCCGATCTCGCCGAAGTCGATGCCCCACTTGGCGTCGTAGTCGGCGGCGGCCCCGTCGTGGTAGCGGGCGTTGACGTCGCGGATCTCCTCCGCGGTGGCGGGGGCGGGGCTCATGAGGCGCGGCATGCTAGCGATCGGCCTCCACTGAACGCGGGTGGTCGCGGGCATGTGTACCGTGCCCGCCTCGCCTATGTCCGACCAGCCCGAGCCGCAGTTGTACCTCCAGCGCGACCAGCCCCCGGGCGTCCCGCCGCTGGCGCTGACCGGGGAGCGCACGCTGCCCGACGTGCCCGAGGAGAACTACTGGTACCAGCGCCACCTCGTCGTCTACGAGTGGATCCGCGACCGCGTGGCCGGCCTGCGCGTGATCGACATGGCCTGCGGCGAGGGCTACGGCACCAACGTCCTCGCCGGCCGCGCCGCGGAGGCCGTCGGGGTCGACGCCAACCCGGAGGCCCACGAGCACGCGCGCCTGCGCTACACCGCGCCCAACGTGCGCTTCGCGCGCGACCTGGTCGAGACGTTCGACGAGCCCGCCGACGCCGTGGTGTTCCTGCAGACCATCGAGCACGTCCAGAACCCCGACGAGGTCCTGGAGCGGTTCAAGGCGCTGGTGTCCGCCAGCGCATCGCCGGCGGTGATCGTCTCCACGCCCAACGTGCTGACGCTCGCGCCCGAGGGCGCCGAGAAGTCCGGGAACCCGTGGCACGTCAAGGAGTACCGGCCCGAGGAGTTCCGCGCGCTCTGCGCCGCCCACTTCTCCGAGGTCGAGATGTACGGGCTGTTCCACGCGCGCAAGCTCGCGGTCCACGAGCTCGCGCTGAAGCGGCTGCGGTGGGACGACGTGCACGCCATGCTGGGGATCACCAAGCGCTTCTATGATTGGTTCACTCCGGCGATCTCCGTCACCGACTTCACGCTGACCGCTGACCGCTCGCTCGACGGCGCGCTGGACTTCGTGGCCGTCTGCCGGCCATGAGCGGTGCGCGCGCCGACGCGCGCCTGGCGATCGTCCTGCACACCCACATGCCCTACGTCGAGGGCTCCGGTAGCGAGTTGTCGTAGATCCTTTTGCCAGCATCAATGGTCCCGCGGGACGGCGCGCGGGGAGCGCGCGGAGAGCAGGATCGACGGGATCACCGACGGGGCTTGGCTGGAGGACAGCACGCGGTCAACCATCGACAGGCGGCGGCCCCGGCCGTCCTGCACTCAGGAGAGGTTTCTGCCAGTCATGTCTCAACGAAAGCCCCTGGCCGCGTTGGCGGCCGTCACGGCCGCACTCGCCCTGGTTGTCCCGGCGGCGAGCGCGAGCGCCGCGACGAGGGCGCCCGCGGTTCGCACAGCCTCCATCGGATTCGGCGGCGGTCTCGTGGCCGGATCGCTGCCGTGCCAGATTCTGGTCGACCAGATCCGATTCGCGGCGCTGACGGGGAACGTCCCGGCCGAGAACTTCCTCGGCGAGGTGCTCGTCTATTCGGGCTGCGGGGGTGCGGCCATCTAGCCGTCGCGGCTGGGCGCCGATGCAGCTCCGGGCGATGCTGTCATGAGCGCGGGGGGCGCGACGCCCCCCACGCCCGGCGCTGAGATTGCCCCCCGAGACGACGCCCAAGCCCGGCGTCGTCGCCGGCCGGCCGCAAGCTCACGAAGGACGCGGGGCCTTCACCCTCAGGGTGGCGGCCCTTCTTCATTTCTGCGGCTGGCGGACTGGCGTATGGTCTCGGCGCTCATGAGCAAGTCCAGCGGCGACGGCCGACTCGCGATCGTCCTCCACACCCACATGCCCTACGTCGAGGGCTTCGGGACGTGGCCGTTCGGCGAGGAGTGGCTCTTCGAGGCGGCGGCCACGGTGTACGTGCCGTTGCTGGACCTGCTCGACGCGCGCGCGGGCGGCGGGGTCACGCTCTCGGTGACGCCGGTGCTGGCCGACCAGCTCGCGGCGCCGGGCGTCCACGAGCGGCTGCTGACCTTCCTGCGCGACCTGCGTGTCACCACCCACCAGCTCGACGCGGAGGGCTGTCGCGGCGGCGGCGAGCCTGCGCTGGGCGACGAGGTGCAGCGCGCCGGCGGCGACTACGCCCGCGCGGCGGACCGCCTCGACGCGCTGGGCCCCGGTGGCCTGCTCGCGGGCCTGCTGGGCCACGCGGCGTGGACGAGCGCGGCGACGCACGCGGTCCTGCCGCTCGTGGCGAGCAGCGCCGGGGTGCGCCTGCAGCTGCGCGCCGGCATCGAGGCGCACCGCGCCCGCGCCGGTCGCTGGGGCGGCGGCCTGTGGCTACCCGAGTGCGGCCACGCGCCCTGGCTCCATCCGCTGCTCGAGGAGGCCGGCGTGCACGCGACGTGCGTCGACCTCACCGACGTCCTGCCCGATCCCCTGCGCCCGCTCGCGACCGCCGACGGGCCGCTGCTGGCGCCGCTGGACCGCGAGACGATCGAGCTCGTGTGGAGCGCGGGCGGCTACCCCGGCGCCGCGGCCTACCGCGACTCGCATCGCAAGACCGTCCACCACCACCATCCGTGGGCCAACGACGGCGCCGTCTACGACCGCGACCGCGCGCGCGAGCAGGCGGCCGCCGACGCCGCGGACTTCGTCGCCCGGGTGCAGCGCCGCGTGGCCGGCGGCGGGTTGTCGGTGTGCGCCCTGGACACCGAGCTCCTGGGCCACCACTGGTACGAGGGGCTGGACTGGCTCGTCGCGGTCCTCGACGAGGCGCAGCGCGCGGGCCTGGAGATCGTCGGGCTGGACGAGGCGCTGGCCGCCACGCCCCCGGCCGCCGCGCCCACGGACCTCGCTCCCTCGAGCTGGGGCGAGCCGCGCACGCTGTGGACCTGGGACGGCCCGCAGGTCGCCGACGTCGCGTTCGCCGCGCGCGACGCCGAACTGCGCGTGCTGGCCGCCGCCGCGCAGGGACGCGCAGGCCCGCGCGCGGTGCGCGAGCTGCTGGCGCTGCAGTCCAGCGACTGGGCGTTCCTGATCACGCGCGACATCTCGGGCCCGTACCCGCGCGAGCGCGCGGCGGGCCACCTCGCGGCGCTGGACGCGGCCCTGGCCGGCGCCGAGCAGGATCCGGCGGTGCGCCACCTGGCGCCCCACGCCGATCCGGCGATGCTGCTGGTGCCCTGAGCGGTCAGGCCCACCGCAGCGTCTGCGGCGCGTCGCGCATGCGCAGGACGCGGGCCGGCACGCCGGCGACGACCGCGTCTGACGGGATGTCCTTCGTCACGACGGTGTTGGTGCCGATCACGCAGTTGTCGCCGACCGTGGCGCCGCGCAGGAAGCAGGCGCCGTAGCCGATCCACACGTTGTGGCCGACCCGGACGTCGCGCTTGTAGATGCCCTGCTCGCGGATCGGCCGGTCGACCTCCACGACGCCGTGGTCGAAGTCGATCAACATGACGCGGTCGGCCACGATGCACTCGCGCCCGATCGACACGTGCTGGAACGCCGAGACCGTGCACTCCTGGCCCATCACGGTCTTGGCGCCGATCGAGCACTCGCCCTCGTGCACGCGGATCTTGCAGCCGTGTCCGAGCCAGGACCAGCGGCCGAGGCGCAGCGTGGCGCCCTTGCCGACCTCGAGCACCACGCCGGGGCCGATGAACGCGGGGCCGTCGAGCTGCAGCCGGCCGCGCAGGCGCAGCTTCCACCAGGCCAGCCGCACCATGAGCCACGCGTAGCGGCGGTTGAGCATCCCGTGGCGCCGGGCGAAGCGCAGGAGCGTCAGCAACCCGCCCGATCGGGGCGGGGGATCGCCGCGGAGGTGGAGCGGCGCAAGATCCGCTGGCGCGGGCGGGGACAGGACCGGTTCCACGCCCGCGGAGGCTAGCGCGCAGGCCCGTCGCCAGGCGCGCCGGCGGAGCCCCCGGGAACTCGATCGGCGCGTGCGGCGAATCAAGGACGATGGCACTGATGCTCCAGGCCGACCACGACGCGGCGGCGCAGCCCAGCGACGCCGCGATCCTCGCGGCGTCGGTCGGCGATCCGCACGCCTTCACGGCCCTGTTCGAGCGCCACTTCGCCCGGATCCACGGCTGGCTGCACCGCCGCGTCGGCGCGCCGCTGGCCGAGGATCTCGCGGCCGAGACGTTCACGCGCGCCTTCGACCAGCGCGAGCGCTTCGACGGCGCCTACGCCGACGCCCGCCCGTGGCTGTTCGGGATCGCCGCCCGCCTGGTGCACGACCACCATCGCGCCGAGCTGCGCCGCCTGCGCGCGCTGGCCCGCGTCGAGTGCTGGGAGGCGGTGGGCGACGACGTCGCGGCGGGTGCGGTCGCCCGGGCCGACGCCGCCGCGGCCGGGCCCGCCGTCGCCGCGGCGCTGGCCGCGTTGCGCGACGAGGAGCGCGACGTGCTCCTGCTCGTGGCGTGGGCCGGCCTGGAGTACGACGAGGTCGCCCGCGCGACCGGCGTCCCGATCGGCACGGTCCGCTCCCGCCTGCACCGCGCCCGCCGCCGGCTGCGGGCCACCCTCGAGCTTCCGGAGGAGACGGCATGAGCGAGGACCCCGACCTCACGACCCTGCGCGCCTGGACGCCGCCGGAGCCCAGCCCCGACGCCCACGCCGCCGACCGGGCTCGCGCGCGGCTGCTGGCGCACGTGGCGGCGGCGCCGCTACCCGCGGCACCGCACCCTTCGCGCCGCCGCTGGTGGCTCGTGGCCGCCCCGCCCGCGGTGGTCGTGGCGGTCGCCGTCGCGGTCGTGCTCTCGCTCGGCTCGGGCGTCCAGGAGGGGAGCGTGGCGCCGGCGCCGGCGACCGCCGCCCAGGCGCTGGAGCAGGCCGCCCACGCCGCCGAGCGCCAGCCGGCGCCGGAGGTCTTCCCGCGGCCCGATCAGTTCTTCTACACCTTGACGCAGGCCACCTACCTGAACTGCCGGCTGGGGCAGGGCGGCGCCGGCGCGTGCGTGCTCGCCACCCAGCGCCGCGCGGCGTGGATCAGCCAGCAGCGCACCGGTCAGACCCGCACGACCGTGCTCGGCCACCGCTGGCCGTCGCCGCAGGAGCGCCAGAAGTGGATCCGGCTCGGCCGCCCGTCGCTGACCCGGGCGACCGCGCAGACGTTCCGCCTCGCGCCCAACCACGCCTACTACCTCGGCAACGAGCGGTTGTCCTACACCAAGATGCGCACGTTCGACCAGAGCGGGCCTGCCCTGTTTCGCCGCCTGCGCGACGGCGTCAGCCACGGCCAGGGCAGCTCGCTCTACGGCGAGGTCTTCACCCAGATCGGCGACGCGCTGCGCGAGCAGCCGGCGCCCCCGAAGCTGCGGGCCGCGCTGTACCGCGCGCTCAAGCTCGTCCCCGGCGTTCGCTACCTCGGCCCCGTGAAGGACGCCCTCGGCCGCCCGGCGCTGGCCGTCGCGCGCACCGAGGACGGCACGCGCCGCGAGCTCCTCTTCGACCCCGCCACCTCCGCCATGCTCGCCGAGCGCGAGGTGATCGTGGGTCCGAACGCCCGCCGCGGCTTCACCGCGCCCGCCGGCACGACCATCGCCGACGCGGTCTACGAGCAGCGTGGCGTCGTCGACCGCATCGGCGAGCAGCCCTAGCCCCTCAGCCCCTCAGCCCCTCAGCCCCTCAGCACCTCAGCCCGGCAGCGCCTCCGCGAAGCGCGCCAGCGCGTCCGCGTCGCGCCAGGCCGGGCCGTGGCCGAAGACCATCAGCGCCGGGCGCAGCGCGGCGACGCGGCGGATCGACTCGCGGTTGCGAGCGATGTCGAGCGTGAAGCGCTCGGGCGGCTCGTGCAGGCCGGGGCGGCCCGTGATCGGATGGCGGCCGAAGAGGACGTCGCCGGCGACGAGCGTGCGGTCGTCCTCGCGCCAGTAGGACAGGTGGCCGGGGGAGTGGCCGGGCGTCTCGAGCGCGACGAACCCCGCGTCGAGCTCGTCGCCCTCGGCCAGCTCGCGCGTCGCGTCGACCGCCGGGCCCGCCCAGTGGCGCCGCTGCCAGCGGGTGATGACGTTGTCGCGGCCCAGCGGCGTGTTGTCGCCGGTGCGGAGCACGGGCGCCTCGCCGGCCGGCGCCCAGAACGGGACGCCGAGCGCGGCGACGAGGGCGGCGCTCGATCCCTGATGGTCGCTGTGGCCGTGCGTGACGGCGTGTGCGGTGACCGTGCGGCCGCTCACGGCGCGCAGGATCCGGCCGGCGGCGTGGCGGGTGGCGGCGTCGACGATCACCGAGCCGACGAGGTGGACGTTGAACGCGTCGCGCGGGCGGCCGGCGACGGCGTGGAGATCGGGGGCGAGCTGGCGCATGTCGGCCATACGGTGGCGTATGGCGCCGGCCGTGTCAATACGGTGGCGTATGGTGGGGCGACGATGATGGTCGACAACCTGGACCGCGACCGCTGGGAGAGCGCGGCGCTGGACGCGCTGGAGCGCGGCGGGCTGGCCGCCGTCGCGGTCGAGCCGCTGGCCCGTGAGCTCGGCGTCACCAAGGGCAGCTTCTACTGGCACTTCAAGAACCGCGGCGAGCTGATCGCCGCGACGGTCGCCCGCTGGGAGCGGCTGCACGTCGACGGCCCGCTGGAGGCGCTGGCCTCCGTCGAGGACCCGCGTGCACGGCTGATGGAGCTGCTCGGCAAGGCCGGCGCCAAGCCGCCGTCGATCTTCGTCCGGCTGCTCGACGCGGTCGACGCGCCCGTGGTCCGGGCCGCCGTCGCCCGCGCCGCGCAGGAGCGCGTCGCGTTCATGGCCCGGGCGTTCGGCGAGCTGGGCCTGACTCGCGCCACGGCGCGCCGCCAGGCGCTGCTGGCCTACAGCGCGTACGTCGGCCGCGCCCATCTCGCGCGCGACGCGCCGGAGCTCCTGGGCGACCCGGCGGCGCTGTCGAAGCACATCGCCGAGCAGCTGATCGGCTGAGTTCGGCATCATGCGGCGCCCATGACGCAGGACGCCCCGACCCTCGCACAGCGCCTCCTCGACGGCGATCGCCGTGCCCTCGCCCGGGCGATCACGCTCGTCGAGAGCGACGATCCCGCCGGCTGGGACCTGGTGCGCGAGGTCTACCCGCACACCGGCAGGGCCGCGATCGTCGGCCTTACCGGCGCGCCGGGCGCGGGCAAGTCGACGCTGATCGGCGCGCTGACCAAGCTGCGCCGCGAGCAGGAGCGGACGGTCGCGGTGCTGTCGATCGACCCGTCCTCGCCGTTCACCCACGGCGCGCTGCTCGGCGATCGCATCCGGCTGACCGACCACTTCCTCGACCCGGGCGTCTTCATCCGCTCGATGGCCAACCGCGGCGCGCTCGGCGGCCTCAGCGAGGCCGCGCTGCAGGCGGCGCTGCTGATGGACGCCGCCGGCAAGGACGACGTCCTGCTCGAGACCGTCGGGGTCGGCCAGGCCGAGGTCGACATCATCGACCACGCCGACACGATCGTCCTCGTGCTCATGCCGGGATCCGGCGACTCGATCCAGGCCCTGAAGGCCGGCGTCATGGAGATCCCGGACATCATCGTCGTCAACAAGGCCGACCACCCGCTGACCGACACCATGGTGCGCGAGATCCGCGGCGTGCTGTCGCTCGCGCCGCAGCGCGGCTGGCGCGTGCCGATCATCAAGACCGAGGCGCACAAGGGGGCCGGCGTGCCCGAGCTCGTCGCCAAGCTCGACGAGCACCGCGCCTTCATCGAGGCGGAGGGCACGCTGTCGGAGCGCCGCAGGCGCAACCTGCGCAGCGAGGTCGTCGCGATCTGCACGTTCCGCCTGCGCCGCCGCCTGGAGGAGCAGCTCGACGAGGACGACACCTTCGCCGCCCTGCTCGACGAGGTCGTCGCCCGCCGGCTCGATCCGGCCACGGCGGCCACCGGCATCCTCGAGCGCCTCGACGCCGCCGCCGCCTCGCGCCCCGCCTGACTCGCACGACGCTCACGCCGTCGCCAGCGCCACCGCGCTCGCGGCCAGCGTCAGCGCCGCCAGCACGGCGCCCGCACGCGGGGCGAAGCGCAACCCCCACGCACACAGCGCGGCAAGCAGCGGCAGCGCCGGCACGAGCTGGCGCGCCGGGTACCAGGCGCCGTCGATCGACGGCGCCAGGAACGTCGCGACCAGCACCACGGCGGCCGTGATCAGCGCCAGGAACGCGGCGGCGACCTCCACGTCGACCTGGTCGAGCACCGCGACGGCCAGCCGCTCTTTGCGCGACCGCCAGAGCAGCCACAGCGCCACGAAGGCCAGCGCGACGAACGGCGCCCACAGCAGCAGCCCGTCGCCGGGATCGAGCCACAGCGTCACGAGGCGCGGCGCGCGCTCGAGGTGCTCGGCCGCGCCGGAGGCGCCCGTCGGCCCGCCGCCCGCGAGGTCGTGCGGCGTCAGCCCGCCGAACAGCCGGTCGTTGACCGTGACGTAGACGACCGCGGAGGTCAGCGCGACCTCCAGCGCGACGAAGCCCGCCACGCCGCGCTGGCGGCGCCGCAGCCAGCGCGTCAGCGCCGCGGCGATCACGACCGCGGGCGCGACGAGCTTGGCCGCCAGCCACGGCAGCGCGGCCACGAGCGCCGCGCTCCCGAAGGCCGCGCTCGTCCGCGGGCGCTCGCGCACGCCCAGCGCCAGCAGCGCGGCCCCCGCGAGGGCCGCGCCGCCCACCATCTCGGGCGACACCGCCGCGGCCGCACCCAGCGCCGGCGGCGACAGGCCGACGACGAGCGCCGCGCGCGTCGGCCACGGCTCGGGCACGAGCCGGCGGCCCAGCGCGGCGGCCAGGCAGAACGCGAGCGCCGCGATCGCGCCGAGCAGGAGCCGCACGCCGGTGACCCCACCGACCGCGTAGGCGGGGGCGATCAGCAGCTCGAAGCCCAGCCCCGACGGCTCGACGAGCCGGCCGTCGGTCAGGCCCGCCACCGGCCTCAGCGGTCCGTCGTAGAAGTCGCGCCAGGCGCGGGTGGCGAACTCGTCGGTCAGGTCGAGGTCGCCGTCGGAGACCAGCGACTCCGCGCCGAGGAGGCGGTGGGCCTCCGGGGCCGAGACGTCTGCGGCCGGGCCGATCCCGATCGCCCACACCAGGGTGTAGACGGTCGCGAGCGCCAACCACAGCGGCAGCGCCCGCCGGACGGCGGACAACGCGGGTCCTAGGCCCCGGCCGCGGTCCGCTCGGCGAGCGCCACGAACGTGCGGACCATGGCGCCGGTGCCGCCCTTGGGCGCGTAGGCGCGCCCGCTGTCCCACGCGGTTCCGCAGATGTCCAGGTGCGCCCAGGGCACGCCGCCGGTGAAGCGGTGCAGGAACTCCGCGGCGGTGCTCGAGGCGCCCGAGCGCGGCGGCGACAGGTTGGCCAGGTCGGCGGTCGAGCCCTTGATCAGCTCGGCGTAGCGCTCGTGCAGCGGCATGCGCCACACCAGCTCGCCGGCCGCGGCCGCGGCGTCCTGGACCTCGGCGGCCCACGGCTCGTCGTCGGCCCACAGGCCCGAGTACACCCGGCCCAGCGTGCTCATGATCGCGCCGGTCAGCGTCGCGGCGTCGACCAGGCGCTCGGCGCCGAGGCCGATGGCGTGGTGCAGGCAGTCGGCCAGCACGAGCCGTCCCTCGGCGTCGGTGTTGTCGACCTGCACGGTCAGGCCGGCGGCGGTGGTGACCACGTCGCCGGGCTTCATCGCCCCGGGCCCGAGCAGGTTCTCCGTGGCGCCGACGACCGCGACGACGCGCATGGGCAGCTCCAGCGCGGCGATCGCGCCGACGGCCTCCAGCACGGCGGCGCCGCCCGACATGTCGTACTTCATGTCCGCCATCGACCCGGCGGGCTTGATCGAGATGCCGCCCGCGTCGAAGGTCACGGCCTTGCCCACGAGGCCCAGCACCGGGCCGCGCGCGGTCGGCGGCTCGTAGCGCAGCACGATCAGCGCCGGCTCCTCGTCGGTGCCGGCCGCCACCGCGGCGAACGCGCCCATGCCCAGCGCCTCGATGCCCGCGCGCCCGGCGACCTCGGCCGTCAGCGTGTCGTGGCCGGCCGCGAGCTCCTGCGCGCGGCGGCCCAGCGCGGTCGGGGTCATCACGTTGGCCGGCGCGTTCTGCAGGTCGCGGGCGTGGTTGACCGCCTCGGTCACGACGGTCGCCCGGGCGACCTCGGCCGTGCGGTCGTCGTGGTCGGAGACGATCAGCTCGTCGACGCCGGTGGCCGAGCCGTCGTCGCCCGCGCCCGACTTGCACGCCGTGAACGCGTAGGCGGCCATCAGCGTGCCCTCGACGACGGCGCGCGCGGGGTGGTGGTCGCGCAGCTTGTGCGGGAGCTCCCAGGCGAGCACCTTGGCGCGGAGGTCCCGCGCGCGCCCGTGGGCGGCGGCCGCGGCGAGGCGCAGCGCCTCGTCGTCGAGGCGCTCGCGCGCGCCGAGCCCGACGAGGATCCAGCGCTTGCCCTCCGCGTGCGTGACGGCCAGATGGTTGGCCGTGGCCCGCGCCTCGCCGCCGTCGACGAGCGCCTGCAGCGCACCGTCGCCGGCGTCGTGCACCACGCGCTCGCCCTCGATCAGCCCGACGACGACGGTGTCGGCCGCGGTGGACGCCGCGGCCTCGGTGGTGGCGGTCACGCGCATGGTCGGCGAGGCTAGATGATCGGCGCGGGATTCCGGCGGCCGTGCTCCCCGATCACCTACTCGTTACCGTTCGCCGCCCAAGCTGTCCTGACCCCGAGAGAGACCGAGACATCTTCATGCCCAAGACCGTCATCCTCGGCGCCGCGCGTACCCCGATCGGGAAGCTCGGCGGCGGCCTGTCCACCGTCGCTGCGACCGAGCTCGGCGCGACGGCGATCACCGCGGCGCTGCAGCGCGCCGACGTCGCGCCCGACCAGGTCGACCATGTCGTGATGGGTCAGGTGTTGCAGGCCGGCCAGGGGCAGGTCCCCTCGCGTCAGGCCCAGATCAAGGCCGGGATCCCGAACGAGGTCTCCTCGGAGACCGTCAACAAGGTCTGCGCGTCGGGGCTGCGCGCGACGGTGATCCTCGACCAGGCGATCCGCGCCGGCGACGTCACGGTCGGCGTCGGCGGCGGCATGGAGTCGATGTCCGGCGCGCCGTACCTGCTGCCCCAGGCGCGCTTCGGCTACCGCATGGGCGACGCCCAGGCGCTGGACGCGATGGTCCACGACGGCCTGACCAACCCGTTCAGCGGCCGGCAGATGTTCGACGAGGCGACCGAGATCGGCGACCAGCTCGAGCTCACGCGCCCCGACCTCGACCGCTGGGCGCTGCGCAGCCACGAGCGCGCGCTGGCCGCGATCGACGAGGGCCGCATGGCCGACGAGATCGCCTCCGTCACGATCAAGGGAAGAGGGTCCCGCCATCCCGACACCGTCGTCGAGGTCGACGAGGGGCCCCGCCGCGGCTCGACGCTCGAGGCGCTGAGCAAGCTCCCGGGCCTGACCGGCAAGGAGGGCTCGCACACCGCCGGCAACTCACCCGGCGTCAACGACGGCGGCGGCGCGCTCGTGCTGTCCTCCGACGAGTGGGCGCAGGCCAACGCCAAGACCGTGCTGGCC
>Ga0193699_10000033_pt1 | contig 102539 bp, 109 predicted proteins | sample L3c2metaG_FD_160095 | JGI IMG/M metagenome (GOLD analysis project Ga0193699, IMG submission 160095) | Soil microbial communities from a riparian zone of the East river system, Colorado, United States - L3c2 | ecosystem: Environmental > Terrestrial > Soil > Riparian zone | place: USA: East...
CGCCCGCGTGGGGAGAGCCCGAGCCGGTGGTGCCGCCGATCGAGTTGTCGTTGATCGAGGTGAAGGTGATCGGCGCGGCGGCGGTGCCGATCGCGTTGAGGGTGCCGCGGACGGATAGGGCTCCTGCGCCCTCTACCTTGAGAATTGCTCCCGGTTCGATGGTAAGCGTGGCACCTTCATCGACCGACGTGTCGCAGTTCACGAAGTAGACAGCGGCGAAATTCGGCCCGATCGTCGTATCTGCATCAATATCTCCGCAGAGGTCGTGTTCTGGCTCCACAGAGCTCCAGTCGACGGATTGGGGACTCGGGTCGACTACCCCAGCCGCATTTACTGCACGCGCCTTGAAGTTGTGAGGACCATGCGAAGGACTGCCGATTTCATAAGGAGTGCTGCAAAGGCTGAAAGGCGCGCCGTCAATACTGCACTGGAAAGAGGAGTCGGGCTCGTCTGACGTGAACCCAATTGAGACCGGCCCGGTAGGAATGCGGCCACTAGGGGCGCTGGTGATCGCGGTTTGCGGAGGAGTTGCCTCGACCGTGAAGGAGGCCATCGCTGGCGTTGGGTCGACGCTTGCGCCTTCGACCGCTCTCACCGCGAATTCATAAGAGCCGTCCGCCAGGGATTCGTAATGTGCCGGACTAGCGCACGAAGACCAAGCAGTGCCGCCAAGTTTGCAGTGGAACGAGGCACCGGCTGAACTGGAGTGGAAGGAAATTTCAACATAGGGCTGCGCTATCAGGCCCGAAGGGGCGGAGTCGATCACCGTGTCGGGAACCACGGGCTGTGCCGGCGTGGGAGCGGGTTCGGGACTTGGAGTAGGCGTCGCAGTTGATGCAGGCGGACTCGGTCCCGTCGACCCGCCCGATTTCCCGGGCTCTTTGGTTCCTCCCAGCTGTGATGCTTCCTTGGCCTTGGCGATGCAGCGCTGGCGCGCCTTGCGGCGGTTTTTGAACTTCCTCTTGCACCTCGCGACTTCTTCTGACAGATCGGCGCCGGAACCTTTGCCTGAAGGGTGATGCCGAGTTGAGGCTTGCGCGCCAAGCGTCATGGCGGAGATTGCGACCGCCCCGGCTATGGCAAGTGCGCAAACGGGGGCAACAAGGACGGCCTTGCGAGTCATGGAAAGCGGGTTGACAGGAGGCATCGCAGCTAGCGCTCGAAAATCCAGCGAACCACGATCCCTGCCGTTTGAGGTCTCCCCGGCCCTTTCTGAATGTCTTTGTCTGTGCACGCTAGAGCGCGCATACTGTACCGTGCCAAAATAGAACATCAAGGTTTCCGAGGGTGCAAAGGGACTATAGGCTCGCGGGAACGGCAGATTGCATGATCTTTGGTCGCTCGAAGAGACTCGTCTCTAGCTAGGCAAGCGGAACGTCGTTGGTGGCAGCCCACTCCTCCAGGCGGTCGTTCGGTATTTGCCAGAACCCTTTGACGATGATTCCGTCTGCCTGTACCTCGCGTGGCTCGGCGACACCGAAGGCCTGAGTTATCCGCTCGCGAGGAGGGCCGTCGTCGAGAGCAAGTCCTGCTTCAAGGCGACAGCTGCGTCAACGGAGACGCTGATCCGAGCGGCTACGGGTTCATTCGTCGGAGGGGCCTCGTAGGCATGGGCGAACGCCCCAGGCAGCTGCATGTCTCGCCAGCCAAGGCATAGCTGAGGCCCTGAAAGCCGCAGCTCGGCGATTGCTTCGCCGACGCAGCCTGCGTTCTCGATGGCGTGCGCGGCGAGCAGTTGAAGCATCGCCGCCGTCTGCGCAACCACGAAGTCCGTGGTGATGGGTTCATGGTCTTCGCGTCGGTAGGTCGTGGTTGCCGCATACCCGGCGCCGCTCGTATGCAGCTCGACGTGGGCGTAGTGCGCAAGCCCCTCTTCCTGCTCGCCTCTGGGGCGGGCTATGAATCGGCCGACCCCTACACCGGCGGATGGCTGTCCGGCAACTCGATTGAACAAGAACGACTCACCGAAGTCCCATGCATTCGCCGGCCGCCGGAAGCGGTCGAGCCAATCTGCAATCTCTTTCTGTCGCGCCCGATCGACTCGGTCCGATCCGAAGACGCTAGGAACTATCGCTAACTCGAGCCATGGCGCTTGATCGGGGTCGAGCATGGCCCTCATCGAGCACGTTGCCAAGCCGGGCGACTTGGGCCTCGCCTCTCTGTTCCCTACTCGCGTACTCAGCCGCCACCTCGGGTTGGCGCATGTAGCGGGTGCGGGCACCATCCCGTCGGGGATAGCGGAGGTCAACCCCGAAAGAAACTGCGTGAGGACGATCTGGGCTGGGCGGGATGATGATTGCGTAGAAGCCGTTCGAGTCATTGTCAGCGAGTGGAATCCGCTGAATCTCGAATGAGACGTGGGGTGAGATGAGGTCAGCGGCAATGCTCTTCATGCGCAGCTCCTCGGCCTCGGAGAGCTCGATGGGGTTCAGGTCCGACGCTGCCCCGTCAGCATCGACGACGCCGATCGAGATTAGGCCGCCACGCTCATTGGCCATCGCCGCGACGTCGGCAGCGAAACTTCGTTTGCCTTTCTCGTTGCCGCCGTAGACCTCGCGCTTGAAGTCGAGGTCAGTTGCCTCCCGGACACCTCGTGCGACCAACCCCTGGAGCGTCGCATAGTCAAGCTCGTGTAGCCGAGCATCAAGGACGTCGTGGAGTCGTGCTGCCCAGCTCTCCCTTGAGGACATTGGCGCAAGCGTATGTCGCCATCCAGTCGGGCGTCCATTGGGGTGGGTGACGCTACGACGCCGGTGCCGACTGGTGCGGCCGAATCGGCTCGAACAATTCATACATGACCATCCGGTGGATGTTCATCGTTCTCAGCGGTCACCCGATTTGAGTGGCCGTTGAGATCAAACTCTCCCGGCGAGAAGCTGCCGGGGCGCCAAATCATGCCGTCCAACAACTCGCATGGGGAGACGGATAGACCGCCTGCGACCTTGAGGATCGTGTCGAGCTGGGGTATGCGCGCGCCTCGCTCCAGCAGGCCGATCTCGGTCCTATGGAGCGAGGCCCGGTATCCGAGCTTTTCCTGGGAGAGCCCAGAGCGCTTGCGGCAGCGACGTAGGTTCTCGGCGAAGCCGTCGGCTACCTCCTGCTTGAACATCGTTATTGGGATGGGTAGGACGGCTCTGGACGCGGCCCAGGCTTGACGAGCATGGCGACTATCGCCGCCTGCTCGTCAATGCGGTCGGGCCGCTGGCTGAGCTGGCCCGCCACAAGCACCGTGGCACCCTCGCGCAGATCCTCGATGTCCCGCCCGCCGACTTTGGCCGGCACCTGGACGTCGTAGAACGCATAGGTCCACAGCAGCCGCGGGTCTTCGGGATGAGCCACCGGAAATTTGATCTCCAGAAGGGTCAGCGGCTCGCCTCCCGGCCCCTTGTCCTTTATGGGGTCGGAGATCAGCGTTCCCGTGACGACCGCGTAGTTGATGCCGGGCGGGGTCGACTTGGGAAAGGGCGCCTGGTCGCCGGGCTTTTGACCAACGGCTCGCCTCCACATCGCTACTTCGCCTCCTTGACGACGTAGGCGCGTGGCCGTTTCTTGGCTTGGCGCACTTTCTTCTCCTTGGCCAGGCGGGCGAGGCAGTTGGCGACAGCACCCGAGGAGCGTTCAATCCCCTTGCCGATCGCGCTGGCGGTCAGCGGGCCATCCACCTTGTGCTTCTTGAGGTAGGCGAGGACGAGACCGTCAAGCTCACCGGGGCGAAGGCGCTTCCCGGCGGCGTTCACTGGTTGTCTCCCAGGCGGTCGAGCAGGGTGAGGAGGCCGTTGCAGGTGTCGAGTGCGAGCTGCCAGCACCGCTTGGCTTCTTCCTCGGCTTCCCTTGACTCGCGATGATCCTTTGACTCGCTGAGGCCGCCTTCGGCATCGGACTTGATGCGGGTGAGGATTTCGGCCAGGTCCTCGGGCGGCATGGTCAGGTCCACGTCGTCGCGGAACTCCTTGCCCCAGCCGAGATCCTCCATCAGCCTCAGGTCTTCGCCGAACTCGATTCCCAGCCGCTCGGCGGAGGCGAAGTCTTCCTGTTGGAGGGCGATCCGCAGGTCGCTTATCGCGGTCAGGTGATCGGTGACCATCTCGTAGAACACCTGGCGCTGGGCGCCACTGATCGTGACGGTGGTTGGCATCTGTGCCCTTTCGCTCAGGGCACCGAAGAGCCGCCATCACGACTCGCGCGAGTACTTTGGCGAGTAGCGTTCTCTTCGCATCGAAGACATGCTCTTCGGTGCCGGCCCCGGGGCGTTAGCGCGCCGCCGGGGCGCTATTCAGATTTGCTCGCCGACCGTAGCTCCGCTCGCGCTCGAAAGCGAGTCCGAATCGGCGCGAATCGGCGCCGATCCACAGCAATCGCCGCGATTTCGGGCACTCGTGCCCGAAACGGAGCGCGCCGCATGGCGGTCACCGCGACCTCTCCCGACCAGGGACCCGTTGATTTGCAGGGGCTTCGCTCGATGGGCGGTACTGGGCTCGAACCAGTGACCCCCTCCTTGTAAGGGAGGTGCTCTCCCAACTGAGCTAACCGCCCGGGCTTGGGACCGATCAGGGAGGATAGTCCACCGTCAATCGGGTACCCGTACGCCAGGAGGTGGCGCCCATGCAGCAGAAGATCGTCCCCAACTTGTGGTTCGACACCGAGGCCGAGGCGGCTGCAGGGTTCTACGTAGGCGTCTTCGAGAACTCGCGGATCGTCAACGTCACCCACTACACCGAGGCCGGCCCGCGCGATGCGGGGATGGTGATGACCGTGGAGTTCGAGCTCGATGGCCAGCGCTTCATCGGCATCAACGGCGGACCTGAGTTCAGCTTCGACGAGGCGGTCTCCTTCGCGATCGAATGCGAGACCCAAGGGGAGGTCGACTACTACTGGGAAAAGCTGTCGGCGGGCGGCGAGGAGGGCCAGTGTGGCTGGTTGAAGGACCGCTACGGCCTCTCCTGGCAGGTCGTACCGACCGGGATGGAAGAGCTCTTCGCCGATCCCGACAAGGGGCGAGCCGAGCGCGCGATGAAGGCGATGCTCGGAATGCGCAAGCTCGACATCGCCGCGCTGCGCAGCGCCGCCGACGGTGACGCCGCGTGATGCGGATACGTCTGGTTCCCGCCCTCCTCGCGCTCGGCCTGTTACTCGTGCCGGCGTCCGCCGCGGCGCAGGACCGGACGGTCACGGTGAACGGGTCGGCGACGCAGCAGGTGCCGAACGACACCGCCGGCCTGGGATTTCAGGTAGCCAAGGAACGGGACTCGCGAGCGGCGGCGCTGCGCATCGTCGCGGTTCGCCTGCGAGCGGTGATCGCGGCGGTGGAGGCCGCTCCGGGAGTCGGCGCGGGTGACGTCACGACCGGGCGGATCTCGATCCGCAAAGTCATCCGCGACAAGCGGACCGTGTACAAGGCGAGCGAGGGAATCTCGGTGACCCTGCATCAACCGGACCGGGCCGGCGAACTGGTCAGCGCCGCGGTGGCGGCGGGTGCCACCGGCACCAGCGGCCCGCGTTTCTTCCCCGGCGATCCCGAGCTTGCCTACGAAAGCACTCTGCTCGCCGCCTTCGACCAGGCAAAGGCGAAGGCGGCCGGCCTCGCGTCCCGGGCCGGGGCGACCCTGGGAACGGCGATCAGTATCGAAGAAGGCTCCGAAGTCATCCCCAATCAACCCCAGGCCAACCAGAAGGGCGCGGCCGCCGAGCCGGCACCGCCCGTGAAGCCGGGGTCTTCGACGGTGACGGCGACCGTCCACGTCGTCTTCGCTCTCCAGTAGCGACGCCTGAAAGAATTGGCACGTGGACTCGGCGATCCTCTGGCGCGTGGCGGTGGTGCAGGTGGTGGCCGTGGCGGTGCTCTCGGTGCTGCTCGGGCTCGTCTTCTCGCATGGATTCTTCGAGAGCTGGGGCTGGCTTGTCGGTCCGCTCGCCTGGATGCTCTGTGCCTGGCTGACGGCACGCGTCGTCGGGCTGCCCGAGGCACCCGTTCTGCTCCGGGCCGTACTGGCGGGGATCCCCAGCCTGCTCTTCGTCCTGATCGGCGCCCACTGGCTCGGCGCTGTCGTGGCGGTGGGGCTTTTTGCGGCGCTCTGCGCACGGCTTCCCCGGCCGCTGACCGAGCAAGCTCCCTAGCTCACGCCCGCGACTGGCCGCGTCCAGCCGCCTCATGCTCCCATCGAGCAAACGTGTACGTATCGGTACATTTACGGGTAAAGTTGCGTACCCTGCTGTCTATACCGGAGTGAGCGATGGAGCAAGGCGGAACCAGGCGCGACGCGATCGTCGAAGCGATGATCCGCGTTGCCGGCAGCAAGGGGTACCTCGCGGTCTCGGTTGCGGATGTCATAACCGAGGCAAACGTCTCGCGGACCACCTTTTACAAGCATTTCAGCGACAAGCAGGGTGCTTTCTCGCCGCCTATGACCGAGCCATCGAGAAGATCCTCGGAACGGCCGAAGCCGCTTGCGAAGGCGGGCGCCGCTGGCGCGACCGGGCGAGGGGCGGGCTTACTGCCGTAGTCGAGCTACTCGCCACCGAGCCGGCACTGATGGCACTGCGGCCAAGGCGGTAAAAGCGTAGGGCCTCGGCTTGAAAGGCTGAAGGTCAGCGGCTTGAGGAGCGGGATCGCGGCGGTGATGTGACCGGGATGCGACCCTAAAAGCTGCCCTCAATCTGGAGTTCATAGCGAACGATCTCCTGATCGCGAACGTACTTGACGTCATCGGTCAGGCTGTAGCCGCGGCCCTCGTATAGCCGTCGGGCCCTTTCGTTGTTCGAGCGCGTCCAGAGGGAGGAGGTCCTCCAGTCGCGCGCTCGCATCTCCCGGTGTAAGGCGTCCAGCAGTCGGCTGCCGACGCCACGCCCCCAGCATTCCGGATCGACAAACACCATTGAGACGTGTCCTGTATGGGGGCGGACCGCACCGGCGCCGTGGCACTCGCGGTATGGCTCGGACAACCCCATCGCGACCACGAGTTCACCATCGCAGCCGACCAAGAGTGACGCATCCGTATCGGCAAGCTTTCCCCTGACCCGGTCGATGCGTGCCTTAGATGGTGGGTTCCCATCCGCCGTCCGTGCCGCGCACCAGACATGGAGGGCGTCCTTTCGCTGGCCGGACGTTGCGCCGGCAAAGACGGTCATCGGTCCCGAGATCGGTCCCCGATCAGTTGGATGCGTCTGCCTCAGCCAAGCGCCCAACAATCGTCGCGAACTCGCGGAGGTCATCGAGGAAAGCCAAGGAGGCAAACACTGCCTTGTCATCGATCTCCATATAGAGATGGACAAGCAAATTGCGCTGCCTAGCTGCGTTGCCAAGCCGCTCGGCAATCTCGGCTGAGATGACGCCCTTGTCGCCGAGAATCTTGAACACGTCCGAATAACTCGACGGAGGCGGAGCGGACTGCTCGCTGACGACCTGAGCCGCCAAGTCAATGCAGATCTGAATCGAGAGCTGAAGCAGCCGTTCAGTCGCAAGGCGCTGTTGGGCGTCGGCCAAGTAAGCCTCCTCCCCGGCACCACGGATCTCCTCCAAGCGCTCGAGCATCGCCTCCAGCCGCTCGAGGCGGTTCTCGACCTGCTCAGCGTCGACCAAAGCGGCCTTCCCCCATCCGCCGGCGCACTCCGCGACCAAGCTCCGCGCGCAACGGCGCGGTGTCGAGGTAGTCGAGAATCGCCCGCGTCTCCAGCCGGACCCGCTCGTCCTGGTCACGCTCGACGAGGCGCTTACCCTCGCGAATGGCGCGGTGCCGCATCAGCGGAGGGGCGTGGTTCAGCATGACGACATCGATCTCGTCGGTACCCAAAGCACGACCTGCATCACCGGCAAGACTCAACTGAAGATCGAAGCGACCGCGAGAGTCGAGGTCGGGATCGTGCCAGACCGCAACATCTACGTCCGACAGCGGGCCAGGATTTCCACGCGCCTGCGATCCGATCAACATTGCCGCAACCACGCCCTCGCGGTTGAGCGCATGGCTGAGCTGCTCCAAGGCGCCCTCATCGAGCGGCGCCACTCGTGATTTCTCGTCAATGACGACCATGACTTACATCGTCCCCGATCAACCGGACTGAGTCCAGCCTGCCCACGCGCGGTTGCCTTACGGCGTTGAATGGGAATGAGATAGTGGTTCAGTGCTTAGACTTTTTCGCCGAGCTCTTCTTCTGTTTGGGATCTACACCGCCGTCATAGCGGCGGTCATCGTCGCGGGCTTCCTAGGAGAGGCGCTAGGTATCTGGGCCTCGATTCTCTGGGGAGTTGGAGTTCTCGCTGGAATTGCATTTTATGGCCGCCGGCGCCTCGATCAATCGCGCGGCGCCTAGAGCTATCTCCTTAGCTTCGCGCTGATCCACAGCGATCATGATCAGTTTGCCCCGGCTCGGCCGCTCTAGACAGCCAATTTCCGTCGGGTTGAAAGGACGGATGCCGTCCGCACGGGGAGCGGGATCACGGCGACGATGCGGCCGAAATGCGACCGTCAGGTAGCTGGCCTCCCTACCATCGAGTACATGGCGATCAAAAAGATGGAACACGTCGGGATCGTGGTCAACGACCTAGCGGCTGCAATCGAGTTCTTCGTCGAGCTGGGCCTAGAGCCGGGAGGCACGGGCCAGGTCGAGGGCGAGTGGGTAGACCGCATCATCGCGCTCGACGGGACCAAGGCCGAGTTAGCGATGCTACGAACCCCGGACGGCGACGGAGAAATCGAGCTTGTGAAGTTCCACTCGCCGCCGACTCAGGGCGGTGACCCCCACGCGCCGTCGAACACCCCGGGCATCCGCCACCTCTCCTTCCTCGTCGAAGACATCGACGCCGTAGTCGCCGGCCTACAAGCCCGCGGCACCGAGCTCGTCGGCGAGCTGGTGCGCTACGAGGACAGCTACCGGCTCTGCTACGTCCGCGGCCCCGAGGGGATCATCATCGAGCTGGCGGAAAAGATCGGCTGACGGGCCCGGTCCGCCACCCACCCCCGACCAACCAAGCGACCCGGACTAGCGTTCCGTAAGCGGATCCGAGAGGACCGCCGTGCGAGCAGTTTGTCAACTCGGAAACGACCACATCCCAGACAAGGTCGAGGTCAACACCGAAGTAGTCGTGGACAAGTTTGTCGCGCATCCCGGCCATCTCGCGCCAGAGCACCCCAGGCGCGCTAAGACTCGACAACGACCATGTTAGCCTCCGCCGCGTTCCGAAATGGCCAAATCACCTAAGCGACCCTATCCCCGACGCACGTTAGACCAGGCACTTCGGGTGCCTCGCGCGCTACGTGACAAGAATGGCGGCAAACCGTGGCAAGCCGCTCAAGTGGCGCAAGCTTTGGATGTTGGACCAAGTAGCGGGAACTTTTTCTACTTGACGTCCGCTTCCAAACAGTATGGGCTGACGGAGGGCACGAGCCGAACCAACGGCGAGATATCGCTACTGAGCTAGGTCGAAAGGTCGTTTATCCAAGCTCGCCCGAGGAGGAGCGGCAGGCACTCCGAGATGCTTTCTTGCACGTCCCGATATTTCGGCGAGTTCTTGAGCACTATGGCGGCAACAATCTGCCGGAGAAACGGTACCGCGAGAATACCCTGTTCACACAGTTCGATCTTGATCCAGCGATTCAGGACGAGTTTGTCGATCTACTAAACAAAAACAGTCGCCTAGTAGGGATCGGAAGTACCCTCCATCCAGGTCGAACGGCAACGACCTCCAGTGCAGTCGATGATTCGCCCGCGGAGACGATCGCAACTCCCGCTGAGGATTCAGATAGCGCCCCCGTTTGTTTTGTGATCATGCCATTTGAGGAGCACGAGGAAGATCGCCCAACGGGCTTCTTCAAAGAGGTCTTAGACAGCTTGTTAGCTCCCGCGATCACCAAAGCCGGTCTTCAAGTGCGAACTGCCCACCGTCAGGGCAGCGATCTAATCCAGTCCACGATCCTGACCGAGCTGCTTGCCGCTGATCTAGTCCTTGCTGACCTCACGGAGCACAATCCCAATGTCCTCTTCGAGCTCGGGATGCGGATCGCAGAGGACAAACCCGTTGTTCTCATCAAAGCAAGAGGGACGGGCAGCATCTTTGATGTCGACCATGTCCTACGAATCGAGGAATACAGCGCGAATATCTGGCCGTCTACGGTCGAGGAAGACCTTCCGGCGCTGGAGGCGCATATCCGGGCAGCTTGGGAAAATCGGGGGTCCGGACAGACCTATCGCGGCATCCTTACGAGCAACGCAGCAAACTAGGCTCGATTACGCTGCATTCGGCCTACACAGGTGTTGGACAACCGAATCAACCCACTGCCGATCGGCCGACGAGACTTCATACTGGCGGCGTGAGCGACGATCTCATACAAGCAGCAAAAGCTGCGGCTGAGATAGAGCCAGCGGTTGAGGCGTTCGCAGAGGCGACCGGCTCTCTAGGACCAGTCCGAGAGGCGACGGCTTGGCTCACCGATCTAATTCGCTATCGCCGTCTGCCGCACCAAGCGAAGCTGTTGATGAAAGCAGCCGAGAAGGTCAAAGCGTCGGGTCTGCCGCCCACTGCGGTCACGGACAAGCTCCTGCGTGCAGTGCTCGAAGACGGTCCGATGGAGGACGACGAGGACATGCAGGAACGGTGGGCCAACCTGCTCGCAAACGCAGCAACCTCCCAACGAGGCGAACTCGCGATTGCATTCCCGAAGCTCCTCAGCGAGCTAGAACCTAATGAAGCCGCGCTACTCGACAGGCTCCGAGACAAAACGGGACCTGACATGTTCAGTTTCACTCTTTTCGGCCCAGACGACACCAGTGACCTCGTAGGAATTCCGGAACTCGACAATCTAGACCGACTCGGACTCCTGCGATGGGTACGCACTATGGTGACTTACCCTGGATCAATATCGGACGAGAACGCGACTCTGGCAGGGGTCAAGTTCACGGAGCTAGGTTGGGCTTTTGTGAATGCGTGTCGAGAGCCCGTCAAGGCCCGTTAGTGGCGATCTATCGGTAGTCGGGTCATCAATCGCCGCCGCCTGACCCCACCTGAGCGGGTTGACTACGCGATCTCAGGTAAAAGAGGAAGTGCCCAGTTCTCGGGCGTAATCAATGACGTGTTGCCGCCAATCCCGATGCCTGTGCTCTTCAATCGGTGACGCGCGGTCTGCGGCGAGTCGGTCGTGGCGAGCCCGATTCGAAAGCCGAACGGGGCGACATGATCGGCGAGCTCTTCAACCCAGGACCGCTTGAAAGCGCGGCTAGAGACTTTGCAGTCGATGCACTCTCCTGCGTCCTCTGAATCGCAAACGCCAATCACGTCGATGCTGGTTGAGGTCTCATGGCTGTTACCCGCGCCATCCTCGACCCTGAAGCGCAGGTTGTTCTCGAGCATGTCGGTAGCGCCGCCATAGCGGGGCTGAATACTGCGCTGGACGAGCGCCTCCACAATCACGCCCCTGACGGTGGAGGCATCATGCTTACCGTAGAGGCGCTCTATTGCCGTGCATAGACGGTCGAGCGGCCCACGTTCTGCCTTCTTGGCACCCTGTGCAGCCGCAAGCTTCCTCAGTGAGGGGTTGCGAGCCCTGAGCGCGTTGGCGCTTTGGTAGTTACGCAGGACCGACGTCAAGAAGGCAAGCAGAGGGCGATGAGCATGCACCGCCTCGACCACCTGCTCTACCAGAGGATCATCGAAGACTTTGCGGTGGGCGTCCTCAACCTCGATAGGAACGACTTTCACTCAGCCGGCTCCGCGCCCGATGCAGTTTCTCCATGGGAGCCGGGCACCTGCCCGTCGGGGTAGGGGAGGCGCGTGAGCGGCGGTACGAAGTACTGCGGCGATGGAGACCGCCCAGTCAGCTCGGCTACGAACTCGCGCAGATGTGGGAAGGCAAGCCAGACAAGGGTGGGCCGCAGATCGTCCATTGCCGGCAGGCCCTCGTCACCGGTCACCGCATAAAGGAACGCCATCTCGAAGGAGAGCTCGAACGGAAGCCGCTCGTCGTCGAGCTTGCCCTCTATGAAGCAGACGACCTCTCCGTCCTCAGCATCAGCCGTGACGGAGAGTTTCAACAGCTGCTCCTCGGGATATGGCCCTAACTTGTCGTCTGAGCCGGACGTCGAACCTCCCTTCCCCTGCTCCTCGTCATCGTCAAGGCGTTCCTTGAAGGTGCAGCTCAAGAGCGCGGTGTCGCGCAGCCGAATCGGCAGCATTAGCTAGGCAACGTTGACTGGCTGCTTAGGTTCGTCGTGACTGAAATGACGAGGCACGAACTGTGCACGGCGACTAGGTTGCCAGCGGCCAGCCGACGCTGCGGGCCCGGTGGTGAGCAGCGCGAGAGCGCGAGAGCGGCCACGGGGCAGACTGCCAATCTGGAAGACAAAACCACCACCCTCCGACTGAGCGAGCCGATATGACGCGTCGACCAAACGGCGGGCGAGAAGATAGTCGTGAACTGAGTCGAGCGCTCGCAGCAGAGCGTCGGCTACCTCCGCCTCATCATCAGCTTGGTCAATGTCGTAGCGCAAACCCTCAGCCGAGATACCGAGGAAACCAATGAGAGCGTCGTAGTCACGCTCCTCGCCGGCGTCGAGGGCTCGCTGCGCGGCGTCGATGCGACGCGGCCCGAGCTCCTCTAGCGCGAATGCGACCTCGGGATGCGTGCCGAGGCCCGGGAAGCGCGCTGAGACGCGCATTGCCTCGCTGCTAAGCGTCATACGGAAGCCCTCTAGAGCGTCAACGGCCTGGGCACGTAGCCGGTTCTCAAGGATCTGGGCAATATCGCCGAAGCTATCGGCGAGGGCAGCAAGTGCCGTACGCGGAATCGCCCTGATCGGCAACGACAGAAGTCGGCGAGCAGTTGAGCGCATGGGGCCTATATCGGCCTGCTGTCGCGCGGCTGAAGCGCCGAGCCGAGAGATGTTGTGAATTTCGGCATCCGGACTCTCATTACCCGGTGCCGAGGGGATACCCACATCCGACAGTCTAAACATCCCTGCCAACAGAAGGTCTCGCAGAGGCGCTTGTCCGACAGAAGATTCCCCCCACAACTCGGTAGATCAGCGGATCACGGCTCTGATTGCACGAAAGCTCTGCCCGACTGGATGCGTGTACCGCGCGAGCATCGTCTCGACGCGATGCCCGACGATCTCGGCTAGGTCGGCGTCGTTGACGCCGGTTGCGCGAAGGTGGGTGACGTAGCTGTGGCGGCACTCATGGGGGCGGATATCTAGGCCCGAGGCTTCTTGTGCTGGCTTCCATAGGTCGCGGTAGAAGGTGCGCTCGCGCCATAGGCGGCCGGTTGGGGTCGTGAAGAGAAGATCGCAGTCGGGATCGTTGAGGTTGATCTGGGCTTCGAGCATCCAGGCGAGGGTCGCCGGCACCGGGACGACGCGGCCGGCGTCGGGCTCGCCGTGGTCGGTCTTCGTTCCCTCGAGGATCTGTCCCTCGTGGGCGGTGCGGCGGACTTGGAGCATTTCGCCGTCGAAGTCTTCGCGGCGCAGCGGCAGCACCTCTCCCAGTCTCAGACCAGTGTCGGTGAAGACGCGGACCATCGCCTCGTAGCGACCGGCTGCCTTTGCGAAGCGGTGCATTTCCTCGAAGCTGAAGACGCGAATCGGCCGGGGCCTCTTCTTCGCCCTTGGGTCATTCGCTCGGATGCGGACGCCCTTGAACGGATTGAGGTCGCAGACTTCGTCGGTGATCGCGTCCTCCGCCATCGCCGATAGCGCGCGGAGGATGCCGACAGCGCCGGTGGTCGCGCGACCTTCGTTCCTCAGCATGTGGTCGACCAGGGCGAGGGTGTGGCGGCGGCGCAGCTCGTGCAGTGGCCAGTCCTTGAGCGGAATGCCCTCGATCTCCACGTCGAGGACTCGGCTGATTCGATGGTCGTACGTGGCGTTGGTGCGTTCCGCGCGTGGGTGGCGTTCGGTCCAGGTGGCGGCGTAGTCGCCGAGGGTGTCGGGCTTCTCGGAGATGCCGTAGGCCTCCTCGATCGCCCGTTGCGCGTCGGCCTTGCGCTCGAACGTGCCCTTGCCGCGGTTCCAGGTCGGCTTGGCGATGTGGTGCTTGCCGTCGCGGCCGGTGTATCTGGCTACCCAGACGATCGTGCCCGAAGGGTTGCGGCGTTTGATCGGCGACTCGCGCCTCATGCCGCTTCGTCCCTGTGGCGGGCGAGGAAGTCCTCGACATCGGCAGGATCGATTCGCCGCGCGGCGCCGAGCTTGTAGCTGGGCAGCTCTTCCCTCCTGATCCAGTTGCGGATCGTGCGGTCCGAAACGGCGAGGTAGGCGGCCAGGCTTCGCTCGGTGAAGAAGGCGGTGGAGGTATTCCGCTTCACGCACCCGTTGTCCATCGAGACAGCGGTTTGCATCGGCCTCGCCCAAATCAGCAGCGCACAGCGGTCTTGACCTTCGGTCTCCCGGGCGTCCTTACAGGCGGCCGTCGCACGGCGAAGCCGTGCCACAATCGGCCGCCGGACGCCCGGGAAAACCGTCGCCTCAGCGCTTGGCAACCTTCCTGATCCAGAAGGTGCTGCCCAGGCACAGAACCGGAGGGTTCGTAGTGTGTCGTGTAGTTGGGCTGTGGTTGCTTGGGGCGTTTGAGAGAGGCTTCTAGCTCGATCTCGAATGCTCTCGGCTGAATCTTTGGGTCCGATGATTGTTGGCGTTGATCTGGCTATCGATTTAGCTGTCTCATTTCTTGGTTGCTGGTGGCTCTTTTGGGTGCTGGGCATCACGCCAGCTCGGAAGGAGGCAGAGAGAACGCGCCAGCCTGCGTGCTGCCGGGGTTCCAGGTGATGCCGTCGAGAAGCGCGCACTGGACCGGGACGTCCAGGACCGCGGCGAGCTTGACCAGAGTGTCGATGCGCGGAGTGCGCGTGCCGGTCTCGAGCAAACTGATCTCCGTCCGGTGGAGTGAGGCGAGCCAGCCGACCTCTTCCTGGCTGAGGCCGGCGCGGCGGCGAGCCTTGCGGAGGTTCGCGGCGAACTGGCGTGCGATGTCGGCGGGCATCAGTCCACCTCCAGGCGCGAAGTAGAGCGCGGCGCGGGTCGGCATGACGAATGCGCCATGGCAGTAGAGAAGCCCGGCTCCGACCAGTTCGCGGACGGCGCGCTCTACGGCGTCGTCGCTGCTGAATCCGCCCGGATGAGCGTTCAGCGCTCGCGACAGCTCGGGGATCGTCAGTTGGCTCGGGTGTTCCTCCAGGAGGAACGCCAGAACGACGCGCTCTGCCTTCGCGTCCTCCGTCCTTGGATGGGCTGGATCGCGCTCGCAATCCGTAGGGTTGGTCTCAGCCATGAGGAGCTACGCCTCCTTGTGGTCAGGCGGCCCGTCGTGTTCACGCACGGCGGGTCGCCGCTTATGTTTGAGGAGTCAGCCTAGCAAGGTTGTCCAAATCTATTGTGACTCCGCGAACTCCCCAAAACCCCAAATCGCAGAAGGCACTCGGCGGCGCGATTCGTCAGCTCCGTAAGAAGAAGGGCGACAGCCTTCAAGTGCTGGCCGACGAGGCAGGGATCACGAAGAACATGCTCTCCCTGATCGAGCGGGGCGAAGGCAACCCATCCTGGGCGACCGTTCAGGGAATCGCGAAGGCGCTTGGGGTCTCCGTCGCAGACCTGGCGAAGCTCGCCGACGCCGAAAAATGAGACAGAAATGAGACTCTCGTGCCCCGGAACGCCCTGGAATCGCGCGGAAGGTCCCGGAACGTCATTTCAACCCCCCAGCCGAGCATCTGGCTCCACAAAAGGAAAAGGCCGGCACTTGCCGGCACTCCTCCCCATGCGCCCGACGAGAATCGAACTCGCGACCTTCGGCTTGAAAGACCGACGCTCTTTGGTCCCCGTGAAGGGACCGTTGACCACTGAGCTACGGGCGCCCTGCTCGGTTACTTTATCGGCGTGAAGCTGTTCGAGCATTGGTGGCGGGCGTGGACCTCGGTCTGAACGGGCGGGTCGCGCTGGTGATGGGTGCCAGCCAGGGGATCGGGCAGGGAATCGCCGAGGCGCTCGCCCGCGAAGGCGCTCGCGTCGCCGTCACCAGCCGCTCGCAGGGGCGCGCCGAGGAGACTGCCGCGACGATCGAGGGAGACGCCAGCCCCTTCGTCGCCGACGCCACCGACCTCGATCGCCTGGCCGAGCTGCCGGCCGAGGTCGAGGCGGCGCTGGGACCGATCGACATCCTCGTCACCAACACCGGTGGACCGCCGCTCGGCACCTCGCTGATGCACCCGCCGGAGGACTGGGAGCTCGCCTACCGCTCGCTCGTCCTCGCCCCGCGCGTGCTCGCCGGCGCCATCGTCCCAGGCATGCAGGAACGCGGCTGGGGACGGGTCGTCAACGTCGGCTCCAGCGCGACCCGCGAGCCGATTCCCGGCCTCAACCTCTCCAATACCCACCGCATGGCCGCAGTCGGCTTCCTCAAGACTCTCTCGCGCGAGGTCGCGGCCGATGGGATCACCGTCAACACCGTCGCCACCGGCCGCTTCGCCACCGAGCGGCTCGCCTCCAACTACGGCTCGATCGAGGCGGCGGAAGCCGCCGCCCAGCGCGACGTTCCCGCCGGCCGCCTCGGCCGGCCCGAAGAGTACGGCGACCTGGTCGCCTTCCTCTGCTCCGAGCGCGCCGCCTACATCACCGGCACGGTGATCCCGATCGACGGCGGCATGCTGCACGCGGCTTTCTGAACAGCGGCGCGGCTCTTACGATAGGTCGGAGATGAGCCACTCCCATACCGACCACAGTCACGGCGCCTCGGCGGATGCCGACCGCGGCAAGCTGACGATCGCCCTCCTCCTGATCCTCGGCTTCATGGCGGCCGAGGTGGTGACGGGGATCGTCGCCAACTCCCTGGCGCTGCTCTCCGACGCGGCGCACATGCTCACCGATGCAGCCGCGATCGGCCTCTCCCTGGTCGCGATCCGCCTCGCCAAGCGCCCCGCCGAGGGCCAGATGACCTTCGGCTTCAAACGGGTCGAGATCCTCTCCGCCCAGGCGAACGGGATCACCCTGCTGGTGCTGGCGGCGATCATCGCGATCGAGGCGGTGCGGCGGCTCTTCGACCCGCCCGCCGTCGACGGCGGCCTGATCCTCGCCGTCGCCCTCGCCGGGATCGTCGTCAACCTGGCGGCGACGGCCACTCTCGCCAGGGCCAACCGCCAGAGCCTCAACGTCGAGGGCAGCTTCCAGCACCTGCTCACCGACCTCTACGCCTTCGTCGGCACCGCGGTCGCGGCGGCGGTGATCCTGCTGACCGGCTTCGACCGCGCCGACGCGATCGCCTCTCTGCTGGTCGCCGGCCTGATGCTGCGCTCGGCCCTCGGCCTCCTGCGCGAATCGGGGCGGATCTTCCTCGAGGCATCCCCCAAGGGCATCGACCCGGAGCGAATCGGAGGACTCATGGCGGCACAGCCGGGCGTAGTCGAGGTCCACGACCTGCACGTCTGGGAGGTCACCTCGGAGTTCCCCGCCCTCTCCGCCCACGTCACGGTCGAGCCCGACGACGACTGCCATCGCACCCGCCTCGAGCTGGCCGAGCTGATCGAGCGCGAGTTCGGCATCCACCACACGACGCTGCAGGTCGAGCACGAGCCCAAGCGGCTCGTCCAGATCGAGAGCTAAGCGCCGTCCTCGCCCGGCGCCTCGCGCATCGAGGGGAAGAGGATCACGTCGCGCAGGGTCTTGGCGCCGCTGAGGATCATCATCAGGCGGTCGACTCCCAACCCCGAGCCGCTCGCAGTCAGCATCCCGTATTCGAGCGCCCGCACGAACTCCTCGTCGTGCTCGTGCGGCGTTTCCTCCGCCCCCGACTCCTGCCGTTCGCGCTGTTCGACGAAGTGGCGACGCTGTTCGATCGGGTCGTTGACGTCGGTGCCGCCGCCGGTGATCTCCATCCCGGCGACGATCCCGTCGAAAGCCGCAGCCAGCAGCTGCGGGTGCTCGGGCACCGGCTTGACCAGCGGCCAGATCGCCAGCGGCAGGTCGATGATGAAGGTCGGCTGGATCAGCTTCGGCTCGATCAGCTTGCCCTGCAGCGTGTCGACCAGCGCCGCCCAGTCGTCGTCGGGCTCGGCGTCGTCGCCGGCGATCTCGGCCAGCTCGTCGCGGCCGGCCTTGGTGATGTCGACGCCGGTCTCCTCCAGCAGCAGGTCCTGCAGCCGCAGCCGCGGCCAGGGCGGCGCCAGGTCGATCGTCTCGCCGTCGCGCTCGACCTTTGTCGTGCCGAGCACCCGCTGGGCGACGTCGGAGACGATCCCCTCCGCCACGTCCATCACGCCGTGGTAATCGACGCCGCTGACGAACCACTCGAGCATCGTGAACTCGGGGTTGTGCTGTGGCGACATCCCCTCGTTGCGGAAGAACTTGCCCAGCTCGTAGACGTTCTCGAAGCCGCCGACGATCGCCCGCTTCAGGTACAGCTCGGTCGCGATCCGCAGGAAGAGGTGGCGGTCGAGCGCGTTGTGGTGGGTTTTGAACGGGCGCGCCGCCGCGCCGCCGGTCATCCGCTGCAGGATCGGCGTTTCCATCTCGACGTAGTCGCGTTCGTCGAGGTGGTCGCGGATCGCCTTCACCACCTTGGCGCGCAGCTTGAAGATCTCGCGCGAGCCCTCGTTTGCCATCAGGTCGAGCTCGCGCTGGCGGTAGCGGACCTCGGGATCGGAGATGCCGTGGAAGAGGTCGGGCGGGTCGCGCAGCGCCTTTGCCAGCAGGGTGCACTCGCGCACCTCGATCGCCAGCTGACCGCGTTTGGTCACGTAGAGATCGCCCTCGACTCCGACCAGGTCGCCGATGTCGAGGCCTTCGATCCGGTTGAAGGCCTCCTGTCCGAGCGCGTCGACGCGGGCGTAGGCCTGGATCGTTCCGGAGAGGTCGCGGACATCGAAGAAGGTCGTCTTGCCGTGGCCGCGCTGGCCCGTCACCCGGCCGGCGATCCGGTAGGAGAACTCGCGGTGCTCGCCCTCACCCAGCTCGGCCGGGTCATGCGCCTCGAAGATCGCGGCGATCTTGTCGCGGTCCGGAAAGGAGAAGGGGAAGGGCTCGATCCCTTCGGACCGCAGCCGCTCGACCTTCGCCAGGCGCTCCTCCGTGCTCAACTGCTCACGGTGCGACGCCGACGGTTACCCGCTCACCACCCATGTAGTCGCGCATAGTAGTTGCGTCGCGCAGCATCTCGCGCATTGCCGGCCCGTGGTGCGTGTCGTGCTCCATCGCCAGCTTCCAGCCGCTCGGCGTTTCCTCGATCAGGCCGCGGATCACGCCCAGCCCGTCGGCGCCACAGGAGCCGGTGACGGCGATCCGCGGCTCGCGCTTGATCTCCGGCGAGCGCTCGTCGATCGTCTCGTCGGTGACATAGGGCAGGTTGGCAATGACCAGGTCGATGTCCTCGAGCCCGTCGGGCAGGCCCTCGGCAACGCTGACCTCCAGCTCGAGGCCGAGTCGCTCGGCGTTCTCGCGAGCCGCTTCGGCCGCTTCCGGCGAGAGGTCCGAGGCGGTGATGCGCAAGTCCGGGCGCTCGGAGAGCAGTGCCAGGGCGATCGCACCCGAGCCGGTGCCGACCTCGTGCACGCGGGCACCCTGCGGCAGTTCGGTCCCGACCTCGACCAGCAGCTCGGTCTCGCGGCGCGGCCAGAGCACCCGCGGGTCGACGTGGATCTGGAGGTCGCGGAAGGGGGCGCGTTCGAGGACATAGGCCAGCGGCTCATGGTCGGCGCGGCGGGCAACTGCCGCTTCGATCGCCGCGACGAGCTCCGGCGAAGCCTCCCCGGAACCGTCGCGAGACAGCTCATCGACGCCGATGCCGAGCGCGTTGGCGACAAGCGCGGCGGCGTCGCCGGCCGGGTCCTCGCAGCCCGCCGCCGCAATCGTCGTTGTCGCGGTGTCGAGCAGCTCGCCGACCGTCGCGGCGGACGAACCTCCTCCGCTACCAGTCTCTACTGCGTCCACTCCACTCGCCTCCCTCGTTTACCTGAAATCCAGTTACCAAACCCAGTTACCTAAAAATATCCTGTGCAAGATTAGACAACATCTGACGCGGCCGCACTCACCCGGCTGGCCGCGGATTGGCAGTGGCCGAGACGTTGACGCGGGAGAGGCTCCCGTGTCGCTGCCTCACCACGCAGATCCAAAGAACGCCAGCGAGCATCATTGCAAGGCTCTCCAGCTGCGGTCCGGTCAGGCCAAGGGCGGCATCGCTGTTGCGCCTGAGGAACTCGACCAGAAAGCGCTCGGTGCCAGCGTAGACGAGGTAGGCCGCGAACAACACGCCGGCGCGGAAGCGGTCGCGCAGCTGCCACAGCATCCATGCGCCCAACCCCATCGCCAGCGTCTCGTAGATCGGGGTCGGGTGGACGGTGCGATCGGTGGGGACGGTGCCGTCGGGGTAGGACATCGCCCAGGGCCCGTTCCACGGCTTGCCGTAGTCGCCGTCGCCGGAGAGCTGGCAGCCGACACGGCCGATCGCGTAGCCGAGGGCGAGTGCCGGCGCCGCCAGGTCGAGCAGGGCCAGGCGGAGGAAATCGCGGTACCAGGCCCAAAGCAGGACGGCGAGAGCGCCACCGATCGCGCCGCCGTACCAGACCAGTCCCGAGCCGCCGAGGAGGTTGCCGAGCAGGTCGCCCTTGACGCTGTCGTAGTTCTGGACGATGAAGTAGAGGCGCGAGCCGACAACGCCGCCGATCAGGGCTGCGAAGCCGATCTCATAAGCCCAGTCGACCGGCTTGCCGATCTCCTTCAACCGCTTCGCGATCAACGCCCCGGCGGCGAGGAAGGCAAGCGCGAACATCAGGCCGAAGGTCTGCAGGGTCAGCGGGCCGATGGTGATCTCCGGGTACATGTGTCAGATGGCTGGTCCCATGGCCGCGTGCGACTGGGGGCGTGCGTGGCCAAGCAGATCAAGGACGCAGGGTGCAGCCTTTGCTGGTTGCAAAGGCAAACCCGAGGACGCAGAGATGCGCAGTGTCACGTGCGTCATCCAGGCGTGCGGGGTCGTGGGACCAACCATCTAGGCCAACAGGGTACGCAGCAGCGCCTTCTGCGTGTGGAGGCGGTTCTCGGCCTGATCCCAGACGGCGGAACGCGGGCCGTAGAGGACGTCGGCGGCGATCTCCTCACCGGGATGGGCGGGCAGGCAGTGCAGGACGACCGCGCTGTCCTTGGCCGCACCGAGCAGGTCGGCGTCGACGCGGAACGGGGTGAGGTCGGCACGACGGCGCTCCGCTTCCTTCTCGTCCCCCATGCTGACCCAGACGTCGGTGTAGATCGCGTCGGCGCCGGAGACGGCGAGGCGTGGGTCCTCGGTCAGCTTCACGCCGTGCCCCTCCTCGAGCTGGTAGCCCGGCGGCGCGGCGACGGTCAGCTTGACGTCGGCCAGCTCGCAGGCGATCGCGAGCGAGCGGGCGACATTGTTGCCGTCGCCGACGTAGGCGAGGCGCAGCCCGTGCAGGTCGCCGAAGCGCTCGCGCAGGGTGAGCAGGTCGGCAAGCGCCTGGCAGGGGTGGTGGAGCGGGGTGAGCGCGTTGACGACCGGCACCTCGGCCCCGGCAGCCAGCTCGGCGACGGCCTCGTGGGAGCCGGAGCGGATCACGATCGCGTCGAGGTAGCGCGAGAGCACCCGGCCGGTGTCGCCGGCCGACTCGCCGCGGGAGAGCTGCATTTCGTCGCCGCGCAGAACGATCGGCGTCGCTCCCAGCTCGGCGACGCCGACCTCGAAGGAGATCCGCGTCCGCGTAGAGGGCTTCTCGAAGACCAGCGCGATGCTGCTTCCGGCCAGCTCGCCGGCACCCTCGCCTTGCCTCCGACCGGCTTTGAGCCTGGCGGCAAGATCGAGCAGCTCGGAGAGCTCGAAGGCCCCGAGCTCTTCGCCGGTGAGGAAGTCGCGCTTTGCCAAGCCGCGGATACTACGACCGTGGAGTTGACCGCCATCTCCTGGAACCTCTTCCACGGGCGTGACTTCCCACCCGATCCGGCGCTGCGCACCTGGCGCTCGCGGCTGCTGAGCGTGACCGAGCGCAACGAGACCCACGTTCAGGTCAATCGCGACCTGCTGCCGGAGTTCTGCCGCTTGCTGGCCGAAGCAAAGTGGGACGTAGCGCTGCTGCAGGAGTGTCCGCCGCGCTACTGGGCATCGCTGGCAGAGGCCTGCGCGGCGGAAGCGCATGGCGTCCTCACGTCGCGCAATTCCCTCGGCGCCCTGCGCACACTCGCCGCCCGAGTCAACCCCGACCTGATCGCGTCGGGCGAGGGTGGGTCGAACCTCACCCTGGTCAGAAACGGAGGGATCGTCGAGCGACGCGAGCTGACGATCCACACCGGCCTGCCAGAGCGGCGGGCGATGGCCTTCACCCGCACCGGCTCGGCCATCTGCGTCGCCAACCTGCACGCGACCAACGACCGCCCAAAGCTGGCAGTCGAGGACGTGCTGCGCGCCGCGGAAACGGCGAGCGAGTGGGCCGGAGAGGCACCGCTGATCTTCGGCGGCGACCTCAACCTGCGGCCCGCCGAGGATCCGGCGGTCTTCGAAGAGCTGCGGAAGCGCCTCGGACTCATCGCGCCGACTGCGCCACGGGCGATCGACCACTTGCTCGTCCGCGGCCTCGACGTGGTCACACCCCCACACCCGTGGGCACCCGAACGGCGCGAGCTCGACGAGGACGGCATGGCCCTCCGCCTTTCCGACCACGCACCTGTGGAGGCACGTTTCGCCCGGCCCACCCCCAGGTAATGAGATAGTCAGTGCGCGAACTTTCACTTACCCGCGCATATGACGGGTAAGTGAAAGTTCGTCTTCCAGATACCAGCGAGACAGGAGACCGAAAGCATGGCCGCAAAAAAAGAGTCCGGCAAAGCGACGAAAAAAGCGAAAGCCGGGACGCGCGCCAAAAAAGCGTCCGCTCGCAAACCGGCGTCGAAATCGAAAGCCAAAAGCAAAGCCAAACCGAAAGCGGCCAAAAGAACGGCCAACCGAAGCAACGTCACCGGCCTCGACAAGAGCGTCGAGCAGTTCCGCGAGAGCCTTGAACACAGCGTCACCCTGAGCCGCGACCGCCTGCAGGAGGTCGTCGACGACGCCGTCAAACGGGGGCGGATGACCCGCGGCGACGCCGAGAAGATGGTCTCAGACATGATCAAACGCGGCCGCCGGCAGACCGACGGCCTGCTTAAAGAGCTGGAGCGGTTGGTCACGCAGGCGCGCAAAGAGGTCGGCGGCCGTACCGCGCCGGTGCGCAAACAGGCAACCCAGGCAGCGCGCCGCGCGCGCAAGAAACTCGGCTAGGTGAGCGGCGCCGGGACTGCAACGCGGCCGCGGCGCGGCGAGCTGCTCGAGGTCGAGATCGACTCGCTCGCCTTCGGCGGGCGAGGGGTTGCCCGGATCGACGGCTACGTGGTCTTCGTCGCCGGCGGGCTGCCGGGAGATCTGGTGCGAGCCGAGATCACCAAACCGAAGAGCCGCTTCGCCGAGGCGCGGGCGGTCGAGCTGCTGCGTCCCGGTGCCGACCGCGTCGCCGACCGCTGCCTGCACGAAGGCGAGCCCTGTCCCGGCGCACCGTGGCAGGGTCTCGCTTACGAGCAGCAGCTGATCCACAAGCGCGACCAGGTCGACGAGGCGCTGCGACGGATCGGGGGCCTCGACGGCTTCGAGCTGGAGGAGATCGAGCCGGCGCTGGAGCAGTGGCGCTACCGCAACAAGCTCGAATACTCCTTTGGCGCCCGCGACGGGGAGACCGTCCTCGGCTTCCACGCCAGCGGTCGCTGGGACCTGGTGGTCGGGGTCGAGGACTGCCTGCTCGCCTCCGAGCGCGGCAACGCCGCCCGTAACGAGATGCGCGAATGGGCGCGCGAGGAATCCGTGGCCCCCTACGACCGGCCCGCCGGCACTGGCGTCCTCACCAACCTGGTCGTGCGCGAGGGGCGCCGCAGCGGCCAGATCCAGACCCGCCTCGTGACCACACAGAAGCGCTTCCCCAAGCCCCCGGTCGACCTGCACACGGTGATCGAGGACGGCTCGGGCGGCAGCGAGGGCCCGACAGGCGTGCTCGGCGAGGAGATGCTGCGCGAGCAGCTCTGCGGGCTCGATTTCGAGATGTCCTACAACGCCTTCTTCCAGACCAACACCGAGATGGCCGAGCGCCTCTACGCGGTAGCCGCGGAGTACGCGGGGCTGAGCGGCGGCGAGCGGGTCTTCGACCTCTACTGCGGGATCGGCACGATCGGCCTGACGATGGCGGCCAAGGCGGGTGAGGTCTGGGGGCTGGAGATCGTCCCCGACGCGATCGCCGATGCCGAGCGCAACGCCGAGCGCAATGGGATCGGCAACGCCCACTTCATGGCCGGTAGCGCGAGAACCGGCGTGCGGCCGTTGGTCGAGGAGGCGGGCAAACCCGACGTCGTCCTGCTCGACCCACCCCGCCCCGGCCTCTCGCAGAAGATCGTCCGCCGGGTGCTCGAGTGCGAGGCGAAGCGGATCGTCTACGTCTCCTGCAACCCGACCACGCTGGCACCGAACGCCGCGCAGCTGGTCGAGGCGGGCTATACCCTGCGCCGCGTGAAACCGGTGGACATGTTCCCCCAGACGCCGCACATCGAGTGTGTCGCGCTCTTCGAGCGAGAGCAAACCGCCACCTCCTCCGCTTCGCGTCCGGGGGCGGCGGGAGGGGGCGCTTGATGTCCCGTGGGTTCGGCGTTGCGGCGGGGCTCGACCCCGAGGTGGCTCGGCCGCTCGCCGCGCGCTGCGCCGAGCTCGGCTACGACTCGGTCTGGTCCAACGACCACCCCGGTGCGAAGGGACTGGAGACGCTGGCTGAGTTCGCGACCGCCGCGCCCGAGGTCGAGCTCGGCGTCGCAGTGATCGCGCTCGACCGCCAATCCCCGCAGGAGATCGCCGCCGACATCGAGCGGCTCGGGCTCGACCAGGCGAAGCTCTGGCTCGGCGTCGGTGCCGGCTTCTCCGAGAAGCCGCTGACGCGGATGCGCGAATCACTGCCGGAGCTGCGAGAGGCCCTGCCCGCCGTCCGCCTCGTCCTCGCCGCGATGGGGCCGAAGATGTGCGCCCTTGCCGGTGCCGAGTTCGACGGCGCCTTCTTCAACTGGATGACGCCGGAGTTCGCCGCCCGCGCAAGGCTCCAGGTCGAGGCAGGCGCCGAGGGGGCAGGGCGCGAGTCCCCGCCGGTCTTCGGCTACGTCCGCACCGCCGTAGGTCCCGACGCCGCCGAGCGCCTGGCCAAGGAGGAGTCCTTCTACCGCGACCTCCACCCCGGCTACCGCAACCACTTCGACCGCCTCGCCGAGCCCGAGGGCACCGTCGGCGTAGCCGCCGCGGACGCCGATACAGCCCGCAAGAAGCTGGCCGCCTACACCGCTCTAGACACCATCGTGGTCCGCGGCCTCGCCTCGGCTACCGCGGACGCAATGGGCGCCGTCGCGTCCGCCGCGGCACCGGCAGCTGACTGAATCGCGGCACGCACCCATGAGGAGGGACGGGGTGCCCCTCCAGCGCAGCGGCGTCCTGTTTTTCGCCCCAACCCCATCGTCGGACGGCCGTTAAGTCCGAGGCGAAAAACCCAGCAAGCAGGAGGGGCACCCCGTCCCTCCCCCCAAGCGCTAGTACGGAGGCAAATCCTCGTACCACTCGCCGAGCGCCTTGAACGAGCGCCAGAAGCGCTGCTTGGCGTTCTCTTCGTCCAGCGACTCGTCGATGTCGGGGGTGTAGAGGGCGTCGATGGTCGGGGTGAAGGCCTGGATCTCGCCTTCGCGCGGCTCGATCTTGCGCGAGAGGGGAATTTCGAGGCCGTTGAGGACGCGTAGGGCGGGCTCGCCCATGACGACGACGATCTTCGGCTGCACGATCGCCAGCTCCTCGACCACGCGCCGCACGCACTCCTCGGCGGCCAGGTCGGGCTCGGCGATCGGGCACTTGACGCAGAGCGTGCCGTAGACGACCAGCGGGTCGATCCCCAGCCGTTTGAAGCTTTTCATCAGCGCGTTGCCGGCGCGGCCGTAGAAGGCGACCCCCTCTTCGATCTCGGCGACGCCAGGGGCGTGCTTGATCATGAAGACGTCGGCCTGCGGGTGGCCCGAGCCCAGCACCGGCATCAGCTTGCCGCGCGGGCAGTGCGGGCACTCCTGCAGCTCGTGAGTCATCTGATTGAGCTCGCGGATCGCTCGCTCCAGGTACTTCTCTCTTATCTCGTCGTCGGTCGCCGGCATGCTCGGCGATCTCTTTGACGGCTCGGGCGCGGCTCCTTTCGCGCGAGCCTCCTGCATCAGCTCTTGCTCGCCCGTCCGCCCACCGAGCGACGTTTCTTCCGCGGCCTTCCGCCCCGCACCGGCTTGGCGTCGGGGACGCTGCGCTTTGGTGCCTTCGGCCTCCCCGCGGTCTGCAGCAGCTTCAGCGCCTGCACGTAGACGAGGTTCTTGTGCTTGCGGGTGATGTCGGCGTCGCGCATCGCCTCGAGGAACTCGGCGGGGCCGTCGAACTCGTGGATCCGCACCCGCACGCTGCCCAGCCCCTGAGCGACGTGGCTGTCGGAGCCGGCGCCGGAGACGATCCGGTACTTGCGGGCGAAGCGCTCCGCCTCTTCGTTGAAGGCAGTCAAGGCCACCCGCGGGTTGAAGACCTCGAGGATGTCGATCTCCTCGACGATGTCGAGCAGGTGCTCGTAGTCGGGGACCGAGTGGAAGCGGTCGAACGGGTGCGGGACGTAGACGAGGCCACCCTGGTCGCGGATCGCGGCGATCGTCTCCGCCATCGTCATCCCCCGCGGGATCTTCTCCTCGAGGAAGAGGCCGATCACCTCGCCCTGCTCGGCGGTCTTCACCTCCTCGGCGACGATCACCTCGATGCCACCCATCTCGGCCGCGATCCGGCGCGCCTCCAACGCGCCGGAGACCTCGTTGTGGTCGGTGATCGCGATCGCGCCAAGGCCGCGGTCGCGCGCCGTCTCCAGCAGCACCTTTACCGGCGTCGCGCAGTCGGGCGAGTGGTCGGTGTGCATGTGCAGGTCGACCTCCAGGAGCGGGCGGGCGGCGATCCGTCGGCGCACCGCGGGGTTGCCCGTGGGATCGTGCCGGCGAGCGAGCAGGCGACGGTAGATCGCTTCGAACTCAGCCGCGACAGCAGTCCAATCGCGTCCCTCCCCCGCCGGCTCGACCAGCTCGTAGGGTCCGGGGAAGTAGCGCTCCAGCAGCTCACCGGTGACCGCTGTGGCGACGGTGCGGGCATCGAGGCGACCGAAGAAGATCTCCACCAGCGGCCGCGCCACCTGGGTCGACAGCACCCGCTCCTGCGGTTTGTGAAAGGTGGCGACGTTGAGTGAGAAGGAGTGGCGCAGCGCCGCCGAGGAGACGCTCGGCGCGAACGGCTCGTGGACGTGGACGATGTCGGGCGAGCCGACGCCGAACGCCCGCTTGACAGAGTCGCCGGCGAAGACGCGCCGCACCTCGTGCCCGCGGCGCTCCAGCTCCTCGGACACCCGCCCGACGAACTCGTTGACCCGGTTGGCGGTGCCCCGCCGATGAGGCGAGACCTGGGCTATCGAAAGCGGCTCCACCGGCACAGGGCAAGCATAAGAGCCGGCGCGTGGCCGGCTCTTATCTAGGCCTTCGTCTCGACCGGGGTGGGCGCCGGCGACTTGCCGCGCGCGTACTTGCCGATGAACTCCTCAGTGTGCTCGCGCGCCTCGTCGTCGGGGCGCTGGCTGTGCGGCGACTTCATCAGGTAGCTGGACGGGCCGTCGAGCTGGCCGGCGATGCCGTTGTTCAGCGCCAGCTTGATGATCCGCACGGCGTCGATCACGACGCCGGCCGAGTTCGGCGAGTCCCAGACCTCGAGCTTGAGCTCGAGGTTGAGCGGCACGTCGCCGAACGACTTTCCCTCGAGGCGAATATGAGCCCACTTGCGGTCGGTCAGCCAGGGGACGTAGTCGGAGGGCCCGACGTGGACGTCCTCGGCGGGCAGGTCGTGGCCCATGATCGAGGTGACCGCGTTGGTCTTCGAAATCTTCTTCGAGTCAAGCCGCTCGCGCTCGAGCATGTTGTAGAAGTCCATGTTGCCGCCGACGTTGAGCTGCGAGGTGCGCTCGACGCGCACGCCGCGGTCGTGGAAGAGGCGGGCGAGCTGGCGGTGGACGATCGTCGCGCCGACCTGGGACTTGATGTCGTCGCCGATGATCGGCAGCCCGGCCTCCTCGAAGCGCTTGCCCCAGTAGTCCTCGCGGGCGATGAAGACCGGTAGGCAGTTGACGAAGCCGACGCCGGCCTTGAGTGCCTGCTCGACGTACCACTTGGTCGCGTCCTCGGAGCCGACCGGCAGGTAACAGACCAGGACGTCCGCCTTGGTCTCCTTGAGGATGCCAACGATGTCGGCGGTCTCGCCCGGGGCTTTGACGATCTTCTCTTTCAGGTACTTGCCGAGCCCGTCGTGGGTCATGCCGCGCTCGACCTTGACTCCCAACTCGGGGACCTCGGCGAACTCGATCGTGTTGTTCTGCCCCGACCAGATCGCCTCGGAGAGGTCCTTGCCGACCTTCTCGGAGTCGATGTCGAAGGCGGCGACGAACTCGACGTCGCCGACGTGGTAGCCGCCCAGGTCGACGTGCATCAGGCCGGGCACTTCCTCGGAGGGGTCGGCGTCCTTGTAGTACTGGACGCCCTGGATGAAGGAGTTGGCGCAGTTGCCGGTGCCGACGATCGCTACGCGGACCTTCTCGTCCGTGCGGCCGGCGCCGTTGCTGCCATTTGCTCCGTTGCCACTCATGAAGCTCTAAGTTCCTTCCCTCGATCTGGCTGGCGGGCAAACTAACCCGGGGCTTGCGCTGGTTACAGCTCGGGTGGCGGCGAAGCCTCTCTCGATAGCTCGTTTCGGACGTGCCATACACGCTGGATCGTCGTGACTATGGTCAGCACCGCGATCAGGTAGACCGCCGGCGCCAGAAGCTCGAAATCGCCGAGCCCGGCGCCCTTGGCGAAGACCAAGCCCACCGAGAGTATTACTACCCGCACGGGCCGCGTCGCCAACCCGACCTTGCACTCGACTCCCAGCGCCTCGGCACGGGCACGGGTGTAGGAGACCATCAGCGAGCCGAGCACGGCGACGACGCACATCGCGGCGGCGAAATCGTCGCCCGTCGCGGCGAAGTATCCGGCGACCGCAGCCAGCACGATCCCCTCCTCGATCCGGTCCAGGGTCGAGTCGAGGAAGGCGCCGAACAGCGTCCCCTTGCCCGACATCCGCGAGTAGCGGCCGTCGAGCGTGTCCATCACCGAGCCGGCGATGAAGGCGACGCCGGCGAGGAAGAAGAGGCGCTGGGTGACCAGCGCGGCGGCGATCAGGTTGCCGATCAGGCCGGCGACCGAGATCGCGTTCGGCGTCAGCCGCGACTCGATCAGGCGCTCCCGTGCGTAGGAGCGAAGCTCCTGTCCGTTGCGGGCCTGACGCCCGTTGCGCCGATTGCTCGGGGCGCTCGGAGGCGCCGAAGAATCCATTGCGCTGAGGCTAGACGATCCGTTGCCGGGAATGGCGGCGACGGGAGGGGCTAGGCCTCGACCTCTTGCGGCGAGAAGCGACTTCGCCAGCCCCACGCCTCCGGCCGAGCACGGGCCAGCAGGCGAGCAGCGACCAGCGCCGACGTCACCGCGACCATCCAGCCGAGCCCGACGTCGACCCAGTAGTGGTTGCCGGTGACGATCACGACCCATGCGATCAGCAGCGGCCAGGCTGCCCAGAAGGCTTTCGGAATCCAGTGGCGGCAGACCCTGACGCCGGTGCCTCCGATCATCAGGGCGAAGGCGCAGTGCATGCTCGGCACCGCCGCGTAGGGGTTGATGAAGACTTTGGCCAGGCTGGAATCGTGGTTGACGTTGGAGAAATCGGTGATCGTGTCGACGAAGCCGTGCTCGGGGAACATCCGCGGCGGCGCGGTCGGGTACAGCGTGTAGCCGACCAGCGCGATCCCCATCGAGACGACGAACATGTTGCGGACGAAGTAGTAGGACTCGTTGCGGAAGAGGTAGAGCCAGACCAGGAAACCGAGCGCGATCGAGAACTGCGCGTTGAGGTAGAGCTGGTTGGCGAGATCGACAACCCAGTGCGCAGGCAAGAAGAACGCCTGCAGGCCGGGCTCGAACAGCGTGTGGGTCGAGCGCTCGACGTCGATTACCTGCTGTCCGTGGGCGATCGCCTCGGCGCGCTGGCCGTCGGCGATGCCGCGGACCAGCTCATAGGCGACGTCGACGCCGACCAGGATGCCGATCTGGCGACCGAAATCGCCCCAGCCCTGGGGCAGGCGCGACCCAATCGCACGAAGGGCACGAGACATCTGACGATTGTAATTGCCCTGTTAACGGACGAAGGCGAGAACGCGGTCTATGACTCTTTGGTCGTCGATCCAGGGCCAGTGGCCGGCGCCCTCGACGATCTCGACCTCGGCGTCGGGAAGGACCTCGGCGAACGCATCGGCGAACTTGGTCGGCAGGTAGATGTCGCCGTCGCCCCAGAGGATCAGAGCAGGGCATGAGAGCTTGTGGAGCTCCCTTCCAGCGGCGGCGAGGCGGTCGGGGTCGGCATGGCGGCAGAGGGCGAGGGTGGCGTCGCGGGTGCCCTTGTCCCAGTGGTTCCAGATCGTGTCGACGAACTCGGCCGGCATCGGGCTGTGGTCGGCGCGGGCCTGGCGCATGATCTGGGACAGCGACCACTTCGTCGTCGTCGCGTTGGCAAACTCGCCGAGCCCTCGGCGGCGCCAGATCTGCGCCACCCAGTGCCAGCGGTAGCCGGGCAGCAGCGGCACCACGTTGACGATCACCAGCTTCTCGACCAGCTGCGGCCGGCGCTGCGCGCCGATCAGCGCCAGCGAGCCCCAGTCATGGACGACAAGCTTGCGCTGCCCGATCCCAAGCTCGTCCAAACACCGCTCGAGAGTGGCGGAGAGCCCGTACATCGAGTAGTCGAAGCGGTCGGTGCCGGGGTGGTCCGAGCGGCCCCAACCCGGCATGTCGATCGCGATCGACGGCCCGCCTCGCTCCATGAACGGCACCCAATCCTCGCCGTGACTCGGGTTGCCATGGCAGTAGACGACCGGCGTCCCCTCCCCCGGCACGCGCCGGTAGAAGACGCGCACTCCGTCGAGGACGAGCTCCCCCGCTTCGATCGCGTTCGTCACGGACGGAGCATAAGCGCCGAATAGGGTCCCGGCCGTGACCTGGAAGCGACCGGACAAACGCCGCGTGCGCGCCATCCGCGACCGCCTGCGCGAGATGTACGGGCAGCCCGTGAACGAACCGCACCGGCACCCGATTGCCGAGCTGATCAAGACGGTGCTCTCCCAGCACACCAACGACCGCAACCGCGATCGATCCTTCGCCCGTCTGCGCGAGCGCTACCCCACCTGGGAGGAGGTGCGCGACGCGCCGCTCGACGAGCTCGAGGAGGCGATCCGGCCCGGCGGCCTCGCCAAGCAGAAGGCGCCGCGAATCCAAGCGATCCTGGAGCAACTCGGCGACCATCCCGATCTCGACTGGACCGAGGCCGCGCCGCGCGAGGAGTCGCTCGAGTTCCTCCTCTCGCTGCCAGGGGTCGGGCGCAAAACGGCGGCCTGCGTGTTGATCTTCACCTGGGGCATCCCGGAGATTCCCGTCGACGTCCACATCCACCGCGTCGGCGGCCGCCTCGGGCTCTTCCCGCCGAAGGCCTCATTCGAGCGTGCGCACGACGAGATGCTGGCGATCGTGCCGCCCGAGGACGCCTACGAGCTGCACATGAACCTGATTCGACACGGCCGCGAGGTCTGCCGGCCGAAACCACGTTGCGAGGAGTGCCAGCTGCGTCGCATGTGTCCCTGGTACCGTGGCCGCCGAAATGAGTAAGAAGACCTTCATCGTCTTCGGGCTGCTGGTCGTTTTCCTCGCCGCCCTGATCCCATGGCTCGCCTTCCGGGCCGACGGCGACGCGGCGAACGCTGAGCCGGTGCCGAGCAATCTCAAGGCTGGGCAGAGCCTCTTCCAGACCAACTGCGGCACCTGCCACACGCTCTACGCAGCCGGGACCGACGGCAACTACGCGCCGAACCTCGACGAACTGCTGGCCCCCTCGGGCCCGGCGGAAGGGCCGAACGGGCAGCAGACGATCGAAGCGACCGAAAGCCGCGTCCTCAACGCGGTCGAAAACGGCGTCGACAGCAGCACGACGCCGGGACGGATGCCGGGCGGCATCCTCAACGAAGAGCAGGCCAAGGAAGTCGCCGCCTTCGTTGCTCACACTGCAGGTGAGAGTTGAGGCCCTTCCGGTAGGGCTTCCACTTAACTTTTTCGGTGTATCCGGGTTGGGCTGACGCCCCGGGGGCCGTCAACGAAAAAGTACAAGACGTTCCAGCCCTACCGGAAGGGCCTCAGACACCCCCCGCCAATGGGTCCAGACGGCCCATCGGCGGGGGGTGAGCTGGTCAGTGAGCGAACCTCAGGGAGCTGAAGAGACCCGCGTGGTCTGAGTCCCAGAAGCCGTTGACGGGCTGCAGCCCGGTCACGGATGAACTCTGCAGCGTGACCTCGCTCGGGTCGCGGGTCATGATGTGGTCGACTTGGTGGTCGAAGTCGGCTTCGCTGCCGCCGGCGCCTTCGGCCAGGAGGCTCGACTTGAGGCAGCAGCCGAGCGGATTGTTGGTACTGCGCTCGACCAAGCCCGCTGCGATCAGCGTTTCGTAGGCCTGACGATCGCCCGGTTCGACCGTGTCGTCGTCCGAGTTGAGGTCACCGACCAGGACGACGGGCAGTTCGCTCGTCGCCGGACCGGCCGAGGCAACCAGCTCGGCCGCCTGTTTGGCCCGGAAGCTGGGCACCAGCGCGGCCGGATCGAACGCCTCCAGGTGGGTGTTGACGAAGCGGAACCATCCGCTGCCGCGAACTCGCGCATCGGTGCTGGTCCAGCCGCGCGTCACCGGCACCTGGGTGCCGAGGATTTCGACCGGCAGCAGGTTGACGAAGTGGCCGGCCGTGGCGTTGGCGGTGTCGACGCCAGCGCCGTGCCGCTCGAGGATCACGTCGCGCATCGTCAAGCGGCCGTTGAGATCGGCACCGAAGGGTCCAGTCGCGGGATTTTCATCTTCGTCGGCCGGCGCCTCGAAGTCGAACTCGGGCTCGGTGACGACGACTTCGTACTGCGTTTTGCCTTTGTTCAGCTCGCCGAGCAGTTCATGCAGGTAGTCGTAGCGGACCGTGGTCGCGCTCGGCCCTTTCGAGAGGACTTCGAAGTCGACCGGCCCGGTGCGCCACAGCGCCACCTCCTGCAGGCCGACGAGGTCGGGCTGCTTTTCGAGGATCTCGTTGGCCAGGCCCTTGGCCCGGACGGGAAAGTCGTTGGCGGTCACTTCGCGCAGGATCTGGCCGTTGGCGGCGACGAACGCTTCCAGGTTCGGGGCGCCGATCGCCGGCGCCAAGTCCGCACCGAGGTAGAGGTTGCGGGTCATCGTGTCGACGACGTGGCCACGGCCGTGGTCGTCTCCGTGGGGCTTGCCGTGATGGCCGTGGTGCCCGCGACCGTGGTGGTGGTGGCCATGCTGATGGGACCTTGCCGGTGGGTGGTGAGCGGAGCGGCCGTGGTGGTTGCCGCCGTTCGCGATCGCCAGGCCGGGGAGCAGCAGGGCTAAGACGAAGATCAGTGCTGCCGTGATCGCTGCCAGAAAAGGGCGGCGAGCCGGCGTGTGAGCGTGACTCAAGGCATCCTCCTAATCCGTGGATTGGTCGAGGCGCCTCCCTCCTGTGCCCGCCCTCACTGCGCGCCAAACCAATATAGGGGACCTAGGGAACCCAATTTGAAATCCCCGGAAAATCTGCCAAACTAAGACTTAGATTTTTAGAGTCCGCACGGCGGCTCTCGGCCAGTCACTACAAAACCCCTGGAGGTACGCACGAAGTGGGAAAGACGATCGGAATCGACCTGGGCACGACCAACTCCTGCGTCGCCGTGATGGAGGGCGGCGAGCCGACCGTTCTTGAGAACTCCGAGGGCGGGCGCACGACCCCGTCGGTCGTCGCCTTCACCGACTCGGGCGATCGCCTCGTCGGCACCGTCGCCAAACGCCAGGCGGTGATGAACCCCGAGAACACGATCTTCTCGATCAAGCGCTTCATGGGCCGCAAGGAGGCCGAAGTAAAAGAGGAGGAGACGATCGTCCCCTACGCGGTCGTCGCCGGGCCCAACGGCGACGTGCGCGTCGACGTGCGCGACAAGCAGTACAGCCCGCCGGAGATCAGCGCGATGATCCTGCAGAAGCTGAAGACCGACGCCGAAGCGAAGCTCGGCGAAGCGGTCGACAGCGCGGTGATCACCGTCCCCGCCTACTTCAACGACGACCAGCGCCAGGCGACCCAGGACGCCGGCAAGATCGCCGGCCTGGAGGTGAAGCGGATCATCAATGAGCCGACCGCCGCCTCGCTCGCCTACGGGCTCGACAAAGAGACCGACGACCACACGATCCTCGTCTTCGACCTCGGCGGCGGCACCTTCGACGTCTCGGTGCTTGAAATCGGCGACGGCGTCTTCGAGGTGAAGGCGACCGCCGGCGACAACCACCTCGGTGGCGACAACTGGGACAAAGCGATCGTCGAGTGGTTGGTCGCCGAGTTCAAAAAGGACCAGGGCGTCGACCTGGCCGCCGACAAGAACTCGCTGCAGCGTCTCTACGAGGCTGCCGAGAAGGCGAAGATCGAGCTCTCCTCGGCGCAGGAGACGCAGATCAACCTGCCTTTCATCACCGCCGTCGAGGGACAGCCGAAGCACCTCGACATGAAGCTCAGCCGCTCGAAGCTGAACGAGCTGACCGCCGATCTGCTCAACCGCGTCGTCGGTCCGGTCAAACAGGCGCTCGGCGATGCCGACGCGACGATCGACCACGTCGTCCTGGTCGGGGGCATGACCCGGATGCCCGCGGTGAGGGAGAAGGTCAAGGAGCTGACCGGCAAAGACCCGCACCAGGGGGTCAACCCGGATGAGGTCGTCGCCGTCGGCGCCGCGATCCAGGCCGGCGTGCTGGCCGGTGACGTCAAGGACGTGCTGCTGCTCGACGTCACCCCGCTGACCCTGGGGATCGAGACCAAAGGCGGCGTGATGACGAAGCTGATCGAGCGCAACACGACGATCCCGACGAAGAAGTCGGAGATCTTCTCGACCGCCGACGACAACCAGCCCTCGGTCGAGATCCACGTGCTGCAGGGCGAGCGCGAGATGGCGAGCGGCAACAAGAGCCTGGGCAAGTTCCAGCTCACCGGGATTCCGCCGGCACCGCGCGGCCTGCCGCAGATCGAGGTCACGTTCGACATCGACGCCAACGGGATCATCCACGTCACCGCCAAAGATTTGGGCACCGGCAAAGAGCAGAAAATCGAGATCAAATCCGGCTCCGGCCTCTCCGAGGAGGAGATCCAGAGCATGGTCTCCGACGCCGAGTCCCACGCAGAGGACGACCGTAAGCAGCGCGAGCTGGCGGAGGCGCGCAACATGGCCGAGAGCCTCGCCTACCAGTCCGAGAAACAGGTCGAGGAGCTGGGCGACAAAATCGACTCCTCCAACAAAGAGGAGATCGAGGCGGCGATCAAAGAGGTGCGCGAGGCGCTCGACTCCGAGAGCGCCGAGGAGATCAACGCCAAGACCGAGGCGCTCACCGCGGCGATGACCAAAGTGTCCGAGCAGATCTATGCGGCCGCGCAGGAAGAGGCGGCAGCGGCTTCTGCCGACGGCGCGTCTTCTGACGGGGAGGGCTCCTCTGACGATGAGGAGGAGGTCGTTGACGCTGAGGTGGTCGACGAGGGTGACGACAAATGAGGCCTGAGTCAGACGACCGAGGGACTGACGCCTCAGCCGCGGGTCCTGTCGCGGGGGAGGGGGGGGCACTGCGGGCGGGCCACGGTCCGTCCTCGACCCCCCCCTCCCCCGCACCACCCACGGATGGGGAGCAGGTCGACCAAGACTTTGAGGCACTGCTGGCGGATACCCAGCGCGAGAGAGACGAGTACCTGGACCTCGCCAAGCGGACGAAAGCTGATTTCGAGAACTTTCGCCGGCGGATGACGAGTGAGGTTCAGGCTGCCGGTGCTCGGGGGAAAGCTGAAGTGCTTCGGGGCGTGTTGCCAGTGCTCGACGATCTTGAGCGGGCGTTGCAGGCTGCCGGGCTGGACCCAGAGGGAGACTCGGAGGATGGGCTGGCGCATGGGGTGCTGCTTGTCTTCCGTGGGCTGCGCGAGACCCTGGTGAAGAACGGGATCGAAGCTGTCGATCCGACTGGGGAGAAGTTCGATCCGAACCTGCACGAGGCGCTTTCTACTCAGCCCGCCGAGGGGGTCGAGTCGGGGACCGTTGTGGAGACGATGCAGAAGGGCTACCGCCTTGGCGAGCAGTTGATCCGGCCTGCCCGCGTGGTGGTGGCGGAGTAAGGGGCGGCGCTCTTGGCTGACGATCTCTACAAGGTTCTCGGGGTCTCGAAGAAAGCGTCGGACGACGAGATCAAGAAGGCCTACCGCAGGCTGGCCCGCAAATACCACCCGGACCGCAACCCCGACGACGCCGCAGCGGAGGAGAAGTTCAAGGAGGTCCAGGGCGCCTACGACACGCTCTCGGACCCCGAGAAGCGCGAGCAGTACGACCAGGGCGGCATGTTCGGTGGCTTCGGTGGCGGGGCAGGGGGTCCGGGCGCCGGTCCTTTCGGCCCGGCGGGCTTCCCGGGCGGAGGCGCCGGAGGCGGCGCCGACTTCGGCGACATCCTCTCCAACCTCTTCGGCCGCGGCGGGGGCGGCCGCGCCCAGGCTCAGCAGCAGCGCGGACGCGACCTCGAAACCGAGCTCAGCCTCAGCTTCGACCAGGCGGTCAACGGGGCCCAGGTCAGCGTCAGCGTGCCCAAGGAAGAGCGCTGCACGACCTGCCACGGCAGCGGCGCCAAACCGGGCACCGCCCCGGTCACCTGCCCGCGCTGCGGCGGACGCGGCATCGACGTGGAGAGCCAGGGGCTCTTCTCGATCAGCCAGCCGTGCCCGCAGTGCGGCGGCGCCGGCCAGATCATCGAGGACCCCTGCCCCACCTGCGGCGGCTCCGGCCTGACCCGGCAGACCAAGCGCTACAAGGTCAACATCCCGGCCGGGGTCAAGGACGGGGCGCGGATCCGTCTCGCCGGCAAAGGCGAGGCCGGCCCACGTGGCGGCCCGCCCGGCGACCTCTACGTGATCACGCGGGTCACGGCCTCGCCGATCTTCAAGCGGCTCGACGGCGGCAACCTCGAGGTGACCGTGCCGATCACGATCGCCGAGGCGCTGCGCGGGGCGACGATCGAGGTGCCGACCTTGGACGGGACGAAGAAGATCAAGGTGCCGGCGGGGACCAGGCACGGCACGATCCAGCGGCTGCGCGGCGAGGGACCCCCAAGGCCACGCGGAAAAGGTCGTGGGGACATCCGCTACCGGCTGGAGATCGAGATGCCGCAGGAGCTGACCGAGGAGCAGCAGAAGGCGGTCGACGAGCTCGCTGAGGCCCTCAACGGCGACGACCCGCGTGCCGAGCTGCTGCGAAGGGCAGCGCGATGAGCGCCGCCCGGCCCGACATGGGAAACGGTGGCCGACGCATCCGGCGCGAAACGGTCACTGCGTCGGTCGACGCCGAGCGCGGCGTCTTCATGATCTCGGTCGCCGCCGAGCTCGCCCACATGCACCCGCAGACGCTGCGGATGTATGAGGCGCGGGGCCTGATCGAGCCCCAGCGCTCCGCCAAGAACACCCGCCTCTACTCGCAGCAGGACGTCGAGCGGCTGCACCACATCCAGCAGCTGACTTCCACCGGCCTCAATTTGGCCGGAGTCGAAATCGTCCTCGACATGGAAGCCGAGGTCGAGAGGATGAGAGCCAAGTTGGAGCGGATGCGGCACCACGCGGCCGAGCTCGAACGGCGAATATCGAGGGAAGGAATCTGATGCAGCCCGACAGGTTCACGGTCAAGTCCCAGGAAGCGGTCGCCGCGGCGCAAGCCCTCGCCGCGGAGCGACGCAACTCCGAGATCGCCCCCGCCCACCTGCTGGTGGCGCTGGTGCGACAGGACGACGGGCTTGTCGTCCCAATCCTGCAGAAGCTGGGGGCGGATGTCGACGCCGTCACCGCTCGCGCGGTTCAGGCCGTCGAGGCGCTGCCCAAGCTGAGTGAGACCACCGAGGTACACCCGTCCTCGGCCCTGGTAAAGACGCTTCAGCAGGCCGAGAACGAGATGAAGAAGCTCGGCGACGAGTACATCTCGACCGAGCACATCCTGCTCGCGCTCACCGACAAGGGCTCCGGTGTCGCCGACGTCCTCCCCGATCGGGGCTCGCTGGAAAAGGCGGTGGCCGAGGTGCGCGGCCCGCACAAGGTCACCTCGCCCAACCCCGAGGACAGCGTGCAGGCGCTGGAGAAATTCGGCCGCGACCTGACCGTCGAGGCGGAGGCGGGCAAGCTCGACCCGGTGATCGGCCGCGACGAGGAGATCCGCCGCGTGATCCAGGTCCTCTCCCGCCGCACCAAGAACAACCCGGTGCTGATCGGCGACCCCGGCGTCGGCAAGACGGCGATCGTCGAGGGCCTGGCGCAACGGATCGTCGCCGGGGACGTGCCGGAGAGCCTGCGCGACCGCCGCGTGATCGCGCTCGACATCGGCTCGCTGCTGGCCGGCTCCAAATACAGGGGTGAGTTCGAGGAGCGGCTGAAAGCGGTCCTCTCCGAGGTCCAGGACGCCCAGGGCCAGATCGTCCTCTTCCTCGACGAGCTGCACACGATCGTCGGCGCCGGCGCCGCCGAAGGCGCGGTCGACGCCGCCAACCTGCTGAAGCCGATGCTGGCGCGGGGCGAGCTGCGCGCGGTCGGGGCGACGACGCTGGACGAGTACCGCAAGCACATCGAGAAAGACGCGGCGCTGGAGCGGCGCTTCCAGCCTGTGCTCGTCGGCGAGCCCGACCTCAACGACACGATCGCGATCCTGCGCGGGCTGAAGGAGCGCTACGAGAACCACCACGGGGTGCGGATCACGGACTCGGCGATCGTCGCGGCGGCGACCCTGTCCGAGCGCTACATCGCCGACCGCTTCCTGCCCGACAAGGCGATCGACCTGATCGACGAGGCGGCCTCGCGGCTGAAGATCGAGATCGACTCGATGCCGACCGAGATCGACGAGGTCAAGCGGCGCATCCAGCAGCTCGAGATCGAGCGCGCGGCGATGAAAAAAGAGACCGATGAGGCATCGAAGGCGCGGATCGAAGCACTGAAGGCAGAGCTGGCCGAGTTGAACGAGAGCTTCAACGAGATGAACGCCCGCTGGCAGAACGAGAAGGGGGCAATCGACTCGATCAACGAGGCGAAGGCGAAGCTGGAGGAGGCTGGGCGCGAAGCCGAGCGGGCCGAGCGCGACGCCGACCTCGAGCAGGCGGCGAAGCTGCGTTACGGCGAGATCCCCGAGCTGGAGAAGGCGGTCGCCGAGCAAGAGGCACGGATCGCCGAGCTACACGCCGCCGGAGGGGGCTCGATGCTGGCCGACGAGGTGACCGAGGAGGACGTCGCCGAGGTCGTCGCCAAATGGACCGGCATCCCGGTCAGCCGCCTGATGGAGGGCGAGGTCGAGAAGCTGATCCAGATGGAGGAGCGCCTGCACGAGCGGGTGATCGGCCAGGACGAGGCGATCTCGGCCGTCTCCAACGCCCTGCGGCGCTCCCGCGCCGGCCTCTCCGATCCCAACCGGCCGATCGGCTCCTTCCTCTTCCTCGGCCCCACCGGGGTCGGCAAGACCGAGCTGGCGAAGGCTCTGGCGGAGTTCATGTTCGACTCCGAGCAGGCGATCGTCCGCCTCGACATGTCCGAGTACATGGAGAAACACACGGTGGCGCGGCTGATCGGTGCGCCGCCCGGCTACGTCGGCTACGAGGAGGGCGGGCAGCTGACCGAGGCGGTTCGACGGCGACCCTACGCGGTGGTGCTGCTCGACGAGATCGAGAAGGCCCACCCCGACGTCTTCAACACGCTGCTGCAGATCATGGACGACGGCCGCCTCACCGACGGCCAGGGGCGCACGGTCAGCTTCACCAACACGGTGCTGATCATGACCTCGAACGTCGGCAGCGACCGGATCGTCGGCGAGGCGGTCGACGAGAAGATCCGCGAGCAGATCGAAGAGGTGCTGGCCTCGACCTTCAAGCCGGAGTTCCTCAACCGGATCGACGACACGGTGATCTTCCACCGGCTCTCAAAGGCCGACATCGGCCGCATCGTCGAGCTGCAGGTGGAGCAGCTCATTGGACGGGTGCGCGAGCGCGGGATCGAGGTCGAGCTGACCGACGACGCACGGACGCTGCTCGGCAACCTCGGCTACGACCCTACCTACGGCGCGCGGCCCCTGAAGCGGGTGATCCAGAGGCAGCTGGTCGACAAGCTGGCGCTGAAGATCCTCGAGGGCGAGTTCGGCGAAGGTGACGCCGTGCGGATCGATACTTCCGACGGCGAGCTGGTTTTTGAGCTGGGAAGCGCAATCCAGGCGGCGGCGCTTTAGGAAAAGTGCAGTAAATCCGACGTAAGCTGTGTGTGCTTCAAGCAGATGCTGAGACGAGTCCACATCAACGGGAATCCGAGGGGGCGTGGCGCGCGCTTCCTCGCCGGCCTTGCCGACGTCGTCCGCTGGCCCTTCGAGCGGGCTGCCTGGTCGGTCGAGCGGGGCCTGCTCTGGCCGCTGCGGGAGCGGTTCGCCGGCCAAACCCCCTCGGGCCGCAGCGCCAGCGCAGCGGCGCTGGTTGCGATCGCCCTGGCCGCGGTCGGGGCGGGCGTGCTCCTGCACCCCCGCGACGAAGCAGCGCCCGAGCAGGTGGCGGTGGCGACGCAGGCCGCAACCCCTTCCGCCGCGCCCCAGCCCAGCGTCACGCATCGGCAGGGGCCGGCACTACATGGCGTCCCGCCCAACTTCGGGGTCGGCAAGGGAGTCGGCGTTTCGAAGGCCACCGAAGGCGACGCGGGCACGGTCGAACCCGAAACGCCTGAAAGCGCTACGGAAACGAGCACCGACGCCACGCCCTCCGAAGGCGCCGCCGGGGCAACGACTTCAAGCGCCAAGCCGGTACCGGCCGGTCCCGCCGCGATGAAAGTGGCGCGCCGCTTCTCCGAAGCCTTCGTCTTCTATGAGATCGGCCAGCGCCCGGCACGGGCGAAAACTGTCTTCGGCGAAACCGCGACTGCGGAGCTGGCGACGGCGCTTAGCGAACGGCCGCCGCGCCTACCGGCTGACGCCAAGGTGCCGAAAGCCCGTGTCGTCAACCTCGTCCCCGGCCCGCGCGCCGGCAAGGCCTACACGGTCAGCGTCTCCCTGCTGCGGGTCGGCCTGACCAGCGAGCTGCGACTCGAGTTGAGCAAAAAGCAGGGGTCATGGGTGATCACGGACGTTCGAGGCTGATGCGACGGCTGGGAGCAATCTTCGCCGGGGTTGCCGCAATGCTGGCCATCGCCGCTCCGGGCGCCCTGGCCGAAGCGACGATCGCGCCCTGGACGCCGGCCGGCGAAACGGCGGCGGGCGAAAGCGGCACGGCTGCCAGCCAGACCGAAGCGCCCGCCCCAGCGCCGACCGTAAAGCAGGGCGACAGCCTCGCCGCGCCGGAACCAGCGCCGGCCCCCAAGCCGAGCAACGGCGGCGGGATCACGGCAAAGCCGGAAGTGGGCGCTACGCCGCAAGCCGCAGAAGAAGCGAAAGGCGAAGACGGCGCCAAGGGAGCGCCCGCCGTGCCTCCCTCTTTCTCCGTCCCCCTCCTCCCCGGCTCCAGCTGCGCCCCGTCCGGCGTGCCGGCGGTCCTCGTGCCGATCTACCAGCGCGCCGCCACCGCCTACGGCCTCGGCCCCCAGGGTGCCAGCGTGCTCGCCGCGATCAACGGGATCGAGACCGCCTTCGGCACCAACCTCAACGTCTCCTCGGCGGGCGCTGTCGGCTGGATGCAGTTCATGCCGGAAACCTGGGGCGGCTATGGGGTCGACGCCAACGGCGACGGGGTCGCGGATCCGTTCAACCCCGAAGACGCGATCTTCGCCGCCGCCGGCTACCTGCGCGCCGCCGGCGCTCCGACCGACTGGTACAACGCCGTCTTCGCCTACAACCACGCCGACTGGTACGTCGCCGAGGTGCTCGCCAATGCGCAGTGCTACGGCCAGCTGGGTGGCGGCGCAGTCTCGGGTGCCTTCGAACTGACGCCGAAGCTGACGGTGCTGAGCTGCGACGCGGCGAAGCCGTGGCGCAAGCGGATCCCGACCGAATACCTCAATGCCTTTGAGAACGCCGCCGCCCGCTATGACCTTGGCCAGCGAGGCGTCTGGGCGCTGGCCGCGGTTGCCCGGCTGGAGTCGAACTTTGGCCGCGGCATGTCGAAATCCGAACTTCAGCGCCACAGCGCGCTCGGCTTGGTCGGCAGCGAGTGGAAGGCCTACGCGGTCGATGGCGACGGAGACGGCCGCCTCCGCCACGAGGACCCGGCCGACTCGGCAGCCACCCTGGCGCGGATGATCTGGTCGCAGGGCAGCCTGCGGGCGGGCCTGTTCGAACACAACCATGCCCAGTGGTACGTCGACGCAGTGCTGAGCGAAGCCGAACGGATCGAAGGTAAATGCAAGGCCGGCACGGTCGACTGGGCGCTGACTCTGCCCAACGCCGTGATCGCCCCGATCAACTGGAGCAACCTGACCCTCTCCAACGAACTGGAGAAGCAGGACCTCAACAGCGGCGCAATCGACCCACGCATCGTCGGCCTCCTCGGCGCGATCACGCAGTCGCACCAGATCACGATCTCGGCGCTGCGCTCCGATCACTCCGAGTACACCAGCGAAGGCAATGTCTCCAACCACTACTACGGCCGGGCGATGGACATCGCCGCTGTCGACGGCGTCTCCTGCACCGACACGGCGCCTACCGCACCCTGTGGCGAACTGGCGACGACGCTCTCGCAGCTCCCGGCGCCGGCGATGCCGACGGAGCTCATCTACTGCTTTGACGTGGACGGCCCGGGCCCCGCTTTCGCCAGGGCAGACCACTGCGATCACGTGCACGTCGGCTACGACGGCTGAGTCGGCAGCTTGACAAGGGGATCGGGGGTACCCCCCTCCGGCAACTTGTGAGCCGCAGGGGCGTGAACCCTCGCCCAGCGATCGACGCGGGTTGCAGGAGGGGGGTACCCCCGATCCCCTTCCTCAACCGGCGCGATTGACGTAGGCTCGAATTACCCTGCCCGCCGAGAGGAGATTGCTATGCCTACTTACGTGATGCTGACCAACTTGACCGCCGAGGGCGTTCGCACCCTCAAGAACAACCCCGGACGGGTTGCCGAGGTGAACAAGGAGGTCGAACAGATTGGAGCCAAAGTCCAAGCGCAGTACGCAACCTTGGGGCAGTACGACTTCATCACGATCGTCGAGGCTCCTGATGAGAAGACGATGGCGAAGGTCTCTGTGGAGCTTGGCTCGCGGGGGACTATGACCAGCCAGACGCTGACGGCGATGCCGGCGGATGAGCTGTCCGACTCGCTCTAGAGGTTGGGCTTGAAAGTTCTGGTCGTAGGGGGAGGCGGTCGCGAGCACGCGATGGTGCGCGCCCTCGCCCGCTCGTCCCGCTCCCCCGAGCTGCTCTGTGCTCCCGGCAACGCCGGGATCGCCGCCGACGCCGAGTGCCTGGCGGGGGTCGGCGCCGGCGACGTCGAGGCGATCGTCGGTGCGGCGCGTGAGCGCGCCGTCGACCTCGTCGTGGTCGGACCGGAGGTGCCGCTGGTAGGTGGGGCGGTCGACGCGCTCGAGGCCGCCGGGATCGCCGCTTTCGGGCCGAGCGGCGCCGCCGCAGAGCTGGAGGGATCGAAGGCTTTCGCCAAGCAAGTGATGGCGGAGGCCGGGGTGCCGACCGCCTCCCACGTCCTCCTGCGCAGCCGTGAGGAGGCGCTAGAGCACCTCGCCAGCTCTCCCTATCCGGCGGTCCTCAAGGCAGACGGCCTGGCCGCCGGCAAGGGCGTGATCGTCTGCGACTCCGAAGCCTCGGCGCGAGGCGCGATTGAGATTTTCTTCGGCGAGCGGCGCTTCGGTGAGACGACCGTCGTGCTGGAGGAGTTCCTCGAGGGCGAAGAGCTCTCGCTGCTGGCCCTCTGCGACGGCGAAAACGTCGTGCCGCTGGCACCGGCGCAGGACTACAAGCGGATCTTCGACGGCGACGAGGGACCGAACACCGGCGGTATGGGCAGCTACTCGCCGGTGCCGGGCTTCGGCCCGGCGGAGGTCGAGGAGATCGTCGATACCGTGCACCGGCCCGCGCTCGCCGCGATGGCGGCCCGCGGAGTGCCCTTCCACGGCGTCCTCTATGCCGGCCTGATGGTCGGCCCGGAGGGCCCGAAGGTGCTCGAGTTCAACACCCGCTTCGGCGATCCCGAGACGCAGGCGGTGCTGCCGCGCCTGCGCTCCGACCTGCTCGAGCTCTGCCTGGCGGCGCGCGAGCCGGGCGGCCTGGCCGGCGCCCGGGCCGAGTTCGGCGAGGACTGGGCGGTCACGCTGGTCCTCGCCTCGGCCGGCTACCCGGAGTCCTCCTCGAAGGGCGACGTCATCCACGGCCTCGCCGCGGCGGCGGAGCTGGCCGAGGTGACCCACGCCGGCACGGCCGAGCGGGACGGCGAGGTCGTCACCGCCGGTGGCCGCGTGCTCAACGTAACCGCGCTCGGTCCGACGCCTGCCGAGGCGCGCGATCGTGCATACGATGCTGCCGGCCGGATCGCCTTCGATGGAATGCAGATCCGCTCCGACATCGCCGCCCGCGCGGTCGAGCGGGTACCCAGTTAGATGACTCTAGAACCGAGAGAGGAAGAGATGAGCGAGATCTCAGAGGAGCCGAAGCCGAGTACCGGGGCTACGACGATGCCGGCGGTCGAGAAAGCGTTTGAGGAGATCGAGGTCGACGAGCCCTACGTCGGGATCATCATGGGCTCGAAAAACGACAAGCCCAAGATGCAGCCGGCGGGCGCGGCCCTGCACGAGGCCGGCGTCAGCTATGAGGTGCGGGTGATGAGCGCTCATCGCGACCCCGAGCTGGTCCGCGAGTACTGCCACAGCGCGCGCATGCGCGGGCTGCGGGTGATCATCGCCGGCGCGGGCATGTCGGCCGCGCTGCCCGGCGTCGCCGCCGCCCACACGGACCTGCCGGTGATCGGCGTGCCGATCCTCGGCAAGAGCCTCGGCGGGCTCGACGCGCTGCTCTCGGCGGTGCAGATGCCGCCGGGGGTTCCGGTCGCCTGCGTCGCCGTCGACGGGGCGAAAAATGCCGGCCTACTCGCGGTGCGCATAATCAACGCTTGATATCTCGATACACCCGCAAGGAGATAGGCGAGGTCTGGTCCCAGCAGCGCAAGCTCGAGTGCTGGCTCGAGGTCGAGCTGGCGGCCACCGAGGCCTGGGCCGAGGAGGGCGCCGTGCCGTCCGAGGCGGCGGAGGCGGCGCGGGCGAATGCTGCCTTCACGGTCGAGGCAGTGGCGGAGCGCGAGCGGGTCACCGACCACGACGTCGCCGCGTTCGTCGACGTCGTTGCCCAGTCGGTTGGCGAGCACGGGCGCTGGATCCATTACGGCCTCACCTCCTCCGACGTGCTCGACACGGCGCTGGCGCTGCAGCTGGGCCAGGCCGGTGAGATCGTCCTTGCCTCCGCCCGTGCCTACCGCGACGCCCTGATCGAGCGGGCGCTGGAGCAGCGCGACACGCTCTGCGTCGGCCGCACCCACGGAGTCCACGCCGAGCCGACGACCTTCGGCCTGCGCCTCGCCGGCTTCGCCTTCGAGGCCGACCGCAACCTCGCCCGGCTGACCGACGCCTTCGAGCAGCTGCGCTTCGGCAAGCTCTCCGGTGCGGTCGGGACCTACGCCTCGGTGCCGCCGGCGGTCGAGGCGCGGGTTATGGAGCGGCTGGGGCTGCAGCGCGAGGATGTCGCCACCCAGGTCATCCCGCGCGACCGCCACGCGGTCCTGACCTCGCGAATCGCGATCGCCGGCGCCGGCCTCGAGCGCTTCGCCACCGAGGTCCGCAACCTGCAGCGCACCGAGGTGCGCGAGGTCGAGGAGCCTTTCGCCGCCGGCCAGAAGGGCTCCTCGGCAATGCCACACAAGCGCAACCCGATCCGCACCGAGCGGATCACCGGCCTGGCCCGGGTGCTGCGCGGCTACGCCCAGACCGGCCTCGAGAACGTCGCCCTCTGGCACGAGCGCGACATCTCCCACTCCGGCGCCGAGCGGGTGATCCTGCCCGACGCGACGATCGGCCTCGACTACATGCAGGACCTGGCGACCAAGGTCGCGGCGGAAATGACGATCCGCACCGAGCGGATGAAGGAGAACCTCGAGCTGACCCACGGCGCCCTCTTCAGCCAGCGCGCCCTGACCGCCCTGGTCGAGTCCGGCCTCAGCCGCGACGACGCCTACCGCGTGGTCCAGGAGAACGCCCAGCGCGCCTGGGATACGGGGATGCACTTCCGCGAGCTGCTCGCCGTAGCCGCTCCCGACCTGGATCTCGACGCGGTCTTCGACTACGGCGCCTACCTCGGCCACATCCCGGTGATCTTCGAGCGCTTGGAAGCGCTGCGCGACTACTAACGGCTGCGGGCTGCGGAAGCCCGCACGATTCTGGACTGCCATGAGGAACCTGGGAACCTTTCCTCATGACCATCATTTTGGCGCTCTCCAATCTGGACCAGTGCGTCCATATCGCTGATCGTCAGCTAACTGATGAGCGCGGGAGGCCATGCGTTCTTCCGGAGAACAAGGCGACCGTTATCAGGCTTGCAGATGCCCGATTGATCTGCGGATTTTCGGGGCTGGCACGGGCCGGCCGGTTCCGGATTGGGGACTGGCTTCCCAACGCCCTACTCCGCGCTGCCCAGCCCGATCACTTTGCGCATCAGACCATCGAGCGATTTACCGAGGAGATCAACAAGAGATTCAAAGAACCCGATATTCAACGGGTTGCACGCGAGAACCGTCGGCTCTCTTTCTTATTCACTGGATACCGAGATGGTGCCCCACCACCCAACTTCATCGCCGCTGTGGTGACGAACTTCGAGAACTTCGATACCGAGGAAGACGAGATGCCATGGGACGAGTTTCAGGCGATCTATTGGAGTGCAAAGAAAGATGCTGGCGAGGGCTTCGCCTCGATCCGTTGGACGGGTCAATGGACGGCGATGACCGACGCGGATCTTGAGCGGGCAATGCGGGTCCTTACAGAAAGGCGGCAGCCAGAGGCAATTGTCGATGTCGGGGTCGGAATCGTTCGGGAAATGGCCAAGAGACCGGAGGCCAGAGGGACGATAGGGAGTGATTTACATTCGGTCATCTTGCCCGTCCATCCGCCGGAAGGCTTGAAGCACGCTCCAGCCAGCGGACACCATCCTCTCGGAGCCAGCCACAGCTACTCCTGGGTAAACCAGGTGACCTCATTGCCAGACAGGCAATTTGCCGTCAGTGACCTAGTTTTGAAGGCACCCAGCTCCAGTTCACCACTTGCCGTTCAAAAGGTCGGTCGAAACAAGCGATGCCCATGCGGAAGCGGGAAAAGGTACAAGGATTGCCATGGTGTTTGAGAATTCGTAAAGGCGTTGCTCGCTGTGTCGATCTCCTCGCCGACGCCCCCCGATCTAGATCGCGACACCGGCTTGACGACAACGCCTACCTGAGCCACGGCCCGGCGATCTTCGAGCGGCTGGACTAGTTATTTACCTATCCGCGCGGGGAGCACGCCAAGGGCGCGCCACAACTCCTGCGTATCTCCGACCACCCACGCCTCCTCGATCAGATCGCCGTCGAGACGGAAGAAGCTGGCGCCCCCGTACTCGACTCGGGCGCCGGTCGGCTTGAGGTCTCCGAGCAAACCGCGATGGGTACCTGTCCAGGTCATGCGGGTCACCACTCGATCTCCATCGGAGATGACTTCGTCGATGCGGTTGTGCCAGTCGGGGAAAGCCGCCCGTACATCTTCGACGTAGCACTTGAACTCATCCCGCCCCTCACAGACCCTGCCGAGCGATCCGCGGAAGAGGACAGCCTCAGAGACGATCTCGTCAGCCACATCGACGCGCCAGCAATTCCACAGCTCCTCATAGAAGCGATGGATGACGGCTTCGTTCTTCGATTCCGGACTGGCGTTCACGTCGTGCCTACACTAGAAAGATGGCGAGGTCGGCTCCGAGAGCCTGATCGAGCACCGACGGAGCGGCGCAACCCACCTATTGCGCTTTCGATCAGGACATCCGAACGCGGGGGCGGCTGGAGGACATCGTCGGAGCGGAGCGTGAGCGCTGCGCCTTTCTCGACCTCACGCTGACGGAAGGCTGCTGCGATCTGACGCTGAAAGTCGCGGCGCCGGAGGCAGGACAGGCGACCGCCGATGGCTTCGCACTGGCGTTCGGTGCAACGCGCGCGATCAGACCGGGATAACGGTCAGACCGGCTACGCCGTTGAGGGCATCGAAGTCGCCGTCCTGGGTTAGGACAGGGATCTCTTGTGCCGCGGCGGTCGCGGCAATCCACATGTCGTTGACTCTGACCTTTTGTTCGGAAGCGCGCGCATAAGCTCGCATTTGCGCCCACGCCCGGGACACGGCCTCGTCGACTGGAAGCGAGACGATGCGATTCGCGAGCTCGAAAGTCGCCAACCGCCGGTCGCGCGTCTCGATGTTCTCCGCAGCGAAGATGCCAACCCGTAACTCCGCCTTCGTCACCACCGAGATCGCGACGGTCTCGGGTATCGCCTCCGTGCGAAGCGACCTGCCGCTCTCGATTGCGATGAGAACCGAGGTGTCGAGGAGGCCTCGCGAGTCTTCCTGGCTGCTTACCACAGTCGATCGAGGCCGTCTTCGGCAATCGTTTCACCCGCGATGCGCTTCAGATCGTCTCGCAAGCCCGGATCGGCAGAATGCGTTTTAAGCAACTCGACTAGTTCGTCGCGTGGCATCCAGCGTGGCTCACGGAGTCGATGAGGCACGACCTCGGCCACGGGCTTCCCTCGCTTCGTGATCACGATCGACTCGCCCCCCTCGACGCGGCGCAGGACGCCGGCGGTGTCGTTTCTCAACTCCCTCATGGCGACTTCTACCATTGTGCTACGAGCGTAGCATCTGTTCCGGCAGAGCCGCCCGAGTAGGATCTGCGGCCGTGATCCTCTACACCTGCGGGCAGAAGAAAACGGGGCCGGCGTTTGCGCATCCGTGCGCGAAGGCGGCTAAGGCGCTCGATGCGGCCGGGTACAAGTACGAGCTGCGTACGGTGGGCGGCTACCGGTTGATGCCCTGGACCTGGGGTGGGCGCGACGAGGAGCGAGCGGAGATCAAGAGGCTGAGCGGCACCAACGAGGTGCCGATCCTGATCCTCGACGACGGCGAGGTCGTCTCCGGCTCGAGCGTCATCGCCCGCTGGGCCGGCGAGCACCCGGCGGCACGTGCCGCAAGTTAGCGGCCCATATGGGTACTCAACTTCCGGCACGTCTACGGAAGCTCAGGCAGCGACTAGCTCTGGTTCGCGTGCCGGGTGGCGTGCGTTGAGGACGACCGGGGTGCCGTCCTTCGGCGAGAGGGTGATGTTGCGGCGACCGATCTTCTCCGGCCTCGGGTTGGCCTTGCGCAGCTCACAGCGGGTCAGCACCTCGCGCAGGACGATCCGCATCTCGAACTCGGCGAAGGAGGCGCCGAGGCAACGGCGGATGCCGCCTCCGAAGGGGATCCAGGCGTAGGTGTCGGGTTGGTCCTCGAGGAAGCGCTCGGGACGGAAGGCGAAAGGCTCGGGGTAGGCGTCGGCGCGGGTGTGGGCGAGCCAGATCGCCGGCGTGACGTCGGTCCCGGCCGGCAGGGTGAGGCCGTCGGCCTCGAGATCCTTGGCGAGGCGGCGCCCGGCCAGCGGCACCACCGGCCGCAATCGCAGCGACTCGCTGATCGTCGCCCGCAGGTAGTCGTCCTCGCCCGCCTCGAGCGATTCGCGCAGGCGGGCAAGCTCGCGCGGGTGGCGCAGCAGCAGGTCGAAGGTCCAGGCGAGGGCCGTCGCCGTAGTCTCGTGGCCGGCGAGCAGCAACGTCATCAGCTGGTCGCGCAGGTCGGTGTCGCTCATCGCCTCGCCGTCCTCGAAACGGGCCTGCATCAGCTGCGAGAGGATGTCGTCGCGCTCCTCCAGATCGTCCTTCGAGCGGTGCTCGGCGATCTCGGCGTAGAGCAGCTCGTCGACCGCCTTCAGCTGGGCCACGAATCTCGTCCAGGGCCCACGACCGCCGAAGCGCCGGGAGGCCAGGCCGATCAGCTGGGTGAAGGGCGACGCGGTTTCCTCCAGCAGTTGCGTCAGCACGACGCGCAGTTGCTCCAATCGCGGCCCCTCGGCGACGCCGAAGACGACGCGGAGGATGACCTCCAACGTCATCGCCTGCATGTGTGGGTGGATCGCGAACTCCTCGCCGAGCGGCCAGGAGTCGATCTCGGCGTCGACGATCTCACTGACGATCGGCTCGTAGGAGCGCATCCGCTCGCCGTGGAAGGCGGGCAGCATCACTTTGCGATGGGCGAGGTGGTCTGCGCCCTCGATCACCAGCACCGAGCGCGCGCCGACAACCGGGGTCAGCACCACCTCGCGACCGGGCGGGAGACCGTGCGAGCGCTCGGTATAGAGGGCCTTGATCGCCGCCGGATCGGAGATCATCACCATCGGCCGCTCGAAGCTGAGGAACTTGACGCTGAACGAATCGCCGTACTTCTCCCGACACTCCTGCATGAAGGGCAGCGGCCGGAACGACCAGCGCAGGGTCTGCACCAGTGGAGAGCTCTTGGGTTCCGGAGGAAGCATCGCGCGCATAGGTTCGCAGACGCAGCCGCAAAGGCCCTCCGCTTCGCCGATGGTTAGCATCGGCTTAATGCCAGCGGTTGCCGACCTGAAGCTCCATTCCTCGGGCAAGGTGCGCGAGATCTACGAGTGGGAGGACGACCTGTTGATGGTCGCCTCGGACCGGATCTCGATCTACGACGTGGTGATGCCGACGCCGATCCCCGACAAGGGGAAGGTGCTGAACCGGATCTCGGAATTCTGGTTCGAGCTGACCGGCGACATCGTCCCCAACCACTTCCTCTCCGCTGACGTTCCCGAGGAAGCGATGGAACGCGGGATGCGGGTGCGGCGGCTGGAGATGTACCCGGTCGAGTGCGTCGTCCGCGGCTACCTCTCCGGCTCGGGCTGGAAAGAATACAAGGCCGGCGGCGCGGTCTGTGGGATCGAGCTGCCGCCCAACCTGCTCGAGTCCGACAAGCTGCCGGAGCCGATCTTCACCCCGGCGACCAAGGCCGAGATCGGCGACCACGACGAGAACGTCGACTTCGAGCGGGCGGCGGAGATCGTCGGCGACCGGGCGCTGATGGAGGAGTTGCGGCGGATCTCGATCGAGGTCTACCAGCGCGGCGCCGAGCACGCGGCCGAGCGGGGGATCATCCTCGCCGACACCAAGTTCGAGTTCGGCAGCCATGCCGGCGCGGAGATTGTCCTCGGCGACGAGGTTCTCACCCCCGACTCCTCTCGCTTCTGGCCGGCCGATCGCTACGCACCGGGAAAGACGCAGCCGTCCTTCGACAAGCAGTTCGTGCGCGACTGGGCCGACGCCGCCGGCTGGGACCACAAGCCGCCGGCGCCCGAGCTGCCTGCCGACGTGATCGAGCAGACGCGGGCCAAGTACGTCGAGGCCTACGAGCGGATCACGGAGCGCTCGTTCTAGTGGCGAAAGCGAGGGTCCTGATCCGGCCGAAGGAGGGGATCCTCGACCCCCAGGGCAAGGCGGTCGAGCGGGCGCTGCCCGCGCTCGGCTTCGAAGGGATCGAGCACGTGCGAGTCGGGCGGATGGTCGAGCTGGAGGCGGAGGACCCGGCGCGGCTGACGGAGCTCTGCGAGAAGCTGCTCGCCAACCCGCTGATCGAGGACTTCGAGATAGAGAGCATCGACGGCGCCTGATGCTCTGGGGCGTCGTCCAGTTCCCCGGCTCCTGCGACGAGCGGGACGCCCTGCACGCCTGCGAGCTGAGTGGCGAGGCGAGGCTGATCTGGCACGAAGAGCGCGACCTGGACGGCGTCGACGCCGTCGTCGTCCCCGGCGGCTTCTCCTACGGCGACTACCTGCGGGCGGGGGCGATCGCGCGCTTCTCGCCGGCGATGGAGGCGGTGGCGGAGTTCGCCGCAGAGGGCGGGCCGGTGCTGGGGATCTGCAACGGCTTCCAGGTCCTCTGCGAAGCGGGCCTGCTCCCCGGCGCCCTGCTGCTCAACGAGAGCATGCGCTTCGTCTGCCGCCAGGTCGAGTTGGTGACTGAAGGATTGTCCCCCCCAGAGGGTGGAGAATCCTTCCACGAGCGGCTGTCGATTCCGGCCAAGCACGGCGAAGGTCGCTACTGGGCGCCCGAGGAGATGCTTGACGCGATCGAGGCCGACGGGCAAGTGGCGTTCCGCTACGCGCCCGGGCAGAACCCCAACGGCTCGGCCCGCGACATCGCCGGTGTGCGCAACGCGGCCGGCAACGTGCTCGGCCTGATGCCCCACCCCGAGCACGCGGTCGACGCGATGACCGGGTCGACCGATGGGCTGCGCGTATTCGAAGCCGTTGCGGGGAGCCCGGCGTGACCCCCGCCGCCGCGGACGCGGGAGTGGACGGCGGTCCATCTCTGACTCCTCCGCCGTCCACGGGAGCAGAGCAGCCGGCGGAGTATGAGGTACTCGGCCTGACCAAGGCCGAGTACCTGCTGATCTGCGAGAAGCTCGGGCGCGAGCCCAACGGGGTCGAGCTGGCGATGTTCAGCCTGCTCTGGTCCGAGCACTGCGCTTACAAGCACTCGCGCAAGCTGCTGCGGCGGCTGCCGACCGAGGGCGAGCGGGTGGTGATGGGGCCGGGCGAGAACGCCGGCGCCGTCGACATCGGCAAGGGCTACGCGATCGCCTTCAAGGTCGAGTCCCACAACCACCCGAGCGCGGTCGAGCCCTTCCAGGGGGCGGCGACCGGGGTCGGCGGCATCCTGCGCGACGTCTTCGCCCTCGGCGCGCGGCCGATCGCGATCCTCGACTCGCTGCGCTTCGGCGAGCTCGACTCGGTGCGCTCACGCCACCTGCTCGACGGCGCGGTACGGGGGATCGGCCATTACGGCAACTCGATCGGCGTGCCCAACGTCGGCGGCGAGATCTACTTCGAGGCCCCCTACGAGCACAACTGCCTGGTCAACGCGATGTGTGTCGGGATCGCCCGTCAGGCGGAGATGGTGCGCGCGGCCGCCGCCGGGATCGGCAACGCGGTCGTCCTGATGGGCGCCTCGACCGGGCGCGACGGGATCGGCGGCGCCTCGGTGCTCGCCTCGGCCGAGCTCGGCGATGGCGACGACGCCAAGCGGCCGACGGTGCAGATCGGCGACCCGTTCGAGGAGTCGAAGGTGCTCGAGTGCTGTCTGGAGCTCCTCGGAAAGGGGCTGCTGGTCTCGCTGCAGGACCTCGGCGCCGCAGGCCTCACCTCGTCGGCGAGCGAGATGGCCTCGGCGGGTGGGGTCGGGATCGACCTCGACGTCACGCGCGTGCCGCTGCGCGAGGCCGACATGGAGCCCTTCGAGATCATGGTCTCCGAGTCGCAGGAGCGGATGCTGGCGGTGGTCGATCCGGCGAAGGTCGGCGAGGTGATCGCGGTCTGCGAGAAATGGCAGACCGGCGCCGCGGAGATCGGCGCCATCACCGGCAGCGGCCTGGTGCGGGTGCTGCGCGGTGAGGAGGTCGTCGGCGAGATGCCGGTCGAGGCGCTGGTCGACGGCTGTCCGCTGTATGACCTCAGCCCGGCCGAGCCCGAGGGCTGGATCTACGGCAACCGGGCGACGTTGGACCCGGGCGCTTCGGGGGAGGAGACGCTGCTCGCCCTGCTCGCTTCCCCCAGCGTCGCCTCCAAGCGCTGGGCCTTCGAGCAGTACGACTCGATCGTCGGCTCGCGCACGGCGCGGCGGCCGGAGAGCGCCGACGCGGCGGTGCTGGCGATCCCCGAGGCCGACAGGGCGATCGCGGTCTCGATCGACGGCAACGGGCGGCGGGTCGCCTGCGATCCCTACGCCGGCACGGTGGAGGCGGTTCTCGAGTGCGCCCAAAATCTCGCCTGCGCCGGCGCCGAGCCGCTCGGCCTGACCAACTGCCTCAACTTCGGCAACCCGGAGAAGCCGGTCCCCGCCTGGCAGCTTGATCGCGCGGTCAGCGCCCTCGCCGACACCTGCGAAGCGCTCGGCGTGCCGGTGGTAGGCGGCAATGTCTCCCTCTACAACGAGGGGCCGGAAGGCCCGATCTACCCGACCCCGGTGGTCGGCATGGTCGGCGAGCTGCCCGACCCGGCTCTGGCCGCGCCGAGCGCCTTCGCCCACGAGGGCGACGCGATCGCCCTGCTCGGGCCGTTCGAACCCTCGCCGGCGGGCTCGGAGCTGGCCAAGCAGCGCGGCGAGCTCGATGCCGGTCTCCCCCAGCCCGACGTCGCCGCCGTCGCCGCTGCCTGCACCGCAGTTCGAAAAGCCGTCCGTGCCGGCGTGCTCGCCTCTGCCCACGACGTCAGCGATGGCGGCCTCGCCTGCGCCCTCGCCGAGGCGGCGATCGGCGCCGGCATCGGCTGCCAGGTCGACCTCCAGCACCTGCGCGAGCGCGGCTGCTCGCCCGAGGAGGCGTTGTTCGGCGAGGGCTCGGGGGGATTCGTCATCAGCGGCGAGCGCGAGAAGCTCGAGGCGCTCGCCGGCGACGGTGTCGCGGTCATCCCCCTTGGCAAAGTCGGAGGCGATGCCATCGACGTTGCCGCCGGTGACCGCAGCTTGACTGTCCCGCTCGCCGCCGCGGCTAGCGCCTGGCACTCGCTCACCGTTTAAGCGCTCGCGTATCCGGGCATTCCCTTTGTGCACCCTGTTGGCCCGCTGGCTGCGGGGTGGACGATGGAGGAACGAGATTGACAGTGCGCGCGGTGACCGCGGCTCTCCTAGCCATCGGGGCGGTGGTGGTCGCCACCGGCGCTCTCAGCGGGTGCGGTAGTTCGGCGAACGCCGGCCCGCCGACGCTGAGCTGGTTCGTCGCGATCCAGCCCGGCGGCACGATCGAAACCGTCGCCGAACGCTGCTCGAAGGAATCGGGCGGGCGCTACAAGGTCGAACCGGAGTTTCTCCCTACTGACGCGAGCCAGCAGCGCGAACAGTTGGTCCGGCGACTCGGTGCCGAGGATCCGTCGATCGACATCGTCGGCATGGACGTGATCTGGACCGGCGAGTTCGCCAACGCCGGCTGGGTCGAAGAGTGGAAGGGGCCGTTGAAGAAACAGGTGACCGAAAAGGTCTTCCCCAACGTGATCGAGACGGCCTCCTTCGAAAGCAGGCTCTACGCGGCGCCCTTCAACACCAACACCCAGCTGCTCTGGTACCGCAAAGACCTGGTGCCGAAGCCGCCGCGCACCTGGGACGAGATGATCGAACAGGCGGAAAAGCTCGGGCGCAACAACTCGGGCACGATCCAGGTGCAGGCTAATCGCTACGAGGGCTTCATGGTCTGGGCCAACGCCCTGATCGAAAGCGCCGGCACGCCGATCCTCTCGGGACCGGAAACGGTCGACCTGAAGCAGGGCCCGACCGAAAAAGCGCTCGAGGTTATGGGGCGGCTGGCGAACTCCTCCGCCGCCCCGCCAAGCCTCTCCACCTCCGACGAGGACAGCTCCCGGCTGGCCTTCGAGGCGGGGGAATCGGCCTTCATGACCAACTACACGTTCGCCTACGCGAGCGCCCAGAGCGAAGCGCCGGAAATCGGCAAGGAGATGGGCTACGCGCGCTTTCCGCGCATCGATGCGAAGCGGCCGAGCAAACCCCCGCTGGGCGGCTTCAACCTCGCCGTCAGCTCCTTCTCGGAACACAAGGACGTCGCCTTCGACGCCGCTGCCTGCCTCGCCGGGCGAGAGAGCCAGCTGACCGCGGTCGAACTCGACGGACTGCCCCCCTCCCGCTCCGACCTCTACAAGAACAAAGTCGTGACCGAGGCCTACCCCGGCTTCGCCGGCCTGGTCAAGGAATCGATCGAAGCGTCCGGGCCGCGACCGACCACGCCCGCCTACCAGGACGTCTCGCTCGCGCTGCAGCGCACGCTCCACCCCCCGGACAAGATCGACCCCGAAGACACGAGCTCCATCTACGGGGAACTGAAGTCGAACCTCGAAGCCGCGGTCAAGCATGAAGGGCTGTTCTGATGGAGGCGAGCGCGCAACCACACCCGGCAGCCAGCCAGCGGACCCGCTCCGAGCACCGGCTCGCCTGGCTTCTTTGCGCCCCGGCGGTGATCGCGATGCTGGCGGTGACCGCCTACCCGATCGGCTACGCAGTCGTCCTCTCGCTGCAGCAGATCGACCTTCGCTTCCCCGAAATCAGCGGCTTCGTCGGGCTCGACAACTACGGCGCCATCCTCAGCTCCGAACTCTGGTGGACCGACCTCTTCAACACCGCCTTCGTGATGGTCATCTCGGTCGCGATCGAGCTGGTCCTGGGGATGGCGATCGCACTGGTCATGTACCGGGCGATCTTCGGCCGCGGCGTCGTCCGCACCTCGGTGCTGATCCCCTACGGAATCATCACCGTGGTCGCCGCCTTCGCCTGGCAGTTCGCCTTCGCGCCCGACACCGGCTTCGTCAATCACCTGCCGCTGATCGCCGACGACATGGACTGGTTCGGCGGGCGCTTCAGCTCCTTCGCCGTGATCATCATGGCCGAGGTCTGGAAGACCACGCCGTTCATGGCGCTGCTGCTGCTCGCCGGGCTGGTCACGATCGACAGCCAGCTCTACGAGGCGGCCAAGGTCGACGGGGCAACGGCATGGCAGCGCTTCACCCGCATCACCCTGCCGTTGATGAAGCCGGCGATCCTCGTCGCGCTGCTCTTCCGCACCCTCGACGCCTTCCGCGTCTTCGACACGATCTTCATCATGACCCGCGGTGCGCAGGACACCGAATCGGTCTCGATCCTCGGCTTCAACCAGCTGATCTCGCGCCTCAACCTCGGCCTCGGCTCGGCGGTCTCGGTGCTGATCTTCATCTGCGTCTTCCTGATCGCGTTCGTCTTCGTGCGCGGGCTGGGCACCCGCCTCGAGGAAGGGCGACCGGGGGGTTAGCGATGGGACGAGGAAGCCGCGAGTACGCCCTCTGGAGCATCGCCATCCTGGCGGTGCTGGTCGTTGCGCTGATCCCAGTCGTCTGGCTGATCTCGCTCTCGTTGAAGCCGCCCGAAGCGGTCGCCGACCAGCGCTTCCTGCCCGCCAATATCTCCTTCGACAACTACAAGAGCCTGTTCGAAGGGGGTATCGACAACAGCCCCTTCATCAAGCCGCTGATCAACTCGATCCTGATCGCGCTGAGCACGACGGTGATCGCGATCACCTTCGCCTCCTTCGCCGCCTACGCGATCGCCCGGCTCGAATTCCCCGGCAAGCGCCTGATCCTCGCCGGGGCGCTGGCGATCGCGATGTTCCCGCCGATCTCGACGGTGGGGCCGCTGTTCGACATGTGGCGGGCGATCGGCCTCTATGACACCTATCCCGGCCTGATCATCCCCTACCTGACCTTCTCGCTTCCGCTGGCGATCTACGTCCTCGTCGCCTTCTTCCGCGAGATCCCCTGGGAGCTGGAGCAGGCCGCCCAGGTCGACGGCGCGACCCCGTTCCAGGCCTTCACCAAGGTGATCGTGCCGCTGGCCGCGCCGGGCATGTTCACGGCGGCGATCCTCGTCTTCATCTTCGCCTGGAACGACTTCCTCTTCGCGATCTCGCTGACCTCCTCGGATGCGTCGCGCACGGTCCCGGCCGCGCTGGCGTTCTTCACCGGCGAGTCGTCGTTCACCCAGCCGACCGGCAGCATCGCCGCGGCAGCGGTCGTCGTGACCGTGCCGATCATCGTCTTCGTCCTGTTATTCCAGCGCCGAATCGTCTCCGGCCTCACCGCCGGGGCCGTGAAGGGATAAGGAGCCAGCGATGTCAGAGATAACCCTCGAAGGAGTGACCAAGGTCTTCGCCGACGGCCAGGAAGCCGTCAAGGAGATGGACCTCGAGATCGGCGACGGCGAGTTCATGATCCTCGTCGGCCCGTCCGGCTGCGGCAAGTCGACCGCGCTGCGGATGATCGCCGGGCTGGAGGACATCACCAGGGGCGAGTTGAAGATCGGCGGCGAGCAGATGAACGACCGTGCGCCAAAGGACCGCGATATCGCGATGGTCTTCCAGAACTACGCGCTCTACCCGCACATGACCGTGCGCGAGAACATGGGCTTCGCGCTGAAGCTGGCCGGCGTCGAGAAGGAGGAGATCGGCCGCAAGGTGGAGGAGGCGGCGAAGACGCTCGACCTGATCCCGCACCTCGACCGGCGCCCGGCCAACCTCTCCGGCGGGCAGCGCCAGCGGGTGGCGATGGGCCGCGCGATCGTGCGCGACCCGAAGGCCTTCCTGATGGACGAGCCGCTCTCCAACCTCGACGCCAAGCTGCGGGTGCAGATGCGGACCGAGGTGGCGCGGCTGCAGTCGAAGCTGGAGACGACCACGGTCTACGTCACCCACGACCAGACCGAGGCGATGACGCTCGGCGACCGGGTCGCGGTGATGCGGGCCGGCGTCCTGCAGCAGGTCGGCACCCCGGCCGAGCTGTACGAGGACCCGCTCAACCTCTTCGTCGCCGGCTTCATCGGCTCGCCGGCGATGAACTTCATGCCGGCGGAGATCTCAGGCGGCAAGGTAAAGCTGCCGATCGGCGATGCCGAGCTGGGCGGGGACGTCAAGCAGGCCGATGGCCCGGTGGTCGCCGGGCTGCGCCCGGAGAGCTTCGAGGACGCCGAGCTGATCGGCGACCTGGCGAGCGAGCGGGGGGTCGTCTTCGAGGCGGAGATCGATCTGGTCGAGTCGCTCGGCTCAGACCTCTACGCCTACTTCCACGTCGAGTCGCCCGGAGTCGAGTCCGACCAGCTCGCCGACGTGATCGCCGACCGGCTCGAGGAGACGGGCACGCCCGAAGCGCGCGAGGGTCAGGAGCAGATCGTCGCCAGGCTCGACCCGGCGAGCAAGATCAAGCGTCGCGAGCAGGCGAAGCTATGGGCGGATACGTCGAAGCTGCATCTCTTCGATCCGCAGAGTGGCGAGAGCCTGGCCCGGGGGACGCGACAGGAGCCGGAGCCGGCCGCAGGGTGAGGGTCGCCGCGCCGGCCACGAGCGAGGCGATCGCGGCGAAGAGGAAGGCGCCGTCGGAGACGGAGAGGGCTTCGGCGAGCGATGCCGGTTCGCCGACGATCGCGACCAGGATCGCGGTCCCGAGCACCGCGCCGACCTGACGGAAGGCGGCGTTGACGGCGCTGGCGGTGGCGAAGCGGTCGATCGGGACGTCGCGGACGGCGGCCGAGCCCAGCGTCGGGAAGGCGAGGCCGATGCCGATGCCGGTCAGCAGCGAGCCCGGCAGCCAGAGCCCGAGCCAGTCGGGCTCCGCGCCGGCGGAGCGCAGGACCATCACCCCCGCGGCAAAGACGATCGTGCCGGGGACGATCACGGCCCGGTGGCCGAAGCGGTCGGCGAGCCTGCCGGCCGGGCCGGCGAAAATGGTGCTTGCGGTCGGGCCCGGCAGAGTCGCCGCGCCGGCCTGGAGGATCGTGTAGCCCCAGACGCCGGTGAGGAAGAGGACGTTGCCGAGGATCAGCGAGAAGAAGGCGGCGGCGAAGAGCAGCGTGCCGAGGTTGCCGATGCGGAAGGAGCGGTGGGCGAACAGCGCCGGCTCGACGATCGGCCGTGGGTGGCTGCGGCTGCGCATGACGACGCCGGCGAGGAAGGCCGCGGCGGTGGCGAAGGTGGCCAGGGTCGCGGTCGAGGTCCAGCCCCAGTCGTTGCCCTCGACGATTCCGAGGGTGATCGCCGCCAGTCCGAGGGCGAGCATCGCGGCACCCGACAGGTCGGGCAGGCGGCTGTCGACAAGCTTCGGCTTCGGCAGCCGGCTCCGACCGGCCAGCAGGATCGCCACCCCCAGGGGCAGGTTGACGAGGAAGACCAGGCGCCAGCTCGAGGCCTCGACCAGTGCCCCGCCCAGGGTCGGCCCGGTCGCCGCGGCGGCGGCCGCAGCCGCGCCCCAGAGGCCGACACCCGCCGCCCGCCGCTCGACCGGGAAGCTGTCAAGGACGATCGCCAGCGAGGAGGGGGCGATCATCGCCGCGCCGACCCCCTGCAGGACGCGGAAGGAGATCAGCAGCGGGAGGCTCGGCGCAGCCGCGCAGAGCAGGCTGGCGAGGGTGAAGCTCGCCACACCGAGCATGAAGATCCGCTTGTGGCCAAAGCGGTCGGCGAGGCCGCCCGCCGGGACCAGCAGCGCCGCGATCACGACGAAGTAGCCGTCGAGCACCCAGGAGAGGGCGTCACGCCCCGACCCGGCAAAGGAGGCCGAGATGTCGGGGAAGGCGATGTTGACGATCGTCGTGTCGAGAAAGGCGACGAAGGCGCCGGCACAGGCAATCGCGACACCTGCTCTATGACCGTGGTCATACATCGGTGGCGGGGACTATACTATGACCGTGGGCATAACGCGAATTGCAGACGCGAGAGCAATCGAACCGAAGCGCCGCGACGGCCGCGAGCGCCTGCTCGAGGGGGCGCGGCGGTTGCTGGCGGAGAAGGGCTACGCGGCGATGGAGCTGCGCGACGTGGCCGAGCGCGGCGAGGCGCCTCGGGGCTCGATCTACCACCACTTTCCCGGCGGCAAGCGCCAGCTGGCAATCGAGGCGGCTGAACTGGAGGGAGCCGAGATCCGCGCCGGGATCGAGCGCTCGCTGCGCGAGCGCGGCCTCGGCGAGACGCTGACGATGTTCGGCGAGATCTTCCGCCGCCGGGTCAAGGACCACCCCGAGCGGCTCGGCTGCCCGGTTGCCGCAGCGGCGCTGGCCCGTCCCGAGGACCCGGCGCTTGCCGCTGCCGCCACGGCCGCGTTCCAGAGCTGGGAAGCGCCGATCGCCGCCGCCCTGCGCGACGAAGGCGTGGCCGCCAAAGACGCTGAGCACTTCGCCGGCCTCGTCGTCTCCACGATCGAGGGCGCCCTGATCCGCGCCCGGGCGGCAGGCGACGAGGCACCGCTCGAATCGGCGGTTGCCGGCCTGCACCAGGCTTTGGGGTCGTTGCTCGCTGCTACCCTGCCGGGGTAGGCAGTCTGCCTGCGCGTCAGGTTCTTCCAACCGCGAGGAAAGCACGCGCTTGACTTCGCCCCAGGGGCAGCAGATAGATCGCGATTCGCCGCGCGAGGAATGCGGCGTCTTCGGCATATACGCGCCCGGGCACGACGTCGCCCGCCTCACCTACTTCGGCCTCTACTCGCTTCAGCACCGTGGCCAGGAGTCAGCCGGGATCGCCACCTGCGAGGGCGGCCACATCACCACGATGCGGGACTCCGGCCTCGTCTCCCAGGTCTTCGACGAGGAGAAGCTGCGGGCGCTCGAGGGCGACATGGCGATCGGCCATGTCCGCTACTCGACCACCGGCGGCGGCTCCTGGGAGAACGCGCAGCCGGTCTGGCGCGACGACGGCCGCGAGCTGGCCCTCGGCCACAACGGCAACCTGACCAATGCGGTCGAGCTCTGGAGCGAGTTGAAGGAGACCGGGATCTCTTTCCGCGGAACGTCGGATTCGGAGATCATCGCGGCGCTGATCTCCTCCCACGACGGCAAGTTCGTCGAGGACGCGGTCGCCGATGTGATGCCGCGCCTGGAGGGCGCCTACTCGACCGTCGTGATGACCAAGCGGGCGATCGTCGCCTTCCGCGACCCGCACGGGGTGCGGCCGCTCTCGCTGGGACGGCTCGGCGAGCGCTTCGTCGTCGCCTCGGAGAGCTGCGCCTTCGACATCGTCGGCGCCGAGCTGATGCGCGAAGTGCATCCCGGCGAGATGGTCTCGTTGACCGAGCGCGGCCTCGAGACGCGCCAGGTGGTCAAGGCCGGCCGGCCGGCGCACTGCGTCTTCGAGCACATCTACTTCTCCCGGCCCGACAGCCGCCTCGAGGGCAAAGTGCTGCAGCAGGTACGCGGCCGGATGGGCGAAATCCTCTGGCGCGAGGCGCCGGCCGAGGCCGACCTGGTGATTTCGGTGCCGGACTCCGGCAACCCCGCGGCCGCCGGCTTCTCCCGCGCTTCGGGACTGCCCCGCGACGACGGCCTGATCAAGAACCGCTACGTCGCCCGCACCTTCATCCAGCCCGGCCAGGAGCTGCGCAAGCGCGGCCTGCGGCTCAAGTTCAACCCGCTGCCCGAGATCGTCGCCGGGCAGAGGATCGTCGTCGTCGACGACTCGATCGTGCGCGGCAACACGACGCGGCAGATCGTCGGCATGCTGCGCGACGCGGGGGCGAGCGAGGTGCACCTGCGGATCTCCGCGCCACCGATCCGCCATCCATGTCACTACGGCGTCGACATGTCGACCCGCGAGGAGATGATCGCCCACGAACGCACGATCGAGGAGGTCGCCGACGAGCTCGGCGCCGACTCGCTCGCTTACCTCTCGATGGAGGGCGTCTACGAGGCGATCGGCACCCCGCCCGAGGATCACTGCGACGCCTGCTTCACCGGCCGTTACCCGCTCGGCGATCCAGAAGATGCCAACGGGAAATTCGCTTTGGAGGACGTCACGGTAGTTCCGGCCACGCCGTAACCAACTGCGGTCGACTTTTGGTTCGCATACCGACTCAAAGCTCGACCGCACATGGCCGGCACAGGAAGATGCGGACGTGAGCGCCTTCCGAATCGTCGTCCTAGCCTCGGGTTCGGGGACCAACCTCCAGGCGATCCTCGACGCGCTGCACGGGCGCGAGGGGGTCGAGGTGGCCGGGGTCGGCTCCGACAAGCCCGCCGCGCGGGCGCTGGAACTGGCGCGCGCAGCGGGGGTGGAGACCGCAGTCTTCCCCCGCGACGACTACGCCGGCCGCGAGGCGCGCGACGTGGCGATGGCCGCCTGGGTCGAGGCGCGCGGTGCCGACCTCGTCGTACTCGCCGGCTACATGCAGCTGCTCTCCCCCGCCTTCGTCGCTCGCTTCCGCAACCGCGTCGTCAACATACACCCGGCGTTGCTGCCCGCCTTCCCGGGCCTCGACGCGATCGGCCAGGCGCTGGCGGCAGGTGTCGAGGTCACCGGGGTCACGGTCCACTTCGTCGACGAGGGAGTCGACACCGGCCCGGCGATCGTGCAGCGCGAGGTGCCGGTGCCGGCGGGGTGCGACCGGGACCGCCTGGAGGAGGCGATCCACGCGGTCGAGCACGAGCTGTACCCGGAGGCGATCCGCATGATCGCCCAGGGTCGGGCTAGGATCGACGCCGACGACCCGCGGGTCGTCGTAATCGATGAGTGAGGCCCCCGCAGACACCCGAGACAAGGTCGCCGGCAACGGCGCGATCCGGGTGCGCCGGGCGCTGATCTCGGTCTCCGACAAGACCGGAATCGCCGACTTTGCCAAGACGCTTGCGGCGCAGGGCGTCGAGGTCCTTTCCACTGGCGGGACTGCGAGCGCCTTACGCGAGGCAGGACTTGAGGTCACCGATGTCTCCGAGTTCACCGGCCAGGAGGAGATCCTCGGCGGCCGGGTGAAGACGTTGCATCCGCGCCTGCACGCGGCGCTGCTGGCGCGCCGCGCCGACCCGGAGCACATGGCGACGCTGGAGCGCGAGGGGATCGAGCCGATCGACCTGGTCTGCGTCAACCTCTACCCCTTCGAGGAGACCGTCGCCGCGCACGAGGTCGATCCGCAGGTCGCGGTCGAGAACATCGACATCGGCGGCCCGACGATGATCCGCGCCGCCGCCAAGAACCACGAGGGCGTCGCCGTCATCGTCAAACCGGAGTCCTACGATGCGGTCTGCGCCGAGCTCGAGGAGAGCGGCGGCGAGGTCTCGGCCTCGACCAGCCACTGGCTTGCCAACGAGGCCTTCACCCACATCGCCCGCTACGACGCCGCGATCAGCCGCTGGTTCTCGGCCTCCTATGAGGACTTCCCCGAACACCTGACGGTCTCCTACGAGAAGGAGCTCGACCTCGCCTACGGCGAGAACCCGCACCAGCGGGCGGCGCTCTACTCGGAGGTCGGCGTGCGCAGCCACATCCTCTCCGGCGTGGCGAAGCTGCACGGCAAGGCGCTCTCCTTCAACAACGCCCTCGACCTCGACTCGGCGCGGCGGCTGAACGAAGACTTCGAGCCGCCCGCCTGCACGATCGTCAAGCACAACAACCCCTGCGGGGTGGCGATCGGCGAGGACGCGCTCGACGCCTACCGCAAGGCCCTGGCCTGCGACCCGGTCTCCGCCTACGGCAGTGTGATCGCGATCAACCGGCCGGTGAGCCTTGCCCTGGCCGAGGCGCTGCACGAGAACTTCGTCGAGGTGCTGCTGGCGCCGGGCTTCGAGGACGGCGCGCTGGAGGTGCTGCAGCAGAAGGAGGCGATCCGCATCCTCTGCGACGAGGAGCGGCGCGAGCAGGATCCCGCCGAACGCGACGTCAAGCGGGTGCGCGGCGGCCTCCTGATCCAGGACCGCGACGGCGACCCCGAGCCGCGCCAGATCATGGAGACGGTGACCAGGACCGAGCCGAGTGAGGAGCAGTGGAGCGATCTGCTCTTCGCCTGGACGGTCGTACGCCACGTCCGCTCCAACGCGATCGTGCTCGCCAAGGGAGGCGCCACGCTAGGCATCGGCGCCGGCCAGATGAGCCGCGTCGACTCGGTCCGCCTCGCGGTCGAGAAGTGCCGCGACGCTCGCGGCGACGATGCCGACGCCCTGCTGGCCGGCTCAGCCGTGGCCTCCGACGCCTTCTTCCCCTTCGCCGACGGGCCCCAGGCGGCGATCGACGCCGGTGCCAACGCGGTGATCCAGCCTGGCGGCTCCAAACGCGACGCCGATGTGATCGAGGCCTGCGACGCCGCCGGCATCCCGATGGTCTTCACCAAGCACAGACATTTCCGCCACTAGACGCCTGTCACAAAACTTTTCGATTTAGCGCACCACACGTGACAGTTGTCTAAGTAGCGTCCTGCCCGTCGCGGCCGCGGCAACGCCCCGGCCGCCGGACGCGGGCCTTACCTTCACTAAGTGGGGTTGGCGGGTTCGACTCCCGCTCGGGGCGCTACGATGCAGTTACGTGAAGGTAGGGCCGTTGAAGTTCGGCGGCAACCCCGTTTTGAATGGCCCGCTTCGGCGGGCCATTCACTTTCAGGCCAACTGCTTCTGCGCTGCGCTGGCCAGGCGCACGTGCTCGCAGACCTCCGCTGGAGTCTCGGCGGTGACCAGCAGCTCTTTGTCGCCGGCAGAGATCAGGCCGTCGTCCTCGAGGGAGTCATCGAACCAGTCGAGCAGCGGCGCCCAGAACTCGCGGTCGACGAGGATCGTCGGGAAATGCTGGACGCGGTGGGTCTGGATCAGGGTGAGGCTCTCGGACAGCTCGTCGAGCGTGCCGAAACCACCGGGGAAGATGACGAAGGCGCGGGCGTAGCGGACGAACATCAGCTTGCGGGCGAAGAAGTAGTGGAACTCGAGGCCACGGTTCACGTAGGGGTTGATCCGCTGCTCCATCGGCAGCTGGATGTTGAGCCCGACCGATAGCCCACCCGCCTCGGCCGCACCTCGGTTGGCCGCCTCCATCAGCCCCGGGCCGCCCCCGGTGATGACGGTGAAGTCGTGCCGTGCCAGGCAGGCCGCCGTCTCTCGACACAGCTCGTACCAGCGGTGGCCCGGCGGGACCCGCGCCGAGCCGAAGACGGAGACGCCGTTCTCGATGTCGCGCAGCGCGTCGAAGCCGCGCTCTACCTCGTCGTGGATCCGTTCGAGGCGGACATCGTCTTCCGCCTCGACGTCACCGGGGACACGGAGCAGCCTCTCGTCGCGCTTTGCCCCGGTGCTCCCGTCCTGACTGGCCAAAGTGCCCCCGGCGGGATTCGAACCCGCGCCGCGCGGCTTAAAAGGCCGCCGCTCTAACCAACTGAGCTACAGGGGCGCGCGGCCCATGGTAATCCGATCAGGAAAGCTCGGGCAGCCCCTCCTCGGGGGTCGAGGCCTCGGCGTGGGTGCGGCGGGGGATGCGGCCGGCCCGGCGGGCGGCGTGACCGGCCTCGACCGCGCCGCGCAGGGCCCGCGCCATAGCGGTCGGATCCTCGGCGCCGAAGATCGAGCTGGCCGCCATCACCGCGTCGCAGCCGAGCTCCATCGCCAGGGCCGCATCCGAGGCGGTGCCGATGCCGGCGTCGAGGACGACCGGGACCGCAGCCCGTTCGGCGACGATCGCGACGTTGTAGGGGTTGCGGATGCCGGCGCCCGAGCCGATCGGCGAGCCGAGCGGCATCACCGCGGCGCAGCCCGCCTCCTCGAGGCGGCGGGCGAGGATCGGGTCGTCGTTGGTAGAGGGTGCGGTCGTCGCCGATCACCTCGAGCTTGATCCAATCGGTCTCGAAGGCCTCGCGGGCGAGGCGCGCGGTGCGAACCGCATCACGAGCGGTGAAGCAGCCGGCGGTGTTGGGTAAGGCAAAGAGGCCGAGGCGGTCGAGCACGTCGAGCACCGAGCCCTTCGCCGCCGGGTCGATGCGGCGCAGGGCGACGGTGACGATCTCCGCGCCGGAGGCGGCCAGCGCCTCCTCCATCTGCTCCAGCGAGCGGAAGCCCCCGGTGCCGGCGATCAGCCGCGAGGACCATTGCCGTCCGCCCAGCTCCCAGGTCTCGGCGCCGCCCTGGATCGCGGCGAGCACCTCGACGCTGTGACCCTCGGCCAGCGCCGTCGAGTCCCACTCGGCGCGCGGCACGACCTCGCCGTCGAGCGCCACGGCGACGCCGCGACCCTCGCGCTCGGCACCGCTCTCGCGCACCGCGTCGGCGAGCGTCGCGCCCGCGGGCAGCTCGCGCGCCTCGCCGTTCAGCTCGATCCTCATACCGGCGCTGCCTCGAGCTCCTCGACCAGCATGTTCGCGGTCAGCGGCGCCAGCAGGATCCCGTTGCGGTAGTGCCCGGTCGCCCAGAGCAGTCCGTCCATCCCGCCGGCGCCGATCAGCGGCAGGTTGTCCGGCGTCCCCGGCCGCAGGCCGGCGGTTGCCTCGACCAGCTCCATCTCGGCGACCTCGGGCAGCAGGCGGTAGGCCTCACGCAGCAGCTCATGGACGCCGCCCGCGGTCACCGCGGTGTCGAATCCCTGCTCCTCGACCGTTGCCCCGACGATCAGGCGACCGTCCGGGCGGGGGACGAGGTAGACACGCTCCGAGGCGACGATCCGTCGGCAGGGCGCCGCCCCGTCGCGGGCGCGCAGCTCGAGGATCTGGCCCTTGACCGGGCGCACCGGCGGGCGGGCGGAATCCGGCAGCCAGTGCGCCTGCCCAGACCATGCTCCGGTGGCGAGGATGACGGCTGCCGCCCGCAGCTCCTCGCCGGCCGCGGTGCGCACGCCGGCGACGCGGTTGCCGTCGAGCAGCGTCGCCTCCACCCCGGTCCCGATCAACAGCTCGACTCCGTCCTCGGCTTCGAGCGCTCCGAGCAGCGCCGCGGCGAGCGCCCGTGGATCGATCGAGGCCTCGTCCGGTGCGTGCACGCCGCCACTGAAGGATGGGGTGAGGCCGGGCTCCAGCTGACGGCAGCGGCGCGGCGGCAGCCACTCGGCGCCGAGGCCGAGCAAGCGCTGCAGCTGGTGCACGCGGCGCAGCTCGGCCGCCTCGTCGCGGTCGAGCGCGACGTGCAGCGCGCCGTCACGCCGGTAGCCGGTGGAGATCTCGCTTGCCGCCTCCAGCTCGGCGACGAAATCCGGATAGAGCTCCGCCGCTGCCAGGGTCATCTTCAGCAGCTCCGGCTCACCGAAGGCGAGCTCGCCGACCGGGGCCAGCATCCCGGCCGCGACCCGAGTCGCCCCGGCGGGCGGACGGGAGCGCTCGACCACGGCAACCCGGGCGCCGCGTCGCGCCGCGCGCCAGGCGCAGGAGAGGCCGATGACACCGCCTCCGACGATCACCGCGTCGTAACTCCGCTGCTCGTTCAAACTTTTGCCTCCGCCGGCATTACCCGGATCAGGTCCAGACGGTCGGCGGCCTCGATGCCGCCCTCTCAGCCTCGGCGCCCAACGGCGCCAACGGCTCCCGTTACTTCTCCGATGCTACCCCTCCCCGACCCTCGCCCGGGGGCGTGTCCGAGTTTTCTGTTCGCTGTGGACCCATAACCCCGGACACGCCCAGCCATCATTGGGATATGAGCTTGGCGATGCCCGAGGCACACGGCCCGCTGCGACGCGAGCGGCTGCGCACCGCGCGCCTCTACTTCGTCTGCGAGGCGTTGTCCGCCGGGCGCGACCCCGAGGCGCTGCTCCACGCCGCGCTGAGCGGCGGCGTCGACATCGTCCAACTGCGCGAGAAGAAGCTGGGACGCGACGAGATCGAACGCTCGGCACAGACCTTCCGCCGCCTCTGCGACACCTACAGCGCCCTCTTCATCGTCAACGACGATCCCTACCTGGCACGGACCTGCGACGCCGACGGAGTCCACGTCGGTCAGGACGACGTGGCCGCGAACGAGGCGCGCGAGGTGCTCGGCCCGGAGGCGATCGTCGGCCTTTCGACCCACTCCGAGGAGCAGCTCGCGGCAAGCGGCGCGCAGCCGGTCGACTACGTCAGTGTGGGACCCGTCTGGGAGACGCCGACCAAAGAGGGACGGCCCGGCGTCGGCCTCGGCCTGGTCGAGCACGCCGCCGCCAACGCCCCCCACCCCTTCTTCGCGATCGGCGGCATCGACACGGCGAACGCCGCAGAGGTCGTCGCGGCGGGGGCGCGGCGGCTCGGCGTCGTCCGGGCGATCCGCGACGCGGAGGACCCCACGGCAGTCGCCGAAGCGCTGCGCGGCGCCCTTGCCGCCGTCGGCGAGGCGGCCCCCGGTGCCTGACCCCTCCCCCCCGCGCAAGCGCAAGCAGCGTGGCGGCGATGCCCCGGCCCCGCGCGAGCGGATGGAGCGCGGCTACGCCCGCGCCGAGGAGCGCAATCAGGAGATTCGGGAGAACCTGCCGCCGCTGGCCGAGGGCGAGCGACCGCTGGTGGTGACGATCGGTGCTGTGATCGCCGCCCTGGTCGCCGCCTCGATCCTGATCAGCTATCTGGCGGGCGCCGAGGTGAATGGCGAGAAACCGCGCCTTGCCCAAGTGCTGGCCCCCGCTCTGATCATGGGAGTGATGGCGTGGGGAATGTGGCGAGCCCGCTACTGGGCCGTGCTCGGCTTCCAGCTGCTGCTCGTCTTCCTCATCTTCAGCGCCGTCTTCGGCCTCGCCATTCAGGTGTCGACGGTCGCCCAGTTCGCCGCGACCTTCGGCCTGCTCGTCGTCGCCGGCGGCCTCTTCTATTTCATGGTCAAGGCGATGGCGCGAATCCAGATGCCGACTCGCGAGTAGTTATAGGCTCAGGCTCTTGGCTGAATCGTTCGACACGATCGTCATTGGCGGGGGCCCCGGCGGCTACGTCGCCGCGATCCGTTCGGCGCAATTGGGTCGCAAGACCGCCGTGGTCGAGCGCGACAAACCGGGCGGGCGCTGCCTCAACTACGCCTGCATCCCGGCCAAGACCGTTCTGCACAGCGCCGAGATCTACGACCAGGCCCGCAACAGCGCCGAGCTGGGCGTCGTCGTCAAGGACGCCTCGGTCGACTGGGATGCCCTCGGCAAGCGCCGCGCCGCCGTCTCCGACTCGCTCTCGAGCGGCGTGAAGATGCTCTGGGACAAAAACAAGGTGACGATGATCGCGGGCGCTGGCTCGCTCACCGCCGAGGGCAACGTCCAGGTCGGCGACGACGTCTACGAGGCGGGCGCGGTGGTGCTCGCCACCGGCTCGGTCGCACTGCCGATCCCTGGCGTCGAGTTCGGCGACCGCGTCCTCGACACCTGGGGCGCCTGGTCGCTGGCCGAGCAGCCGGGGAAGATCGCCGTCGTCGGCGCCGGCGCGTCGGGCTGCGAGATCGCCTCCGCCTACGGCCGCTTCGGCACCGAGGTGCTGCTGATCGAGATGCTCGACCAGATCCTCCCCGCCGAGGACAAGGACATGGCACGGGTGGTCGAGCGAGCCTTCAAGAAGCAGAACATCACGATCTCCACCGGCGCCCCGGTCGAGAACGTCGAGGCGGGCGGCAACTCGGTCAAGCTCTCCTACGGCGATACGACGGCCGAGGTCGACTACCTATGCGTCGCCGGCGGTCGTTCCGCCGACGTCGAGGGGCTCGGGCTGGAGGCGGCCGGGGTCAAGCTGACGGACCGGGGCAAGGTCGAGGTCGACGAGTTCGGCCGCACCGCCAACCCCAAGGTCTACGCGATCGGCGATCTGGTCCACACCAAGGCGCTGGCCCACAAGGCTTCCGAGGAAGGCGTGGTCGCGGTCGAGCACGCTGCCGGCGCGCCGACCCATCCCGTCGACCAGAACCTCGTCGCCGGCGCCACCTTCTGCCATCCGCAGGTCGCCAGCGTCGGGCTCACCGAGGCGGCGGCGAAGGAGGCCGGGCACGACGTCAAGGTAGGCAAGCTGAAGCTGGGGGCGGTCGGCGGCGCGACCGTCTACGACGACAAAGACGGCCAGGTCAAGCTGGTGGTCGACTCCAAGTACGGCGAGATCCTTGGCGCCCACATCGTCGGCAACCGCGCCTGCGACATGATCGCCGAGCTGGTCGCGACGATGGCGCTGGAGGGCGGCTACCAGGAGCTGGCCCGGATCGTCCATCCCCATCCGACGATCTCCGAGGCGATCTTCGAAGCGGCGCGGGCCGTGGATGGCTGGGCGACGCACGCTTGAGCGGCGAGCGCGCAACCTTCTACTTCGACCTCGGCTCCCCCTACGCGTACCTGACCGCGGAGCGGATCAGCGGCGTGTTCACCGACGCCGAGCTGGAGCAGCCGGAGTGGCAGCCGATCCTGCTCGGCGGGCTGTTCCAGCGCTTCGGGCGCGAATCGTGGGCGAACGGTCCAGGGCGCGAGGAGGGGATCGCCGAGGTCGAGCTCCGCGCCAGGGACCTCAGCCTGGCGCCGCTCGTCTGGCCCGACCCCTGGCCGGGCAACATGCTGTTCGCGATGCGCGTCGCCACCTTCGCCAAGCAGACGGGGCGCACCGTCTCCTTCGCCCTCGCCGCCTTCCGCCAGGCCTTCGCCGCCGGGCGTGACCTGAGCGAGCACGACAACGTGCTGATCTCGGCCGCCGCCTGCGAGCTGCACCCCAACGCCGTCAGCAAAGCCGTCGGCACCGAAAGCGTCAAGAACGCCCTGCGCGAGGCGACCGATCAGGCCGCCGAGCGGGGGGTGATCGGCGTCCCCTCGCTGCTCGTCGGCGACGAGGTCTTCTGGGGAGACGACCGGCTGGAGGAGGCGGTCGAGGCCGCGAGCTAATGTGAGCGGCGATGGCTGACTTGCCTGACGCCGCCACCTGTTACGAGCTGCTCGCGCGGATGGCGCTGATCCGCCGTTTCGAGGAGGAGGCGGGGCGGCAGTACCAGCGAGCCAAAGCGGGCGGCTTCCTCCACCTGGCGATCGGCGAGGAGGCGACGATCGTCGGCACCACCTCGGTGATGCGCGACGAGGACTATCTGATCGGCACCTACCGCACCCACGGGCACGCGATCGCCCGCGGCACCGACCCCGAGTGGGTGATGTCGGAGCTGTTCGGCCGGGTCGGGGGGACCAGCGGCGGCCGCGGCGGCTCGATGCACATCTTCGACCGCGAGCGCCGCTTCATGGGCGGCTACGGGATCGTCGGCGGCAACCTGCCGATCGCGGCGGGCCTGGCCCTCTCCTCCGAGTACAAGGGCGAGGACGCGGTCACCGTCTGCATGTTCGGCGACGGCGCCTCCAACACCGGCAACTTCGGCGAGACGATGAACCTGGCGGCGCTCTGGCAGCTGCCCGTCTTCTTCCTGGTCGAGAACAACCTCTACGGGATGGGGACCTCGGTCGAGCGTCACTCCGCCCAGACCGACCTCTCCAAGAAGGCGGAGGGCTACGGCATCCCCGGCGAGCGGATCGACGGGATGGATGTGATCGCGGTGCGCGAGGGAGTCGCCGAGGGGATCCGCCAGGCGCGCGAGGAGCGCCGCCCGACCATCCTTGAGGCCTTCACCTATCGCTACCGCGGCCACTCCGCCGCCGACCCCGAGGTCTATCGCGAGCGTGAGGAGGTCGAGGAGTGGGAGCAGAAAGACCCGATCGAGCTCTTCGCGCGGCGCTGCATCGAGGCCGGTGTGCTCGGCGAGCGCGAGGTGCAGCAGGTACGCGACAAGGCCGACGAGCAGGTGAAGGCGGCGGTCGAGGCAGCCGACGCCTCGCCCGAACCGGCGCTCGACAGCCTCTACGAAAACCTCTACGTGGTCGACGAGCAGAGCGGCTGGTACGCGGTCGACGAGCGCAGCCCCGAGCTGCACCGGGGTGAGCGCGAGGAAGAGGAGATGCCGGCGGCGGCGCGCGAGCTGGCCGAGGCCGGCGCCGCTTACGCCGGACAGCCGGACCGGCCGCGCCCCAATCCGGCCGAGGACGGCGACGCCCAGGAGGGGGTCGAGCCCGAGGTGGCCGAAGAGATCGAGGGCGCCGGCGTTGCCGAGGAGGGTGAGGACTGATGGCGACGCTGCGGATGCGGGAGGCGTTGCGCGACGCGATGGCCGAGGAGATGCGGCGCGACGAGGCGGTCTTCGTGATGGGCGAGGACGTCGGCGTCTTCCAGGGCGCCTTCAAGGTGACCGAGGGGCTATTGGAGGAGTTCGGCGAGCGGCGCGTGCGCGATACGCCGATCTCCGAGAACACGATCGTCGGCACCGGGGTCGGCGCGGCGATGGGCGGGCTGCGGCCGGTGGTCGAGCTGATGACGGTCAACTTCGCCCTGCTGGCGCTGGACCAGATCTTCAACCACGCCGCCGCGATCCCCTACATGTTCAACGGACAGGCGCGGGTGCCGCTGACGATCCGCATGCCGGGCGGTGGCGGCCACCAGCTCGGCCCCACCCACTCCCACAGCTTCGAGGCGCTCTTCCTGCAGGTTCCGGGGCTGCTGGTCGCCTGCCCCTCGACCCCGGCCGACGGCAAGGCGCTGCTGAAGGCGGCGATCCGCGACGACAACCCGGTGGTCTTCATCGAGCACGAGAGCCTCTACGGCGCTCGGGGCGAGGTCGCCGACGACGGCGAGGACGAGGTGCTGCGCTTCGGCGAAGCGGCGGTACGCCGCGAGGGCGGCGACGTGACGATCGTCGGCATCCTCAAGATGGCGCACGTGGCCGAGGAGGCCGCGCGCACGCTCTCGCACGAGCACGGGGTCGAGGCCGAGGTGATCGACCCGCGCACGCTGCGCCCGCTCGACCTCGACACGATCCTCGCGTCGGTGCGCAAGACGAACCGGGCGGTGATCGTCGAGGAAGGCTGGCCGCACGGCGGCGTCGGCGCCAACCTCGCCACCCTGATCACCGAGCAGGCCTTCGATTACCTCGACGCGCCGGTGCAGCGGGTGACCGGCGCGGATGTGCACATGCCCTACTCGAAGCGGCTCGAGCAGGCGGCAATTCCGCATGAGGAGCATGTGGTGCAGGCCGCATTGGCTGCTCTTGAGGGGAGCTTGTGATGTGGGGGTCGGGGGTGTCTCGCCAGGTGCCCGTCACCGCCTTTGGCGGTGAAATCTGGGGCCGCTTCGCGGCGGACATCACCCTGCCGGGGCCGCTTCGCGAGGCACCCATCGAGACACCCCCGACCCCCACTCCAAACGTCGCCCGGGAGACCGCCAATGGCTGACGTGGTGATGCCTAGATTGTCCGACTCCATGGAGGAGGGGACCGTTCTTCAGTGGCTTAAGCAGGTCGGAGACGAGATCGCGGTGGGCGATGAGCTGGTGGAAATCGAGACCGACAAGGCGAATATGGCTTATGAAGCCGATGTCGCGGGGACGCTCACGGAGATCTTGGTCCAGGAGGGCGAGACGGTTCCGATTGGAACGCCGATCGCGCGAGTTGGAGACGCTGGAGAAACCGTTTCTCCCCAAGCCCAGGAGGAGCCCGCTCCTGCTCCGCCGCGGCAAACCACTACCGCTGCTCCACCTCGCCCCTTCGCCACTGAGGAAGAGGACGGGCACCGGCCTAAAGCTTCTCCCCTGGCGCGTCGGATCGCCAAGGAACGGGAGCTCGACCTAACGCAGCTTGAGGGTTCCGGCCCCGGGGGGCGGATCGTCAAGGCGGATGTCGAGCGCGCTTCTTCCGCGGGTGACGGAGGTGATGGGGGGGTCGAGGACGACGTCGCCCGCAGCGCCCCCCCACCACCTCCGTCAGGACCCGCGGCTGAGGGCATCAGTCCCGAAACCGCCAAGGGTCAGGTCAGCTACGAAGATCTTTCGAAGCTTCAGTCCACCATCGCCCGCAGGATGTCCGAGTCGAAGGCCACGGCGCCGCACTTTTATTTGCGGGCTTCCGTTGACATGAGTCGGGCCGTGGAGGGGCGGGCGTTAGTGAAAGCCGGGGCGGCTGAAGGAGACATCGTGCCTTCCTTCAACGACATGGTGGTCAAGGCTTGTGCGCTGGCGCTGCGAGAGCATCCGCGGGCCAATGGGGCTTACCGGGATGGGCGGTTCGAGCTCTATTCGCGGGTGAATGTCGGGGTGGCGGTTGCGGCCAGGGATGCGCTCGTCGTCCCCACGGTGTTCGACGCCGACCGCAAGGGACTGCGGCAGATCGCCTCCGAGTCGCGGACGCTGGCCGGCAAAGTGCGCGAAGGGCAGATCACCCCGCCCGAGCTCTCCGGCGCCACCTTCACCGTCTCCAACCTGGGGATGTACGGGATCGACGGCTTCTCCGCCGTGATCAACCCACCGCAGGCGGCGATCCTCGCTGTCGGCGCGATCGTCGAGCGGCCGGTCGTCCGCGATGGCGAGATCGCCACCGCCCACCTGATGCAGGTCGACCTCGCCTGCGATCACCGCATCCTCTACGGCGCCCCCGCGGCCGAGTTCCTGGCCCGCATCCAGGCACTCCTCGAAGAGCCTCTGTCCCTGGCGCTCTGAACTCGATGAAGCTTTTTACCCCCTATAGGGGGCACAATCCTTCATCGAGTTACGTCAGCAGGTCTTTCTGGCGCCGGTGACGGCATTCCAGGCCCGGGCGAGCGAGAAGTCGGCTGCGACGCGGAAGATGCCGGAGTGGCTCGCCCGAGCCAAGGTCCACTCGCCGTGGCGGACCAGGCAGCCGTTGCCGCGTTCGATCGACCAGTAGGGCGTGAAGGCGACGCGGACGAGGAACTCGCCGGGGCGGGTCACGTCGAGGGCGAAGCCGCTGTGGCCTACTGAGCGGATGTGGGCTGCTCCGGTGCCGAGTGGCTGCACTAGCGGCGCCGGGTCGCGCACCTCGTATACGCGCCAGTGGGCGTCGCTCCAGCGGGGCTCGAGGTAGGGCGGGTTGCTCAGGATCAGGCGACGCTCGGCGACCGAGGAGTAGTCGAGCGGCGCGTCGGGCAGCACCACGTAGCGAATCGCGTTGGCATGCAGCCAGGCGCGGTAGGCACGATCGGTGAGCGCTTCGTCACCGTCATAGAAGACGTCGTCGCGGGTCGTATCGAGCTGGCGCAGCCAGCCGCGGGCCAGTTCGAAGCCGGGCGCCAGGTATGCCGACTCCCAGTGGTTTGCCGTCGGCGGCACCTCGATCCGGGCGGCGGTGCCGTCGTGGCCGCGCAGCCAGGTGGCGACCGGGGCGAAGTAGGTCGAGGCAGTCGAGGGGTCGCCGACGCTGCGCACGATCTGGTTGACGCTCGCCGTCACCTGCCAGTAGAGGCCGCCTGCCAACGCCAGCGAGAGCAGCAGCATCGAGGCACGCGAGAAGCGCGGCCGGTGGGCAAGCATCACCGCGGCCAGGACAGGGCCGCCGAAGAGGGCGCCGAGGCGGACGGCGTTGCCGCCCATCGAGTTCGGTGCGAGCACGAGCACGGTCGCCGCCAGCACGTAGGCGATGAGCACGCGGCGCAGCTGCCTCTCCTCCACCGCCAAGCCGCGGGTCAGCAGCAGCGCCCCCCCGCACCAGAGCGGGATCGCCACATAGGAGGAGAAGGCGAAGGGGAACTGACCGGATTCGGGGAAGGCGAGGTTGGGGATCAGCGTCAGAGCAAGTGCGATCGAGGCAACCCAGGCCGCTGCCGGCCCGCGGGTCCTGTCGTGGGGTATGGGGGGGCGCTGCGGGCGGGCCACAGTCCGTCCTCGACCCCCCCATACCCCACGCCACCCGCGGAAGAGGCGCTGGAGCTGAACAGCCGGGTCGCAAGCACCGGCAAAGACGACGCCCGCAAGGAAGGCTGCTGCGACCGGGCTGGAGAGGGCGCATGCTGCCGAGGCCGCCAGGGCCAAGGGCGTGCGCTGCAACTGCAGGGCGCGTAGCGCGGCGAGGCCGAAGGAGACGCCGAGGGCGAAGGTGAGCTGGCCGTCGGCGAGCAGCGTCACCACGCCGGCGGCGAACCAGAGCGTCGCCCAGCGGGCCGCCTCGCCCCAGCGGTCGCGGACGAGGCGGTCGAAGAAGTAGGAGGAGGCGATCACGGCGACGGTCCCGACCAGGCGCGGGCCGAGCAGGGCGGCCAGCGGTGGGAAGAGGACGCTGTAGGTGAGGGTGTAGTGGCCGCCGTACCAGCTGCCGTTCCAGATCGCCAGGCCGCCGCGCTGGAACAGCTCGGTGCGGAAGACCTGGGCGGCGAGGTCGCCGACCTGCGGGTTCCAGGCGAACATCGCCGCGGCCAGCGCGGCGCTGAGCGCCACGGCCGGAAGCCAGTCGGGTCGGAGGAGCAGCTTTGACTGAAGCGAGGCCATGAACGGGAAGCCGAAGGATAGGGCCGCGGCATGCGACGATTTCAAGGGTGAGCGATGAAATCCTGGTCGTGAGGTGTGGGCTCGTCCCCTACGAGGAGGCGCTGGTCGCCCAGCGCTGGCTGGCGAGCGCGCGCCAGGAGGGTGAGATTTCCGACGTGCTGCTGTTGTTGGAGCACGCGCCGGTCTACACCCGTGGCCGCCGCTCCAGCGACGACGAGCTGCCGATGCAGCGCCAGTGGTACGAGATGCAGGGGATCGAAGTCCATGACACCGACCGCGGGGGCCGGGTCACCTATCACGGGCCCGGGCAGCTGGTCGCCTACCCGATCGTCTCGCTGAAGCCCTACGGCGACGACGTCCACGAGTACGTGCGGCGGCTGGAGCAGGTGGCGATCGGGGCGCTGGCCGAGTACGGCGTCGCGGCGGGCACGATCGAGGGCCTGACCGGCGTCTGGACCGAGGGAGAGACGCCGGGGCCGGAAGCCGGTATCGACGCGGCGCGCAAGATCGGCTCGATCGGCGTCCACGTCAGCCGCGGCGTCACCACCCACGGGCTGGCGATCAACGTCAACAACGACCTGCAGCCGTTCGAGTGGATCGTCCCCTGCGGGATCGACAACTGCCGGGTCGCCTCGCTCGGCCGCGAGCTCGGCGCCGAGCAGGACCTCGAAGCCTTCGCCGACACCGTCGCTGCCCGCTACGGCGAGATCTTCGAGCGTACGCCCGCCGCCACCGAGCCCGCAGCCCTGGGTCTCGACAACGCTAGGCTCGGGATCGCATGACGAGCTCTTTCGAGACGACCACGGAGACGCCGAACGGTCCGGCTGAGGAGTCCCCGGCAGCCGAGCGCGTCCACGTCACCCGCTCCCGCGCCAAGCCGGGCGGGACCGCTGCCGACGGCGACGGTGCCGTTCCCTTCCGTCGCGCCCGCAAGCCGCCCTGGCTGAAGGTGCCGGCGCCGGGCGGGCCGACCTACCGGCGGCTGAAGGCGACGATCGGCAGCGACAACCTGCACACCGTCTGCGAGGAGGCCAACTGCCCCAACGTCGGCGAGTGCTGGGAGCGCGGCACGGCGACCTTCATGATCCTCGGCGACGTCTGCACCCGCCGCTGCGGCTTCTGCAACGTGAAGACGGGGGTACCGAGCTGGAACGACCCGCTGGAGCCGCTGCGCGTCGCCAACCAGGTGAAGAAGATGGGCCTGCGCCACGCGGTCGTCACCTCGGTCGACCGCGACGACCTGCCCGACTACGGGGCGAGCGCCTTCGTCGGCGTGATCCGCTCGATCCGCATGCAGGCGCCCGGCTGCAAGGTCGAGGTCCTCACCCCCGACTTCCGCGGCCAGGAGATGCCGCTGGCCAAGGTGATCCACGAGCGGCCCGACGTCTTCAACCACAACGTCGAGACGGTGCCGCGCCTCTACCCGAAGGCACGCCGCGGCTCCAAGTTCCTGCGCTCGGCGCGGGTGCTGCGGATGGCGAAGGAGATGGGCGGCGCCGGCGTCGTCACCAAGTCAGGGCTGATGGTGGGGCTGGGCGAGTCCTTCGAGGAGATGGTCGAGACCTTCGGCATCCTGCGCGAGCACCGCGTCCAGGTGCTGACCGTCGGGCAATATCTCCGGCCGACCGAGAACCACCTGCCGATCGAGCGCTACTGGCACCCCGAGGAGTTCGAGGCGCTGGAGCGCGAGGCCTACGCGATGGGCTTCGAGTCGGTCGCCGCCGGACCGCTGGTCCGCAGCAGCTACCACGCGGATCAGAACCTGCCGCAGCCGGCAGCCGTCGGCTAGGCAGCCTTCGGCCAGATTCTCTGCAGCACGCCGAGGGCGTTCGTCCAGGTCATCCGCTCGGCGTTCTCCTCGCCGTAGCGGTCGATCAGCGCGGCCTCCAGCAGCGCCAGATCCCCCGCGTCTTCGAGGCCGCCCATGGTCGGCTTGATGAAGCCGTCGAAGTCGGTGCCGAGGGCGATCTGCTCATAGCCGCCGGTGATCTTGGCGATCTCATCGATGTGAGCGCAGATCACCTCGATCGATTCCTCGAGGGTCTTGGTCTCCTCGTCGCGGAGGCCGTCGTTGAGCTGGTGCTGGGCCATGATCAGGCCGACCACGCCCCTGCGGCGCTTGAGCTGGAGAAGGATCCCTTCGTCGTGCATGTATTCCTGCCTGCCGAAGCGGAAGCCGGCGTGGGTCGAGATCACCGGAACCTCGCTTTGGGGATCGACCTCGTCGAGCAGGGCGGAGGTCTCCCGGATCGCGGGCGGATCCATGTGGCTGAGGTCGATCATGATGCGGTTGCGGACCAAACCGCGGATTAGCGCTTCACCGCGAACGGTGAGGCGATCCTTACCGCGCTGGGGGAAGAAGAAGTCGTAGAGGAAGTCCGGGGCGAAGGGCAGCGCGTTAGCGTTCGTCGCCACCTGACGGAAGAAGAGGTGGGCGACGGTGACGTAGCCGACCCCCCTTGCTGCAGCTTCGCGCAGTTGGATTCGATTTCGGCGGGCGTGTCTCCGAGAAGACATCCGCCCTCGACGCTGTGCACCAGGGCGGTGGCCGAGCTCCCAACTCTCGTGGTTGCCGATTTTGTTGGCGATCCTCAGCACGAAGGCCTTGAAGCGATCGCTGAACGTCGCCCCACCCCGTGCCTTCATCGCCTTGGCAGCGGTATCGGGGTCCATGTCGGTGAGCACCCGCATCGGGTAATGCGCATGCAGGTCAGCGATCATGGCGCGCCAGCCTAAACGAACCTAGACTGCAAAAGTCAAAGTTGAGTGGAGCCAGCCGGGATCGAACCGGCGACCTCGTGCTTGCAAAGCACGCGCTCTGCCAACTGAGCTATGGCCCCTCGCCAGAAAGTGTAAGACGGGCGGGACGAGCCCGCCACGACATCAGTCGTCGAAGTCGAAGTCCTTGGGGGGCTTCTGCTCGAACCAGAGCTGGTCGTCCTCGGGGGCCTCCTCGAGGAAGTCGGGGGTCTCCTCGAGCACGTCCTCGTCGGGTCCCGCTGGCTTCTCCTCGGCCTCCGGCTCCGCCTCGGGGGCAGGCTCGGGCTCGAAGACGGCGTCCTCCTCTTCCTCCTCAACCTCGACGGGCGCCTCCAGCGCCTGGTCGAGCTCGTCCGAGAGGCGCTTCTCGTCCCAAAAGTCGTCGTCCTCTTCGTCCTTCTCGACGATGGGCTCGGCGGCATCGTCGTCAATGCCGGCGAGCGGATCGACCGGGGCCAGGCGCGGCTCTTCCATCTCCTCCTCGACCAGCTCCTCCTCGGAGGGCGCCTCGGCCTGCGAGGAGGCAAGCTCCTCCTCGATGTCGTACATCTCGGTCGGCTGCTCGGCGATCGCCTCGCGCTCCTCGGTGGTGGGGCCGGTCGAGATCTCGGGCTCGGAGGGCAGCTCGGGCACGGCCTCGTGTTCCATCGCCGGGGCCTCCTCCTCGGCAGGCGCCTCGGGCTCAGGAGCTCTCTCCTCAGGTTTGGAGGGGGGCGCCTCTTGCAAGTCGGCGATCTCGGAGCGCCCCAAACGGCGCCCTGGCTCCTCCTCCTCCTCAACCTCAGGCGCAGCTTGCCGAGGCGCAGTCTCAGCGGCCGTCTCAGGCTCCAGATCGGGCTGCGACATGAATTCGGTCGGCGCCTCGGCAAGCGGATCCGGCGCCGATTCCTCGTCGCCAGGCCGCTCCGCAGCGCCAAAGACCTCGTCCTCGAGCTGCTTCAGCTCGTCGTCAGCGGCCCCGTGCTGGCGCTTCAGCTCCAAGTGCTCTTTGATCGCGTCGTCGAGAATGCCCATTGCAGATCCCTGAGGAACCTAAAGACTATGCGGTTATCCTTGTGCTTGCGCGGCCTCTGGGACGATCCTCCCAGCCACGCACGAGGGGCTATAGCTCAGCTGGCAGAGCGCCTGGATCGCACCCAGGAGGTCGCCGGTTCGAATCCGGCTAGCTCCATGCTCAGAAGCCCCCGCACAGCGGGGGCTTCTGTTTTTCAGGGCATCTCCAACCGCCCCTGAAAATGTGCTCCATTTCAGGCACGAGTGCCCGAAATCGCATGGATGCGCGGGGATTAGCGGCGATTTCGGGTTATTCCGCCTCGCTTTTCCGCGGCGGCGGAGCTAGGTTCGCCAGCGCCAAGACATAAGTGGCCCCGGCGGCGGTGGAACGCCCCGGGGCCTTGGCACCGAAGCCTAGACTTCGATGCAACCAGAAACGGTACTGCCGTTGCCCCCACCGGGGTAGCATCGCGGCCGGCTTCGGTGCCCTACCGAGAGGAGGGGCACCTGTGCCCGCCACCACGATCACGATCAACAGCGAGCAGCGCGACGGGCTCTACGAACTGGCCCGCAACCACCTCGGCTCCGCAGGCGACCTCTTCGACGCGCTGGAGCGGGAGAAGGACTTCGCCAAAGCCGAGCGGCTCGGGCTGGAGCTGGCTGAAGACATCCGCCTGATGCAGGATCTCGGCTGGGGCGAGGACGAGGGGCGCGAGAGCGTCGACTTGACCATGCCGCCCCACGACCTGATGGAAGTGCTCCAGCGCCTGCATGGCGAAGCGGGGCTGGTTCTCGCCGGGGCAGATGAAAGCTCCGGGGACGCCGAAACGAATAAGCGATTCCAGAGCGGCTATGACGCCTGCGAGAACCTGCTGTCCGCACTTGATCCGAGGGTGGGCGAGCGGGCGTGACGTCCCCCACCTTCACTATCAGCGCCAGCGAGCGCGACACGCTGCACGGGCTGATGCTTCGGCGCCTACTCGTCCTCGGTGAGAACCCGTCCGGGCTCGCTAAAGCCGAAGGCATCACGGGCGACGAACTCTGTGAGCAATTCGGCGACGACCTGCGGCTGATGGAAGACATCGACTGGGTCTTCGAGACCGACCAGGAGTCGGTCGAGCTGACGATGCCGCCGGAGCGGCTCACCGAGGCGCTGAAGCGGCTTCGCCGCGACGCCCGCCGCGCTCCCTATTCGCTGCGGCACGAACGGGAGCCGAAGGAAAGCGTCGACGAGCGCTGGCGGCGCTTCCGGCAGGCGGTGGAAGTTTGCGAGGAGTTGCTGGATCGGCTCGACTCGTCGAGCCGTGAGGAAGAGACCGCAGCGGCAGCGCCGATCAGCACGATCTCGCCCGAGCAGGTCAAGACGCATGAGCTGACCCCCTACACGCCCGTCACCGACGGTTTCATCCTGGCCGCGGTCGAGCGCGCCGAACTGCATGAGCAGGAAGGGGAGGTCTTGACCTCAGAGCTCACCGCACACCTCGGCTTTGAGGGCAAGCCGGCCACGAACCGCCTGCTCTTTCCCCGGCTCGAAGAGCTACGGCGCGCTGGCTTGCTGACCAGCACGGAGAGGCGAGGCGAGCCATTCTGGAGCCTGACCTCGGTGGGGCGAGAGCGGCTTGCCAAAGAGCGCGAGGCGGGCGAGATCGGTGAGCTGCCCGAGTCTCCCCAACATCGGGCCTGGAGGCACGCCCGCATACAGGCGGCTGTGCGAATCGAGCAGCTCCGAGGAGAGCAAACCGCGGCCGTGGAAGCGGCTTACGACCTCATGTACCAGCCCCAGCCATCGGGGTCGGCGGAGTGGTTCGAGGTAGCCGAGCGGCTTCGTTGGACGACGTGGCGCGTGGCTTCCGCCATCCACTGCCTGAGCGAGTGGATGGAGCCCGACGACGAGACCCCGGACGTGGATGAAGACCCCGGGCCAAGTCCCGGCCGCCGCGCAATTTCAGCTTGGGACAAAGCACCACTTGAGAGCTAGGAGGAACCACCATGAGCAAGGGAAATTCAATCGACCAGCAGATCATCGACTTCCTGAAAGAGAAGGGAGCCGGCACGGTCGACGACGTAGCTGCCGCGGTGAAGATCAGCCGCACCAGCGCTCGCAAATACCTCGCCGGCCTCACGGTCAATAAGACCGTCCACCGAGAGCCCGGTGGCCGGGAGGGTCGCCGCAAGCTGCCCGACGTCTTCTCCCTGCCTGGGAAGAAGCGCCGTGGCAAATCAGCCAAAAAAGCGACCTCCTCGGCATCGAAAAACGGGCGCCTCGGGCCGGGCGAGTTGGACAAGCACGTCCTCGACTACATGCGAAAGCACAAAAAAGAGGCACCGCACACTCCGAGCGCTATCGCGAAGGCGATCGAGCGCTCCTCGGGCGCTGTGGCGAACTGCCTCGGGCGCATGGAGAAAGACGAGAAGGCGCGGCTCGTCAAGGCCAAGCCGCGCCAGTACGAGCTGGCGGGGGCGAAGAAGTAGTGACTCGCCAGCTCGGCAGAGCGCGAGGCGCCCGTCGCAGAGGATCGGCCTCCTGCGGGAGTTGCGAATTCTCGGGGGCCGGGGCCTTCGCAGGGAGCGTGTGGGGAGTTCCAGAGTCGGGAAACCCCGCATGCTGCCTCGGCCCCCGAGGACTCGCGCCCGCGGGAGCGTGGGCACGATGACCGGGTGTAGGCGTCGGCCGGGGAACGGGCCGCTTAGCTGCCGGCTGCCCTTCCCCGAGCCGACCCCGCCCGGGCTCAATCACCTCGTAGTGACCGGAACCCTGTGGGCCGAGCCCCGGCCGGCCAAGAGCCCTCAGGGCGACGACGTCACGCTTCTTCGGATGGGGTTCCCGGTGCGCAACCCCGAACGACCCCAGGAGCTGTGGACGTGGGCGAGTTGCGAGGTCGAAGTACCCGAGCCGTTGGCAAAGCACACAGTGCCTGAGCTGCAGGTCGGCGGGCCGGTATTCGCCGGTGGGCAGCTCAGCGAGCGCGAGGCCGCCGCGGACGGCAGCAGGTGCGGTGTGCTCGTTGCCGCCATTGTCCATGCCGGCGAGCCGCCCAGCGATCACCGTCCCCGCCTATTCATAATCGGCAATGGCTAGAGCGCTTGAGTGACTCACGCGACATCGCCGTCCGCTTCGGCCAAAACCTGCGGCGCCTTCGAAGGCGGGCCGACATATCCCAGGAAGGCCTGGCCTATCGCGCGGGTCTCCATAGAACCGAGATCGGCCTGCTGGAGCGGGGTGAACGCATCCCTCAGCTCGACACGATCCTCAAGGTAGCTGGAGGCCTTGAAGTTGAGCCGTGCGAGCTGATCGAGGGCATGTCCTGGGAGCCGGGCCACGTCACGACCGGGAATTTCGAACTGCCGGGTCACCCTGCGTGACCGCGAGGCCAGCTTCCCCGTAGTCGCCCACACAGCCGACGACAGCCGGCGACCCCCCGCCCTTGGGCATCTGGCCTCATAGTGGCCTCGATTCCAGCCACGCGGCCACACACGGCCTCGGTTTGGAGCCCAACCCCAATTTGCCCGGCGCGCCAAGCGCAACAGCCCAGGCACCCGCGGCGCGTTGCCTCAGCGCTTCTCCTGGGCGATGTTTTCGAGTGCCCAGAGCAGGGCGTCTCCGATCGCCGTCGTGCGGCGCCCATCGCTGGCGACCCACTCGTCCCCAACGGCCCTGATGCCTCCGCGCTCCATCAGGGCACGAAGCAGCCCCGGCTCGACCGGGGCGACGGCGAAGTCCGTGGTCGCCTGAGCGACGGCGGCGCGGTGGCCACCCGCCTCCTCGCTCGGCCGAAACTCTGCCCGGTCGAGCTGGGTCGTGCCAAGCCAATCCGCGACGGCGCGTTCGGAGTGCGGGCCGGCGAGCTGGATGCAGCCCTCACGAAGATCGAAGGTACCGACGACCACCAGCGTGTCGCGCGGCGCCAACCGGGTCGCGGTGGTCGGGTATTGCTCGATCATCCGCCCGGCGGCGTGTTTTGCACGGTCGGCAAGCGTCCGTACGTTTTGAGGGTCGTAGATCGCGCCCTCGAAGTAGATCGTCACGTCGCCGGATCCCGGCTCCGGCTGGCCGACGATCGCCGAGCCCCGGGCGATGCCGGCGGTCGCCCGCTGGCCACCGGCCGGGACGTAGAGAACTATCTCGCGCATTCCGGCACCTAAACCTCCCCGTTCACCTCGCGAGCCTCCGCGATCAGCTCATCTGCCACCGCCTGCCAGTCCTCGCCCGTCGCGGTGACGAGGATCTCGTTGATGCAGGAGGGCAAGCTCTCGGCGACGACCGAGGGATGAAAGCGGCCAGCGACAACATGCTCGAAGAGAAGGTCGTTGACGCTGTCGGCCACAGCGTCGTCCTCCAGCGCTCGCTTGAGGAAGCCGCGGATCAAAGCGACGTCGATCGTGTTGCCCTGCTCCGTCACCCGCTGGCGAGCGACGGGCGGGACGGAGACCGGGCGGCGGCGGGGCTGTCCTCGCCGCCGCCTGCAGCCGCGCAGCGTCTTTTGGAGGCTATTCCGCACGTAGCTCCACTCCGTGCCTTTGAGCGACGGCTTCGGCATGGGCCAGCGTCACCCACCGTTCGTTGTCCTTGCCGCAGCGACGGCATCGTTCTCCCGGCTCGCCCTCCGGCTTCTCGCACTCGCATTTCTCCAGCGGACCGCCCATGATCGCGGCCTCGCCGGTTAGTTCTTCGTCGGCTTTCGTCACGAAGAAGATCGGACCGAGGGGGTGGCCGTTTTCGCTGTACTCGTGCTTGAAGGCCACATAGGAGAGGTCGTCATTGCCATCGCGCTGCGGGGCGGCGCCCCCCGTCGCGGTTCGATCCTCTGGAACCTGCGCTTCGTCAATCGGAGCCATGATGTATCTCCTTCGATTCGGGGATGGACGTGGTAGCTCTGTGTCGGCGAGCAGTCAAGTCGGCCGTCCTTCTCGTTGGCTGGGATCGCAATCAGGCTGCTCCGGCCCTACAGCGACGACGCCCCAATTCCGGGTCGGGTCAAGCCAGGCCGGACCCCAGCGGCAGAAGACGTAGCGGGCCAGCGGGCTCTTGTATTCGTGGTGGCGCAGGGCGAAATGCCAGTGGCCGACGAGCCACATGAGGGTGCCCATCCCGATCAAGAGCAACGCGCCCGCATTCGGATTGAGGGCAAGGCCGGCGGTACCGGTGAGGACAAACAGCAACCCGCCGAGGCGCGCGAGGATGCCTCCCAAGAGCCAGAAGGCGAATCCGGTCGGGCTCATTCGGGCGCCCCCTCTCGCTTTTGCGCCTCTGCCTCGAGCCGCCCTAGCTCCTCGATCCCGGCCTCGGTCAGCCCCCAAAGGCCGCGCGGGGAGCCGCCGCGAAGGAGGCCTCGCTCGACGAGTTTCAGGCGCGCGAATCCGAGGCGGTTCTGCCAGCGGATCTCGCCATTTTGCAAAGGCATCCGGTCCAGGGCGGTCAGCTTCTCGGCGAGCATCGCCGCGACGGCATCCCTGACAGCGGCTCTCCAGGCAGAGCCGCCCGCTTGGGAGATCGCTCTGAGAACCGGAAGCACATACTCAGCCATCGGGAGCAGCTCTCCCGTCTGCGCCCGTGCCGGAGCCTTCGGCGGGCGGGCCGAGGGAAGCGGCGCGCACGCCGCCTCACTTGCCGGCCCCAGGTCGAGAAGCCGGCGAAGCGCGTCGTTCGGGCTGTCGACGAACGGCTTGGCCTGCCCCTGCACCGCCGCCATCACCTCGTCGTCTACCTCGATCCATTGAGGGCTCACCCGCACCGCCCCCTTTCCATCGTTTCTTGCGCGTCCTCGATGAGGCAGTGGGCGACGATCTGCCAGTCCTCATCCGTCGCGGCGTCAAGCAGCTCGGAGATCAGCGGCTTCAGCGATGCAGCCAAGACCGCCGGGTGGAGGCGGCCTTTGGCGACGTGGTCGAAGAGCAGCTCGTTCAGCTCGTCGCGGATCGCGTCGTGCTGCAGCGCACTCAGGATGTAGTCTCGCAAGAGGCTGCCGGTGATCGTGTCGCCGGGGTTGATCGTGCGGCGTTCACAGGTACTCATGCAGCCACCGCCTTGCGCCGGTCAGACCTCGGTCGCCGAAATGCGGCGCCACCGAGGTGGGAGGGCTCAGCCAGTCGCAGTCGCTCGAACCCCGGGCCGGCAAGCTCCCAGACGCCTCGCGGGGAGTCTGACTTCAGGCAGCCGTCCTGAGCGAGCTTTGACCGTGCCTTGTCGAGCCGAGCCTGCCAGCGCGGTTCCCCGCTGGGCAGCGTCTCTCGGTCGAGGTCGGTGAGGGAGCCGCCTACGACCTCCAACACCGCGGCCAGGATCTCCCGGCGGGGCGTGAAGCCGTCCCGCTCGGCGAGCGCCTGCAGGATCGGCAGCTCGTAGGCGGCGCAGTCCAAGAGCCGGGGCGGCTCGGCGCCCAGGGCGACGGCGACAATCCGCTCACCGTTGACCAGCGCCTTCAACCGTGCCCGCTCGCCGGGCTCGCGACTCATCATGTGGGCATAGGTGCGCAGGGTGAAAGCGGGGTCGCTGTGGCCCAGCTGCTTCTTCACCGAGATCGGGTCCTCTCCGCAGGCGATCAGGATCGAGGCGAAGGTGTGGCGCAGCTTGTGCGGGGTGAGCCCCTTCGGCAACGGAACGCGCCCGCGCTTGTCGAGCAGCTCGTTGGCGCGCTTGAAGACGGCTGCCAGCACGCGATTGCGAAGGTTGTCCTTGTCGCGGCGCCCGCCGGTCCCGGTCGGGAAGACGAGGTCGTCGGGGCCGCTTCGATAGGCCGAGGCCTTGTAGGCGGCCAGGATGTCGCGGAGGATCGGCAGCATCTTGATCTCCCGCAGTCCGGCCTGTGACTTCGAGCGGCCGATGAACAGACGGCCGCTGGCGAGATCGACGTCGCGCCAGAGCATGTAGCCGACCTCGCATGCGCGTGGCCCGGCGAAGACGAGAGTCGCGACAATCGCCCGGCGCTCGGTCAGGCTGTAGCGCAAATCGCGGTCCAGCTCTTCTGCCGCGTCCAGCAGCGCTTCGATCTGCTCGGCCGTGTCGAGGTATACCGGCGGCTTGTGCGGCTCCGTCAGCCGGCGACGCTTCCCGGTGGCCACGTTCTCGGTGACGAGCTTGTATTCGAGGGCGGTCGAGAGGACCCACTGCAGGGTGTCGATCGTGTGGTTGATCGAGGTTGCCGAGAGCGGTTGGAGAATTCGGTCGCGCTCGTCGCGCAGCGGCTTTCGCCGCCCGATCGCCCGCTCGCGAGCTTCGGACTCCTGCACCTTGTGATGGCGGTAGGCGTCGACTGCCTGTGCGTCGATGTCCTCCAACGGCCAGTCGCCGAAGTAGGGGAGCAGGTGCCTGAGCGCCCATTCCAAGAAGGCGAGGTGGTTGTCGCTGACCTGACCCTTGCGCGAGGCGACAAGCTGGCGGGCAAAGGGTCCGAAGATCGGTGCGCCGTCGTCCTCCTCGGCCTCGGCATCCGCGCGGCGTTTCTTCTTCTTTGGCGAGACCCAGATGCCGCGACGGACGTCGGCGAGGATGTTTTCGAGCTCTTCTTCTGCCCGGTCCCAATCCCAGCCGTCGCGCTCGAAGCCGAGCGTCAGGTATTCACGCTCGCCGTAGGCCGGGAAGCGCAGTGCATAGCCGCGCCCGCTCTTCCAGCTTCGCTCCAGAACCTCGCCCTTTTGCCTTTTTGCCGCCATTACCGCCCTCCTCGCGCTCTGGCGGCGATCGGAGGCTCGGCAGCGAGATTGCCTGGTGGGGCTAGGCTTCTCATCGTGCCGAAGGCCCTCCTTCGGCGCCGGGCCGGGGGGCGTTTCCGCGCCGCCCCGGCCGCTTATTTCCTTTGCGACCGACCATAGCTCCGGGTCGCCTGGAAAGCGAGTCGGACCCGCAATCGCCGCTAATCGCCGGCAATCGCCGCGCATCTGGCTGGCCGCCGTGGCGCCCGCTCGGCTCGCCGAGATGTTCGGCCACCTCGTCGGGATCGAAGCGCAGGCGGGGTCGCCGGCCGGTGCCGATGGGCCGGACACCGAGGCGTCTGGCGTTTTCGTACACCCAGCGCCGGCTCACACCCCACCACTGCGAGACCTCCTCGGCGGAGATCAGGCCGCGCCCGGGACGCTCAGGCTCCCGGTCTGCCAGCAGCTCGGCAAGGCGGCGCGCGATCGCCTCGATCGATTCGGGGTCAAGCCGAAGCTCCCCGGTCTGCGTGACCGGCTCCTCGCTCACCGCCGCCTCCCTAAAGGGGCGCGTTGCACCTTCGGCTTCCGCTGGCCCTTCGGCGAGTGGTGGGCGATGCGCGCGGCGGCGATCTGCACGTAGGAAGGCTCAAGCTCCACGCCGAGGAATCGCCGGCCCTCCAGCACCGCCGCCGCCCCGGTCGTTCCCGAGCCAGCGGTCGGGTCGAGCACGAGGCCTCCGGGCGGGCAGAGCAGTCGCACGAGCCACCGCATCAGGTCAAGCGGCTTCACGGTCGGATGAGGATTGCGGGCGTTGGACGGCTTCTTGCCACCCTGCGCGTTTGGGAAGAGGTCGAGCGCGCGCTGCGGCAGTCGCTCGCAGCCAGCATCCCGCTCGGCCCGGCTCGCCTTCGGGCAGTAGAGGAACCGGCTCGGCGCCAGCCGCGAGCGACCTTCGCTGGCACAGGCATCGGTGGCGTCGGCGACCGCACAGCCCGGCGCGCAGCTCCCCTCCTCGCAGTCGGGGCCGTGCCCAAGGATTACGTTCGCCGGGTGGCGGCCCTCGACCCGGCAGCTCTCGATGTTGAGGGCGCCGGTTCCGTGGCGGGCGATCGTCTCCTCGGTCGTGCCGTCCAGCTCGCGGCGGGCCAGCACGATCGGCTCAAACGCCGGCTTCAGCGTCGTTGCCCGGCCGCCGGGATAGTGCCGCGACTTCGACATGCCCTCCGCGTAGAGCCACATCAGCGTGTCGCGTATCTCCAGGCCCGCGTCCTCGACGCCACAGGCGAGCCGGTGGTAGGTCCGGGGCGAGCCGAAGGCGGCGAGGAACCCTCCCGGCTTCAGGACCCGCCGGCACTCGCTCGCCCAGATGCGACACCAAGCCTCAAACGCCTCATTGGGGTTGAGCCTGTCGTGCCCCGCCCGCGCTGCCGCCTCCCGGATCGCAGCTGAGTCCCAGCGCTCGTGCTGGAAGCCGATCCCGTACGGCGGGTCGGTGACGATCGCATCGACGCTCTCGGGCTCCAGTCCGCCCAACACCTCCAGGCAGTCACCTTCGAGCAGCCTGGCGTCCGGGCAACGTCCCGATGCCTTGCCCGCACAGCCGTCGCGCGTGCGCCCCGTCTTTCGCTTCGCGCTCGCCATCAGAGCGCCTCGCCTTCGGCGAGGAGCCAGTCGATCGGGTCCTCGGGGTCGCGGACATCGGTGAAGATCGGTGCGAACGGACCGCGCTCGGCGAGATCCTCCGCCAGGCAGAGACGGACCGAGAGATCGGGTGAGCCGGTGAAGTCCGGGGCGTCGCGCAGGATCGCGACAGCGGCGTCCCGGCGCCGCCGAAGCGCCGTCCGGTCCAAGCCGGCGAGAACGCAGATGACCGGCGGGAAGGATGGATATTGGGAGGGCCAAATGGGGTCTCCCTCCTTGCCCTCGGCACGAAGGAAGCGCCCGTAGCGCGCCAGCTCGGCGGCCAGGCGATCGACCGCGAGGGTCGCGCGGTCAAGCTCGAGGAACCGCTGTTCGACCACGACCTCGGATTCGGTGAGTCGCAGGTAGGTGAGGACGGCGTCGGCGAAAAGCGTCCCGGCTCTTCGTCCGTAGCCCAGCCGGTGGCGCACCTCGTGGCGCCAGGCCAGCGGCCCGCAATCCTCGCCGCGCTCCCGGGCGCTGCGAAGGAAGCAGATCGCGGCGTCGTTTACCGCGAGCGTGTGCGCCTGCAGCGGCCCGGAGGCGGACCCGGCATCCATGAGCCTCGGCATCGCCTCCAGCAGCCCGGCGTCCAGCGCCGCTCGTGCGCCGCGCTCGGTCACGTACCAAAGCCTGCGCGGCGCGCCGGCAGCTCCCAGGTTCGGCACGAACGCCGCGAGGCCGGCGTCGGCGAGGCGCGCCAGCACCATCCGCGTCCAGCGCACGCTGCGCCCCGGGAAGTGGATCGCTCCTACCTGCGGAGTCGAGAGAACGCGGTGCTGGGCGAGCGAGGCGAGGATCTCCGTCGCCGCCAGGGGGAGCGTCGTCTTGCCATCGCCGCTCATTCGGGCCTCCGCGCGATTCGGACCGGCCCTTGACGGCGTGGTCGGCTCCGCCCCTCATCGTGGCCGTGCGGTCGACCTTTGGCGCCGCCGCTCCGCAGCGCGGCGAGGATGCGATCGTCGAGGCTGTCGAGATGCGCGGCCACCTCGGTTGCCGCTCGCCGAGGCCCCTCGCCATGCTGACGTCCCTCGCACTCGCGCCTGCCGGCGACCTCGGCCACGTCTTCGACCCGGACGCCGCCCAAGGCAAACGGATCGCTGAGGCTGCCTTTGAAGGTGACCTGGGCGATGAAGCGGAATCGCTCCAGCCTCGTTATCGCGGCCGGGCTCGGCTGCCCGCCCCACTCTTTCGTCAGTAGGGCTGCGGCGTGGGAGTTGAGCCCGCTCACCAGCGAGTGGGAGCGATTCGTCGTCAGGGCGTTCAACGTGGTTCCGCTCAACCGCTCAGGGTTCTGATTGAGGAAGGTGGCGCGGACCCCGAACTTCGGACACTGCTCGACCAGCCCAGCCAGGCTGTCGGAGGCGCCGCCGTCATAGCTCTGCGCCTCATCGAAGAACGGCCAGAAGAGCCGGCGCTTGGCCGGCGGGGTGTCCGCGCGACTGCGACCGGCGTGCAGCAGGCCGAAGGCGATCAGGTTCGCCACCGCTCGCTCGCGCGTCCCGCCCGTCCCAGGGCAGACCAAAACGATCTGGCGCTCGTCCATCGCTCGCCGCGGTTCGAAGGTGCAGCGGCTCTGACCGAGGAAGGTCGCGATCGGCGTCGAGGCTCGAAGCCGATCGACCATGTTCGTGATCGGCGTGATCGCATCAGCGGCGAGAAGCGGGAAGCGGCCGGTCCAAAAGCGCCGCGAAGAGCGGGGCAGGATCGGCAGCACCGCCTGGCGCCACTCGGGGTCGCTGAGGATCGTGGGGATCTGGAAGATGGTCGGGGTGAGCTCGGTAGGGACCACAGCAGCAACGGACGCCAGAGCCGCTGCGGCCTGGGTCGTGAGGTTGATCGCCCGAGTCGAGCGCTCACCCCACTCCATCGCGGAGGCGAACGCGTCGACGATCGCCTCCACCCGGCCCTCGACATTTCGGTCTCGGGCGCCTCGAAGATCGAAGAGATTCCAGCCCGGAAGGGCGGCCGGTGAGCTGCCTGGGCCGAGGTCGATCCGCACCACCCGCTCGGCGACTCCGGGCTCGTCCAAGTACGGATCGATCCTGCCGAGAGCGTCACCGTGCGGATCGAGGAAGAGGCCGCCGTGCCCCGACCTGACGAGGTGGACGAACTGAGCGATCGCGGTCTCGGTCTTGCCGAAGCGCGAGCGGCCGGCGATATAGCTGCTGAAAGTGTCGGCCACCCGCACGGCGACGACTCGCTCGCCGGTCTCATCGCGCACTCGACCAAGCGGGATCAGCTCGGGGTTCCCCGCTTCAAAGGTCGGAAGATCCGGGGGCGGGGCGAGCAGCGCCCCCGAGCGCAGGATGTTCCGAGGGCCGCAGTGGACGGTAGGCGGCTTTAGGAAGCCAGCCAGCTCGCGCGCCGTCAGGATCGTCTTTTTGGCGGGCCGGAAGAAGCCGGTGGCGAAGCGGCGATCGAAGCCGCGACGCCGCAGCGGGAAGTCGGAGCCGATGAAGGCGAGGCCGGGGATCAGCAGGCCGGAGGCCCGCAGTCGATTGCGATCCGCCAGCGGTCGGAAAGCAGCGAGCAGACTCGACATTGCCACCTTCGCCAGCCCGCTCGTCGGCGCTTCGCAGCGCAAGAGGATCTGCGCCTCGAAGAGCTCGCCCGAGTCCCGCAACTTTGCGTCCACGGCCTGCACCGCCCCGCGGCGCTCGACCTGCTCCTCGGGATCGGGCCGGCCACGGCGGCGCTCGTCGCCGTTCAAGAGCGCGGCCCAATCGCGGCGCTCTCCGTGAATGCGCCGGGCCTCCCGCCGCAGCCGGCGGCGCAGGCGCCTCGCGCGAAAGCCGCTCGTCGGCAGCAGGTCAACGCAGACGCTCGCTGCCTCGCCCTCGGAATGAAGTCGGCCGATCGCCGCGGCAAAAGGCTGGAGCGGATCGGGCTTTGGCGCGAGCCGTGCCAGCGGCTCGACGCTCGGCCGGTCCAGCACCAGCTCGGTGCGCAGCAGGGCTCGCTCGCCCGGCTTCGCTTCGCTCAACACCTCTGCCGCGGGGCGCTCCTCGACCCCCTCGAAGGTGCGCAGCGCCATGCGCAGCGCCTCGATTGAGCGCTCGGGGACCTCCAGCAGGTAGATCAGCCGATGCTCGGCATCGCTGGTGAGCTGTATGCGAATGGCGCTGGCGCGACGGTCGATCCAGCCAGTAACCCTGCGCTCGGTGTCGGCGAGCTGGGCAGCGAAGCGGAGCACGGCCTCGGGCTCGGCATCGAATTCGTCCGCAGGCACGATCGCGACGGCACGGCGCGATCGGAGCGTGCGGCGGGTTGCGAAGAAGCGATGCGTAGCCAGCGCGGAGGCGATAGCGATGGCGCCGGGAGCGAAGGGTGCGAGAGAGGCGGCGGCCGTGAGGAGCTGATCGACGCGGATGTTCGATATGAGCCGCCAGAGTGCGAACAGCACCGCAGCGGCGAAGATCGCGAGCATCGGGCGAGGATCGGAGCGATTCGAGTTTGAGATCACCACCACACCTCGATCGGACGCAGAGATGTCGGCAAAATCGAGTCGCCGCGATCGCCGATGCCATGCGGGACCGCGCAATCTCTGCGCTGTTTGATCGGGAAGATCCAGGGGAGGTGGCAGGGGAATAGCCACAGGAAGAGCCGCGTGAGGCTGCCGGGAGCGCCTGAGCTTCGCGACCTCATCGCCTGGCCCTCACCTGGGCGCAGCCCGCCTCGCGCAGTCGCCGCCGTGCCATGCGCGCATAGGGGCCGCTCAGCTCGATCCCGAAGAAGTCGCGACCGTGGCGCGCGGCGACGATGCCGACGGTTGCAGCTCCGGCAAACGGGTCGAGAACCGTGCAGCGCCCGCCCGGGTCGTCGTGCTCGCAGGTCGACTCCCAGCCGACCGCCTGCCGCCGGACTTCGACCCGCCGGGAGCCGTATCCCGTTGACTGCAAAGCCCTGCCGGAGCGCAGCGTGTCTGCCTCGGTCCAGCCCCCTTTTATCTCCTCCTTGCCGTCGAGCAGCCGGCGTGAGTCGATGTTCCGCCGCCAGGGCGCTCCGCAGGCGCGGCACGCCACCGGCGAGGAGCCGGCGAGAAGACACGGCTCAACCAGGGCCTCGGGGAAGGTCGCGAAATGGGCGCCCTTGAAGCACTGTGTCGGCACGGTCCAGACGCTGCGGCGGTTGCGCCCAGCACCCCCGGTCCATTCGAAGTCCTGTCCTCGCGGCGCCTCGCTTCCCCCGTAGCTGAGGCGCTCAGGCCGAGCGTAGCCATTGCCCGAGCGCCGCCCCTGGTCAGGTTCGCGGACCGCCTCGGCGTCATAGAAGTAGCGGCGAGACTTGGCGAGCAGAAAGACGATCTCGTGCGCTCGGGTCGGCCGGTCGGCGACCGACTCGGGCATCGCATTCGGCTTCGCCCAGACGATGTCGGAGCGCAGCCACCATCCGTCCGCCTGCAGGGCAAAGGCGACCCGCCAGGGGATGCCGACGAGATCCTTCGGCTTCAGGCCGTCCGAGACCGTCGCCGGCAAAGGCCCGCCCGGCTCGCCGCGCTTGCGGTCGCGCACTTGGTAGGAGCGGTTGGCGGCGAAGCTGTCGCCGAGGTTGAGCCAGAGCGTGCCGTCCTCGCGGAGCACCCGGCGCACCTCGCGCAAGACCGAGACGAGGTGAGAGACGTAGAGGTCGGGATCGGGCTCCAGGCCAAGACAGCCCTTCCAAGCTCCGCAGCGCCGGCAGAAGCGCCCGCCCCGAAGCCCGGCGCCACCCTGTCTTCCGTCGCGACCGAGCCTTCCCTGCGAACGGCTTTGCTCGGAAGGCAGGCAGTCCGATCGACGTCCCCGCCCGCCCTCGCCCCAGCGGTGCCGACAGCGGGGATCGCCGCCCCAGATCCGAGGCGCGACGCCGTAGTCGCGAAGCCCCCAATAGGGCGGGCTGGTGACGCAGGTCTGCGCGAGTCCGTCCGGCAGAGTCGCGAGGACGTCGAGTGCGTTGCCACAGAGCACACGCTGCTCAGACGGTTCGCTTGCCGGCGGCGGCGCCTGACCAACACGCGCGCAATGACGTGGATCAGTCACCGATCCTCCTCATTGCGCAGCCGCCGCGGCCACCGTCGCGGCGTCTCTCTCGCAGACGGGGGTGCAGCCTTTTCCCAGCACCGCCGCTCACGAGGAGGTGTTGCCTGGGCCCGCGGCCGGGACGGGCGATCCCAAGTCTCACCACTTACCTCACCGATGACTCGGAATCCGCTCGCTCTGAGACTGGCGCCGGTTTCCGAGGTGAGCGTGTAGGTGATTACCCGGCGGTAGCCCATAGCTTGAGCCGCCCGCCAACAGGCTCCGTAGAGAAGTGAGCAAGCGTTCCGCGGCGCGTCGTCGACAACGCAGACGCGCAGCACCTCCAAAGTCTCCCCATCGTCGCGATGGCGAGCGATCGGCCGGCCCGCTATTGCCACTCCGATCAGCTCTCCGTCCAAGGCCGCCCCGATGCTGAACTTGTGTCCCTGGGTGGGTCGGGAATGGCGGTGAAACCGCCGCACGAAGGCATTGGCCTCACGCAGGGTCGTCGGAACGATGTGCAGCTTCTTCTCAGCCATTTCGACCTGCCCCGACGTCGAAGATGGGGATATACGCCCGACCGGAATCGCGGTAGCGACGTAGGTAGCGATGCCACCCTCGCCGCCCTGCTCGAGCGGTGGGGGCACTGACGCGAAGCGCGGCGCGACCGCCGCGCGCCCCGACCAGGACAACCGTCAGCTCGCCGTTTCGATACGGGACGTGTTGGATCGCCCGGTGGGACCGCAAAGCGCGAGCGGCGCGTCTCGCAGCGGCGCTGTCTTTCTGATCCTGCGGATCCCGCCGGCGGTGGGGCGGCACTTGCGGCGGTGCTGGAGCGGCTCCGGCGGGCGGGCGGTCGAGCACCTGGCGAGGCTGTGCCCTCGCGGGCGCTGCTTGCTGGCGGGGCGCCGCGGGGCGGTCCGACTCGCTCACCCCGAGGACGAAGACTGCGGTGAACCCAACCAGGATCGCGGTGGCGAAGAGGACCACCGCGCGGGCGGCCAGCGGGTCGAGCGGGCGGTCGAGCAGGAAGCGGAGCCGGTCGATCATCGGACGCCTCCCGCGGTCTGGGCCTCTACGCCGGGAGGCTGGGCGTAGCCGAAGATCGGCGAGGGCTCGCCGGAGTCGACGGCGCGAGATGGCAAGAACGGACCGACGCGAGCCACCCGGTCGGAGTAGTTGCCGTCGATCGTCGTGATCTGGCCGCCACCGAAGACGCGCTCGACGATGCCGACGTGATCGCTGGCCTGGGGGCCGGTGCCGAAGAGGACCGCGTCCCCCGGAGCCGGCGTCGCGGTAGGAGGAAGGACGCGAGCGCCGTTCGGCATGGCCTCCGAGAACGGGGATTCGCCGGGAGCGAGGCCGGCCCGGAGCGACGGCCCGGCTTCGTGGGCCTTCGCCCATTCATAGATCGAGCCGGAGTAGGCATAGGGCGCGGTCCCGCCCTTCAGCGGGACGCCCGCCTCCCGCCAGACCCAGGCGACGAAGAGCGAGCACCATTCGACGCAGGGGCCGTAGGGGTTGCAGTTAGAGCCGAGCGGGCTCTCGGTGCGGCCGAGCTGGCTCTGCGCGATACGGACGATCTCGTTGCCGCTGGGGCTGCTCGAGGAGGTCGAACCGCAAGAGGAGCCGCCGCCACTCGCGGCGGGTTCGGTTGCTTTGACATTGACCGGCGGCGGCGCTCCCTCGCCCCCGAACCCGTAGGAGATCGCGCGGGCCATGACTTCGTCGGCGTAGTTGGCGACCGAGTCGGCGCAGGCGCCGTAGTAGCCGCAGGCCGCTTCCCGGTAGGCGGCATAGGAGCCTCCCGCAGGCGGGGCTCCGAGCACCTTGCGCAGAATGCGCGCTGCGGTGAAGATCGCGTCGGCGGGGTCGTTTATGTCGGTGACGCCGTCGCCGTCGCCGTCGACCTTGTAGCGCTCCCAGATCGTCGGGCCGGAGCCGGGGCTGCAGGCAGAGCCCCGCACGTAGGCGATCTGCATCGGGCCGGCGCAGCCGGAGCTGTTGTCCCCCGAGCAGTTGCCGCTGCCGCACTCCTGGGTGCCGATGCTCGCCAGGAAGCTCCAGTCGATGTCGATCCTGCGGCCGGCCTCCTGATAGATCCGCAGCCGCCCCGGCGGGATCTCCTCCACGGCTGCCCGCGTCGGCGAGGTAGCGGCGGCAGTGCCGCCACCGCCGCCGCCCAGGCAGGCAAGTTCGCCGCCCAGGATCGCCATCACCGTGCCGGCGAGGGTCGCCACCACGACCGCTGCGACACCCGCTGCGATGAGAGCCAGGAGCGATACGCGCGAACGTCGCCGGCTCATCGTCCCCCGCCTTTCCGAGGCGTGCGCCGCGGCGGCGGAGCGCTCTTGCGGCGAGCCGGGGGCTGCGGCTCGGGCAGCGGCTTTCTGCCGACTCGCTCGCGCTCGACGCGAAGCTCCTCGCTGAGACTGGCCGCCGAGTCCCGAGAGGCAACTTTCCGAACCGGCTCCGCGGCTCTGAGAGGCGCTTGCCTTGGCCTGCGCTCACCCGAGCGCTCAGGTGTCGGCTTACCTTTGTCCGCCTTGCCCTTCGGCTTGGGCTCGGTCTCCTGTCGGCGGCGAGGCGAGCGCCTGCCGGCGCCTTTGGCGGAGACCGCACCGGCCGCCGGCCTCCGCTCTGAGGACGTCGAGGCCAGGCGGGGCCGGTCGCTTTTGCCTTTCCCCGGATCGGCGGCGCCGTCTGCTGAGCGCCTCCGCTCGGCCGGACCCGGAGCGTCGAGGCTGGGCGCCCCGCCCCCGACAGGAGCGCTGTGGCTCGTTCCGAAGCGCGGCGCAGGCGACGCGGCCCGGCTGCTTGACTTCCCGCCGCCGCGAGAGCCAAGAGCGCCGCCGAATAGGCGGCCTGGCGCATGCATCGCCGAGCGCACCCCTCGCCGGATCGGACGTGAGGCCCGGTTGGTAACGCGGGCGCCTGCGTAGAGGGCCAGCACCCGCACGGTCCCATCGCGACCCGGCGCACCCGGCCCGGTCGCGATCCCGATCAGGCTGTCGGCGAGGGTCTTCCGCTGCAGAAAGACAGCCCAGAAGAAGAGGGACTGCAGGCCGAAGGACATGAGCCAGCCGAGCTGCGCGGTGGCGCTCGCCAAGGCACCAGCGACCGCGAGCAGGGTCGCCAGGATCAACGAGTAGGCGGCCTTGCGCAGCAGGTAGCCGGCCAGCTTCTCCAGCCAGCCTTTGAAGAAGGCGTGGCCGCGCCCCGGGATAGCCGCCCCCACGAGCGCAATCGGCGAGAAGGCCAGCAGCAAAAGCAGCAGGACCTGGGCGAGGATGATCCCGACCGAGAGCGACCCCAGGAGCATGATCGCGCCGAGCTCGCCGCCGAAGAGGACGAGCGCCAGCAGTAGCCGCTGGAACTGGCCGCCCGCCTCCATCGCGTCAGTCGCGGGCTTGTCGGCGACCCCGAGCCGGTAGCCGCGTCTTGCGGTGTCGGCGTCAGGCAGCTTCGAGGAATCGCCGTCGTTCAGTGCGTCGTACTCGGCGCTGCGATCGTCCTGCCCGTCGGCGCCGAGGCTGAAGCGCAGGAAGTGCGGCGCGTACTTGTTCGCGTTGTTGATGCAGACCTTGCCGTCGGCACTCACCTCGGTCCCGCCCGCCAAGCGACGGGCGAGCGCCGCGTCTCGACCGGGGCTCGAGGACAGCGGCCTGACCGGAGCCGATTCGGGGTCGGCATCTCCCGAGCCGGTGCCCGAGACGGCGCAGTGTTCGAGCCCGCCGAAGTTCAAGACGACCCAGGGCTTGAAGACGAGGAGGTCGAAGAGCTGGTTGGCCGCGCCATCGGTCGCCTGCCGCCCTCCCCCGGGGCTGCCGTGGTCGGAGATCGAGAGGAAGGCCTCCGACATCTGATTGGTCCACGCAGAAGCCGCGGTGATCGTGGAGCCGGGCTGCACGACGAAAAAGAGCGCGAGGACGACGTAGATCAGCGAAAGCGCCAGGGCGCCGACCGTCTCGGAGTGGCGGCGCTGCAGGAGCGACTTCCAGATAGCCCACAGGCCGGTGACCGTGATCGCGAGGACGAGCCACGGCGGCCCGAAGACGTTGGCGTAGATGGAGTGGATCGCCTGAGAGACCGGCCGGAGTGCCCCGGCCCCGCCGGTCGTCTGGGACCCGCCGACCAAATCCAAAGAAAACGCGAAGCTGAAAAGGGTGATGAGCAGGTTCGCCAGGAAGCTCGTCGCCAACCAGAGAATCGAGGCGAGGAAGTAGGCGATCATCGAAGGCACGCCGGAGACGTCGACGCCGCCGGTCAACGACGCCGAGACGGCGTCGAAGTGCTGATCGAGCGTGTAGTGGCTGAGCGGGTAGCGGCCGAAGAGCCCGTTTGAGCCGAGCTGAGGCGCCGGGCCGACGTTCCCCCAGACGTCGGTCGCGGCGCTGGCGAGAGGATGGCCGGCCAAAACCACTACAGCGCTGAGCGCGAGTGCCGTCAACACCGGCCCTCGCCAGCGGCGCAGAACGAGCCGCGCCCTCACGCCGAGACCGCCTTCGGCGTGTTGTCGAGCGCCGCCAGCAGCTCCTCGAAGACGAGGTCGATCTGCACCTCGCCGACCCGCCCGTCGAGGTCGCGCATGAGGCAGAGGCCCTGGCGGTATTCGGTGAGGCGGAAGCCGAGCGCCCCTTCGGAGTCGAGGCTGATCTGTGCGAGCCCCGCCCGCGCCTCGCCCTCGGTCTCCTGGCCGAAGAGGAGGTAGACCCCGAACAGCTCGGAGAGGTCGCCGAGATCGGCCAGGCGCTGCGTCGCTACCAGCACGGTCGCGTTGAAGGCGCGGCCGAGCCGGATCACCCGGTTCAGCAGGGCTCGGCCCTTCGCCGAGCTGACGAAAAACCACGCCTCGTCCAGCAGCACGATCTTGTGTCGTTGGCGGTTGCCGCTGACGAGGCACAGAGCTTGTGCCGCGACCAGAGTGAGCGTCGCCACGGAGACGCGCTCGGCGCGGGTGTAGGTCTCGCGGGAGACGCCGGGGTCGGGCAAAGACAACCCCGGAGTGCGGATCGTGATGACCGAGGGCTCGGCCACTAGGCCGCCTCCTCGATCGGCTCGAACCCAAGGCGCGCGAGCCCAAAGTCAGAGAGGACATCGAGCGCCTCACCCGCTTCGCGCGCCGCGTCGACCTCGCTTTCGCGCAGCCGCCCGACGACGCACATCAGGCTGCGCTCGCCGGCACGCACCGCGTCGCGCACCGCCCGGTCGATCGCGTTCTCCCAGGCCGGCGGCGGGTCGCGAAGAAGCTCGATCAGATAGCTCGAGGCCAGCTCCTCGCGCAGCTCGGGCAGGCCGATCCGCAGCGGGTCGAGCTTGCCCCGATGCTCGGGGTCGCCCGAGAGCTCCACTACCTCGACCTCGCCCTCCAGCTCGGGCACGCGGTCAAGGCCGTGGTCGGGCTTCGGATCGAAGTCGACCACCAGACTGCCCCGGCGCTGCGCGGCGAAGGCGATCGCCTGCGCGGCGAGGGTCTTGCCGCTACCGAGCGTGCCGGCGAGAAGGACGCCGGAGGGCCGCGCGGTCCGCGGCGCCTCGGTCGGGTCATAGCCGACCGGGCGGCCCGAGGGCGTATGGCCTATATAGACCCCGGACGGAGAGCCCACCTCTGAAGTGGCCGTGGCGACCATCGCGCCGAACTGCTCGACGGTCATCTGCTGCAGGTAGTCGGTTACCGAGCCTGAGCCCGGCTGGGGCAGGTGGTCGGTGAAGAGCGCATGCTGCAGGCCGCGTGGTCGGTGAAGGGCGACCTCGCCAAAGCGCTCGCGCAGGGCGCCGACCCGGCGCTCCAGCTCCTCGCGGTCGGGGGCACCGACCGCGAGTGAGAGCGAGGCTCGCAGCATCGGCGGGTGCGAGGAGGACTGCAGGATCGCCTCGTACTCGCGGGCGAGCTCGCGGTCCTCCTCGGCCAGCACCCCCGGCCCGCTCGCCCCCTCAAGCTGTTCGCGGTAGGCGTGCTCGACGTCGAGGATGCGCTTGCGCACCTGGCCGAGCGCCTCGCGGTTGCCGACCCACTCCGCGTACAGAACGGCGTCGACGGGGAACCCGGCGCCTTCGCCCGGCTCGAAGAGAAGCTCGGCCGCGCCGGGAAACTCGGCTTCCTCGGCGAGCGATCCGGCGCAGAGAAAGGACTGATAGGAGGTGCCCTCCTCGGCCTCGACCACAAGCGAGGGCGGCTGGCCGGCCTCCTCGGTGGCGGGCGCATTGGCACAGCGCAAGAGGTCGTTCTCCAGCGGCTCATAGGCCGCCGAGCCGTCCGGCGCCACGATCACGAGCGCATCGGGCTCCCAGAAATGGTCGAGCGCCGGCTCGGCCACGCCGCGAGGGCCAGCGCGACAAAGCAGCCACTGCAGCTCGCGGGTCGAGGCCCGCTGCAGGGCGATCGCGCCGCTCAGCCGCTCGAAGGTGCGCTGCTCGACCCCGGCCAACGCCTCCAGCTCGGCGCCGGAGATCGGCCGCGGCCCGCCGACGCCAGCAAGCTCCTCGACGCGCCGTCTGACCCGGCCGAAGGAGCGCAGGGCCTTCGGCCCATCGCCGGCCTCGGTCAGGGAGACCGCGACGTAGACCTCGGGGATATGGGACCCGAGCCTTGCCAGCCGCTCTTCGTGGCCATCCAGGTAGCGGCGCCAGCCCTCGGGGTCGCCGTGGTCTCGGTCAAGAAGGCCGGCCAGCTCGGCCGGGTAGCGCTCGGCAGGATAGGAGCGCTGCACCCTCCAGATGGCGAAGTCGGCGCCCGCCAGGTGGGCGAAGCGCTCCAGGCGATGCAGCAACGCCCACTTCTGCGAGGCGGGCAAGAAGGGGTAGGCGACGGTGTCGCTGCGGTAGAGGGCCGCTGCCTCCCCGCCCGGGCCGATCAGGATGTTCCGGCGCGCGAAGCGCAACGGGAAGCGGCTCACGGGCGCACCTCCAGCACCTCGCCGTCGCCCAGCACCACGCGGGGCGTCGTGCCCGCCTGGCGCTTGGAGCCCTGCGGGGGGCGGGCCAGATGCCGCCGCCGGCTCGCCCGGCGCACGGCGATCGGCACCGAGAAGAAGACGACCGCGGGGCCGCGCACCCGGGCGCGACGCAGCGAAGACAAGCGCTCGTCGGCCTCCACCCAGAGCCGGCCACCGAGGCCATATCCCAGCCCGGCGAGCGGCAGGGAGCGACCAAGTGAACGGCGCAGCGGCGAAAGCCGCAGTGAGAGCCAGGAGAGTGCGAAGCGGTCGGCGCGTCGACCGTCGGGCGTCGCCTGGGTCCCCAGGGTCGCGACCGCGGCCGGGATCACGATCAGCCTCAGAGGCAGATCGAGGAGGCCGAGCGCGATAGCCGCCAGCCACGCCCCACCCAGCGCGCCGATCGCGGCGACGGCGGCGCCCTCGCGCCCACCGACCCCGAAGCCGGCGAGCGCGGCGATCGCGGCGATGCCCAACGCCACAGCGCTCGAGCCCGCGCTGAGGACGATGACGGCGAGGAGCGTGCCGGTCGCATAAGCGAGCCAGCGCAGCGGCACCCCGCCGGGAATTGGCAGCGAGTGGCCCTCAAGCTGATGGATTCGCCGCTCAGGCGCGAAGATCCGCTGGTAGGAGCGGATCGGCTCGAAGCTCTCGCTCATTGGAGAACCTCTCCCTGTTTCTCCTGAGATTGAGAGGCCGACCGAAGGGAGGCCGTCGAAGATCCCGGGGAAACACATAGAGCCGACCGCCGCCGGGAGAGCGCCTGCCTCGCTAGCC